>Ga0081535_100806_pt1 | contig 15371 bp, 12 predicted proteins | sample HotLakmasection3_FD_71020 | JGI IMG/M metagenome (GOLD analysis project Ga0081535, IMG submission 71020) | Hypersaline microbial mat communities from Hot Lake, Washington, USA - Section #3 (SPADES assembly) (version 2) | ecosystem: Environmental > Aquatic > Non-marine Saline and Alkaline >... | reverse complement strand
CGCGCCCTCTCGCCCCGCGCCCCCCCCCCCCGGCCCCGCGGCCCGCACCCTTCCGCGCCCCCCGCCGCCCCCGACCGGCTCGCCCCCCCCCGCCTCGGCGGCGGGGTTCACGACGACGGGTCCGAGCGGCTCGCCGCGATCGCCGACGCTCAGGTAGACGCCGGCGTCGCGCAGCGGACGCGCGGGCTCGCCGTTCGCTACGGGAACATCCGCGGCCCCGTCGCGGGGCGTCAGGCGCGCGGTCCCCGCGGGGAGCGCGTCGACGCGCCCCGCCTCCGCGACGCGCTGGCGCACCGACGCGCCGGCGCTCTGGCGGACGATCTCCTGCACGAGCGGGACCATGAGGGGCGTGGCGGGCAGGGTGGTCCACTCGAGCGACGGCGCGCTCGCAAAGAGCAGCGCCTCCCCATCGCCTTCCCCGCGCGCTCGCGCCACCCAGGGCGTTCCGTCCTCGAGCGTGAGCAGCGCCTCGCCCTCTCCCGGCTCGAAGTCGATCGCGAGCGACGAGAACACACGAACGGGGCGGACGAGCTCCTCGAGCTCGCTCCCGAGGAGGCGCAGCGCTTCGCCCCGCTCGCCCCCGCGGATCGCGAGGGCGGGATCGTGCTCGACGCGCTCGGGGGAGAGTCGGACGGAAAGGCCGAGGGCGGTCGTCGCCGGCTCCACCCACGGGTGCGCGTCGGCTCCCGCGGGCGGGAACACCGCCACGGTGCGCCCCCGCTCGAGGAACCGCCCGAGCAGCGCCCAGGACGCCTCGCTCACGAGGTCCGGTCGGAGCACGAAGACGGCGTCGAGGTCCGCGAGCGTCGCGACGTCGAGGTCGGACGGGTCGAGCGACGCGGGCGTCAGACGCGACGAGCGATCGGGCGCAAGGGCCAGCGAGAGCCATCGGGCGCCCCCGAGCGGATCGCCGGCGCTCGCGCCGGCCGTCGGGGCGAGACCCGCCCGGTCGACCACGCCCACCCGAACCGACTCGGCGATGGCGAGGGGCGCGCTGCGGACGTCGTCGCCCGCGAGCCGATCGCGATCGATCGAGGCGCGGAGCGAGGCGAAGTCGCCAGCGCCCGCCGGCGCGCGCACGGAGACGAACGCGTCGAGCTCCGCCTGCCCGGGTCGCCACGACGCCGTCGCGCGGCCGGCGTCCAGAAGCGTCTCGCCCTCGCTCGCGGGCTCGAGCGCGACGCGGACCGTCGTCGTCTGCGCCTCGCTCGTGATCGGACCTGATCGCTTGAGCGTCACGCGCACCGTCGTGCGTTCCTCGGCGCCCAGGAAGAGCGTCCGCTGCGGATCGACCTCGACGATGCGCACGTTCGACGCCGGCTCCTCGGCCAGGCCCTCGACCACCGCCTCCGGCCCCGAGCCTTCAAAGACGCGGGCCGGCTCGCCCAGCGCGCCCCCCGGCCCCGCGAGCGAACCCTCGCGCAGCTCGCTCAGGAGGATCACCCGGCTCCGCGCGACGGCCCCCTCGCGCTCCATGGCGTCGCGGACAAGGCGCAGCGCGCCCTCGAGGTCCGCCGAGGCGTCGGTCGATTCGAGGTCCCCGAGCGCCGCCGCGACGGCGGAGCGGTCGCCCGTGGGCGGGAGCACGAAGGCGCTGGCGGGCCCGGCCATCGTCACGACGCCCGCGCGGTCGCCCGGCGCGAGGGCGCGGAGCAGCTCCTGCGCCCGCTCGATGTGTCGCTCGAGCGCCGTTCGATCCTCGGAGCCGCCGCGGAGCTGGGAGGCGAGGCTGTCGTCGATCACGAGGTAGACGTCGCGCGGTCCGACCGCCTGCGCGCCCGCGCCGGCGATGGGCCGGGCGATCGCCGCGCCGGCCACGGCGATCAGGAGGCATCGGGCGGCGAGGAGCAGGATCTGCTGGAGTCGCAGTCGCCGGCGCTGACGCTGGTAGGCCTCCATGAGGAAGCGCATGGCCGCCCAGGGGCGCGGTCGGCGGCGGAAGCGCAGCAGGAGGTGGATCAGGATGGGCAGGGCGATCGCCGCGGCGGCCGCCAGCGCGATCAGGGGGTGGGCGAAGCTCATGAGGCGCCCCGCTTCATCCGGCTGTGGCGGCGGGCGAGGAAGGCCGCGAGCGACGGGCCGAGCCACTGGTGCGTGCTGACGGTCGTGAAGTCAAACCCGAAGGACCGCGCGGTGCGCGTCAGCCTGGCCTGATGCTCGGCGAGCGCCTCGAGGTACGCGGTCCGCACGCTCCGCGGGTCGAGCTTGAGCCGCCCCTCCCCCTCGAGCCCCTCAAAGGGGGCGCTGTCGTCGAGGTCGAACTCCGTCTCCTGGCGGTCGAGCGTCTGGAACATGATCACGTCGTGGCGGCGGTGCTTGAGCCGCGCGAGCGCGGCGCGGATGCGGTCGGGGTCCTCGAAGAAGTCGCTGATGAGGACCACGAGGCACCGGTTCGTCAGGCTCGCCAGGAGCTGGTCGACCATGCGCCCGGTGTCCGAGGGCGCCTCTACGGGCTGCGCCGAGAGCGCGCTGACGATCTGGCGCCACTGTCCCTGCGCGCTCGAGCGCCGGAGAAGCGCCCGGACCGCGTCGGCGTAGACCGCGAGCCCCGCGCGGTCGCCCTGGCGGAGCGAGATGTAGCTCATCGCGGCGGCCATGGCGGTGGCGTGGTCGAACTTGCTCCAGAACGCGCTGCCCGCGGGGGAGGTCTTCACGCCCGCGCCGGAGGCGTCCTCGAAGGAGCGCGTGCCGAAGCTCATGGAGCCCGACGCGTCGACGCAGATCATCACGTCGAGGTTGGTCTCCTGCTGGTACTGCTTGAGGTGCAGCTTGTCGGATCGCGCGTAGACCTTCCAGTCGAGGTGGCGAAGGTCGTCGCCCGGGGCGTACGGGCGGTGCTCGGCGAACTCCACGCTGAAGCCGTGGTAGGGCGAGCGGTGCGCGCCGGTCATGACGCCCTCGACGATGTGCTTGGCGCGCAGCTCAAAGTTCTTCAGCCGCGCGAGCGTCTGCGGGTGCAGGTACAGCGTGGCGTCCGGGGCGGGGGCTGGCGAGCTGTTCGGGACGTTGGTCACGTCCGGCTCCCACGGGCGACTGGCCCGGCGGCTGAGGGCTCGGTCATCCGTTCATCGCGGCGCCCATCTGCCGGCGCTCCAGGTCGCTCGCACCGTCGGCGGGCGTCTCGTCGATGAGTCGCGAGACGACGTCGTCGGTGGTCACGCCGTCCGCTTCCGCGTTGAAGTTCGTCACGATGCGGTGGCGGAGCACTGGCGGCGCGACGCGGCGCACGTCGTCCACGCTCGCGTGGAGGCGGCCCGAAAGGATCGCGGAGGCCTTGGCGCCCATGACGAGGTTCTGGCTCGCGCGCGGTCCGGCGCCCCACGCCAAGTACTCGCGGACGATCTCGGGCTTGGGGTCCTGCTCGCTGTGCTCCCGCACGCGCGTGGCGCGGACGAGGCGCAGGGCGTAGGCCATCACGTGGTCGGGCACGGGCGTCGCGCGCACGATGTCCTGCACGCGCTGCACGTCCTCGGCCTCCATGATCGGGCTCAGCTCGCTGCGCACGCCCGCGGTCGTGCGGCGGATGACCTCCATCTCCTCGGCCTCGGTGGGGTACCCGATGGTGATGTTGAACATGAAGCGGTCGAGCTGCGCCTCGGGCAGGGGGTAGGTGCCCTCCTGCTCGATGGGGTTCTGCGTGGCGAGCACGAAGAAGGGGCTCGGCAGCTCGTGGCGGAAGCCGCCGGCGGTGACCTGCTGCTCCTGCATCGCCTCGAGCAGCGCCGCCTGCGTCTTGGGCGGCGTGCGGTTGATCTCGTCGGCGAGGATCACGTTCCCGAAGATCGGGCCCTTGACGAAGCGGAGCGCGCGCTCGCCGGTCGTCCGGTCCTCCTCGATGACCTCCGTGCCCGTGATGTCGCTCGGCATCAGGTCGGGCGTGAACTGGATCCGGCTGAACTTCAGGCTGAGCGTTTCGGCGAGGGTGGAGATGAGAAGGGTCTTGGCGAGGCCCGGGACGCCCACGACGAGCGCGTGACCGCGGCAGAAGAGGCACATGAGCAGCTGCTCGACCACCTCGTCCTGGCCCACGACCACCTTGTGAACCTCCGTGACGAGCCGGGAGTAGGCGTCCTGCACCTGCTCGATCGCCAGGCGCGCCTCGCTGTCGCTCGGTCCGCCGTCCGTCGATCCGCCCGCCCGATGCGCGTCGCTCATGCCGACTCCTTCGCTTCCCTGCGCGGGCCGGGGCCGGTCCGCCCACGCGAACGCGCACGCCGAAGCCGCCCGGCTTCTACCATCACCCGTCCCGAAGGACGCCCGAATCGATCCTATCGGCTCCCCTGAGCATGTCTCGCGATCGCCAAACCGATTCGCTCATCTCCTCTGACGCCCGCCCGTCCCCCCGGTTCGGCCCCCGCCGCCTCCATGCCCGAACTCCCCGAAGTCGAGACCATCAGGCGGGCGCTCCGGCCGGCGCTCGAGGGCGCCGTGATCTCCGGCGCCAGCGCGGAGCGGCCCGAGGTCGTCCATGGCGACGCATCGCCCGCCGCCCTCCTCGCCGGGCAGCGCGTGGACACCCTTCGTCGCCACGGCAAGCAGCTCGCGGTGGTCGCCCAGGGCGGGGGGCGGTGCGTGAGCATCCACCTTGGCATGTCGGGCCGCCTGATGCTCTTTGAGGGACGCTCGCGTCCGACCGAGCGGCCGGCCCACACGCACGTCGTCTGGCGCCTGGAGCCTCCTGACGGCCGCCACGCGGAGCTGTGGTTCATCGACCCCCGTCGCTTCGGCGGCCTCTGGACGCATGCGAGCGAGGCGGCGCTCGTCTCCTCCCGCTGGTCGACTCTCGGCCCCGACGCCGCGACGCTTCGAGCCGCGCACCTCGCCCGGGTCGCGAAGGACCGCCGAGCGCCGATCAAGGCGGTGCTCCTCGATCAGCGGGCGGTCGCCGGGATCGGGAACATCTACGCCGACGAGGCCCTCTTCCGCGCCCGCGTTCGCCCGAGCCGCCCCGCCGGCTCGCTCGCCGTGGAAGAGGTGCGGGAACTCGCGGCGGCGGTCCGGACCATCCTGAGGCGAGCGATCGAGAGGGGCGGGTCAACGATCCGCGATTATCGGACGCCGAGCGGCGCTCCCGGGGGCTTCCTGCCGCACCACGCGGCCTACGGTCGCGGCGGGCGGCCGTGCGTGCGTTGCGGACAATCGCTCCACAAAGGCCTCGTCGCCGGCCGCACCACGGTCTGGTGCGAAAACTGCCAGCCAGACGCCGGGCACGCTTACCTCCACGATCAATAGAAGAAAGAGAGTCGTCGTCGCTAGTAAGCCCCGGCGCATTGTGGAAAAGTCTGGCGACCAGATCACAAGTCCATTGAACATGGTGTTTTAGTCACGTGATGATGGTGTGGTGAACCTGTTGCGAGGGCTGTCTCTCCCGGCGCCGAAGCGCTCTGGGGCCGCGGCAGCTTCCGCCCCGCACCCGCGTCAAGGCAACGTGAAGGCCGCATGAAGGCGCCGGAGGGGCAAGTTTTTCCACAATCCGTGCACGGGCGGGGCGACACGGACGGACGCCGAATCACTCACTCTCCGGACGGCTTCGATGAGCCGGTGAGCTCGCGTTCCAGGCGGCGGATCGCCGCGTCGAGGTGCTCGTCGGTCTGGCGGGCCTTGCCTACCTTCCGGACGGCGTGCAGGACGGTGGAGTGGTCCCGTCCGCCGAAGTAGCCGCCGATCTCTTCGAGGGAGTATCGGGTGTGCTCTCGGGCGAGGTACATGCACACCTGCCGCGGGAAGGCGATGGATCGGTGGCGCTTCTTCGACTGGAGGCTCGAGAGGGACACGTCGTAGTAGGCGGTCACGGCGTCGACGACCGACTCGATCGTGACGGGGGCGGGTTCCTTGCGTCGCTCCTCGCCGAGCGCGGAGCGGGCGATCTCCATCGTGACGGGGGATTCGTCGACGCTGGCGAGCATCTGCACCTTGGTGAGGGCGCCCTCGAGCTCCCGGATGTTCGAGTCAATCCGGGCGGCGATGAAGCCGGCGACGTCGTCGTCGATCTTGGCGCCGCGGTTCCGCGCCTTGTTCTTGACGATCTCCACCCGCGTCTCGTAGGCCGGCGGCTCGATGGGCGCGACCATTCCCCAGTGGAACCGGCTGACCAGCCGCTCCTCGACGTCGGGGATCTGGTCGGGCGGCGCGTCGGAGCTCAGGACGATCTGGCGCTGCTGCTGGTAGAGGCTGTTGAACGTGTGGAAGAATTCGTCCTGCGTGCGGTCGCGCTTGGCGAGGAAATGCACGTCGTCGATCACGAGGAGGTCGACGTCGCGGAACTGGTGGCGGAAGTCGTCCATCCGCCCGCTCTGCACGCACTCGATGAACCGCGTGATGAACCCCTCGCACGAGATGTAGAGCAGGCGCGCGTCGGGGGAGTTCTGCTCGATCCCGACGCAGATCGCCTGAAGCAGGTGGGTCTTGCCGAGCCCGACGCCGCCATGGATGAACAGCGGGTTGTAGGTGCGGCCCGGCGTGTCGACGATCGCTCTTGCGGCGGCGTGGGCGAGGCGGTTGTTGGGGCCCACGACGAACGACTCGAAGGTGTAGTCGGGGCTGAAGGTGAGCTCATCGATCGCGCTCGCGGGCTGCGGCGCGTGCCCGTTGGTCGCGGCGCCGTCCGTCGCGGCGCTCTTCTGGAGCGTGGGCTCGGTCACGAAGCGCACGCCGAGGAGGTGCCCGGTGGCCTCGACCGCGGCCTCGGTGAAGACGCGCATGCACTCGCGACGCAGGTATTCGACGTGGCCGCGCGACGGCGCCACGAGCTCCATCACGCCGCTCTCGATGCCCGAGAGCTTGATCTCGCTGAACCAGTGGCGGCACACGCCCGGGTCCGAGCGCTGCACCGCGCTGAGGAGATCACGCCACAAGGCTTGATCCGTGTCCGGCATCCCGGCGCGCCTCCACGCGCCCGCTCCGCGGGCGCCCACTGGTTTCAGTTCCGCGCGAGCGCTCCCACCAGACGCGCTCGACCAAACGCCGGAAGCTACGACGGCGCCGCGCCGCTGTCAACGAAACAAACACCGCCCGCGCGTGACTCGTCAGCCGATCGACGCGGGCGCGCTCAGGGAGACGCCGCGGCGCGCTCCGCGTCGGCCACCTGCTTCTCGTATCGCGCGCGGTTGGCGCGGAGGTCCATGAGAAACTCCACCCGCGCCGCCTGCTCGGGCCCCGCCAGCTCCGCGAGACGCTTCCGCGCGAGCGCCAGGTTGGTGCGGCGCGACACGTGCACGAGGACGAGCGTCTCGCACTCGAGCACCCGGAGCCACTCCACGACGTCGCGCACGTGAAGATGCTTGCCGATCTTCGCGCGCCCCCGGTGCTCCTCCTCGAAGAACGTGCACTCGCTGATGACGACCTGCGCCGTCCGCACGTCCTGCCGCACGAGCGGCGCCCCGGGCTCGGTGTCGCCCAGGTACGCCACGAGCGGCGCCTGAAGCTTCCGGGTGATCTCGACGCCCTGGTCCTTCAGTTCGCGCAGCTTCTCCTGAGGGAAGCCGACATACTCCTCCTTGAGCTTCGTGCGGCGCTCGAACACCACATAGCCGAAGGCGGGCGCCGTGTGCTCCACGGGGAACCCGCGCAGGGCGATGTTGTTCTTGATCTCGTACTCCTGCTCGGGCTCGAGGCCGATGAGCTCAAAGGGCGTGCGCTGATTCTCGAGCTCGTGGTAACCCTCGAGCATGCGCCGGACGGCTCGCTCGATCCGCGCGTCGCAGACGATCGTCCCGGTTCCCATTCCCTGGAACGCCCGCTGGGAGCAGTAGTACGCGAGGCCTCCGATGTGGTCCATGTGCCCGTGCGAGACCGCCACGAGCCTGCTCGCGAGCGCCGCGCGCGGGCAGACGCCCATGTCGAAGCAGACGTCAAGCTCCGGAACCTGAACGCTCGTCGCCTCGCCCGCGACCGAGACGCCCTGCACCCGAAACGGCGGGACGTAGAGAAAACCAAGGGCCCCTTCCCGGGGCGGCGGCTTCGGGAGCATGACCAATCCCTCCGGCGAGGCTTTCGCCCCGGCCAACGGCTCGGACCGGTTCGCACACGCGGGCGGTCCGAGCTCATGCTACGTCCGCACGCCCCCCGGTCAATCGGCCCGGGTGCGGCTAGAGTGCCTGCCATGTCCTCCGCGGACCCGAACGCCAGCCCCGAGGTCTCTCCCGCCGCCAGGCCGCGCGCGGGCGCCGCGCTCCTGATCAAGGATCTCGGCGCCGCCGGGCCTCTCGCCGTCGTCAGCGCCGTCATGCCGGCGCTGGGCGGCTTCGCCATCCTCGGGACGCTTCACATCGTGGGGCCCTGGCTCGAATCCCACCAGATCGCGGGCCTGGCGCTCTACGTCGCAGCCTTTGCCGTCTTCTCGGGCCTCGCCCTCCTGCCGACGTACGCCCAGGCCGTCCTTGGCGGATGGGCCTTCGGATTTGCGGTGGGGGCGCCCGCCGCTCTGGGAGGCTTCGTCGGGGGCGCGCTCATCGCCTACGCGCTCGCCCGGCGGGTGGCGAGCGACGACGTGGAGCGAGTGCTCGCCAAGCGACCCCAGTGGCTCGCCGTCCGCAACGAGCTGGTTGGCGGCGGCTTCTGGAAGACCCTCGGCATCGTCACGCTCCTTCGGTTTCCGCTCAATTCGCCCTTCGCGCTCACCAACCTCGTGCTCTCCGCGTCGCGCACCCCGCTGCTGCCCTACGCGCTGGGCACGCTCATCGGGATGACGCCGCGGACGGCCGGCGCCGTCTGGGTCGCCGCCCACATCCAGGGCGAGCTGACAAGCGAGACCGTCCGCGCCTCCCGTCCCGACTGGTTCCTCCCTGTCGCGATCGGGAGCATCCTGGTCGTCTTCTTCATCATCACCCAGCTCGCCAACCGCGCGATCAAGCGCGTCTCGGCCTCGAGCGAGCCTCCGTCGTCGGATACGCTGCGCGTATGAGCGCCGCCCCTGAAGAGCTGACTGTCGACGAGACCCGCAAGGTCGCGCGCCTGTCGCGTCTGGCTCTCACGGAGGAGCAGCTCGCCGAGCAGAGCGAGCGGCTCGCGGCGGTGCTCGTGTACATCGAGCGGCTCCGGAAGCTGGACCTCGAGGGCGTCGAGCCGCTCGCGAATCCTGCGGAGGAGACGAACCGCCTCCGCGACGACGAGGCGGGAGAGGGTCTGCCGACGGACGTTCTCATGCGCCTGGCGCCCGCGGTGAGCCCCCCGTTCGTCACCACCCCGAAGACCACGGGCGACGGCGGCGCGTGACGCCCCGCCGGTTCGGGATCCTCGCATGATCGCCGTCCGCCGTTCCGACGACCGGGGCTTTGCCGACCACGGGTGGCTCAGGGCGCGCCACACGTTCTCGTTCGCTGGCTACCGCGATCGCCGCCACATGGGTTTCGGCCCGCTCCGGGTCATCAACGAGGACGAGGTCGCGCCGGGCCGCGGCTTCGCCACGCACCCCCACGACAACATGGAGATCGTCACCTACGTCCTCGACGGCGCGCTCCGCCACGACGACTCCACGGGCGGCGGGGGCACGCTCCGCTTCGACGACGTGCAGGTCATGACCGCCGGCTCGGGCCTCGCGCACTCGGAGAAGAACGCCTCGACCACCGAGCCGCTCCGGCTCATCCAGATCTGGATCAAGCCGCGCGAGCGCGACCTCCCGCCCGCCTACGCGGACCGTCGCTTCGACCCCGCGGGCGCCCGGAACGCGCTCCAGCCGCTCGCCGCGCCCGCGGGAACCGGCCTGGGCGCGCTCCCGATCAACCAGGACGCGACGATCTCCCGCGCCGTGCTCGACGCCGGGGTCGAGCTCCCGCTCCGGATCGAGGACGGGCGCCGGCTCTGGCTGCACGTGGTCGAGGGCGAGGCCCGAGCGTCGGACCACGACCTCGCGGGCGGGGACGCGCTGGCGAGCGACGAGCCGGGCGAGGTCCGCGTGGTCGCGGGCGCCGCGGGGGCGCACCTGCTCGTCTTCGACCTCCCCTGAGTCGTCCGGAACGCGTCGGCGCCGCGCGGTACAGTCCCGCCGTGGACCCCTGCGACCTCACGCTGACCGATCTGACCGCCCGCATCGCCGCGGGCGATCTCACGTCCGAGGCCGCTGTTCGCGCCTCGCTCGAACGGATCGAGGAGATCAACCCGTCGCTCAACGCGTTCACGGAAGTCTTCCGCGAGGAGGCCCTCGCCCGGGCGCGAGAGATCGACGAGCGGCTCAAGAGCGAGGGCGCCGCCGCCGTCGGGCCGCTCGCGGGCGCGCCCGTCGCCATCAAGGACAACATCTGCACCACGCTGGGCCGCACCACCTGCGGCTCGCGGATGCTCGAGGGGTACCGGTCGCCCTTTGACGCGACGGTGGTCGAGCGCCTCCTCGCCGCGGGCGCGGTCATCGTGGGCAAGACGAACATGGACGAGTTCGCGATGGGTTCCTCGACCGAACGCTCGCGCTTCGGTCCGGCGGGAAACCCGTGGTCGCCCGACCGCACGCCCGGCGGCTCCTCGGGCGGTTCGGCCGCCGCCGTCGCCGCGGGCGCCGTGCCCCTAGCGCTCGGCTCGGACACCGGCGGGTCGATCCGGCAGCCCGCGGCCCTCTGCGGCGTCGTCGGCTACAAGCCCACGTACGGGCTTGTCTCCCGCTACGGCCTCGTCGCGTTCGCGTCGAGTCTGGATCAGATCGGTCCGATCACGCGCACCGTCGCGGACGCCGCGCTCGCGGCGCGAGTCATCGCCGGGGCCGACCACCGCGACTCCACCTGCGTCTCGCGCCCGGCGCCCGACTTTGCCGCGGCGAGCGACGAGTCACTCGCGGGCGTGCGCCTGGGCGTTCCCGCGCAGCTCCTCGACCTGCTCGACGACGCCGACGTCGCCGCCGCCTTCGATCGCTGCAGGTCCGTCGCCGTCGGGCGCGGGGCCGAGATCGTCGACGTCGATCTCCCGTCGCTCGAGTACGGCATCGCCGCGTACTACATCATCGCGCCGGCCGAGGCGTCATCGAACCTCGCCCGCTACGACGGCGTCCGCTACGGCCACCGCGCCGAGGCGCGGGCAGGGGAGACGCTCGAGGACCTCTACTCGCGGACGCGAGCCGAGGGCTTCGGTCCGGAGGTGCAGCGCCGCATCATGCTCGGGACGCACGCGCTCTCGAGCGGCTACTACGACGCGTACTACACGACCGCGCTCAAGGCTCGCCGGCGCATCAAGGACGACTTCGACCGGGCGTTCGCCTCCTGCGACGCCGTCCTCACGCCCGCCACGCCCGAGCCCGCGTTCCGCATCGGCGCCAAGACCGACGACCCGCTCGCGCTCTACCTCCAGGACGTCTTCACCGTCAGCGCGAATCTCTCGGGCGGGCCCGGCGTCGCGATCCCCGCGAGCGTTTGCGAGCGTGAAAGCGCGACGCTCCCGATCGGAATGCAGCTCCTGGGCCCCGCCTTCGGCGACGCCGCGCTCCTGCGTCACGCCGCGGCGCTCGAGGCCGCGCTGAACTTCACGGCCCGCCCGCCCCGCGCGGGCGCGGGCCAGACCGCCTGAGGGAGCCCCATGACCGACGCCTCCGACGCCGCTGGAACCGAAGGCCCCATCTGGCGCTGCTCGCCGAGCCAGTGGAGCCAGTGGCCGACGTACCTCGGCGCGATCCTGCTGCTTATCGCGTTCATCGGTCTCGCGGTGGTCTCGCGCACGCAGGACTGGGCGCCGTGGACGATGTGGGCGTTTCTCATCGCCCAAGCGGTCCCGGTGCTGATCATCGCGTGGACGTTCATTCACATCGCGACCGTGCAGTACGAGCTGACGAGCGAGCGCATCCGCGAGACCACGGGGATCATCTCCCGCAACCTCGAGGAGATCGAGCTCTACCGCGTCAAGGACATCAACGTGAGGCGCTCGCTCCCGCAGCTCATCCTGGGCGCCGCGGACGTCACGCTCCACACCTCCGACACCACGCGTCCCACGCTCGAGCTTCGCTGGCTCGCCGGCTTCCGCGAGAAGCACGAGACGATCCGCACCCACGTCGAGCGAGCGCGACTGCGTCACCGCGCCCGCGTCGTCGAGTTCGAAGGCGACGAGGGCGACGCCGACCTCGTCTAGACCACCCGAATCGGAGCTTCATCATGCGTCACGCCCTCGCCTCCGCCGCCCTCGCCCTCGCGACGCTCGCCGGGGCGCCCGCGCTCGCTCAGATGAACCCGTCCGCCTTCGATCAGGCCGAGCCGTCCGAGACCGAGATCTGGACCGGGGCGGCGCAGCTCCCGGGCGGCGCCGAGCTCGGCTTCACCCTCGCGATCACCCGGGGCGCCGAACCGACCGCGACGATCGACATCCCCTCGCAGGGCGCCATCGGCATCCCCATCCGCGTCGAGTCGATCGAGGGCGATTCCTACGTGCTTCGCATCCCGGCGCCCGCCAACGCCGAGATCGCCGGCACCATCAACGACGAGGGCGATCTCGCGGGCGTTCTCCGCCAGGCGGGCATGGAGTTCCCCTTCAAGCTCGAGCGCTCGAGCGTCGAGGAGGCCGGACCCCGGCGCCCGCAGACGCCCAGGCCGCCCTTCCCGTACGAGACGATCGACGCGACCTTCGACAACCCGGAGGCCGAGGGCGTCACGCTCGCGGGAACGCTCACGCTTCCCGACGCCGGCGTCTTCGGCGACGGTCCCTTCCCCGCGGTCGTCTTCGTCACGGGCTCGGGACCGCAGGACCGCGACGAGACAATCGTGGGGCACAAGCCCTTTGCCGTCATCGCCGACCATCTCGCCCGTCGCGGCGTCGCAGCGTTTCGCTTCGACGATCGCGGCGTGGCGGAATCCACGGGCGACTTCGAGAACGCCGACACCGAGGACTTCGCCTCCGACGCGCGCGCCGCCGTCAACTTCGCCGCCAAGCACGAGCGGATCGACCCGAGCCGCGTCGGCCTCATCGGACACTCCGAGGGCGGGCTTGTCGCCCCCATCGCCGCGATCGCCGAACCGAACATCGCGTTCATCATCCTCCTCGCCGGGACGGGCGTCGACGGCGGCGAGATCCTGATCTCCCAGCAGGAAGCCGCGACCCGCGGCCTCGGCGCCCCGGCGCCCGCGGTCAACGCGGTCGTCGAGAACATGGCGCTCATGGTTGACGCCATCCGCGCGGGCGACGACGAGAGCGCGATCGAGGCGCTACGCGAGGTCATGTCGGCCCAGAACCCCACCGGCACGCCCGAGCAGATCGATCAGATCGTCGGGCAGCAGGCGGGCTTCTTCACCTCGCCGTGGATGAAGCGCTTCGTCGATCTCGACCCGGCCGAGAGCCTCGGGCGCGTGAGCGTGCCCGTCCTCGCGCTCTTCGGCGAGCTCGACGTGCAGGTCGTGCCCGAGGTGAATGTCTCTCCGATGCGCGAGGCCCTCGCCGCCGCGCCGACATCCGACGTGACGATCCTCGTCCTCGACGACCACAACCACCTCTTCCAGCGCGCCGAGACGGGCATGGGCAGCGAGTACGGCGTGATCGAGGAGACGGTCTCGCCCCAGACGCTCGAGATCATCACGGCGTGGATCGCCCAGCGGTTCGGGAACTAGCGGCGCGTCCCGCGGCTGCGGATCGCCAGCCCGCAGAGCTTGAACAGCGCGCGAGCCCCGACGTTCGCGTCCCACTCGTCACCCTCGCGCGGGGACACCTCCACGACGTCGAAGCCGACGATCGTTTTCCCGGACTCCGCCACGGCGTCGACGAGCGCGACGAACTGCCGCCACGACAGCCCGCCGGGAACGGGCGTGCCCGTTCCCGGGCACAGCGCGGGCTCGAGCCCGTCGATGTCGAGCGTGATGTACACGCGCTCCGGGAGCGCGCTAGCGATCTCCTTCGTGACCGCGCCGAACGCCTCGCCGCCCGCCAGGCGGCGCGTGAGCGCGAGATCGTCGTAGGAGACCCACCGCGCGCCGAGCCGCTCGCGCTCGCGCTTTTCCTCGTCGCAGAAGTCGCGCACGCCCACGCTCACGACGCGCTCGGCGCCTGGGACGCGCTCCATCACGTTGCGCATCACCGACGCGTGCGACCATCGGAAGCCCTCGTAGGCCGATCGCAGGTCGTCGTGCGCGTCGATGTGCAGCACGCCGATCGGGCCGGCCGCGTCCGCCGCTGCGGCGATCGCGCCGAAGCTCACGGAGTGCTCGCCGCCGACCACCGCGGGGATCCGCCCCGCGCGGAGCGCGTCGCCCGCGGCCGCGCGGACCAGCTCGTGGACCTCGCCGGACAACCCGTTGACGCGCTCGAGCGCGCTCCGGTCTCCCCCGCGCGCCGCGTCCGCCAGGTCGCTCGCCTCGGCGTTCGCCTCGGCGATCCTCGCCTCGGCGGGTCGCATCATGATTCCCGCGCGCCAGAAGTCGCCGAACTGCGCGTCCTCGAGGTCCACCTGACGCGACGCCGTGAGGATCGCCTCGGGCCCGCGGCTTGTTCCGCCGCCGTAGGAGGTCGTCGCGTCGAAGGGAACGGGGATCGCGACGACGAGGCTCTCGGTCTCGTCGAACGTCAGGCCGAACAGTCCGCTGTCGGCCGCTGCGGCGGCGCTGGGGTCGAAGCTCATGACCGCCAGTCTACGCCCGAGACGTCCCCGGGCCGGTATCCTCATCCATCGTGAAGCACGCGATGATCATCATCAGCGGCGCGGCGTCGTCGCCGGCGGAGGAACTCGCGGGTCAGACGCCGCTCGAGGCGGCGAGCACGCCGACCCTTCGCCGCCTGGCCGAGCGCGGTCGCGTCGGGGGCGTCGTGACGCTCCCGCCCGAGTCGCCGGCATCGCCGAGCGTGGCGCTCGGTTCGCTCCTGGGCGTCGATACGCACGCGGCGCCGACGCCCGCCGGTCCGCTGCTCGCGCGCCGCCTTCGGGTCCCGCTCGGGCCCGATGGCGTGGCCTGGCGCGTCACGTTCCGTGCCTCCGGGAGCCGGTCCCCGCTTGCGCCCGAGTCTCGCCCGACGCGCGAAGAGACCGACGCCCTTTTCGAGGCGATCGCGGTCGCGGCCGCCGATGCGGGCGTGCGTCTGTTCGCCGAGGCCGCGGGCTGGGGCGTCGCGGTCACGGCGGACGACCACGAGGCCCGCGCCGCCGCGCTCGCCGAGCAGGCGAGGGACCTTGTTTCAGAGCACGAGGTCAATGGCGCCCGCGTCGCCGTCGGCGCGCCGGCGATCGAGGCGATCGAACTCGATGAGCCCGGGCCGGAACCGGCGCTCGAGCCTCTCGCGGACGAGCATGGCGTCACCGCAGCGCTCGTCAGCGCCGACGAGGCCGCGCTCGGTCTTGCTGAATGCCTCGCGATGACGGCCCTCGCCGTGGAGCCGGACGCGGCGGGCGAGGCCGCCGCGCTCGCCGCCGCCGCGCTCGCGGCGATCGACTCGCACGATCTCGTCGTCGTGCGGACTTCCTCAACCCGTTTCGCCCATGACGCGGG
>Ga0081535_100802_pt1 | contig 15424 bp, 11 predicted proteins | sample HotLakmasection3_FD_71020 | JGI IMG/M metagenome (GOLD analysis project Ga0081535, IMG submission 71020) | Hypersaline microbial mat communities from Hot Lake, Washington, USA - Section #3 (SPADES assembly) (version 2) | ecosystem: Environmental > Aquatic > Non-marine Saline and Alkaline >... | reverse complement strand
CTTCCATACGCGACACCACCTGCAGCTGATTGACCAGCTCCACCTGCTCCACCATGACCAGCTCCACCTGCTCCAGCACTTGAAGATACACCTGCACCAGGACCTTGGGCTCTCCCATACCCTTTATAGTCTACGTTTATTGCACCTAAACTACCTACTGTAAAGTCTCCGGTCGAAGTCCAGTCCACAAAGTACTCTTTAGAAGTACTGTTTGCATAGTGAGTAACTAAACCATTAATAATAATTTCTGAAAATGTTCGTGCAGCATGTGCATATACTGTAGAAGTATTAGGCACCGTAAGCGCACCTCCACCACTAAGTAATGCAAACGTACCACCATTGTCAGTAATAGATATCCCCGTCCAATTCAGAGTGTTGTAAATTGTTGAACCTCCATTTTCGTTATGGAACCAACTATTTGTAGCAAAGCTTAAAATATCTGTTGTGACACTTCCTGTAACCGTAAGATGAGAGCTTGTTGAAACTGAAATAGTTCCGGTGATATTCATTGTATCGCCATAATCTACACGTGCATAATCTGTAATTGTTAGGTTGGCAGCACTTAGTGAGTTCGCCAGAGGTGTTGTTGCAATTAACTCTCTATTTGGATACCAAGTATCAATATTGTTATCTAGAATTACATTACCTAATGCATCATCATTATCTTTACGATAGATAGTTCCTGCTCCCCCAAGTTGGGCAATTGCTCCACCTCCGTATACACTACCCACTCCTCCATTTGCAGCTAACTCATTTAAAGCAGAAGTGTCATTGTCATAATACAAAGCAACACGACCGCCACCACCACCGCCACCATCATAAGTGGAATTTACTGTTGAGCCTCCATTTGCTCTAATATTACCTGTTCCCGCTAGTGTTCCTGTATCAATCCAAACAGAACCTCCCGCACCACCTCCAGAAACGCGTGAACTTACTCCATTTCCATATTGACCATTTGCGGTGATTGTTCCATTTACGGTTGTGGTACCAGATACTGTTAATTTAATTGCACCTCCACCAACTCCTGCATACCCGGAATAATCTCCACCACCACTTCCTAGAGTTGTTGGTTCTGTGTAACTACCATATGCATCTCCACCTGCTCCACTGACACTTCCAGCTTGTCCATCGCCACCATCTCCACCATGTGCTCCACCTCCTGCACCAGCACTGTTGTCTGTTCCTTCTCCGGGTCCTGCACTACGGCCAAAGCCTTTCTCGTTCGCATTTATGTCACCACTGGCACTTACTGTTAAATCTCCCGTTGAGGTATAGTTTATTTTATAGACTTCTTCTGTGGCATTAGCGTCATGAGTTAATGTTCCATTTATTGTTACACTGCTAAATGTTCTTTCGGTATTTCCTACAAGCGTTGAACCTGTTGGGACAGTTAAGGCACCTCCACCACTAACCACAGCCATTGTTCCACCATTATCTGTTATTCTTCCACCTGTCCAATTTAAAGTACTATAGGTAGTTGATCCAGCAGATTCATTGTATGCCCATCCATTTGTAGCAAGCGTCAAAGTACCTGTTGTAACACTTCCCGTAACAGTAAAGTGAGAGTTTGTCGAAACTGTAATAGTTCCCGAAATATTCATGGTATCGTCATAATCGACACGGGCATAATCTCTGATCGTTAGATTAGCTGCACTTAGAGAGTTCGCTAAAGGCGTTGTTGCAATTAAAGTCTTACTCTCATACCAAGTGCTAATATTGTTATCTACAATTAAATGACCTGATACATCATCGTTATCCATACGATAAATAGTTCCTGCTCCTCCATATTGAGCAATTGCTCCGCCTCCATATGCACCTGCAACTCCACCGTTTGCAGCTAAATCATTTAAAGTAGAAGTATCGCTGTCATAATATAAAGCAATACGACCACCACCTCCGCCACCACCATCGTAAGTGGAATTTACTGTTGAACCTCCATTAGCTCTAATATTACCTGTTCCTGCCAGTGTTCCAGTATCGATCCAAACTGAGCCTCCTGCTCCACCTCCAGATACTCGACCACTGTTATGCCATCCGTCTTGTCCATTTGCTGATACAGTTCCATTTATGGTTGTAGTTCCTGCAACAATAAGTTTTATTGCTCCACCTCCAGCGCCTGCTTGTCCGGCATAATCTCCACCACCACTTCCTAGAGTGCTTGGTTCTGTATAACTACCATATGCATTTCCTCCTGCTGCACTAACACTGCCAGCTTGGCCATCTCCACCATTTCCACCATGTGCGCCTCCACCTGCTCCAGCACTGTGGTCTGTTCCTTCTCCAGGTCCTTGAGCTGCAGCAAAACCCTTCTCATTTGCATTTATGTCACCACTTGCGTTTACTGTTAAATCACCAGTTGAAGTGTAATTAATTTTATATGTTTCAATTGTAGTGTTTGCATCATGAGTGAGTGTTCCGTTTACGGTTATACTGCTAAACGTTCTTGTTGTGTTTCCCATAAGTGTAGAACCAGTTGGGACAGTTAAGGCACTACCTCCACTGACCACAGCCATAGTTCCACCATTATCCGTTATTCTTCCACCTGTCCAATTTAAAGTGGTATATGAAGTTGTAGAACCACTTTCGTTATAAAGCCACCCACTAGTACTTAAAGTTATGGTATTTGAAGTAACACTTCCTGTTACATAAAAATGACTATCTTCTGAGACTAAGATCGTACCGGCTACATTTACTGAATCGGTCAAGTCAACACGTGCATAATTAGTAATTGTTACATTGTCTGCATATAAGTTATTAGTTAATGGAGTATTTGCAATTAAACCTATACTTGGATACCAAGTTACAACGCCATTATCAACTATCACATCTCCATCAGTTGCTGCAGCTGACTCTAGATATAGAGTTCCTGCTCCGCCATGTTGGGCAATTGCTCCACCGTTATATGCTCCTGCGATTCCTCCAAATGCTCCTCTCCTAGAGTACTAAAATCAGAATTATCTGTAGTGTAATAAATTGCTACACGACCACCGCCACCGCCACCACCATCATAAGTAGAATTTACTGTAGAACCTCCATTAGCACGGACATGGCCTGATCCTGCCAGAGTTCCTGTATCAATCCAAACTGAGCCTCCAGCTCCACCTCCAGATACTCGACCACTGTTATGCCAGCCGTTTTGTCCATTTGCTGATACGGTACCATTCACGGTAGTAGTACCTGCTACAGTAAGTTTAATTGCTCCACCCCCAGCCCCTGATTGCCCGGCGTAATCTCCACCTCCACTTCCCAAACTAGTTGGCTGTTTATAGTTACCATAGGCTGATCCACCTGTTGAAATAACAATTCCTCCTTGACCATATCCACCATCTCCACCATGCGCTCCACCTCCAGCTCCAGCACTATAATCTTCTCCCTCCCCTGGACCTTGTCCTTTTGCATAGCCTCTCTCATTTGCATGAATATCACCAAAAACATTCAGGTTTCCGGTCTGTACATCAAAAAAAACAGTGCCAATCACTGAAGTAGTGCCAGCGGTATGTGTAACACTTGCGCCAACATATACTGTTGCATTGCCATCATCTATGACTAGTGCACCTCCAGTAATAGCGTCATAGCCAAAGTTAAGTACCGAGGCAACACCTCCGCCAGGACTTCCAATAGCTAAAGAGTTGATTGTAGTAGTACCAGTGATATTTACAGTAGTTGCTGTGCTGATTACAACGTCATCATCAGCCCCAGGAACAGAGTTAGTATCCCAGTTTGCAGCATCGGACCAAGTTGAGCCATCACCACCACCATCCCAAGTTACCGTGGCAGCTTGGGCATTTGCTACAAAAAACGGAGCAAATAAAAATAGCGATAAAAACAAAAAAAGCCCGATAATTCGGGGCATTTTCATGCTATATAGGAAGTGTTTGTAATTGAACATAAAAAGTCTTCGAAAGCGGTACAAATCATAGTACCAAGTTATCGAGTACTGAGGCAATATGCAATTGAGGGAAAATATGTGCGGAGGTGGTGGGATTCACGACTCGCTCGCCATGCTCGCTCCCTGCATTACCCATGTGCTTCGCACTTGGCGGCACGAACAGTTTCGCTTTGCTCAACAGTTCTCAGCCCATATCCACACACCATACACAAAAAAACTCGCCGTTGGCGAGTTTTTTCGTGTGCGGAGGTGGTGGGATTCGAACCCACGGAGCCGTGAGGCTCACGCTTTCCAAGCGTGTGCAATTGGCCACTATGCGACACCTCCAGAATTGTTTTACATCTCTAAAAGAACACCCGTATTATACACTTCTCTTAGCTAACAGCTCGCGCAAACCAATCGGCAATTGAGAACCAAGTTTGTCTAGAGCTTCTTGCGCAGTCAACCACTCATAATCTACAAACTCTTCGTTTGCAGGATTCTTTGAAAAATCGAGCTGGATTGAATCATAATCGTCCACAACACAGCTAGAATCTGGCTCATCATTTCGTAGCTCTAGCGTACCATCTTCTAACTCACTAACTCGTTTTTCACTTGTAACACAGCACTCGTAAACACAACAAACAATTTGACCGTTATTATCTATCCTAAAAAAATCGAATAGGCCAATCAACTCTCCTGGAATAATGCTTAAACCAGTTTCTTCATACACTTCACGCTCAAGTGTGGCCAATGGTTTTTCACCATATTCTATGGTTCCTCCTGGCAAGTCTGGATACACTTTTTCGTCTATTTTTTCACTTAAAAATAAATATTTTTCTCCACACTTTAACAAAGCTTTCATGGAAACAGTAATTTTAGGTGTCATAGAGGCACATCTTAACCCTATACAGCACCAAAAAACAATCCTAAAATGAATATATATGAAAACAGACTTTGTTAAAGCCATTTTTACTAATGTTCTCTTTGTGATCGGAGTAATCCTCCTCATTGTAGGTTTCACCATGGGAACTAACACAGCCGTAAAAAGCATAGTGTTTGATGAATACCCTCTCGATAGTTGGGAAGAAACCCGTTGTTCTGAAATAGAACAATTTGGTGGGACAATGGTAGAAAGACCGGTCACTCAACCAGGAGAATCCCCAGAATTATCTGAAGAACAATTAGCTAAAGAAGAAGCAGAAAAAGAAGAGCGTGTTGAAAAATGCATAGCTGCCCAAGCTCAGCAAAGACAACGCAAACAAGTCGAAGATATTGTCGGAGCCTTCACAATGCTTGTAGCTGGAACTGTCTTAGTCTTCACTTTTCGAGGATTCATATTCTCAGGTAAAAAAGCATAATTAAACTAAGAAATTAATGAAAGCACTAGGCATTTACTGCCTGGTGCTTTTTTTACCAAACCGTATTCCTCAAAACAAACTCAACAAAAAAGTTTACTCTTCAATGGATCGAATAAATTGGTATCTTCCAACTCGTTCACCATAAGTGAAATTAATAGTATCTGGCTCACTACGTTGGATAGTGTTCCAAAAGACATTTGGTTCCATTCGAGTGTACCAAGCTACCAAGATATACGAGAACCCTCTAGGATCAACTACTGTAACTAAATCCTCCTCGCTTTCTAGTATTCCACTCACTTGAGGATTTTCTTCTTTTTCGACGCTTTCGATTGCAGCTGGCAACCAAACTTGTAAACCACTACTCCAGTTGTGTTGATCTACTGGTGTGATCAACAACTGATGTAAGTACACTCCACTCGGATATGCGAGTAAACCTGCGGCAGCTACAACAATCAGTTGGTAGACAACTGTTCTAGCTGAGTAGCCACCAATTTGAACTGAAGTTTGAAAAAGCCAAGCAGTTAATACTCTGATTATCTCAAAAAAGACTAATACTCCTACACTTGCAAAATAACACCAACCCACAAAAAACATCAAAGTTCTGGTTGCATGAGGCGCATTAACAGTAATAATTGATGGCACTAAAGAAACAATAGTTACATATAAAAATAACAATCGAACTCGATAAGTAGCAAGCACACTTCTTATTTTTTCTATGGTTGTTTTCGCTTCCTCAAAATCTATATTGTCACCATTTATTTGAGACCGTAATTTCGAATAAGCCTTGAGTAGCTTTTTGCTGACAATCCAAATTGTACTTAAAATACCTAACCACCCAAACCAGTATGTCCAATATGTAATATACCCTGTGCCTGGTAAAGAGTGCCAAGGATGACCATCAAGATTTTCGAATAGATAAGATGTGTGAAAACTTTCAAAAAATCGATCGAGCATAAGTCCAGAATAGTAAACATATCTATTTCCTAAGAGCCTCTGCTGTAATCTGTTATCAAAGCTTTGATAATACTCAAGTTGTTGGTGAGTAACAGTTGGATCTCCAAATAAAGTAATATGTGTTTTTTGTTCTGTTAAACCTTGCAAGCCCCAGACTAGACTAATCCAAACAATGGCAAGCGTAGCAACTACAGGCAGCCAAACTTGCCAACGTGTTATCCCATACCAAAAAACTACTGGTGCTACTAAGAATGGAAGCAATAACAAGGGGACATTATACAAAAAGACTGCACCAACAGCTAATAATGAAGCAACAAGTATTTGTAAAACTGATCCTGGATTTAACCAACTCAACCATATTCTCTTATGAAGGTTATCTTTGATAAGACTGTACTTACTTCGCCGGTACAGTATCCAAACTAAAACTAAGGTTACAACTAAAGCAGGCATGGCTTCGAAAGCGACTCTGCTATACCAGATAAAAACTGGTTGCAAAGCGATTAATGCCATAGTTAGTAACCAAGTTTGGCTACTTATTTCATCTTGGTGAACTGGATCATGTTTGTTGCTATTTCGAGTAAGCGAACGCAATAAAACTCCCACAATACCTATGAGTAATACCCCAGAAATTACTGCAGGTATTCGGATAGCTAATTCAGAAACTCCCAATACTTTGAAAGCAGCGATTACTAAATAGGTATATCCTGCTATTTTTTGATCACCAAAGGCTTGTAACACCAAAGGCCAATTTTGTCTCCACTCATCATACCCTGTTTGAGAAAGCAGTAACGCATTGTAACCAACAGATGCTTCGTCAGGATTCAGAACTGGAGGATTCAATGCAACGTCTTGGAAACGAACAAATGCACCAATAACGAGAATTGAAAAAGTCAAGAAAAATAAAAATTGCTGTTTAGGTGACTCAAGAAATTCAAAAGAAGGAACTTTTTTTGTTAAAAACCAATTAAGTCGTCGCAGCCATCGATTGTCCATAGTTTTCTAATAGTAACCTAAAAAGGCGGTCGAGTGGAAGAGGGTTTTTTACCGTGATTGAATAGATGTGCTATTATTTGCACCATGAACACAGCTACATTACAGTCAGTTGCATCTAGCAATCAAACTGAGTTAAAGACTACTCAAAAAAGTTACGATGCTTTCTCGGAGCAATACGCAAAAACCTGGGGTAAAAACTGGCAAAGTGAAGATAAGCCTTGGGTTGATGAATTTCTTTCGCGTCTTCTTCTAGGAGGATCAATCATTGATGTGGGCTGTGGAACAGGGCATGTTTTGCAATATTGTGCAGCTAATCAGTTTAAAGTCACAGGTGTAGATATCTCAGAAGGAATGCTTGCTCAAGCTAAACAGCAAGTGCCACAAGCTCAGTTAATACAAATGAATGCGGATTCCTTAGCTTTTAAAGATGATACTTTTGATGGACTTATTTCCAGATATGTTCTGCAACATCTCCCACAGGTTGGCCAGGCTATTGCTGAATTCTGTAGAGTTTTAAAATCGGGAGGTATGGCCTATCTGGTTATTCATGTAAGCAATACCGATGTTCTTGATGAAACTTGGTACACTTTTCCAAACAACGGTGGAAAAATTAAAATGAATTACCATGCGCCTCAAGATGTTGAAAAAGCTATTGATGCCACAAAATTTAGTATTCTAAAAAAAGATTTGCAACCCGACGGCCAAAATAGAAACTATTTCTTTTTATTACAGAAAAAGTAATTCAAAAGTAACTAAACAATTATTCTTGGCACTTTTCACAAGTTCCAAAAAAATCAGTAGCTGGTGTTTTTACCTTAAAATGTGTTGACTGAGCAATCTTCTGAGTCATTTGATCGGTAAGCTCTTCTAATTCTTCTAAATGTATATGAGAAACATCACCGCACTCCTCACAAATTAAATGTGAACAAGTATCTGCGGTTTCGTAATAGTATTTACCATCACGAACGTCAATTTTCTTAAGTAAGCCTTTGCTTTCGAAGTGTTCTAAATTTCGGTAAATCGTAACTAAATCGAACTGTAAGCCTTGATTTGTTAACTCAGACACGCAGGTGTGTACATCAACTGGCTCTGAATTTTTGTCAAAGAAATCTAAAAGTGCCACTCTAAGAGGAGTCACACGTAAACCAACTTTCTTGAGCTGGGCTTTAGCAGGAATACTAGGTTTCATAGCTCTATTATACACTTTTACATTTATCGCTTATTTTCTGTTTCAAAGTTGGTTTCATATATTTTCAACATGCAAATGACTTGCATAAATAAAAAAATCACTTATAATTACAAACCTAGACACAATCTTTTCTGAAGTTTTATTAAAAAGTAATTATCAGTTTGATATCAAACACACCATAAATCATGACTGAAACACAGAATGACCTACCAAAATTGACTCCCAAACTCTCACCAGGTACAAAGAGTTTGATAGCAAACAGACCATTACTACACGAACTTTCACAAGCCTTTGGTTCTCCACTCAACATAGTATTTCCTCAACAAATTATCAGAAATTTTAAAACATTTAAAAAAGTTTTTGAAGATTATTCAATAGTAGGAAAAGTGTATTACGCCCACAAACCAAATCGATCGGACGCTCTAGTTAAAGCTTTAAGCAGCCTTCCCGACTCATATATTGATGTTGCCTCTGAAGAAGAACTCAAGCATGCATTAGCTTGCGGGTTCGCAGGCAACAGAATTGGAGCAACAGGACCTAAAAACCATTCATTCTTACTTTTAGCTATTCAACATCGAATAGTGATTAGTGTCGATTCAATTGCAGAATTAGAAACTATTTCGGTCATCCAAGCCAAGTTAAATACTTCCTACTCAATCCCAATTACTATACGACTTAATACCATTCATACCAGCAATCAAGTCGGAACAACAAAAGACAGTAGATTCGGCGTTAAACCAAATCAGCTAGATCATGTATTTGAAATTCTATCCGCAAATAAGAAAATTGAGTTCCTAGGGTTTGCTTTTAGTCTTTCCAGTACTTCTATCAAAGAACGAGCAAGAGCAATTAAAAATGCTTTGACTCTTTTTGAGATTGCCAACCAAGCTGGTTTCAACCCAACCATGCTTAATATTGGTGGTGGCTACAAAGTATCATACTTAGAACACAAAAAAGAATGGACCCATTTCGAAACTGAACTAAGAAAATCAGCCCTTGGACAACGTGAATCATTTACATGGAACAACCAACATTTTGGTTTACAGACTCATAATAAAATTATATCTGGAAACCTTAACACATATCAATATTACTCCGATTCCTCTGCTGATGGATTCTTACGAGAAGTTTTTGATTACACAGCCGAAGGAGATTCTCAATCAATCGGAGAAATGGTAAGAGACGCCATGATAGAAATTTGTATTGAGCCAGGTAGAGCTTTACTTGACCAATGTGGAATCACTATTGGTTCTGTATTACTTACTAAAGAATCACAAGAAAATAATAGCCTTGTTAGTGTGGAGATGAACCGTTCAGATATGAGCTTTTATGACCAAGAAGTATTGATTGATCCAATTCTAATTCCAAAAAAATCCGACGAAAAGAAAACCACCTATGCAGGCTATTTGACAGGAAATCTTTGCCTTGAAGCAGATTTGCTTTCACAGCGAAAAATAGAGTTTAGTAGTAAACCTCAGCCTGGTGATTTGCTTGTTTTTGCTAACACTGCTGGGTATTTTTCAGACTTTTCTGCACACAATGCGATCATGCAACACAAAGCAACCCAACTAGCCGTTTCACTGAACAACCAAGAAATTCACTGGACTCTAGATTCAAAATACAACCCGCTAACTACAACAATATAAAGTACAACCCAAAAAAGATATATGCTCTACAACTCTATAATTGACCTTATTGGCAACACTCCGTTAGTAAAAATTAATCCTAAAGTTCATGGACTCAAAAATATTGATTTATACGCTAAGCTTGAAATGAACAATCCATTTGGTTCACTCAAAGACAGAATTAGTTGGGGAATCATTAAAGATGACATCGAAACAATTGTCGAAAAAAATCAAACAATTATTGAGTCATCAAGTGGAAACACAGCTAAGGCACTTGCGGTTTTAGCAAGCATGCATGGCGTTCAATTTACGACTATTACGGACCGAATTAAAGTTCCCGAAGTCAAAAAGATTTTACAAGTTATTGGAGCAACCATCGAAGAATTACCAGGCACTTCAGAGTGTCCTGACTTTGAATCAGCCAATAACCCAGTGGCAAAAATCGAACAAAAAATGATCCAAAACCCTGGAGCATATTTTCATACAGAACAATATACAAACAAAAAGAATCCACAAACACATTACGAAAGCACAGGTCCTGAAATTCTTTCAGATTTAAAAACAGTTGATTACTTTATTGCAACCTTAGGAACAACAGGATCATCTAGAGGAACTGCAGAATACCTTAAAGAACACAACACTGAAACAAAAATTGTTGGAGTTTTATCAAGTAAAAATGATTTCATTCCTGGAATTAGAAATGAAAATGAAACATTCGAAGTTGGCCTATACGACAAAAATCTCTATGACCATCAAGAAATTATAGAATCACCAGATGCTCTTGACTCAATGAGAGATCTGATCCAGAAGTCTGGAATTTTAGCAGGACCAACCTCTGGTGCTTCATACCTAGGAGCTTTACGGTACCTTCAAGCTGAAGATAAGAAACTTACTTCCAATACACGAAAGTCTGCTGTCTTTGTCGTCTGCGACAGAATGGAATGGTATGTTTCATATATTGAAAAAAGAAAACCAGAGTGGTTTGGTTATTCTGTAAAAGAACACTCAATTCGAGATTATTCAGTCCCAAGTGATACTACAAGCATTGAGATTACAGTTGAAGAAGCTCCACAATTCATACAAAAAAATCAACCAATAATTGTTGATTTAAGAGGGGCTCTTGGTTTTAGAACAGGGCACATTCCTAACTCAATAAATATTCTTGATAAAGACCTGACAGAAATGCTAGATAATGGGATTCCTTTTGCGAAGAATTCAGAAATACTTTTTGTCTGTCCTTCTGGGGAGTTGTCTAAACGCTTTGCTTCTTTCTTATCCGAGAAAGGAAGACAAGCAAAAAGCTTGCAAGGTGGACTGTTAGCTTGGCGCCAAGCAGGAGAAACATTAGATAAAGGAATATAAGAAAGTATTTAAAATCATATGTCATTCACCCACAATAAACATCGATTCTCATTAGACCCAACGAAAATACGTCCTGATTTTCCTGCAATACATTCACATCCGGAAATTGCCTATTTCGACAATGCAGCGACTACGCAAAAACCTAAGCAAGTATTAGATGCCGTAGCAGATTTCCACCATGCGTATTGTGCGAACCCACACCGTAGTAATCATGACTGGGCTATGCGAGCTACTTTAGAGCTTGAAAAAGTAAAAAAACAAATTGCCAAATTCATTGGAGCAAAGAGTCACAAGAATATTATTTTTGTACAAGGTTCCACACATGCCAGCCAAGTATTAGCTGATGTGTTTATTAGGGAAGTTGTTCCAGAATATGGCACAATCTTAATATCTAAAAAAGAACACACTTCGCTACATGAGGCATGGCAACGAAAAAATAAACACTACAAAAAAGATATCACACTAAAAGACATAGAGTACAACTCTATGGGAACTTACTCTCTTGAATATTTAACAGAAGCGGCTACTGAAAAAGTTGATTTAGCAGTCTTAACTCATGTACACAACGTGATTGGACTTGAAATGGGAATTGCAGAAGCACGAGAAATTCTTGGTTCGACACCAATTTTAGTTGACGGAGCACAAAGCATCACCCACCTACCAATAAACGTTACAGAACTTGGAATACAAGCCTTCTACTTTTCTGCACACAAGTTGTTTAGTTTTGGTGGACTAGGAATTCTCTGGGTTTCTGATGAATATTTGAACTATTTTTCTGAAATTGAAAACGGTACACCAAATACCGAGGCAATTATAAGTTTAGGTGCAGCAATTTCTTATGTTGAAAAAATATCTGTTTCAAAAATTGAATCATATCTGCTTGAATTAACGCAGTATGCTTTAGCAGAAATGAAGACTGTTCCAGGTATTGAATATTTACCAGGACCAGCAATGTGTCCCTGCGCCAGTGGCGACGGGATCCTTTCTTTCCGAAAAGAAGGAATTGAAAGCGGAGAATTGGCGCTATGGTTAAACGAACATGGTATTTTTACCAGAGCGGGCAACCACTGCACTGCTACTACACTAACCGAGAATTCACTACGAATCAGTCTACAAATCTACAACACGCCACAAGAAATTGATAAGCTCATAGAAGTGCTTAAAAATATTTAACTAAATCTCGAGTAAACTCCTCTGTTGATTCCCAACGGAAATTTGACCCGGCAATATCAAAACCAGCACCTGCAATTTGAACCGTTTCTTGTGCCTCAGATTGATCTAAACCTAAATTAATAAGTGCCTGTTCTAAGTTTTGAGAAATTGTAACCCATTCAGAACTGCCAGGCTTTTTTTGCATATTAGCAAAGCTAGCTAACAAGTCCCAGACACCATAGTCTTTAGGTAGTAATCTTTTTTCTGCAATTAATCCAAAAAACATTCCCGAGAGAGCAAAACAATCATTCAATAACTCAACCTTTGGTTTATCTCTAACACTCGTTTCCAATGTTCTATCTGGCGACATATACAATGGTGTCCCAAATAAACCATGTCCAGAGGCATCTATTGTTGATGCCATTCCAAAATCAATAACTTGAACATCTCCATTTTCGTTCGCCAAAAAATTTGCTGGTTTTACATCATTGTGTAAAACAATTGGTCTAAGTTTATCGAGTGCTGAACCTGAACTAACCATAAAATTCTTGGCGAACGACCTTTTCCTTGCCTGCTGTTCGGGTGTTTGTATATCCTTATTTTCTATCCCTAACTCTCTTAAAATTGTTGTCGGCTCTTTATAATTTGGAAAATATTCCATAATCATTACCAGCTCTTGATCATCTGTTAAGAAAATATCGTACACCTGAGGTGTAATTGCCTCTAAACCTGGAGTATCTCTGAGTGCCGCTAAAATTTTTGCCTCACTACTCAATATTCCATGCATAAAGTCGGTGTCTGGATCACCTTTAGGTAACGCAACTTTTTTAGCGGCAAAGAAGTCACCTTTGACCATGTCAAATACCACCGATACACTTGCGGCACCTCCTATACCCAACTCGTTTCCAACTATATATCGAGGTATCTGCAAAGCAGCTTTTTCATGCTCATCATGAATTTCTTTATGGCTGCTTGGTAAAATATATTCACTTCTTAGACGCGCTAATTCCGCTCTAACGTCATCATCTTCGAGTGATGATTCACCATCTTTAATTTTTCTCGCTAGTTCTATAAGTTCTCGTTTAAGTGCATCTCGCTCTTCTTTTGTTTTAATTTTAGCTTCTATTTCTTTTTTATCAGCTCTAGAAGGAGCGCGCTTGTCTACCTCACGAACAGGCTTCCATAGCACACCTCTAGGGTTAAGTTGAGTTGTTTTACCCTCTTTTTTGATTTTAATTCCTTGCCCATCTGAATCAAACCAGGGTGATAGCATTCTGAATTGTGTAGTAATTTGGTCAAATTCTGCTTGGATCACATCAAAAGTTTCTTGAGAAATTTCATCCTTAGTTAAGATTTTCTGGTCTCTCTGAAAAACTTGACGCACTTTACGTAATATACCCGCGGCTCTTGAAACTAAGCTTTTTTCGGTTGATTCAACTGTCTTTATTACTCCAGCACTCTCTAAACGACTTTGAAATTGTTGTTGTAACCCATTGAGTATTTCTTGTAATACATTTTGAGAATTGGGATCTAGCGTAGAAAAATCGAGCTGAGACTGTATCTGCTCACTCCAAATAATAATCGGTGCTAAATCGTTTGTACCATCGGCGCGTAAACCCCAATCAATCATGGTATCGAAAAAAAGCTCTTTAGACTGAGCTAAAGATTCTTGTCTTGGATAAGCATCTGGCGAAAGCTGATTCATCACATCTCAGTATAATAGATTTCTTTCCATGATACACTACACTAATGGTAAGCACAGAAATTTCTCCTCAAGTAAGGGCAACTCAGGTTGACCCTCGATTCTCACATATTCCTGACCGAAACAGTTTAGGCGAAAAAACTCGAAATGCTACCAACCAGATTATTTCTAATCTTATAGATGTTACCTATTCAGGTGAAGAAAACCTCCACGCATTGAATGAAGGTGGAATTATCACAGGTTTTCCCCATACCAGTCATATCGATACCGTAGTGATTGCACAAATGATGAGACAGTGGGCAAAAGAAGACGGTTCCGCAGAGGCTGACGACATGCTAGCTAGACTGACATTTCTGGCTGCGGCTGACTACTGGTTCCCTCATGCAGAACCAAATGTTCTTAAAAAGCCACTGCTTGTAATAAGAAATTTTATAGCGCAAACAGTTATTCGAATGTTGCCAATGGAACGCAAAGTTAAAGGCTCTAAAACAGAACAAAAAAAGATCATAGATGAAAATACTCAAGCAATTGCTCACTACATAGATATTGGTGGTATCGCTGCAGTCTATCCTAATGGAACACGCATCGCACCTAATATTCCCGTATCAGATCAAGAAATAAAGTCTGGTTTGGGATCTATAGCACTCATGAATCCATCGAAACCAATTGTGCCTGTTCACATCAGGAACAGTACTGACATTTGGCCAAGTGGAACAATGCTCCCTCGCCTCAGCAAAAAAGAAAACAAAGTCCAAGTTGTTGTGGGTGAGCCAATCATAATTTCCGACTATGTGTCGGTACCAGATACGTTAACTACTCTTTCTGCTTCCGACAAGGGAGCTCTTCGCAAAGTAGTAAACAGAATTTTACTTGACGCATATTCTGATCTTGAAAACAGGTAGGACTAAGATCACTGCTGTACCTTACTGCAATTCCTCTTTAAAGAAATCTACAGTTCTTTGCATGGCCTGAGAAAAACTACTACCAGAAATATTATGACCTCCGCTGCTATATTCAAAAACTTCGTGATCAACCTCGGTGGAATCTAGTACCTGATCAAGATTTGTACTGTAATCGATTGGTACAACAGAATCATTACTGGCATGATGTAATTGTAACTTTGTGGTTACACCTTCCATATAATTGGTCGGGACGATTGATTGCCAAAAAGGCTTAGAGGAATCAAACTCGCCATGTTCGGCAAAAAGGGCTTGTCTT
>Ga0081535_100801_pt1 | contig 15445 bp, 7 predicted proteins | sample HotLakmasection3_FD_71020 | JGI IMG/M metagenome (GOLD analysis project Ga0081535, IMG submission 71020) | Hypersaline microbial mat communities from Hot Lake, Washington, USA - Section #3 (SPADES assembly) (version 2) | ecosystem: Environmental > Aquatic > Non-marine Saline and Alkaline >... | reverse complement strand
TGTGATGATGACCGCATTCAGGACATTGCATCGGGATTCCTCGCTTTGATGAGACGTTGAGATCTTTGATAGCGGAAAAGTCGTTTCTGAGCAATCTCATTCATCCCGCCACTGAGCAACGCCGAAATTGAGCCGACAGTCAGCCCGATTCCGTAAGGGCGGCTTCTCAATCAAGGCCGCGAAGGTGTATCTCGCTAAGATTGGCGAAATCAAAACCCAGTGGTCTAGACCGTTGCCCTCTGAGCCAAGTTCTGTCACGGTCATTAAAGACTGTGCCAGTCGATATTTTCTAAGCTTTGTGGTGGAAGTTGAACCGATCGAAGTCAAGCCTGAAAACCAAGGGGTTGGCGTCGATTTAGGGCTTGAAACTTTAGCCACATTGAGTACGGGTGAGAAGGTGAAAGCCAGAAACACCAGTGCTCTAGACCGAAAGATTCGCAAGGGTAAGCGCAAACTCGCTAGGGCTGTAAAGGGCTCTAAGCGGCGTGAGTCATTGCGGGTCGCTGTCGCTCGGATGGAAGCCAAGCAGCGGGATATCCGTAGGGACTTCAACCAAAAGCTGGCGACTCGCCTGGTGCGAGAAAACAGCGTCGTTGTGCTGGAAGACCTGAACGTTTCGGGCATGGTGAAAAACCGCCAGCTGTCCAGGGCGATTAGTCGTGCTGGTTGGCGGCAAATTAGAACCCTGTGCGAAGCCAAGTCCAACATGATTGCGGAGCGGGAAGTGAGAACCGTCGACCGATGGGAACCGACTTCCCAAATCTGCTCGTGCTGTGGCTATAGGTGGGGCAAGTTAGACCTGTCTATCCGGTCGGTGCTGTGCCTCAACTGCGGGACTCAGCACGATAGAGACACCAATGCCAGCACAAATATTTTGGCGGCAGGACATGCCGACCCGAATGGGCAAACGCTAAGCAGTGTAAGACCTCAATCTGAGGCGGTTGCTTGTTTGTCTACCCGTCAGGAGGCCGTCTAACGGTCAGACTGGGAATCGCCGTGCCTTTAGGCCGGAGAGGATGTCAACTTGTCGTTATGCGCACTTATCGCCGACGCAGCAGCACCGGCGATATCCGCATCAGCGATATCTCTAACCAGGTCGCCCGTCAACTCAGCTGCTCACTCATTTTGCTTGGCGAGCCCCGTTCTAACTGGCTCCATCAAGCCTCAAAGTAGAATGCTAAAACCATTGCCAAGTCAACCATAACTGGAACCATCGTACAATGAAATGAAGACGTTCAACCACAAGCACCAGATGCCGCTTCTCTAAGTTCGGTAAAGCATTAGACGGCACTGATTCCCCTATAGATATCAAGGGTTGGCTAAGCCGACTTTTTTGCTCCATAGCAGATTGGCAGTAGCTTCCTCTTCCATTGGTAAAGCAAAGAGATAGCCTTGGGCAAACTGGCTGCCCAGAGCTGCTAGGTGGTCGCGCTCGGCGGTTGTCTCAACGCCTTCGGCGATGGTATTGACGTTCAGGCTATTCGCCAGGGCAATAATGGCTCGAACGATCGCGGCATTTTGCGGTTGCTGCTGCAGATCGCGGACAAAGCAGCGATCGATTTTCAGGGTGTTGATGGGGTACTGATGTAAGTAGCTGAGGGAGGAATACCCGGTGCCAAAGTCATCAATGGAAATGTGAATATCGCGATCGCGAATCTGCTCTAGGGTTTGGGAGACAGATGCCGCTCCCTTCATCAAGCCATGCTCAGTGACCTCAAAGGTCAGGTATTTGCCCGCCACCCCGTAGCGCGTGATTAATTCATCGATGCGCTCAAAGAAGTTGGGCTTGGAAAAGTGTCTGGCGGAAAAGTTGATGCTGAGGCGCAACGGCTGCTGAATCAGCCCCCTGGTCTGCCAGTCGGTGATGGTTTGGCAGGCTTTTTTCAACACCCAGAAGTCAATCAGTTCAACGATTTCTGACTCTTCGGCTAAGGGCATAAACGTGCCGGGATACAGTAACCCCCTGACGGGATGCTGCCAGCGCACCAAAGCTTCAAAGCCATATAGCTGATCGGTTTTAAGCTCCACGATGGGCTGAAAATTCAGGATGAATTCGTTGTTTTTCAAGGCCCGGCGAAGTTCGGCCTCCAAACTGAAATGGTCGAGGGCGAGTTGATGGAGATTTTGGCTGAAAACGAAATAGCAGCCTTTGCCTGCTCCCTTGGCTTTGTACATAGCAGAATCGGCGTCCCGCAAAATGTGTTCTGGAGCTTCGTAGTTGGCCTCACCGATGACGATGCCGATACTGACGCTGGTGGAAAATTCGTGCTGCTCTAGCTGAAAGGGCACCTTGATTTCTCGCTGGATGTCCTCGGCAATTTTGATGATGTTGTCAGTGTCGGGGATATTTTCCAGCAGAATAATAAATTCATCGCCGCCCAGTCGGGCGATCGTGCTGCCAGCGGGCAGACAAGACTCGATGCGGCGAGCGATCGCAATGAGCAGCTGATCCCCCACGGAGTGCCCCAGAGAATCGTTCACCAGCTTGAAGCGATCGCAATCCAGAAAAAAGACGGCAAAGTGAGACTCTTCGTGCTCTTTGGCATCCTTGAGGGCCATCTTGAGCCGCTTCATCAGCATGGCCCGATTGGGCAGGCCCGTGAGTTCATCATGGAGGGCCAGATGCAGCAGTTGCCGTTGGGCTTTGCGCCGCTCGGAGATCTCGTTTTCTAGCTGAATCGTGCGTTTGCGCACCCGCGTTTCGAGTTCTGAGTTCATCGCCTGCAGTTCCTGGGTGGCCTGCCGCAGCTTGAGCTGGGTATCGACCCGAATCAGCACCTCTTCGGCATGGAAGGGCTTGGTGATGAAATCAATGCCGCCCACTTCAAAAGCTTTGACTTTATCGATCGGCGCATCCAGAGCGCTGAGGAAAATCACGGGAATGTCGGCGGTGATTTCATTCAGCTTCAGATTGCGGCAGACATCGTAGCCATTCATGTCGGGCATCATCACGTCGAGCAAAATCAGGTCAGGCTCGGCTTCCTGAGCCACCGTCAGGGCCAAGCTGCCAGAAATAATGCTCCGCACTTTGTACTGTCTCGCTGTCAGCAGCGCCGATAACACCCGCAGATTGTCGGGCTTGTCATCAACGATTAGAAGGTCACCCTTATACTCTTGCATCTTACTTATGGCCTGCCTTCGAGGAATTCATGGGTGGCTTGAATCAAGAGGTCATACCGGAAATTATCAACCATGTGCTGAATCGTCTGGGCTAACTGAGGGTTCCCCAGGTGCTGGGCCGAAATGAAGTCAGCGAGCAGGTCGTTGTCGGCTACTTTGGCGGCCCGCCAGAGCTGCTGCACCTGCTCAAGGGGGAGGTCAGGTAAATATTGTTGAAGGGCGATCGCCGCTGCTTCAAGAGAGATCGGGGGAGCAGGCTCCTCCGGGTCCTCGATTTGGCTGTAGGTATAGCGTACGCCAATGTACTCCGCCATTTTCTCTAGAATCACATGCTCTCGGAAGGGCTTGCGCACGTAGTCGTCACAGCCGGTAGCGATGATCATCGCCCGTTCCTTGTCCAGACTGCTGGCGGTGAGGGCAATGATGGTGGTGGTGGCACCCTGGGGCTGCGAGCGAATGTAGCGGGTGGCCTGGTAGCCGTCCATCACGGGCATCCGCATGTCCATCCAGATCAGTTCCGGCTGCCACTGCTGCCAGAGGGCGATCGCCTCTTGGCCGTTTTTGGCAGTGCGCACCTCAAAGCCAATGGGAATCAGGATTTGCTCTAGCAGGTGACGGCTTTCCCACAGGTCTTCCACGATCAGGATGCGGCGGGGCACTTCGTCGGGGGCGAGGGCGATCGCTCGGCGCTGGGGCGGGGCTGACGGCGGGGGCAGCTCGCTACCCGGTGCGGCCTGAATGGTAAAGCGAAAGCGAGAGCCGCCCCACATCTCGGTGGCCTCGGTCAGCGGTTGAGGCGCAACCTGGCCAGCCGTGTAGGTCATATCGCGGCTGACCACGGTAATTTCGCCGCCCATTAACTCCACAAATTTTTGGGTAATGGGCAGTCCCAGCCCGGTGCCAGCGCGGGTATTCAGCCCCACTTCGCTCTGCACAAAGGCGTCGAAAATTTTGGTCATGTCTGCAGCGGCAATGCCGTAGCCAGTATCTTCTACCTCAAACCAGAGAGTCAGGGGGGCCGCAGGCGGGGTGTCGTCGCTAGCGGGCGATGGCAGCCGCTGGCTACGCAGGGTAATGGTGCCGCTGTCGGTAAACTTGATGGCGTTGTTGAGCAGGTTCACCAGGATTTGGCGCAGCTTACTGGCATCGGCTTCGATGTGGGTGGGTACATCAGGGGCAATTGCGGTCACCAAAGTCAGACCTTTTTCGTGGGCTCGCAGCTCAAACATATCAGCCAGGTCGGCAAAGAGCTGGTGTAGGTCAAACGTGGAGACGGTGAGGGTGCTGCGACCGGCTTCAATCTTCGACATGTCGAGCACGTCGTTAATCAGCTCCAGCAGGTGCTCGCCGCTGCGGTTGATGATGGCCAGGTTGTTTTTTTGGGTGCTGCTGAGGCTGGCATCGTGGGCCATCAACTGGCTAAAACCGAGGATGGCATTGAGGGGAGTGCGGAGTTCATGGCTCATGTTGGCGAGGAACTCACTTTTGGCCTGGTTAGCGCTTTCGGCGGCCTTTTTCGCCTGATTCAGCTCGACGTTGGCCTGGGCCAGCTCCTCCTGGCTGTGCAGACGGGCCAGCTCTGCCCCCGCGCGGGCCGCAAAGATTTGCAGGATTTGCGTCTGCCGGGGGCTAACTTCCATCGGCTCTGTATCCAGCACCGCCAGATGGCCGAGAATTTGTCCGGCGGCATCGGTCAAGGGCACGCCACAGTAACTGACAACGCCCAGCTTAATCAGCTCATCATCGTGGGGAAAGTGGTGCTGCGCCTGGTTGGGGTAGTAGCAGGTTTCCCCTATCAGCACCGTTTCGCAGGGCGTTTGGGCCACGTCGTATTCAATGTTGTCGAGCCAGCGGGTGCCGCCCCAATAGGCCAGAGAGCGGACGCGGGTTTTCTGAGGGTTAGCAAACTCGCTGACGATCGCATAACGCCCATTCAACACTTTCGCCAGATAGCGGACACAAGCCTGGAAGAAAGCGGTCCCGGTTTGGGCGGCGGTGCCCTCCACGATTAGGGTCAGGGCTTCCTCCTGCTGCTTGCGCTCGGTAATGTCCAGCACTACCCCAAACAGCCGGACCACCTGCCCCCGCCGGTTCAGCACCAGCTCTCCCCGCGATTCGACATGGCGCACTTCACCCTTGGGGCGCACAATCCGAAATTCCCCCTGGTAGGGGCTTTGCTCCGTCAGAGACCGGGTGAGAACCTCCCGCCAGCGCGCGCGATCGTCGGGGTGAATCAGGGCCGCCAGGGTCTCCAGATCGGGTTCTGGCTGCTGCGGGTCTAGGCCAAAGATGCGAAAGGTTTCCGCCGACCAAGTGGAGGTCTGGGTCCGCGCATCATACTCCCAGTTGCCGACGTGGGCCACCCGCTGCGCCGCCGCCAGATTGGCCTCGCTGCGGCGCAGTTTTTCCTCTGCCTGACGACGCTCGGTGATATTTTCCAGAATGCCTTCGATCGCCACCAGCGCCCCCGTCTCACTCCAGGTGGAATGGAGGGTAATCATCACCGTGCGGGGCTGGCCATCGGGATGGCTAAACTGCATCTCGATCTTGTGAGACTCCGCCGGATTGGCGATCGCCTGGGCAATCAAGGCGCCTCCGGCCTCGATGTCTTCCGGGAACCAGGGAATGGCCTCCGCCCACGGCTGGTCGATGATTTGCTCCTTGCTGAAGCCAAAGACGGCCTCGAAGCCGCCACTGACGTAAGACAGGACGCCCGTGCTGCCAATGTGACTGAAGATCACGAAGTCGTCACCGATGTCGTCTACCAGCCGCTGAAACTTGGCCTGGCTGGTGCGCAGGGCTTCCTCTGCCTGTTTGCGTTCGCTGATGTCAGTGTGGGAGCCGACCATCCGCACCGGACGACCGAACGAATCAAAGACGGCCTGCCCCCGGTCCAAAATCCAGACGTACTGTTCCGCCTTATTGCGGAGGCGATATTCTACCTGGTAATACTGCGTCTCCCCGGTCAGATGCTGATCCATGGCGTTCATCATGGTGTCCAGATCATCGGGATGGAGTCGCAGAATCCATTCAATCCGCTGGTGAGGAAACTCCTCCCCCTGAAACCCTAAAATTTCCTTCCAGCGCTGGGAGTAGAAAATGCGATCGCTGACGATATCCCAGTCCCAGATGCCATCGTTGTTGCCCTTGAGGGCCAGTTGCCAGCGTTCCTCGCTGGTCTGTAGTGCCGCTGTCCGCTCCTGCACCCGTTGTTCTAGTTCCAGCTTCTGCGCCTCCAGGGCGATCTGAGCCTCTTGCAGGGGGGTAATGTCCTGCACTGTACCGCGAGACAGGAGGGGATTACCCTCCGCGTCAAAGGTGGTGGCACACTGCTCCCGCACATATTTGACGCGCCCATCGGACATCAGCAGGCGATGCACGATGCTATAGGGTTTGCGATCGCGCAGATGATCCGTATAGGCCCGATTGACCAAATCGCGATCGGCGGGATGAACGATTTGCAAAAACGCCTCGTAGGAGGCCCCAAACTGCTGGGAGTCAATTTCAAAAATGGTAAAAATGTCCTCAGACCAGGAGAGCTGGTGGGTGCGTAAATCCAGTTCCCAACTGCCCAGTTGGGCAATATTCTCCGCGATTGGCTGGGCCGGTTGGTCGGCGGCAAGAGGGCCTTGATCGGGTGGCTGATGGCTGATGTCACGGCAGGTGTAGAGCCTGGTGCTGCGGCCCATCTGCACCCGTTTAACGGCGATGGAAACAACCCTTTGGTTTCCCAGTTCAAGCTGAATTTGGGCGGCGATCGGGGGCAGTGTCCCCAGCTGCTGCAGAGCCTCCAGGTCAAACGGGTTCTGACCCAACAGGGCTGAAATCGACCCGGCTGCCCGAACTTGGGCTGCCGAAACTCCCAAAACTGTTTCCACATTGGGGCTGACGAAAGTCAGTTGCCCCGTGTCATCGGTGAGCAAAACCGCTTCAGTCAGGTTCGCCAGAATACCCGCGTAAATTGCGTTTAATTCTTCTAAGTGGGCAATGGCCTGCTGGCGATCGCGCCGTTCTGCTTGCAATTGATGTTGCTGTTCCGCTAGCGCCGCCTGAGTTGCGGCTAGCTGAGCCATGACTTGTTCATCATCAAAGCGGTTCATGGTCAGAGCGCCTGCACCTTATCTGGCTAAAAACTGCAACCTTAAATAGTCGATCAATCAAGACTCACAGACAATTGCCCCTAAGCTCTCGGGGACAAAGATCCGTTGGGAAGCATGACCATTAGCGCAACGGGTAACGATGGATCCCGAAAGAAAACTGAGATAAGGCTCATTTTAACCGCCTCAACCCGAATGCTTTCAGGAGTTTAAGGTTTCGTCCTGAGCACCTTTGTTAAGGAATCAGGATTTTATAAAATCCAAGTTTTGTCGGGCAGGCATCTTGCCTGCTCTTGGACAGCCGAGACGGCTGTCCACACTTAATTAAATTCCCATTCCTAAGACTCTCTGATACGATTTCGGTTTTTGAGGTGCCACAAATTAAAGCTTGTGTTCAGCTATATCGCGATTTCTTAGAATGCCTGAGTCAAGACGATCCCCCTAAAAGGCCTCACAAGCACAGCAAAACCGATCGCGTCCGGCTGCTTTAGCCTGGTACAGGGCGGCGTCCGTTCGTGCTACAAACTGGCTCAAACCTGAGTTGAGGGTCGGTGTGATCGTGCAAAGGCCGAGGCTGGAGGTGAGGCGATCGCTCACCAAAGACTTCGTGTGAGGAATCGTTAGCGCCTGAATTTGCGCTTGAATCTGCTGGGCGATCGCCACCGCCGCAGGCTGATCCGTGGCTGGCAAAATGACGGCAAACTCTTCGCCGCCATAGCGAGCTACCAACGCATCTGGCTGCTGAATCACCTGCTTCAGCGTTTGGGCGACTGCCTGGAGGGCGCGATCGCCGGCCTGATGGCCATAGTGGTCGTTATAGTTTTTGAAGTAGTCCACATCCAGCAAGATCAGGGTCAGGGGTAAATGGTGGGCTTGGCAGTGCTGCCACATCGTAGCCAGGTGCGTATCAAACGAGCGGCGATTGGCGACCTGGGTCAACCCGTCCAGGGTAGCCAGGCGATGGAGGGCTTGATTGGCCTCTTGTAAGGCCATCTCAATGGCCTGCCGCCGCTGAATTTCTGCTTCAAGCTGTTGATTTTTGGTGGCTAGCTCTTGGGTTCTCGCCTCCACCTGCGCTTCCAGAGTTTGGCTATAGCCTTCAACCTGCTCATAGAGCTGGGCATTTTCAATTGAGATGGCGGCCTGGGTCATCAGCAGGTTAATCAGGTCTAAGCGATCGCGGGTGAAGACTCCCGCCGTCAGGTTATTTTCCAGATACACCACCCCTTTCATCTGCCCTTTAAACTGCATAGGGTTACACAGCACCGATCGCACGGCATTGTCCTGAATGTAGGGATCGCGCGTAAACTGCCCAACTTGATGGGCATCATCCAGCACCACCGTTTCTTGCAGCCGAATGACTCCGTACACCACCATGAGCGGCACCGCTGTGGACTGGGATAAAGGAATCGCTTGCAACACTGTCGTCTCGGTGGCATCGCTGTGGCTAATGCCCTGGATCAGCCACGGATCGGCCTGGTCTGAACTTGCATCTCGCCGCCGAAGAATCAGCACGCTCTTTTGGGCTCCGGTATTCTCCAGGGTGATTTTGAGCAGGGTTTGCAGCAGTTGGGGCAGCACAATTTCCTGAGAGATCGCCTGGGAGGCGGCCATCAGCGAGGGCAAATCGAGCAGGCTGCTGCTGGTGCTGGTGGTCTGCAGGGCAACCTGACCAGGGCGGTTGGTGCTCCGCTGGTCTTGGAGCGGCTGAGCCTGTAGTTCGCCAAGGATGTCGGGGTAGCGGTTTTCCAGATCCCGTAACTTGGCGATCGCGCCCCAGCGCATATAGCTGTAGTAAGCATCCACCAGATAAGCGCGGCTGAGACTGGGGCAGTCCCACTGTCGATAGCATTCACCCGCCAGTTCGTAAGCCAGCGCCTCGTTTTGGTGAAAGCCTTGGGCGTGGGCATCGGCGATCGCCCGACTGTAAGCCTCCATCGCTGCCAACTGATGGCCTGAAACCCGCGCCATTTCGGCGGCGACCAACTCCACCTGATGCTGAAAATTCATCGGTGCCTGGGTGGCCCAGTTCACTAAACGGTCTTGATAGGGTTGGACCGCTTCTAAAATTGCTGCGATCGGCTGCTGCGTTGCCGCTCCGTAGGCCAGGAGGGCGAGTGCCCCGTAGAAAATAAACTCGCTAAACACCAGCAGCGCCAGCACCGGGGCGCTGTAGTCCCAGGCGGCTCGGGTATACTGCACCGCCCGCTCGTAATCTCGAAACAGGTAGGCGACAAACAATTGGCCAAACACTGTGTAGAAGAGGGAGTTAATGTTGCTGGCCTTTTGGAACACGGGCAACATCTGCTCGGCATCAAACCAGTCACCTTTCAACACGGTGGGCGTGGCGGTCGGCTCCAGCAGTTGGGCCGTCATTTGGGCGGTGATGCGGGCATAGTTGAGCTGATAATTTTGCTCACACTGGCTGATGATAGCGAGCTGCTGCTGCTGGCGTTGATACACCGTCTCCAGATATTCCCCGGCAAAGAGCGGATGTTCGCCGTAGAAAATGGCGGCATGACAGGCAAATTCCAGATCCCCGGTTTCCAGGCCGCTCTGGACCGCCTGTCCCAACCAGTCAATGGTGTCTCGCAGGGGGGCATTCCACAGCAGCACCGCCGCCGCATAGTTAGCATAGGCTTTCGCCTTTAGCTCAATCGCCCCCAGCTGATCCAGCAGGTGCACCGCCAGGTTGCCAAACTGGTAGCCGCGCTCAATGTCGTTCAGGGGACCGCAGAGCAGCCAGCCCTGCAACCCATAGGCATAGATCGAGAGGTGAGTATTTCCGTAGCGCCGCGACAGCTCAATCATGGTGAACACCACCGGCAGCGCCAGACCCGTATTCAAAATAAAGACCGCCGCCTGCATATCCACTAAAATCTGCATCGCCGCCGATTTGACCGGATCACTCATCTGGGGCAAGGTGGCCAGCGCCTCAATATCCAGGTCTGCGGGTAAGGTCTGAACCAGTTCCACCTCCAGCTCTGTTAAAACGGTCAGGCCCAGATCAACGGCTTTTTGCAGCTGGTTTTGCGCCACATAAACCTTGATCTGAATGTCCTGCAAGGGCACCCGATCCAATCGGCTCTGAGCTTGCTCCAGGGTGGCATTGGCCCGGTCGATCGCCTGGGTGAACTCCCCCAGAAAGTAATGAATTTCCACCTGTTCTATATGCAGGGCCAAGGTGAGGGGGTAGTTGCGCTCCCAGTCTTCAAAGGTCAGCAGCGTCAGCCCCCGCTCCAGATAGTTGCCCGCCGCGACGTAGGCCGTGTTGCGTTTTGCCCGCTGCGCCGCCCATAGATTGAGCTGGGCCAGCTCATGCTTTTCCGTCAGGGTTTGCAGCAGGTCGGCCCCAAAATTGAGCTGGCGGGTCAGGGCAAAAATACTGTTTTTGCGATCGCCCTCCGACAGGGTGTTGAGCAGCAAGCGGCCAATGGCCAGGTGCATCTGCTGCCGCTCAGCCTCCGGAATGCCCAGATAAGCCGCCTGCTGAACGCGATCGTGCAGAAAGCGATAGTCCACTTCCATATCTTCCAGTCCGGCCAGCTCATCGCGACCAAACAAAATCGGAATTTTGTAGTTGGGACTCATCGGCAAAATCAGACCCACTTGCAGCGCCGCCCACAGATCCTGGCTGACCTGTTGTGGGGAGCATTGGGCCACGGTGGCCAGTACCTTGAGACTAAATCGATTGCCAATGCAGGCCGCCAGCCGCAGCAGGGTTTGGGTGGCTGGCGGCAGCTTGGTGAGGTTGCGGCTCATCAGCTCCAAAATACTCAGGTCGGCAATGCCCACCGCCTGAATCGCCTCGATTTGCCAGTGCCACTGGTTGAGCTGGTAATCGTAGGTCAGCAGTTTCTCAGCATAGAGGGTTTGCAGGAGCTGGGTGATGAAAAACGGGTTGCCCTGGGTCTTGTTAAAGATCAGATCTGCCAGATCGGCACCAGGGTTGGGGTTGCCAGCTTCCCCTAATGTGTCAGCGACCAGTTGCTGCACGTGAACGGCTTGCAGGGGGGGAACGGTGATGACCTGGAGCGGCACCGGGGTTTGCTCCAGCTGGGCGATCGTCTGGGTGAGGGGATGGGCCGCATCGACTTCGTTGTCCCGATAGGCACCAATCAGCAGCAAATGATGGCTGTCTTCGTCCCGCAGCAACTGGTCAATCAGGCGCAGGGAGGCGCGATCGACCCACTGCAAATCGTCCAGAAAAATCACCAGGGGATGCCTCGGCTGACAGAACACCTGCACAAACTGGCGAAACACCCGATTAAATCGGTTCTGGGATTTCACCGCCCCCAAAACGGGCACCTTCGGCTGGGGGCCAATCATTAGCGCCAGTTCCGGAATCACATCGGTCACCACGCGGCCATTGCGCCCCAGCGCAGTCTGCAACTTTTCTCGCCATTGGGCAACTTGAGTTTCGCTCTCGGTCAACAACTGCCGGATCAGCTCCTGAAATGCCTGGATCAGCGCTGTGTAGGGAATATCCCGCGTGAATTGATCAAATTTGCCCGCGATGAAATAGCCCTGGGCCGCCACCATCGGCTTGTGTACCTCCTGGACGATGGAGGTTTTGCCAATCCCAGAGTAGCCCGTGACGAAGACCGCTTCGCTTGGTCCTTGAGGCTGGGTGATGCGCTCAAACGCTGCCATCAGCTCGGCGACTTCCGTCTCGCGACCATAGAGCTTTTGGGGAATCAGCAACCGCGGTTCGCGATCGCGACTGCCAAGCGCAAACTCTACCAGTCCATCCGCGGTATCCAGCGCCTGCTGGCAGCGCTGGAGGTCAAAGGCCAGTCCATTACTGCTCTGGTAACGGTCTTCGGCATTTTTTGCCATCAGTTTCGCCACCAGCTGCGCCAGCACCCTGGGCACCGGGGTAGGATCAGCCTGCGTAAGTACATCCAGCGGCACCGCTGCGCGGGCGATATGGCAGTGCACCAGCTCCATCGGGTTGTCTGACTCAAACGGTAGCCGACCGCTGAGCAACTCGTAGAAAGTCACCCCCAGAGCGTAAAAGTCGGTGCGGTAGTCGATACGGCGATTCATGCGACCGGTTTGCTCCGGCGACATGTAGGCTAGCGTGCCCTGAATTAACGTGGGATTGACTAGGGGTTGCTGTTCCTGATGGAGGGCGATCGCCACACTAAAATCCGCCAGCTTGACCTGCTGCGTGACGGGGTTAAACAGAATGTTGGACGGCTTAATATCCTTATGGATGACGCCCTGCTGATGAATCACTCTCAGCGCTTCGGTGAGGGCCCGCGAAATCGTAAAAAAAGATTGAAGAGAAAGCGGCGGCTGTCGGGTGTGAGCCTGTAGCGATCGCGCCCCAAAGTCCTCCAATACGATGGCCCACCCATTGCCACAGAGTTCCAGAGCATAGGGCTGGAGGATGCAGTCGCTTTCAAATTGTTGCCCAAGCTGATATTCCTGCCGCAGCCGCGTGAGTTGCTCCAGAGTAGGATATTCGGCCTTAAGTTGCTTGACCACGACCGGGCAAGCATCCTGTTCCCGCTGCCCTCGAAAGACTACACTGCGAGTACCGTTGTGCAGCATTTCCAAAAGGGCATAGCCCGGTAACGGCAAAGGTTGCATGAAATTTCAGACCGTCCAGAATGAGGACAACTCAGGGATAAAAATTTATCCCGTCGGCATTGTGCTGGCTATTTTATCGAACTACGTCAGCAATTTCTCTGGGCGGAGCAGACGTGGCGGTAGTTTTCCCAACCAAGGTCTCTGGTTTTCAGGAGCGATCGCAATTATTTACGCAACAGGGTAAGCCCTGCTGCATTTTTACTCCAGGATATAAGGGTGGTTAACTACCCATGCTTCGGCTCCGTCCTAACAGCCTTTGCCCAGCAATATCCCAACGATGGCGCATCATTCAACCGGATAGGACTGCGGTGCATCGGGCGTAAAAACTGCAGGTCTCGCCCAATATCGTCTTTTATTTTCAGGCATCCTATAGTCCTGAGGTAAATCCCACGAGCAACTATGGGCGCTATTGAAAGGACGCTTAGCCAGCCGCCACTGGTGGAATCTGGAGGAGTTGCAAGACGCTCTCACACAGCAACTCCTGCATTAATGCCAGAGGCTATAAGGTCTTTAAGGCAACGGCACGAGATAGTAAAGGCTCTCGCTTGGGCCGGAATGCCTCATTTTTTTGGGCGACCTGAAAATTATGGCATTGCCAACTCATAACCGTACGAATGCATTCATGGGGAGTCGTCAGTCCCTGACGAAACCGAAACCTGACCAGCATCTAGAGAAATCCTCCGGCTCCAGCAGCGTCGCGCAGAATTAACCACTTACGGAAGCGAAGGTTAAAAGAGTCTTGCAATTATTCGCCTTCAATTTCCTTCACTGCATTTTCGAGTTCTGATTCTAATTCTTCGGTACTGGGCAACACTTCCGGCAATTCTCCTTGGGGCAGTCGATGTTCGGCGACTGCAATCGGGTTGCTGAGGTTTCTTAGGGAATATTCAGCAGTCGTCCGATTCTTGGTCTTGCAAAGGATGATGCCAATGGTAGGGTTGTCGCCCTCAAGCCGTTCGCGCTCGTCGATCGCAGCCAAATAGAAATTCATCAGCCCTGACTGCTCAGGCTGAAACTCTCCCATCTCAAGCTGAATGACGACATAGCATCTGAGTCTAATGTGATAGAAAAGCAAATCAACAAAGTAATCCCGACCGCCTATGTCAAAGTTATAGTTGGCGCGGACGAACGAAAATCCGACTCCTAGCTCTAGCAGAAAATCGCGCATGTGCTTGGCTAGAGAACGCTTTACATCTTGCGACTTAACATCTTCAGCGATGGTTAGAAAGTCGAAGTGATATGGGTCTTTCAGAATTTCTGTCGCCATTTCCGATTGGGGCGGCGGTAGAGTGCGATCAAAATTATTGATGACGCCTTCCTGCTGCTGGTAGAGATTAGTTTCAATTTGAGCGAGTAGAATCGCTCGACTCCAGCCATGTTCAATAATTTTGTTGGCATACCAGATTCGTTTCTCTGGATCTTCAACTTTGTCAAGTAAGGTACAATTATGGCCCCACGGGATCAACGCAACAACTTGTTGCGCTGATGATTCGATGTCGGGGTAGGCGTTTGCAAAAGTCCTCATATATGTTAGGTTGCGGACGGAAAACCCTTTCATGCCAGGGAATTCAGCCTTAAGGTCTTGTGCAAGTCGTTTCACAACCATTGTTCGTGGCTTTTCTTCTTGCAAACGGGACAGGATTTCTTTGCCGATTTGCCAATACAGCCGAATCATTTCATGGTTGACAGCGATCGCCGCTTTAATCTGCGACGAGCGGATGCGTTTCTTCAAATCCTCCAGCAACTCTCTATAACTGTCTTCTGGAATTAGCTCGGACTTCGGCATATCACTCCCCTCTTGCTCTTAGTACAGCTAATAAGCCACCTCTTGCCAGTTTTCAACGCCCATATAATCACGGGCGATGTCCTTCAAAATCGTATCCTTATCAACTGAGACATTATGCCGGGTGCCGATCATAAAGCGCTGATGCACCTCATCAATAGCCGCTTCCTGCTCTTTCAAAACTTCCATGATGCTATCCTTTAGTCGCATCTTTCTTAACAATCCCCAGAGCTCTAAAAGCTATTGACAGCAATGGTTTCAGTGTTTGCTCAAGAAATTAACGATTAGCCTTAGCGGTCGTTTTAGTAACGATTAGTAACGAATCGACGAAGTTGCTTAAAGTTGAATTGATTTAATTGAAGTTGAGCGAAGTTGAGTAAACCCCGACTAAAATCGCCAGAACGCATGTGATGCAAAGGTTTGAGCGATTTCTTGATACAAAACTATAAAGTAGCGCGAGTGTTTGCTCACCGAGGCCGCGATCAATGGCGATTGAAGCACTTGCCTCAGCGATACCACCGACCGATAAGGATGCCCAAAAATTAGATATGGAAGGCTGATTGTCGTGACATTTTGGCTCAAAAATGCCTTTTGGGATCAGGCGTGATTAGATATAGAAAGATATAGAAGTTAATAAACTGTGATTTATCAAGGGTTTCAAGGTTTACCAGTCGAGCTAAGCTCAAGTCTTCAAAAGACCATTGCTGTCAGGGGAGCATAGTATGACTAAGTGTCAGAACTGATTACGCAGGAGGGTCACGAACCGTCGATCAATCGATAAACTAAGGTATCGTTGCGCAACCGTCATGATGCAGTGTCCCCATTGTCATTCTGAAAATACCCGAAT
>Ga0081535_100800_pt1 | contig 15445 bp, 15 predicted proteins | sample HotLakmasection3_FD_71020 | JGI IMG/M metagenome (GOLD analysis project Ga0081535, IMG submission 71020) | Hypersaline microbial mat communities from Hot Lake, Washington, USA - Section #3 (SPADES assembly) (version 2) | ecosystem: Environmental > Aquatic > Non-marine Saline and Alkaline >... | reverse complement strand
AAAACGAAGTCTCAGGCAGAAATCTAAACGGGCGGCAATGAGTCCGGACTACATGCTCACCGTGTTGACTGCAGCCTTGCCTCAATAGCATAAATTTCCAGAGATTTTCTTGCGGTTACCCTGATTTCAGATGCCCAAGAAACGATCAGAGTCAATGCCCTCCATGCCTTGAACTACTGCCCTCGACTTTACTATTTAGAAGAAGTCGAAGAACTTTACACTCAGGATGCCGCTGTCTTTGCCGGGCGACGTCTCCACGTAGAGCTAGAAAAAGATGAAGGGGATGAATGGCATCAGCTCGTACTGGAAAATCAGGATCTGGGCCTGCGGGGCAAAGTAGATGCCCTGCGTACCCGAGGTGGCCAGACTATCCCCTATGAGCATAAAAAGGGGCGCTGCTACCGGGATAAAGACAACAAACCCCAAGCCTGGGAAAGCGATCGCATCCAGATTCTCGCCTACGCCTGTCTGATCGAGGCTGAGCTGGGTATCACTGTTCCCGAAGGGCGGATTCGTTACCATGCCGACAACGTTCTGGTTCATGTTCCGTTGGATGACCAGGCTCGACAGGATGTTCTAGCCTCTATCGAGCGGGCACGTCAGCTCAGGTTATCCCCAGAACGTCCTCCAGTAACCACAAACGAAAGACTTTGTGCCCGGTGTTCCCTGGCTCCTGTTTGCCTACCGGAAGAGACTCGCCTGGTCCAGGGCCAAACCGATCATGCGGTGCGACTCTTTCCGGAAGATGATGAGCGCAAAATTATCCACGTAACTGAAGCAGGCACCCGCATCGGCAAGAGCGGTGAACAGTTCAAAATCACCAAACGAGAGGGGGGCACTACGACCATTCCCTCTCGCCAGGTGGGACAACTGGTGCTGCACAGCTACGTACAAATTTCTACCCAGGCGATGTACTTCTGTGCCGAGCAGGAGGTGGGCCTGCACCTGATCTCTGGCGGGGGGCGTTATTTGGGTAGCTTGGATACCCGCCAGGGCAGCATCCAACGGCGCATCGGCCAGTACAAAGCTCTGACCGATGAAGCTTTATGCCTGCAGCTAGCCCGGCAACTGGTGACCTGCCGGGGTCAAAGCCAGCGCAAGTTTTTGATGCGGGGGCAGCGCGGCACATACCCCCCAAATGAAAAGCTGGAGCAAGCCATTGAGCAGATGCAGCGCACCCTGAAGCAGGTGCCCAAGGCCGATTCGATCGCTTCCCTGTTGGGATTGGAGGGTAACCTGGCCGCTCTCTACTTTGGGGCCTTACCCTCCTTAATTTCCGACAATGTCGCCCTGGGTCTGCGATTTCAGGGACGCAACCGCCGTCCGCCAAAGGACCGTTTTAATGCTCTGCTCAGCTTTGGGTATTCCATGCTGCTAAAGGATGTGATGAATGGGATTCTGACGGTGGGGCTGGAACCGGCTCTGGGATTTTATCACCAGCCTCGCACCCAAGCTCCACCCCTGGCTCTGGACCTGATGGAAATCTTTCGGGTGCCTCTGGTGGATATGCCAGTAATGGCATCAGTGAACCGTAACCAGTGGGATGTGGATGAAGACTTTACCAAACGGGGCGACCAGGTTTGGCTGAGCGATGCTGGACGACGGAAGTTCATTAGCTTGTACGAACGGCGAAAAGAGGAAAGCTGGAAACACCCGGTAACCCAATATTCCCTGACCTACCGCCGCTTAATTGAACTGGAAGTGCGCCTGCTGGAAAAGGAATGGATGGGTGAGGGTGGCTTGTTTGCTCAGCTGGTGATTCGGTAGGGGGCACCATGGCAGAAAGCAAAAACTATTACCTGATTTGCTACGACATTCGTGACCCTAAGCGCTGGCGCAAGGCCCATAAGCTGCTGAAGGGCTATGGTGAGGCAATTCAGTATTCAATTTTTCGAGTTCGGTTAAACCAGCGCGATCGCGAACAATTGCGATGGAAGCTGGAGCAAGTTCTGGCCGAGGAAGACAGCTTACTCATTGCCGGACTTTGTAACCGCTGTGTTGAACGCATTGAAGCCTGTAATCGTCCAGAAGCCTGGGAGGTGGACCATGACCTGCACCAAATTTTTTGATGCAAGCATCTCTCTCTGTCGGTCACCCTGGAATTGGGTACCCTATCCACAGCCTTTTACTATGAGGGTTTAAGGAAGGGAACCAGCCCCCATGGTGCTTGCAACGGCTGGAAGACTTGTAAATTAAGACTTCCAGCCATGTCAGATCAGGTAAAATAGATTCAATGTTTTGGCTACCCCTTGAATGATGGCTTACCCTGCAAAACCTTCTGGTAATGCTTGCATAGCAAGAGTTTCAAGGGCCGCACCTGCCAAACCACTGATGCCGCAAGGCGTTGAGCACTAATTTAGGTCGCCCCACCGTAACGGGGCAGGAAACCCTGCCAAACCACTGATGCCGCAAGGCGTTGAGCACTACCCTGCAACACTCTGCACTGCAGCACGGCCAAACCTGCCAAACCACTGATGCCGCAAGGCGTTGAGCACGCTAATCAAGGCGTTCATCTCCATAGAGATTTACAACCTGCCAAACCACTGATGCCGCAAGGCGTTGAGCACAGCAAGGATGGCCCTATTCTTAAGCCCTGGCGCGACCTGCCAAACCACTGATGCCGCAAGGCGTTGAGCACGTTCACGGCATCCATTTCTTCTTTTAGCCTTTTGATCCTGCCAAACCACTGATGCCGCAAGGCGTTGAGCACATCATCGAGCATTCATCCACCACCACCAGGTCGAGGGCCTGCCAAACCACTGATGCCGCAAGGCGTTGAGCACAAACCCTGGATGATTGCCGTATTATCCCTATCAACCTGCCAAACCACTGATGCCGCAAGGCGTTGAGCACACGATTATCCGACAGGAAGCTGTTTCCCCCGAAGTACCTGCCAAACCACTGATGCCGCAAGGCGTTGAGCACGTACAGGCCATCGAAACGGCACTGGAAACCGGGGAACCTGCCAAACCACTGATGCCGCAAGGCGTTGAGCACCTTCTACAGCGGCACGGAGCAGGCCAGACCGATCTCCTGCCAAACCACTGATGCCGCAAGGCGTTGAGCACTATTTACCGCTATCTCCTAGCCATCAATGGCAATCCTGCCAAACCACTGATGCCGCAAGGCGTTGAGCACAGCTGAAGTTACAGGGGCTATCCGATCGACAAGCGCCTGCCAAACCACTGATGCCGCAAGGCGTTGAGCACGATCACCTGGAACCCCGCCAGCGAGGACAGCCCGGCCTGCCAAACCACTGATGCCGCAAGGCGTTGAGCACGCATTGCCGCTCGATACATCACCGCCTTTGCCGTATCCCCCTGCCAAACCACTGATGCCGCAAGGCGTTGAGCACTTCCAGCAGGGCGGCATCAATATGCCCGGACTCGGTGGGCCCTGCCAAACCACTGATGCCGCAAGGCGTTGAGCACGGATTTGTTCTATCGTTGAATACCCAATCATGGAACACCTGCCAAACCACTGATGCCGCAAGGCGTTGAGCACGACCGATTTGGCAGAGCATCCGTTGTGGCATTTCGGCCTGCCAAACCACTGATGCCGCAAGGCGTTGAGCACTCTTCTGCGGCTACCTCACCCCTGGACAGGTGGACCTGCCAAACCACTGATGCCGCAAGGCGTTGAGCACGATATACCAGGGCGATTGATATCCCACCACCACCACCCTGCCAAACCACTGATGCCGCAAGGCGTTGAGCACCCGTAACGAATGGGAAAAGTTTTCAGGTAGGACTCGTTCCTGCCAAACCACTGATGCCGCAAGGCGTTGAGCACTGCTACTATGCTGACTACACAATCCATGCGGCAGCCTGCCAAACCACTGATGCCGCAAGGCGTTGAGCACCACGGCATCGAAACAGGCTCCCTCATGGCTATCCTCCCTGCCAAACCACTGATGCCGCAAGGCGTTGAGCACGAAGCGACATTATCCGGACACGATGGGACATGGCTACCTGCCAAACCACTGATGCCGCAAGGCGTTGAGCACCCCTGATACGATTAGAAGACCTGCGGGGCAAGCGCGACCTGCCAAACCACTGATGCCGCAAGGCGTTGAGCACTATTGCCAGATGTAGTTGGTCATCTTAATATCCTCCTGCCAAACCACTGATGCCGCAAGGCGTTGAGCACCAGTCAGGCCAACCCTCGACGGGGCACCTACCGGGGCACCTGCCAAACCACTGATGCCGCAAGGCGTTGAGCACGATAACCCGTGGATTCCTGGCAACAGCGGGGCAATCCTGCCAAACCACTGATGCCGCAAGGCGTTGAGCACCCCGAGATGCGTATGACATGCTTCACAGCACCAGCCTGCCAAACCACTGATGCCGCAAGGCGTTGAGCACCGACTGTGAATCATGCCCAATGACACGGGATCGAGCGTTCCTGCCAAACCACTGATGCCGCAAGGCGTTGAGCACAAGCATTCGTAACACTGCTGGGGATTGGGGTATTCCAGCCTGCCAAACCACTGATGCCGCAAGGCGTTGAGCACTCAAGACCCTAGTTCTGCAAGGTGACTTGGCCACGGCCTGCCAAACCACTGATGCCGCAAGGCGTTGAGCACAAACGGTGAAGGCATTTCGGCAGCAGCGGCAGCCTCCCTGCCAAACCACTGATGCCGCAAGGCGTTGAGCACTCCTCAATGAGGACGTTGCGGATATCATTAGCCCACCTGCCAAACCACTGATGCCGCAAGGCGTTGAGCACCTCTCGGGTAGCCCTACTGAATTGGCTGGTCTGGTCCCTGCCAAACCACTGATGCCGCAAGGCGTTGAGCACAATGGCGGGATGCGTGGAGTGATGCGCCTGAGAATATCCTGCCAAACCACTGATGCCGCAAGGCGTTGAGCACTCATAGGCTTTGCGGAACGCAAAAAGCACTTGCTCCCCTGCCAAACCACTGATGCCGCAAGGCGTTGAGCACCCGACGGCAACACCATACGCACCGCACCGGCCCAACCTGCCAAACCACTGATGCCGCAAGGCGTTGAGCACTCGACATCATTATGGTTGAACCCTCGCGCATCCGCCTGCCAAACCACTGATGCCGCAAGGCGTTGAGCACCTGTAAAAAATGGTGTCGAAAATGCCCATGGTGTCCTGCCAAACCACTGATGCCGCAAGGCGTTGAGCACGATATAGCCACCTTTTGCTAAGTCTTCAGGGCTCAGCCTGCCAAACCACTGATGCCGCAAGGCGTTGAGCACGGTGGGCAGCAGTGGAACTCGGTTGGCGGCACTGTCGCTGCCAAACCACTGATGCCGCAAGGCGTTGAGCACGAGGGCGTTGGAGGCCCTCAAAGCCTGGTGGTACACCTGCCAAACCACTGATGCCGCAAGGCGTTGAGCACTGTTAAAATAAAAGGGAAGCTTTGGGATTGATTAATGCCTGCCAAACCACTGATGCCGCAAGGCGTTGAGCACCAGAAGCAGCCCGGGCAGCACTCACCCAAATGATGGCCCCCTGCCAAACCACTGATGCCGCAAGGCGTTGAGCACGGAAATGGCCCCCTACTATGCCCTAGCTGAGCGCTCCCTGCCAAACCACTGATGCCGCAAGGCGTTGAGCACCCGGATTGATGGCGAATTAACCGGCAAGCGCTGGGTCCTGCCAAACCACTGATGCCGCAAGGCGTTGAGCACTACTGCCAGGGCGACGTAAGGGCAGCGCCCCCACGCCTGCCAAACCACTGATGCCGCAAGGCGTTGAGCACCAGTGGGGCGACATTCAGCTCACCATCGAAAGGCTACCTGCCAAACCACTGATGCCGCAAGGCGTTGAGCACCTCTCAAAAACAACCGTAAGGCCCTACCCTCTGACGCCTGCCAAACCACTGATGCCGCAAGGCGTTGAGCACCCGTTGGAGGAGCATTGAAAAACCTTGACTTTGAGTGTCCTGCCAAACCACTGATGCCGCAAGGCGTTGAGCACCATTGAAGGCAGAATTAGAACTGAAAGGGAAGGGAACCTGCCAAACCACTGATGCCGCAAGGCGTTGAGCACAATACCGAAACCCAAGATAAGGAGTATATCTACATCCTGCCAAACCACTGATGCCGCAAGGCGTTGAGCACCTCTGAGGCAGTCTCAAGAAAGAACGATGCAAGTTCCTGCCAAACCACTGATGCCGCAAGGCGTTGAGCACGAACGGGACTCGCCATGATCGGCAACCTCAGATCGCCTGCCAAACCACTGATGCCGCAAGGCGTTGAGCACTTCGGGAACTTTAGGGAGGAGGTCTCGAATGCGAGCCTGCCAAACCACTGATGCCGCAAGGCGTTGAGCACTCACCCATTGCTGGCCTATCTTTTTCCCGCAGACACCTGCCAAACCACTGATGCCGCAAGGCGTTGAGCACTCATAGGGCCAGAGGCTTTTCATGTTCGGGTCTGCCTGCCAAACCACTGATGCCGCAAGGCGTTGAGCACAATGGGGGGGATGGGCAGGGCGAAGTGTGACCCACCTGCCAAACCACTGATGCCGCAAGGCGTTGAGCACGCGATATGACGAACGGGGTAGAGCAACTCTTTGGTCCCTGCCAAACCACTGATGCCGCAAGGCGTTGAGCACTGCGGCAGCGCTATGAGGACGCTTTGCGGATGCTTCCCTGCCAAACCACTGATGCCGCAAGGCGTTGAGCACGCTGCCAGGTTGCCCCCATGGCCGATGCTGCCGACCTGCCAAACCACTGATGCCGCAAGGCGTTGAGCACGTGATATAACGGTAGCCATGTCCCATCGTGTCCGGACAACCTGCCAAACCACTGATGCCGCAAGGCGTTGAGCACCCGAGTCCCGTTCCCTGGCTCTACCGTCCTTTGGGTCCTGCCAAACCACTGATGCCGCAAGGCGTTGAGCACGATCCACTTTCGGCCAATTTGTTGAGTTGGGATTGCCTGCCAAACCACTGATGCCGCAAGGCGTTGAGCACAGCATTTTCGACACCTTTTTCTACAGCCTCGAGCCCTGCCAAACCACTGATGCCGCAAGGCGTTGAGCACAACCTGGGCGATGCAAAAGCCATCCACCACCTGGGGCCCTGCCAAACCACTGATGCCGCAAGGCGTTGAGCACCACCCGATATAGGGCATGGGTCACACTTCGCCCTGCCCCTGCCAAACCACTGATGCCGCAAGGCGTTGAGCACCGACTCTTGAGATCCTTTGCCCCATGCCCTGCTGCCTGCCAAACCACTGATGCCGCAAGGCGTTGAGCACGCGAAGAATCCAGCGATAGTGAGCGCAAAAAAGCCCCTGCCAAACCACTGATGCCGCAAGGCGTTGAGCACGATACGCCCCGGATTTGGTCGGTGATGTTAGGCATCGCGCCTGCCAAACCACTGATGCCGCAAGGCGTTGAGCACGGGCGGAGTTGTATGTTTGCTGCTCATTATTGAGCCTGCCAAACCACTGATGCCGCAAGGCGTTGAGCACTCGGTGGCTTCGTCACTCAGTAGTGCCGCGTCACCCCTGCCAAACCACTGATGCCGCAAGGCGTTGAGCACGAGTGCCGATCAGGGTGTGCAGGGTGTGTCGGACCCCCTGCCAAACCACTGATGCCGCAAGGCGTTGAGCACCATTTCTTCAGTACAAGAAAGAGTCAGAATTTCCAGCTGCCAAACCACTGATGCCGCAAGGCGTTGAGCACCTATCACCTGGGCTGCAGACTTGAGCGCAGATTGGCTCTGCCAAACCACTGATGCCGCAAGGCGTTGAGCACAACCAGGACTTAGTGAATAGGGCTGTTTTACTTCCCCTGCCAAACCACTGATGCCGCAAGGCGTTGAGCACTACTGCACGTGTAACGCAACTGTCAATACACTCCACCCTGCCAAACCACTGATGCCGCAAGGCGTTGAGCACGGTTGGGATTGGTTAGGGTGGCCAGCTGCGGTGCTGCTGCCAAACCACTGATGCCGCAAGGCGTTGAGCACTACGGCAGCGCTATGAGGACGCTTTGCGGATGCTTCCTGCCAAACCACTGATGCCGCAAGGCGTTGAGCACAAAGTTCAGAAAAAAATGGTTGTGACCCTTCACACCCTGCCAAACCACTGATGCCGCAAGGCGTTGAGCACAAACCCATGGTTTTGGTTTTATTCCTCCTATTGCCTGCCAAACCACTGATGCCGCAAGGCGTTGAGCACCGCTACGGTCAAGGGGTTGGACTGTGAACGTGACGGGACTGCCAAACCACTGATGCCGCAAGGCGTTGAGCACCCACGTCTGAAGGGGCAGGGGATTGGAGTGAGGCACTGCCAAACCACTGATGCCGCAAGGCGTTGAGCACAACATTCCTTGGCACCAAGCACCTAAGCAAGAAACGCTGCCAAACCACTGATGCCGCAAGGCGTTGAGCACTGGTACATGCGTTAGGGAATTGAGGCTGGGACGCATCTGCCAAACCACTGATGCCGCAAGGCGTTGAGCACCCTCTGTCCCGTCAGTTAACAGCACGTTTGATATTCCCTGCCAAACCACTGATGCCGCAAGGCGTTGAGCACTGGCAGGCGGGCGGGCGTTCTCTACCAGGCCCACGCTGCCAAACCACTGATGCCGCAAGGCGTTGAGCACGCACCGAGTTCTTGTTCCGTGGCCTGCGTCGCAACCCCTGCCAAACCACTGATGCCGCAAGGCGTTGAGCACGAGATTGCCGAGGGCACCCTGGAAGGTTGGCCCGTCCCTGCCAAACCACTGATGCCGCAAGGCGTTGAGCACTATCGACAGTATCCGTTCTCCCTGGTTTGGGAACCCTGCCAAACCACTGATGCCGCAAGGCGTTGAGCACTCTAAGGACAACAAGTGTAAGAAGGCCACAACCTCCTGCCAAACCACTGATGCCGCAAGGCGTTGAGCACAGGGTTAAAATGTATTCCGCGCCCTTGGGAAACCTCCTGCCAAACCACTGATGCCGCAAGGCGTTGAGCACTTTTGAATTTGGCAACTAAAACCCAGGGCAAAATCCTGCCAAACCACTGATGCCGCAAGGCGTTGAGCACCCTACGAAGATGATTTTGAGCAGTGGTGCGGGGACCCTGCCAAACCACTGATGCCGCAAGGCGTTGAGCACTCTCAGAAAGTGTACTTTTTGAGACACTGCGGCAAGCCTGCCAAACCACTGATGCCGCAAGGCGTTGAGCACATTGCTACGGACCTATTACGGCGGTCGGGTTGAGCCTGCCAAACCACTGATGCCGCAAGGCGTTGAGCACTCTAGACTTGAATGTGTCTGAACATGCAAATGCCGCTGCCAAACCACTGATGCCGCAAGGCGTTGAGCACGAAGAAGGCTTGTTGATCCTGCTGTTTGTGGCTATCTGCCAAACCACTGATGCCGCAAGGCGTTGAGCACTGAATAACAGCGATAGTATCAATCCAGATACAGCTCCTGCCAAACCACTGATGCCGCAAGGCGTTGAGCACACTCAACATCCCCAGTCGAAAAGTTGAACTCCAGCTGCCAAACCACTGATGCCGCAAGGCGTTGAGCACTATTCGGATTTAGAGGGCTATCAAATTGAGGCTGCTGCCAAACCACTGATGCCGCAAGGCGTTGAGCACTAGTCAAAGCACTACGCACTACACGGAGTAAATGACTGCCAAACCACTGATGCCGCAAGGCGTTGAGCACCGACCAGTCAGGACTCTTTTACGCTCTCGAGAGACTGCCAAACCACTGATGCCGCAAGGCGTTGAGCACCAATTTCTGCCCCACTGGCTCGCTGATCACCAGCACTGCCAAACCACTGATGCCGCAAGGCGTTGAGCACCGTATGGACCACCAGATGAAAGCCCCATGGCCTCAGACTGCCAAACCACTGATGCCGCAAGGCGTTGAGCACGCGGCACCTCAGCCCAGGGTGTCGGCTCCTAAGCCCTGCCAAACCACTGATGCCGCAAGGCGTTGAGCACGCGCCCAAATCAGAAATCCGATAATGGCGGGAATTTCTGCCAAACCACTGATGCCGCAAGGCGTTGAGCACATATCGGCTCAGGCAAGAGTTTTTATCTCCTCCAACTGCCAAACCACTGATGCCGCAAGGCGTTGAGCACTTACCACATTTCAAACCTTCCAAACCTCTTTTGGACTGCCAAACCACTGATGCCGCAAGGCGTTGAGCACATTCGCTTGGAACGCTCCTGGAATTCTGCCCGAGACTGCCAAACCACTGATGCCGCAAGGCGTTGAGCACGCCATTCCGCGGCACGCAACTCAGGGGTATGGCACTGCCAAACCACTGATGCCGCAAGGCGTTGAGCACTTACCACATTTCAAATCCGCTGTCTGGGGGGTGGAGACTGCCAAACCACTGATGCCGCAAGGCGTTGAGCACGAGCTTATCTGATCACCGCCCCGCCAACGGTGGCCTGCCAAACCACTGATGCCGCAAGGCGTTGAGCACATAGGAAAATTACCAACCGATAGGGGTGTCTATTATCTGCCAAACCACTGATGCCGCAAGGCGTTGAGCACCATCGGCATCGCTACGCCGCCGCTGCTGACACTTCTGCCAAACCACTGATGCCGCAAGGCGTTGAGCACTTCCGAATCCCTTGCCAGCCGTTGGTTGTAGCGGTTCTGCCAAACCACTGATGCCGCAAGGCGTTGAGCACTTGAAAGGGAATCTATTTTCCAATCTCTCAAGTAAACTGCCAAACCACTGATGCCGCAAGGCGTTGAGCACTTGAATTCAAATTTGGGGATGGCCAAGACTCTCCACCACCTGCCAAACCACTGATGCCGCAAGGCGTTGAGCACGACTATCGGCGCGAAAATCACAGCGTTTCTGATCTCAACTGCCAAACCACTGATGCCGCAAGGCGTTGAGCACATCCTGAAGTCCAATGAGATGTTTCAGGGCAGCGGCTGCCAAACCACTGATGCCGCAAGGCGTTGAGCACGCTTATAAAAAATAGAGGGTTCGGGAACCGGATAAACTGCCAAACCACTGATGCCGCAAGGCGTTGAGCACTCTAAAAGACACGAAATCAGCTTCGCACTCACCGACTGCCAAACCACTGATGCCGCAAGGCGTTGAGCACACCTACGAAGACTGGGAACTTTCCGCCCAGGAAGAGCTGCCAAACCACTGATGCCGCAAGGCGTTGAGCACCAGGTCGGTATTTCCTGAGCTTCGTGGTTGAGATCTGCCAAACCACTGATGCCGCAAGGCGTTGAGCACATGTCAAATTTTCAGAGGAAAGATATTGTTTTGTCCTGCCAAACCACTGATGCCGCAAGGCGTTGAGCACACGCCAGCAGGCAATTCTGGTGCCGGATGATTATCTGCCAAACCACTGATGCCGCAAGGCGTTGAGCACATGCGGGAGACCTCCTGATCGACGCTGGATACAGTCTGCCAAACCACTGATGCCGCAAGGCGTTGAGCACGTTTACTCTAAATCCACCTGCGAATGGTCGGAGGAACTGCCAAACCACTGATGCCGCAAGGCGTTGAGCACAGAGTGCCTTTCAGGTCTGGTACGATCGCAACTTTCTGCCAAACCACTGATGCCGCAAGGCGTTGAGCACGCCGACGAGGTGCCTGGCTACTATCGTGCGATCGCCTGCCAAACCACTGATGCCGCAAGGCGTTGAGCACTGCAAGCAAGTGTATAAGCCAAGTTAGTTAGGCATCTGCCAAACCACTGATGCCGCAAGGCGTTGAGCACCGTTCAAGCCAGAGTGGCTAGAAAAGGCGTGGGTGAACTGCCAAACCACTGATGCCGCAAGGCGTTGAGCACAGAAGTAACCATGGCGAAACCTATTAGACAAATGCTGCCAAACCACTGATGCCGCAAGGCGTTGAGCACCCCAAATCAACACCGACCCCTTGGTTTTCAGGTTCGCTGCCAAACCACTGATGCCGCAAGGCGTTGAGCACGGTTGGTGTCAAGGTTAAGGGTTGGAGTCATCTATCTGCCAAACCACTGATGCCGCAAGGCGTTGAGCACACAGGACAGTAGGAAGCAAGCATCATAAATTGATCCTCTGCCAAACCACTGATGCCGCAAGGCGTTGAGCACATCCTGAAGTCCAATGAGATGTTTCAGGGCAGCGGCTGCCAAACCACTGATGCCGCAAGGCGTTGAGCACGCTTATAAAAAATAGAGGGTTCGGGAACCGGATAAACTGCCAAACCACTGATGCCGCAAGGCGTTGAGCACTCTAAAAGACACGAAATCAGCTTCGCACTCACCGACTGCCAAACCACTGATGCCGCAAGGCGTTGAGCACACCTACGAAGACTGGGAACTTTCCGCCCAGGAAGAGCTGCCAAACCACTGATGCCGCAAGGCGTTGAGCACCAGGTCGGTATTTCCTGAGCTTCGTGGTTGAGATCTGCCAAACCACTGATGCCGCAAGGCGTTGAGCACATGTCAAATTTTCAGAGGAAAGATATTGTTTTGTCCTGCCAAACCACTGATGCCGCAAGGCGTTGAGCACACGCCAGCAGGCAATTCTGGTGCCGGATGATTATCTGCCAAACCACTGATGCCGCAAGGCGTTGAGCACATGCGGGAGACCTCCTGATCGACGCTGGATACAGTCTGCCAAACCACTGATGCCGCAAGGCGTTGAGCACGTTTACTCTAAATCCACCTGCGAATGGTCGGAGGAACTGCCAAACCACTGATGCCGCAAGGCGTTGAGCACAGAGTGCCTTTCAGGTCTGGTACGATCGCAACTTTCTGCCAAACCACTGATGCCGCAAGGCGTTGAGCACGCCGACGAGGTGCCTGGCTACTATCGTGCGATCGCCTGCCAAACCACTGATGCCGCAAGGCGTTGAGCACTGCAAGCAAGTGTATAAGCCAAGTTAGTTAGGCATCTGCCAAACCACTGATGCCGCAAGGCGTTGAGCACCGTTCAAGCCAGAGTGGCTAGAAAAGGCGTGGGTGAACTGCCAAACCACTGATGCCGCAAGGCGTTGAGCACAGAAGTAACCATGGCGAAACCTATTAGACAAATGCTGCCAAACCACTGATGCCGCAAGGCGTTGAGCACCCCAAATCAACACCGACCCCTTGGTTTTCAGGTTCGCTGCCAAACCACTGATGCCGCAAGGCGTTGAGCACGGTTGGTGTCAAGGTTAAGGGTTGGAGTCATCTATCTGCCAAACCACTGATGCCGCAAGGCGTTGAGCACACAGGACAGTAGGAAGCAAGCATCATAAATTGATCCTCTGCCAAACCACTGATGCCGCAAGGCGTTGAGCACGAGATAGGGCAAATCAGCCTGAGTTGTTCCTTTGAGGCTGCCAAACCACTGATGCCGCAAGGCGTTGAGCACATGCCGTAACCATGATCTAACCCTTAACGCCTTACTTCTGCCAAACCACTGATGCCGCAAGGCGTTGAGCACAGCCGGAAATGCCTGCCGGGTCCATCGCCCGGTGGCTGCCAAACCACTGATGCCGCAAGGCGTTGAGCACTCAGAGCAGTTCCACCAACCTGACATCTCTTGAGGCCTGCCAAACCACTGATGCCGCAAGGCGTTGAGCACAGTGTTTGAACGTAGTCGAGAGATGGTGATGAGGAGGTACTGCCAAACCACTGATGCCGCAAGGCGTTGAGCACTCACCCTCGATCCCGACATCGGCCAGGCCAAATTCTGCCAAACCACTGATGCCGCAAGGCGTTGAGCACGGGAGGCTGACCACGTTCACCTGCTGGTGGAATATCCCCCTGCCAAACCACTGATGCCGCAAGGCGTTGAGCACCGATCGCGCAGGGTATCGAGTTCCGTAGCCGCCACCTGCCAAACCACTGATGCCGCAAGGCGTTGAGCACCAGATATTCACTTCAAGTAGATTGCCAGTCGCTTGCTGCCAAACCACTGATGCCGCAAGGCGTTGAGCACGGAGGAACCCTGGACAGAAGCTGATCAATTCCTGGCTGCCAAACCACTGATGCCGCAAGGCGTTGAGCACGAGATCTACCGGGATGTCCCAAAAGAGATCCTCTGCTGCCAAACCACTGATGCCGCAAGGCGTTGAGCACATTTCCGACCAGAAATGGTTTTAGGTCGGGGTAACCTGCCAAACCACTGATGCCGCAAGGCGTTGAGCACGCGTTTTCTCTGAATATCAACAACCTATTTTCTAGACTGCCAAACCACTGATGCCGCAAGGCGTTGAGCACGGATGACTCAGCAGCTGCACCGCGTCAGGGCCGTGCTGCCAAACCACTGATGCCGCAAGGCGTTGAGCACCTGACGATTGCAATTGATGCAGAAGAAGGCTCCGCTGCCAAACCACTGATGCCGCAAGGCGTTGAGCACCGGAATTGAAAATGTACGCCTGATATTATTCCAGGTTCTGCCAAACCACTGATGCCGCAAGGCGTTGAGCACGGAGGACGTAATCATGAATTTCTGCGAGGACAAGCGCTGCCAAACCACTGATGCCGCAAGGCGTTGAGCACTCCTCAAAGTGATCGGGATGGGTCACCAGTCCTGGTAGCTGCCAAACCACTGATGCCGCAAGGCGTTGAGCACGGAAAATGCCGCTGCACATGGGAGCGATAAGGTAGCTGCCAAACCACTGATGCCGCAAGGCGTTGAGCACCGTACTACATCCTGTAGCGCAAAGTTTCATGTCAACCTGCCAAACCACTGATGCCGCAAGGCGTTGAGCACTGTATTGCAGACGCGGTGAAATGTGCCAGTGGTAGCCATGCTGCCAAACCACTGATGCCGCAAGGCGTTGAGCACGTTGCCGGTGCGGTCAACCAAAACGATAGGGTTGGGACTGCCAAACCACTGATGCCGCAAGGCGTTGAGCACGCTTAGTTTACGAAAAAGTCCTGGGAGCAGGATGGCTTCTGCCAAACCACTGATGCCGCAAGGCGTTGAGCACTCCGCCGCTGGCAGAATCGCGACCTCCGAGAGTACCTGCCAAACCACTGATGCCGCAAGGCGTTGAGCACGTGGGTTAGTCGAAATAGCGAGCCGTCCCAGTCCGTACTGCCAAACCACTGATGCCGCAAGGCGTTGAGCACATGACCGTTACACATCAATCGAGCCTATAGAGGGGCTGCCAAACCACTGATGCCGCAAGGCGTTGAGCACGAATGGATCGGCGAGAACACCGGCAAAATTGGCAATGCTGCCAAACCACTGATGCCGCAAGGCGTTGAGCACGTCCGTGACAAGCGCTCTTCCATTGCAGTCAGCAACTGCCAAACCACTGATGCCGCAAGGCGTTGAGCACGATACGAACGGCGAAGACCTTTCGTGGGAAGATGCAAAGCTGCCGAACCACTGATGCCGCAAGGCGTTGAGCACGAGTGAGTGTATTGAGTATTAGATGACAATTACTTTGGCGGGTGACGACAACTATTTTGGCGGGTAGTACAGCGCCAGGCCGCCCCACCGTCAGCATTGCAAACCAGAACCCCTGAGACTACTCCCAGCGAATGCTGGG
>Ga0081535_100797_pt1 | contig 15585 bp, 11 predicted proteins | sample HotLakmasection3_FD_71020 | JGI IMG/M metagenome (GOLD analysis project Ga0081535, IMG submission 71020) | Hypersaline microbial mat communities from Hot Lake, Washington, USA - Section #3 (SPADES assembly) (version 2) | ecosystem: Environmental > Aquatic > Non-marine Saline and Alkaline >... | reverse complement strand
GGCGAATCGTCGGCGACCACGATCATCGGGGCGGCGGAGACCGCCGCGGCCGTGTCGCCCGCTCGCGCCGCCGAAGCTCGCGGCTCCGCGTCGTCGCCGCGTTCGGCGTCGAGCGTCACCACCGCGGCCACGTCGGCCGGGAGGTCGGCCACCAGCCGCTCGAGGAGGGCGGTCGGCCGCGGGCTGCCGTCCGGCGCCGCCGCGGCCCGGGCCGCCCGCACGAGGGCCACCTGGCGACGCAGCCGGCGATCGAGATCGGCGAGCCGCTCCCGTCCCGCGTCCGCGATCCGGCGGTCCCGCTCGGCCGAGCGGAGCCACGTCAGCGTTCCGCCGGCCCGGTCCGCCTTCGGGTCGTCGACCATGACCGGCCCGCCGGGCCAGGGCTCGACGATCGCGGCGAGCGGCAGCGGGGGATGGCCCGGCCGCTCGAGCACCAGCATCCGCTCGGCCGGACCGCCCTCGCCCGCGGCGAGCCGGCCGCCGGGGCCGAAGGGGAGCGCGGTCGGCGGCAGGGGACGGCCGTCGTCCCCGCGCAGCGTCGCCACCGCCGGCCACTCCGAGACCGGCCGCGCGAGGAGCTCCTCGCCCAACATACGTTCCGCGGAAGGATTCCACCGCACCGGGCGGCCCGAGGCGTCGCAGGCGACGCAGCCGAGCCGCAGCGCGTCCACGTCGGGCCACGGAACGTTCGGCTCCGGCGGGACGAGCTCACGGGCTCGGCCCCCGTGCGCACCCTCCACCGGACCTTCCGGCGGGCGGTCGGATCCGGATGACGCGGCGGCGGACATGGCCGCCATCGTACGAGGCGGCCCTTCCGGAGCGGGGCGGTCGGCGGGGCCGCGGCGCGAACGGTCCGATCTCGCCAGACGCCGGTCGCGATGCGGTCGGCCAGCTCCGGTATCCTCGTCGCCCCACCGCGATCCCCCCGGACCCGCCGGGGATCTGGCCTGCCGGTCGCGGTCGCCCCGCTCATGGAGAACGAGCCAATGTCCAGCCCCCGTGCCGGGTCCACCCCGGCCCTTGTCGCCGCCGGCCTCGTGGCCGCCGGCCTCGCGCCGGCCGCGGCCGGCTTGAGCCTCTCGGGCGCCGACGTCCCCGCCCCGACCACCGTGCTCGCCCCGGAGGACGCGGTGCTCCTCGCCGCCATCCAGGACGAGGCGGCCGAGGTCGCGTCCGAGGAGGATCGCATCTGGAGCTTCCGCGTCAACGCCGGTGGCTCGGCGTCCTTCGGCAACACCGACAAGCAGGACGCCTTCGCCACCTTCACCGGAAGCCGCGAGGACGAGGACGACAAGACCGAGTTCCGCCTCGCGTACTTCTACGGCGCCTCCGACGGCGACCGCACCGACAACGAGTTCGAGGCGTCGATCCGCCAGGACTGGTTCATCACCGGCACGAAGTGGGAGTACTTCGCGCAGGCCAAGTTCGAGTACGACGAGTTCCAGAGCTGGGAGTACCGGGCCTCGGGCTTCGTCGGCTTCGGCTACCAGTTCGAGAAGCGCGAGGACTTCGAGCTGCTCGGCCGAGCCGGTCTCGGTGGCTCGCAGGAGTTCAACAGCCCCAACGACGACTGGCGCTGGGAGGCGGTGCTCGGCCTCGACCTGCGCTGGGACGTCACCGACCGCACCGAGTTCACCGCCAGCACCGAGATCTTCCCGAGCCTGAGCGACTTCGGCGAGTTCCGCACGCTCAGCCGCGCGGGCGTCTCGACGCTGCTCGACGAGGAGCTCAACATGAGCTTCACCGCCGCGGTCGAGCACGAGTACCAGTCGGAGAACGAGGATCCCGCGGACAAGAACGACTTCCGCATCCTCGTCGGCCTGCAGTTCGAGTTCTGAGCCGCGGCCGCCGGTCCGCGCTCCGCGGACGCGACGATCACACGGGGCGGTGCGGGATCACGCGATCCCCGCCGCCCCGCGTCGCGCGCGGAGGGCGGGCCGTGGGGGCGAGGCGTCGAGCGGGCACGCGAGGGTGGCAGCCGTCCGGCGAGCCGCACGCCGTGGCAGGTCGGGGCGGTTTCGGAGGGCCGCGGCGCCGATCGCCGGTGACGCGAAGCACCATGCCCGTTCACCGATCCCCGGGAGGAGACCCGGCGCGCTGGTCGTGGGCCGCGTGCTCTCGGGCCCGGCGGCTCCGGACGTCGCCGGCCGATGGGGCGTCCGGATCCGATCGCCGTGCCGCTGGAGCCGAGCGCGCGACGACACCGCCGATCGGCGTCCCGGATTCGCCGAGCTGACGCCGGCATCGGGCGAGGTGACAACGCCAGGCCCCCAATCCGTCGGGATCGAGGTCCGTTCCGACGGTGAGTCCTTACTTCGTTCGGCGCGGCTCGGCGCCGACGTCCGGACATGTTCTGCGCGGCTCGAGTGGCGTCGCGGGCGAACGCGACCGATCAGCGCTCGATGGTTCACGCGAAGGCCTCGACGGCAGTGCCGACCGTGCTCGTCGGGGCTCGGCACGACGAGCTGCAGCTCCTCGTCGAGGCCGACTCGGCCCGCGAGGAGTCTGGATGACCGCTTCCTCCGTCGCTCCCCCCTTCCCCCCAAAAAAAAAAAAAGGGGGGGTTGAGGGGGATGCCCGGTCCTTTATCGTCTCGAGTGGCAGTTCGAGTTCGCGGAGTGCATGGGCATCCCGCAGGAATCTCGGCTGCGAGGGGTGGAGACGTTCGTGGCCGTCGCCGGCCGTCGGAGGACGAATGACGACCTTCAAGAACCTCCGTGCCTGTGTCCGGGCGAGACGCGCGTTCACGCACGCCACCCGGGGTCGCCCGTGCGACGGAATCGCGGGCGGCGGCCCTTCTCGCGCGGCCCCGACGCTCTGGACCCGAGTCGCCCCATCGAGCCGGCCGCGATCGCGCTGGCCGCGGAAGAACCGACTGTCCCCTTGGATGCCCAAGAATGATCCGGATCAAGATCATGAATCTCCACACCATCATGCTCGTTCTCCTGTCGTCGGGACTCCTGGCGACGGCGAAGGGACGCGAGTCGATCGGGGCGTCGCCAGCGACTCCCTCCGCAGCGACGACGATGGTCGTTCATGTCGCAGATGACGTCGAGACCGACTTGTTCGCCAAGTGCGTGCCCGACGGGCACTGCCCCAGTTCGCCGGACCAGGATCCTCGGTGTACCGGAGGTGCGCCGGGGCAGAGCTGCGAGATGTGCGAGTATCAGCGATCGAGGGAGAAGTGCGTCTTCAGTGCTTCCACCACGTGCGTCTACACGGACCTTGGCGGGGACCCCGAGATCAAGTTGAGCGGCTGTGGTCGTCGTTGGGTGGGTTCGTGCCTCGGCGGAGCGAATTCGCCGTGCATCGCTCCGCAGCTGGACGGCTTCTGCGAGCGCATTCTCTGCAACTCGGCCTGAACTCTCCTCGATGCCCGACCTCGCGATCGCATTGTCGATCCGAATCGGCCTCGCGATCGTTCGACACCCGTCCACCGCCGATTCGAGATCCGGCGATTCACCGGGGAGCTCTCCGAGAACGCTCGCGCCGCGGCGCGGGCCTTCATGCTCCACGTCATCCTCGCGACCGGGGCACCATCATGCGATCATCACCGCTGCCGCTTCCGCTCGTCCTCGCGATTCTCGGCAAGCCTCCGGCAGTCGGCGTCACGGCTTTCCTCGGGGTGCCTGCCCTCGTCTCCATCGCCGAAGCGTCGCCGGTCATCCCCTGCCGGCAGGTCGCCGAGTGGCTGCGGGCGTCGAACGTGTTGACGCGAAGCGACTTCGAGACGGGTTTCGAGGTCCGCATGGCCCGCGCCCGCTCCGCTTCGATCACGGACGATTGGGATCTCTCGACGGAGAACCTCGATCTCTTGCAGGGCTTCCGGTACGTGGCTCTTGGTTCCCGGCTCCATGTCGAGCAGACCCGGGCGACCCGGGATGCCGCCCAGCCCGCATCCGATGGGTACCGGGCGATCGGCGTATGGACCGGGGAGGCGTACTACAGCTGGGTCGACGGAGACGATTCGTTGAGCGTGCATGCCCTCGCTCGACCGGGGGACATGCTCGCCCATGGTTTCGTGTTCAACGTCATGGACGATCGCTTCCCGTGCCGCCTGCATCCGCTCGCCCGCCATGTCGAGGAGGGCACGATGCTCGGCCAGTCGATCGAGGACGGCATCCTCACGCATCGCTTCGCGCTCGCGGGCGTCCCGAACCATCAGACGCAGTATGAGCTTCGCGTGGAAGCCGAGCCGCCGCACCGGCTGCTCGAATCGACCGTCACGGTGTTCTCGCTCGACTCGCGCACGAATCGGCTGGGGCCACCGGTCGTGAGTCAGTCGTATGCGGTCACGGCCTGGAGAGAGGTTCGGCCCGGACGGTGGATCCCGGAGTCGGCCGAGATCCGGGGCGAACGAGCGACGAGCGTCGATCCGGACATCCCCGGACCGGTCTCGTTGATGACGAGGATCGATCGGACGAGCTTTCGGCTGATCCACGAGCCGGGGTCGGTCGATCCGACGATCTTCGACGTTCCGATGCCGATCGGCGTCGACGTGACGGACGAGCGTCTGGATCTCTCGTTTCGGGTGGGGGAATCCTGGGTCGTGCTCGATGGCGTCCTGTACGAGCTCGACGCGCCGATCCTCGAGCATCCAGGCGAGGATCTCGCCGAGCTGCTGCGAGGCGCGACGCCCCGGATCCCCCCGAGCGACGGCGGGCGCGCTGAATCGACCTCGCCCGGCGTTGGTCGGGCACGGACGGACGACGAATCCTCGGGCACGCCGGCGGGCCGGCTCGGCCTCGTGATCCTGGCCGCGGGCATCGCCGCAGTGGGCCTCTGGCGTCTGCGTCACGCGAGGAACGCGGCGTGAGCCGCGGTGTCCGGTCATCGTGCTCCCTGCCGCGGTTCGAGGGCCGTGGGCCGAGCGGCACGATCCGCGTCATCGCCGTGCTGCCGTGGATCCTGCCGGTCGGCGTGCTCACGTCCTGCGAGGAGGGCGGGACGTCCGACTCGGGCCGGGTGTCCGAGCGCGAGGTCGCGGCCGGGCCGCACGGCCCGTCCTCCGACGACGTGTCGAAGCTCCGGATGGAGCCCGTCCGAAACGGGCCGTGGCGCGGCGCGACGACCCGAGACTTCGGCGAGGTCAGGCTCGTCGGGAACGATCCTCCGCTCACCCATGTCTTCACGCTGATCAACGACGGCGAGGAACCCGTCTCGATTCTCGACGTGTCGGCGTCCTGCGGGTGCACCGCGGACGCCATCGAGAACGAGCTCGTGGCCCCCGGCCACCCGCTTCGAATCTCCACCAGCCTTCGGCTTTCGGACTCCGGCCGGCGTCGCGGCACGATCACGGTGCTGACCGACCATTCGGAGTCACCGCTCCTGCGACTCTCCGTCACGGCGGTCGGACGAAGAGTTCACGGCCTCACGGCCGTGCCGTCGCACCAGGCGGTGACCGGGGAATCGCCGGTGACGTTCGGTCTCCACGCGGTGCGTCACGACGGTGATGAGCCGCCGCCAGGGCCCCGGCTGGTCGATGCGCCGCGGGGATGCACGCTCGAGACCCGTCCGTGGTCGTCGCTTCAGCAGCGGTGTCCGGAGCGAGGCCTGCCGTCACGATGGGAGACGACGCTGGTGCTTCCCGATCCCGCCGCGTGCGTGGTGGCCGATCGTCCCCTCACCGAGTTGCGCATCGTCGTCGATGGGCTCGGCGGGGTCACGGTGTCACTCCGTGATGGTCGTGGCGTGTCCGCGACGTCGGATGCCGCGAACGCGGACGCGCTCCGGGCGGGGCGCAGGCGATGAGGGGCCATCCGTCGCCGCGGACTGTGGGGCCCCGTCGGAGGCCGCGGTGCAGTCGCCGGCACGTGCCGGTCGTCGTCTTCGTCCTCGGCGGGATGCTGTCGCGAGCGTTCGCCGCCGATCCTCCCGCCATCGTGCCGTCGACCCCGGTGTCCATCGGCGAGCCACGCTCCGCGTACGTCGGAGGCATGCCTGCTCTCCACCGGTCCGTCGCCGTGGCGGCGAGCGAGCCGGCGATCGAGCCCGAACGCACCGCTCCGGTGGTCTCGTCCGCGCTCGACGAGCTCTTCGTGCTCGTGATGGACGAGCCGTCGTTCGTGGAGATCGGTCAGGCGGTGCGGCTTTCCGCCGATCAGTTCGAGTTCGCCCGCCAGGCGTTCGCCGCGTACCAGGCCGACATCGGCCGGTTCCGCGTCTCGATCGGCGACATGATCGAACCGGCGATCGCGGACTTCCTCGCCCGGGCCGCCGGGCCCGAGCAGCCTGGTCCCGCCGACCTGAGCACGCTCGCCGGCGTCCTGGACGAGGCGTTGCGGAGCCTTCGTCGGGGCATCGAGTCCGCCAATGCTGCGCTGGAAGTCCGCGTGCGGGAATGCCTCGACGACTCCCAGGTGCCGCTTCTCGACCGAGCGCTTCGCGCGTGGCGCCGCGCGCTGCTCCTGAATGAAGGCCGATCGGACGATCCGGTCAGGGCGCGCCAGGATCTCGGCCTGCACGTCGATCTGTTCAAGCTCGCGGTCGATGCGGCCGATGCCGACGCGTCACTCCGTCCGTGGCTCCGATTGCCGAGGCTCGTCGAGTCGGCGCCGGTGCTCACGGCTCCGGATCCTCGCGCCGCCGACGGATCCAGCAACGCCGACCGGGTCGCCGCGGACGCCGTCCCCCGTCATCCCGACATCGAGATCGTGCTCGACGCGTACGCCGAACGACTCGACGTCCTGCTCGTCGAGGCGGCGTGGAAGCGGGCGGATGAGCATCTGAAGCGAGTTCGGGCGACGGTGGATCGCGATGCGGCCGCGCTCGAGCGGGTTCAGCGGGCATCGCTGCGCCGCTGGGCCGCCATTCATCGGCTGACCGACGAGTACGCCCGTGCCGTCGCGGACCGTATCGGCGCGATCGGCGGCGATGAGGCCGCGGCCCGGGCCTGGATGGACGCCTACCGTCGCGCCCTGTTTCCCCGGCTCCACGAGCCCCGGTCGGCCGACGTCGTGTGGGACTGGATCCGGTCACTCCCCGCGGACGAGGTCCCGGCGGATCGGCGGGCCATCCTCGCAAGCGCCTGGTCCGAGCACGTCGAACGCCGTCGCACGCTGCGCCGACGCATGCAGCAGGCGTTCATTGCCTGCGTGACGCAGGACGGCATGCGGCCGGGCATGGTGGACTTCCGGCGACGCATCGGCGATGAACCGGAACGGCTTCGGCCGATCACCGTCGAGCGACGTGCCCTCAACGACGCGTTCCTCGAGTTCGTCCGGACGGTGATTCCCGTGACGCGACACGCGGACATGGACCGGATCCTCGCCGAGGCGCGGCGGGAGGGGCATGACGGCGAGCCACTCGAGTTCTGACCCCGGCACCATGACGCGGGATCGGAGCCGCTCGTTCCGATCGCCGCTGCCAGCCACCGCCGATTCGTGCAGGGCCGGCGACGACCCGGCGATCGATTCGCCGCCGAGCACACCGACGCGAAGGCGGATGCCCGGTCGCGTTCGGTACGTCCGACGGCGACGGGTCGCGATCCACCCTCGCCCGGGCCCCCGTCAGCGTGCCCTGCCATCCGGCCCGGAGCTCGTCCCGAAGCCCGGTCGATGCACGGAGACCCACCTCGTCGCGTCGGACGACATCCACGACAGGGGGGCGTCCTCGAAGCGGTCCTGGGCAGCGACGTCGGTCTTCTCGAGCGTTGCATCGCGCTCCGCTCGCGTCGGATCAGTTCGTCGAGTCGCGCTCGATCACCAGGATCTCGTGGGGTGAGTCCATGCCTGCCGCTCCGTGCTCGTGGCAGGAGAAGCGCCCGCCGGCACCGAGGACGACACGCAGCCGGACACGCGCCGAACCGGGCGCGACGCTCGCTCGGGGCCGATTCAGCGGAAGCGAGCGCCGACCGGAGCGTGACGACGCCGAAGAGCCGCGGCGGCGCGGCCCCGTACTCGACGAGCGCGGATCAGTGTCGGCGATGCCGACCGCGAAGCCGGATGGCGTCGCAGCGGGCCAGCAGCCTGGCCGCGTCGACGCGGAAGGGCCCTTCGCCGGCCTCCTCGGTCGCGGTGGCGTCCGTGGCCGCGGCCGCCCGGCTCGGGCGGGGCCGGATTCCACCGTCGGCGTCACGGGCCGCGACCGGGCCTGGCGACGGCGCGGCAGCGGCGTCGCGGTCGGTCCGGGTGGGGGACGGAATGAGGGTGACGCCGGCCACGCTCGACTCCATGCACCGGCGGCGGGTGCCTCCCGCCGCGAGCGTTCGCGCACGATAGGGACCACCGATCCATCGGGAAACCCGCCAGAGGGCGTTTCCCCATTCTTCATGCACGATTCGCGACGGGTGGACCCCGGTTCCACCCCCTCGCCGGCATTCCCGGACGGGGCCGGCACCCGCGGGTGCCCCGGGTCCGGACGGCGACGGTGCGCCGCGCCCCGGCCTCCCGGTCGCGCTCCACGGCCGGTGCGGCGTCCGGTCGCCCCGCGCCGCCGCGGGGCGGGCGGGGGGCGACCGGGCCGGACCGGCGGGGCCTCACATGTAGAGGCCGCCGTTGACCTGCAGCACCTCGCCGGTGACGAACGACGCCCGCGGGTGGGCGAGGAACGTGACCGCGTGGGCGATCTCCTCCGGCTCGCCGAGGCGGCCGGCGGGCGTGCTCTGGGCCACCTGCTCCAGCGCCTGCTCCGGCACCGCCCCGGTCATGTCGGTGCGGATGAAGCCGGGGGCGACGCAGTTGCAGGTCACGCCCTTGCGGGCGGTCTCGCGGGCCAGCGACTTGGTGAACGCGATGAGCCCGCCCTTGGCCGCGGCGTAGTTGGTCTGCCCGAAGTTGCCCATCTGGCCGATGATCGACGTGATGTTGATGATCCGGCCCCAGCCGGCCTCGAGCATCCGCGGCAGCATCATGTGGCAGATGAGGGCGGGGCCCGAGAGGTTCACCGCCAGCACCTCGTTCCACGCCTCCTTCTCGAGCTTCTTGAAGGACGCGTCACGGGTGATGCCGGCGTTGTTGACGACGATCTGGCAGAGCCCGAGCTCCTCCATGATCGCCCGGCCCATCGCCCGGTTCTCCTCGTCGACCGCCACGTTGGCCTGGTAGCAGGCGGCCTTGCGGCCGAGCCCGCGGATCTCGTCCGCCGCCGCCTCGGCGGCGTCGCGGCTCCGCGAGTAGTTCAGGGCCACGTCGGCGCCGGCCTCGGCCAGCGCCACCGCGATCGCGCGGCCGATGCCGCGTCCGGCGCCGGTCACCAGCGCCACCTTTCCGAGCAGGGGCTGCGTGCCTTCGGCCATGGCGGTCTCGTGCTCCACCTCGAGCATGGTTCGTCTCCCGTCGTGCGGGGGCTTCCCGGTCTCCCCCGCCCACGCCGTCCCCGGGGGGGGACGGCCCGATCGCCGATCGGCGATCGCCCACGCGGACGGGCCGATCGACGACTCAGTACATACCCGAAGTCCGGCCGCGCCGACAGCACCAACGCCCGACTTCCTCGCGAAGAGTCGAAACGGCACCGACCGCGCCGACAGGAAAGGACGCGGCCGGTGCGCTCGAGGGTCGATCAAATCGTCCACGCCACGGCGGTCGCTCGACCGATCCGCGGTGAGGAGGCCCGCCTCACGCGGGGGCGTGCCAGCCGCCGTCCGCCCATACCGCGCCGCTGATCGACGCGTTGGACAGCGCGAAGCAGATCGTCTCGGCGATCTCCTCCGGCCGCAGCAGCCGGCGGATCTGGATCTGGGGCAGGATGTGCTCCTCGAGCACCTCGCCCGGCACGGCCGCGACCATCGGCGTGTCGGTGAAGCCGGGGTGGACGATGGCCGCCCGCACGCCCCACTTCTTGGCCTCCATGGCCAGGGTGGCGCGGGCCCCGTCGAGACCGGCCTTGCAGGCGGCGTACGAGAGCTGCCCGACGTTGCCGTGCGAGCTGACCGATCCGATGAAGACGATCGCGCCCTGCGTGCCCTCGTCCGGCATCCAACGGCCCGCGGTGCGGGCCTCGCGGTCCTCGACGATCGAGCGGATCGTCTCGAGCGCCCAGTAGATGGGCGCGATGAGATTCACGGCCACCGTGCGCTCGAACCGCTCCTGCGGGTAGAGCTCGGCGGTGCCGGTCTCGCGGTCGAGCTTGACCGCCAGGCCGTCGAGCGTGATGCCCGCCGCCGGCACGCACAGGCTCACCGGGCCGTGGGCCGTCACCGCGGCGTCGAACACGCTGCGGCGGAACTCGGGGTCGGACGTGTCGCCGCGGTAGGCGGTCGCGACGGGACGTCCGGCGCCGGCGTTGAGGGTGGCGACCGCGTCGTCGATCTGCTCGGACAGGTCGACCGCGGTGATCGCGGCCACGCCGCGGGCGGCCAGCTGCTCGCACACCGCCAGCCCGATGCCGCTGGCGGCCCCGGTCACCAGGGCGTGTCGTCCTTCGAGATTCATCTGCACGTCGTTCCCTTCGCTGCCGCCCGTCTCGGGGTCGGCGCGTCCTCCGCCTCCGTGCGGCGGGTCAGTCTGCGCTGCGGTCGGCGAGCCACTCGACCGCCTTCGGCCACAGCTCGCGATGGGCCCGCGAGCCCACGGCGAGGCCGATGTGCCCGGCCTTCACCGCCTCCGTCGAAACGTCCCGGCTCGACACGTGCTCCGAGAGCGGCGTGCTCTGCTCCATCGGCACCAGGTGATCGGCGGTGGCGACGAGCTGCAGGATCGGGCAGGTGACCGCCGACAGGTCCACCGGCCGCCCGTCGAGCGGGAAGGTCCCCTTGACGAGGCGGTTCTGCTGGAGCCCGTACTTCACGAAGTCGCGGTACGTCTCGCCGGCGATCGGGATGTTGTCGTTGGACCACGTCTCCATGGCCCAGAAGTCGTCGAGGAAGGCGTCGTCGTCGATCCGGTCCAGGAAGCCCATCCACTTGCGGGCCGAGGCGATCGGCTTGAGCAGCCCGAAGCTTCCGCCGAGGAACTCGGCGGGGACGTTCCCGAAGGTGTCGACCACCGCGTCCACGTCGAAATGGTCCTCGGCCACCCAGCATCCGAGCATGTGCTCGCGGTGCGACCAGTCGCAGGGCGCGGCCATCAGCATCAGGTTGCGGACCAGCTCCTGGTGCCGCGACGCGTACATCAGGCTCAGCGTGCCGCCCATGCAGTAGCCGAGCAGGCTCAGGGACGGCTGGCCGGTGACCTCGAGCACCTTCCTGACCAGGCGGTGGAGGTGACCCTCGACGTAGTCGGTCAGGGTCTTGACGTGGTCGGCCGGGCGGGGGGTGCCCCAGTCCACCATGTACACGTCGAAGCCCGCGTCGAGGAAGCGGCGGACCACGCTCTTGTGGGGGAGCAGGTCCAGCACGTACGGCCGGTTCACGAGGGCGAAGACGCACAGCAGCGGCGTGCCGTGGCGGTGCTCGACGTCGGAGCGGAACCGCAGCAGCCGGACCGGTTCCTCGCGGTGCACGACGTCGTACGGGGTCACGCCCTTCGGCGCCGACCGGGCCTTGTCGAGCACCTGCGGCAGGGACGCGAGGCGGGCGCTCTGGCGCTGGAACTCCTCCGCCCAGGCGGTCGCCGCGGCGGCGAAGCCGAACGGATCCATCGGGTCGGGGCCGCTCTGGCCCGGGGCGTCGGTCGCGATCATGCGGTCTCGTCCTTCCCCCCGGTGCCGCGGGCGGTGCCGGCGGCGGGGCTCCGGTCGCGCTCGATGGCGTCGAGCCGCTCCTCGAGCCGGTCGAGCTTCCGCTCGATCCGCTGGAGGGCGGCGACGGTCGCGGCGCCGGTGTCGGCACCGGCGGCGTGCATCGACTGCTCGACGTTCTGCTGCAGGAAGGCCCGCAGCTGCTGCTGCATGGCCAGGGACTCCTCCATGCCCCGACGCATCGCGTCGAGGAACTGCGGCGTCCGCATCGTCCGCTCCGCCGCCTCCTCCATCGCGGTCAGGAAGGTGCTCTGCATGCTCCGCACCATCTCGGGCGTGGGCATGAAGGGCATCGGCGGGGCGGATCCGGAGCCGGCTCCCGTCGATCCCGCGGCCCCCGGGGTGAACGCCTTCCACATGTCCTGCATGAACCGGGCGGCGGCGTCGGCGGGGTTGGCGGGGTCGCTCATGGAGCGGGCTCCTTTCCAGTGAGAAGTGGTCGAGGGGTGCCCCGAGGCGACGGGGACACGCAGTAGGTCCCGGGAGGTGGGTCCGCGGATGACCGTTCCAGGAAACAAGTTGTTCCGGGAGCCTACTGCGTGTCCTCGCCGCGTCGCGACCCCCTCGGCCGAGGGAGGAGGAGTCGTCGGCGGCGAGGCGGGAGGGACGGCCTCGTGCGGAGGAGGCCGTCCGGTCCCGCGTCGCGTCGATCAGGAGGCGACCGCGACCGGGAGCGACTCGCGGACGAGGGCCTCGAAGCCCTTGGCCTGACGGGTCGTCATCTCGATCACCTGCTCGGTCGCGGTCCGGTTGAGGCCGGTGAGGTCGCCCACGGTCTTCTCGATCCGGGTGCCGACCTCGGCGAAGTCCTTCGGGGTGCCCGACTCGGTGCCGCCGGCGGCGACGAGGCCCTTCACGTAGGCGTTCATGATCGTGGTCGCGTCGGTCACGCCGGTCTCGGCGATCTCGAGCAGACCGGTCACGAACGTCTTGCTCCGCTCGCGGACCTCGAACGGGTCGGGGTGACCGTCGAAGGCGGAGAAGGCGGCCTCGGCGACCTGACGGTGGGCCTCGAGACCCTTGAGGGTCAGGTCCCGGCCGGTGTCGAGGGTCGAGGCGAGCTGCTCGGTCATCGCGTCGGTGGTGGCCGCGGCGGCCTTTCCGGCGGACGTCTTCGGGGCGGTCTTGGTGGTCGTCATCGTGGTGCCCTTCGTTGGCGGGGCGATGAGGTCAAAGCTGGCCATCCGGACGAGCTCTTTGCTCAACTGCACAACAGCATACGCCGTATCGGCCGTACGGCAAGGGGATGATGCTGCATTCGCACAAAAATTCTGCGGCTGCACCCGTCCCGCAGGTCGCCTATCCTGACCTCGTGGCGAGGGTCGCCGGACCGGCGGCCGGCGCATCCTCCCGCCCTCGGCGGGCTTACGGGTTCTCCCGCAGTTCGGCGGCCTGCCACCAGGGGCCCTTCCATGGACGACGTGGTCCTGATCAAGAAGTACCCCAATCGCCGGCTCTACGACCAGACCCACAGCCGTCACCTGACCCAGAACCAGCTCCACGAGATGGTCGCCTCGGGCCGCCGGGTGCGGATCACGGACTCGGCCTCGGGCGGGGACATCACCAACGCGGTGCTGATGCAGCTGCTGGTGGATCGCGACGCCTCGCGGCTCGCGGCGATCCCCGCGGTCTTCATGCACCTGCTGGTGCAGGGCCACGAGTCGCTGGTCCGCTCGAGCATGGACCACTCGATCCGCTGGTTCGGCGAGCAGGCCCGGGCCGCGACGCAGCCGATGGATGCGTGGGCCCAGGCCGCCGCCGCGTTCATGAACCCCGCCCAGTGGACGGGGCCGCTCGGCTGGATGGGCGGCTCCGGGCGGGCCGAGGGCACCGGCGGCGGAGCGCCGGCGGGCCGCGGGGCCGCCGGCGACGCACCGGCGGAGTCGCCGGGGGCGGCCGGCTCGCCGGAGGAGGAGGTCGCCGCCCTGCGCCATGCGATGCGCCGCCTGCTCGGCGAGCTCGAGACGGTCGAGTCGCGGCTGGCCGAGCTCGAGGCGAGGTCGGAGCGCGATCGCGGGAGCGGTTCCGCGCCGGACGCGGGCGGCGCCGAGGCGGGACCGGGCGACGTGCCCGGCCCCGGCGACGCATCAGGCGGCGGCGGCGGCACCTGAGCCGGCGACCGCGTCCGCGGAGGCGTCGTCGTCGTCGTCGTCCGCCGTCACCGCCATGTGCTCGCGGACGCGGTAGCGGGCGAGACGGCCGCGGAGCTCCCGCACCTCGGCCGCGCCCTGTTCGCTGACCGCCGCGAGCTGTTGGGCGTTGCCCGCCGACGTCTGGACGCCCTGGTCGAGCTCGGTGATGCCGTCGTTGATCTCGTGGAGGCCGCCGGCCTGCTCCTGGATCGCACCGCCGATCTCCGTCAGCACCGCGGTCATCGACTCGGTGCTCGAGCGGATCGAGCTGAACGCGGCGACCAGCTGCTCCGAGCACGAGCGACCGTGGGCCGCCCGATCGACGCTCCGCTCGATCAGCTCGGCGGTCTCGCGGGCGGCCTCGGCGCTGCGCTGCGCGAGGCCCCGCACCTCCTCGGCCACGACGGCGAAGCCCTTGCCGGCGTCGCCGGCCCGCGCCGCCTCCACCGCGGCGTTGAGGGCGAGCAGGTTCGTCTGGAACGCGATCTCGTCGATCACCTTGATGATGCGGGTGACGTCACCGCTCGCCTCGTCGATCTCGTGGATCGCTCGGGCGAGCCGCTCCCCCTGCTCGGCGCCCGTCCCAGCGGCGCCGGTGGCCTCCTGGGAGAGGCGGTCCGCTTCCTGAGCCCGCCGGGCGACCTGCGTGGACTGCGCGGTGGACTCCTGCACCGCTGCCGTGATCTGCTCGAGGTGCGCGGCCTGCCGCGAGGACACGTCGGCGAGGTCCGTGGACGAGCCGGCGGTCCGCATGAGGCCGTCGCCGAGCACGCCGACGCTCAGCGTGGTGGAGGCGACGAGCCGCTCGACCGCCTCGATGAACGTATCGACCTCGCGGGCGACGTCGCCCAGCTCGTCGCGGCGGTCGAGGTCCACCCGCATCGTCAGGTCGCCGCCGCCGGCATTGATGTCCTCGAGCCGCCGCTGCATCGCGCGCAGGGGTCGGATGATGCTGCGGGCGGTCAGGCCGGCGAGGACGATCCCCAGGAGGACGCCCGCCGCCGCGAGCACCGTGTCCTTGGCCATCATGGAGCGGGTGTCGTGGCTCACCGCGGCCAGCGTGTCCGTGAGCTCGCCGTCGAGCGCGTCGGTCATCGCCCGCCAGCCGTGCACCAGGTCCGGTCCGAGCACGTCGAGTCGGGCGTGCACGAGCCGGTCCCGCTCGGACACGAGCCGTTCGATCCGATCGATGGCATCGCCGAGCTCGGCGAGCATGGCCGGAGCGTCCGGCGGCCGGTGCCCGGACGCGGCCTCGAGGTGGTCTCCGACCCCGGCCTGCCGGGTGCGGGCGCGGGCGAGGAACTCGGAGCTGCCGCTCCGCATGAACCGCTCCGCGTCCAGCCGCATGAGCAGCACGCCCCGGAGCGCCCGGGCGAGGGAGGCGGCCGCGTCGTGGGCCCCGGCGGCGACGGCCTGCTCCAGCGATGCGTCGAGGGCCTCGTGGAGGGCCTCGCCGCGCGGCATCAGGACCTCGTCGCGGACGCGGTTGCCATCGGCGATCACCTCCGTGACCTCGTCGACCGCGACCTTGAAGTCCGCGGCCAGCGTCTCGAGGGCGTCGAGGGCGGCGACGTGCTCGGCGCGATCGTGCAGGTGCTCGCGGCAGTACCGCAGCTCCTTGGCCACCTCGGCGCGATAGGCGTCATACTGCCGCAGATCCTCGGGGTCGTCGGAGACGAGGAAGTCCGCTGCCTTCATCCGCATCCCGAGCGACGCCTCCTCGGCGCGGGCCGCGGCGCGGGCGTCGGCGGCGAGGGCCACCGCCTGGTCGATGCGGGCCACGGAGTCGGCCGAGCCGAGCAGCGTGATGCTGACCGCGGTCAGCAGGATGAGCAGG
>Ga0081535_100796_pt1 | contig 15594 bp, 9 predicted proteins | sample HotLakmasection3_FD_71020 | JGI IMG/M metagenome (GOLD analysis project Ga0081535, IMG submission 71020) | Hypersaline microbial mat communities from Hot Lake, Washington, USA - Section #3 (SPADES assembly) (version 2) | ecosystem: Environmental > Aquatic > Non-marine Saline and Alkaline >... | reverse complement strand
AATTTCTTTTTGGCTTTCCCCGCATTTTTTGCAATTATTTGAACTTCGGGAACCCCAAGGCGTTTCGAAATCTTTTTGCTGTTGATCTCGATTCCCCTCTCCCCCGCTACGTCAATCATACTCAGTGCGATTACAACCGGAATTCCGAGGTCCATCACCTGGGTTGCCAGGTAGAGATTACGGTCAAGGTTGCTCGCATCAATCATTACGATAGCAAGGTCGGGAGCAGGCTCATGCTCGTACTTACCGGCCAAAACCTCATAAGCAATTTTTTCGTCTGGCTGCTTTGGATTAAGGCTGTACGTTCCCGGCAAATCCACAACTCGTACTTTTTCACCTTTTATGGTGGTAAAGCCCACTTTTTTCTCAACCGTAACGCCCGGATAGTTGGCAATTTTCTGCTTCAGCCCGGTAATAGCGTTAAACAGCGTAGACTTCCCCGTATTTGGATTTCCTACTAACGCAATCGTTGAAATATGCTGCACTTCTTAAACTCCCTGCTCAATTTCAATACATTCTGCTTCTGATTCGCGAAGAGATAATGAGTATCCCCGAATTTTCACTTCAATCGGAAATCCAAGCGGAGCTGCCCGAATTACCTCCAGTACAGAGCCCGGTGTAATGCCCATTTCAAGAATTCGCAGTGCCTTATCTCCCTTAACGTTAATAACTTTTGCTTTTCCCTTATTTTTGAACTCTGAAAGTTTTTTCATAGATCAGGCGGGGTTTACAAGTATGCTTTTTGCAAGATTACCATTAATGGCCAAACGTGTCTCACCTACCTGCAGAATTACGTTCGACTGGTTCGAAACAACCACTCCGCAAACTCCTTCAACACATCCCAGTTCCCGCAGTCTGCACGCCTCGCCGTGGCTGCAGGCAAAACAACAAACCGAAATTTTCTCACCTGTTTTCGTCACTTTTAATGGAAGCATATCTCGCAATTAATCTATTTATAAACAATCTAAATAAAGATACAGTTTTGATTGGATAAGCAAAAGTGTCGGAGCCATTTTTTAGACAAATTAGTCCAATAATAGTTCTTTATGCCTGTAGCAGGTTGTGAGGTGATCGTTAACGAGTCCACAGGCCTGCATGTAGGCATAAATAATGGTTGATCCCACGAATGAGAATCCTCTGTTTTTCAGGTCCTTTGCAATTTGATCAGACAGTTCGGTTTTTGCCGGAACGTTCTCAATTTTTTCGTAATGGTTTATCACGGTTTTGCCGTCAACATAATCCCAGATATATTTGTCAAATGTTCCGAACTCCTCCTGAATCTGTAAAAAAACCTGCGCATTGGTAACAACGGATTCCACTTTTTTTCTGTGCCGGACAATAGCCGGATTTTTTGCGAGTTCTTCTACTTTCCGGTCACTTAAGCGGGCGACTTTTTCGGGATCAAATTCTTCAAACAGCCTGCGATAGCCCTCCCTCCTTTTTAATATCGTACTCCAGCTAAGACCGGCCTGAGCTCCCTCCAGTGTTATGAATTCGAAATGAACCCGGTCGTCGTGCACAGGCACTCCCCACTCTTCATCATGATATCTCACATATTCATCAAAAGTGTTATCCACCCAGGGACACCGAATCTTGTTTTCGCTCATAATCCTTTTACTTTAATCTAATTTTTTGGAAATAGCTGTAAAAAAGTAACTCTATAAAACTTGAAATTAATGACATATAAGAAATATTAAAAAATCGTAACATTTTACTTTTTTGTGCATCTTTACAGTAACAATTCAAACTAAAAGAAGATCAGGTTATTTTTGCTGTTATGAGATCATCCAAATTGCTATTGCTCGTGTTAGCAGGTTTTGTGCTCACTTTTTATGCCTGCGACTCTCCCACTACATCAGATACAGACCAAAACCGATCCGCCTCATCCAATGCCTTTAATCAGGGTGAAGATAATAGTGACGGCACAGGTACTGAAGAAATTGCAGATACAGAAATCTCCGAAGACGACCTGGATGATAGCTGGTTTATTATAAATGAGGGCGGAACCACAGGTACTGTGGAATTTATTGAGGGGCCCGGTTCGCCATTGAGCGGAACAGGAAGTGCACTCTTTACGCTGGAAAACAGCGATGATGAGATTGGGCTGGCTGGAAAAGTCTTTGAAGGGCCAACATCACTTTCGTCTATCACCGGCCTTTCATATACCACATACACACTATCAGATGAGGGAAAAGCAGTTAAGCTTCAACTCAATGTAAGCTACAATAATGAATCTGAAGGCACACTTGTTTTTGAGCCTGTAATTGAAACGGGAGATGTCTCAAAGATGAACGAGTGGCAAACATGGGATCTTCTGACTGCTGCCGGATGGAAAGCAGTGGGAGCTCCTGAAAATGAGAGCTGCTCTGCAGACACTCCCTGCACCCTAAGTGACATAATCGGCGCATTTCCAAACGCTTCGATTGTTTCAAATCCCGACTATGACGGAGCCGGACTCATTCAGTTTAAAGCAGGGCCGGATTCTCCGGGATTTCAGGGTGCTGTAGATGGATTTATGCTTTCTCTGAACGGTGAGCCTGAATCTTACGATTTTGAAGCTGACCAAGAGGACTCTGATGATTCCGATGAGTATGAAGAAACTGCGTTTGAGGGAGAAGTACTCTCCGTTGATGAGACACCCGGCACATTCACCCTGACTATTGAGGAGACGGAATTAACGCTGAAAATTGAAGATCTGGAGGTCATTGAGGATGACAGCGACATCAAAACGCTCAGTGACCTGGCCGGCGCCATTGCTGACGGCCTTACGGTTGAAGCCTCCGGTGAGTACTACACCAATGCAGACGATGAAAACATCGTAACAGAGGTTGAATTCGAAATCGAGGAAGGAGACGAAGATTCCGATGAGTATGAAGAAACTGCGTTTGAGGGAGAAGTACTCTCCGTTAATGAGACACCCGGCACATTCATCCTGACTACTGAGGAAACTGAATTAAAGCTGAAAATCGAAGACCTGGAGGTCATTGAGGATGACAGCGACATTAAAACGCTCAGCGACCTGGCCGATGCTATTGCTGACGGCCTTACGGTTGAAGCCGCCGGCGATTACTATACCGATGAAAACGGAGATAACATCGTGATTGAAGTTGAATTTGAAGAGAGGGAAGTAAACACCGATGACGACAGCTCTGAAGGTAATGAAGACCCTCTCAACCCTCAGTCTATTGAAGATTGTAAAAATGGCGGCTGGGCCAGCTTTGGATTTAAAAACCAGGGACAGTGCATCCGCTATGTAAATACCGGTGAGGACAGCCGGGGCGAAGATTCAGATGACAGTGACGATTCTGATGATCCTGAGGAAATGGATTTTGAAGGATATATACTTACTGCGAACTCAGAAACCGGAATAATCACCCTTGCCGTAGGTGATACCGAATTGACGTTGATAATCGAAGATGAAGAGGTAATTGAAGAAGATAGTGACATTCAATCGCTCAGCGATCTGGGCGGCGCCATTGCTGACGGCCTTACGGTTGAAGCCTCAGGCGAGTATTATAGAAATGAAATCGGAGATAACATCGTGACTGAGGTTGAATTCGAAATCGAAGAAGATGATGATGATGATTAAAAACAACGATAATATCCTGAGCGCAAGCGTGAAGTTCATCAAATCAACAAAACACGCGAATTTTAGGGGAATCGAAACATATAACTAACCCCGTTAAAAAAACCGATGGCCCTGCAAGAAGTTCTTGCAGGGCTTTTTATTTACACCTATCATTCCGAACCGTAATGTGGCGGGTTTCTGACAACCAAAACATTCGCGCTAAAGTTTAAATACATAGAAAAGTCTTTCGGTTTGAAACGTGTCCTCAGTCTATTTTTTTTAATCTTGATGGCTTATTTGCCGCTGCATTCACAGGAGATCTCGGTTTCCTACTCTCCAACAAGCTTTCAGTTCTGGGGAGGAACCGAAAGTACTGAAAAGATTGACCTGCGCTATCGTTTTTTTCAGTATTCACTGCTAAACGTAAATGACAACAGGCTTGATGAACTTGATGAGCCTGTAAAACAGACGAATGCTGCCATGTTTATTGCTCCAAAATTCAGGAGGTCGGGCTGGCACGTTGCAGCAGGCGCCGGTTATTTCTTTAAGCGGTTTGCCAACGATAACGGCACCTATTTCAACTTCCTTGTTGAAGCAGGAAAAACCATTCAGGTTGGGTCTGCCGAAATTGGAATAAAATACTCTCATATAAGCAATGGAGCCCGGGGCAGACAAAATCACGGCCTGGATAACGTTTCGGTTTCATTAGGTTTTGTGTTTGAATAGCTAAAAATAGTCGATTACCAGAGAGAGTACCTTCCACTTCGTATAAACCTGGGTTCGATTAAAAACGAGGGCAAAATTCACTGAGGCTGTCTAAAAAGGTGGTTTTGATTTATGGGGCCTTAATAATTAAAGTTTGCTTCGTGAACCTTTGAGTCTTTGTGACTTCGTGGCAATAAACTGCAGGTCTTTACCACGAGGACACGAGGTCGCGAAGCAACACGAGGAACTCTTACTACAACTATTTATAAGTAAACGAAATAATTTAAATTGAACTATGGGTAATCATACTTTTTGGACAGCCTCCCGGGGGTGGTTATGGTACTTTGATCAGGGCTTGGAATTAAAACATTGACTCCTGATTTTTTTCAACTACCCCTTCACGCCAGCTGGCGGATCCCTGCGGGGAAATCCCCTCCTTGTCCCGAATGGATCCCGTTGGGGAAAAAGGAGGGGACTATGAATGCACTTTGGTGAAGATTAAGAATCGAACTCAGGTTATAGCATAAATTTGGCGCCTGCCTGAAAATTTTAAGAAAGGAATTCATCATCAGGCAAATCATCTTTATCTATGGTAGATATTTGATTTTCACTCTGAATACCACATCAGGGCCTCTAAATAGCCGCTCATTGTAAATTTTGTACAAACTTTTCTCAATTCTGAACAAATTTTAACGAACATTTCCCTAAAATTGGCAAATTCAAAAATAACTTAGGGTAAAATGGATATTAAAAAAATACTTCAAGATGCGGCATCTGATCAAATTGCTTCAAAGTTTAACCTCTCTGAAGAAAAAATAGATTCTATTATCAATACGATTGCTAATGCCGTTAGCGGTAACAAAAGCAACTTAGGCTCGCAGATCGTCTCCGACCTGGTGTCTAAAAATAATGTTGAGAGTGGCGTTGCAGTTCAGATAAAAGATATGGTATTACCACTCATACTGGAGTCTATTGGCGGAGATACCGGAAAAAAGCTATCCGGTTTTCTCGGGAAATTTAAATTGTAGATTACGAAAACCATTTCTGCCAGGATCCCGGGTTTATTGCCTTTATATCATTCCAAAGCTGCCACTAACCTGCATTAGACTACAAAATTATATCACAACAACTAAAACATACAATTAAACTCATAATCATGGGCTACTATAAAACAATAAATGGAAAAAAATACGACGGCGAACTTATTGAACTGGCTGATAAGCTGACAAATAATAAAGCTGCAAATAATCCTATTTCCAAAGCAGATGCTGCCGAAATACTGGAATCTGTTAAAGATGGTGCAACCTATTCTGATATTGAAAAAGAAACCGTTGCGTATCTTCGAAGTGAATATAAATGGACCGAAGCTGCTGATGAGTGGTTTCGCTCTGAGATAAGAAAATGGGCCGCAACAAAATAAAGTCAACACTCTTACTGAGCTAATAAATGGAAAATAGATTTCTCTCCACAATTCAGGAAGAGTACCATCATTTTGAGGGGAGCCATATAACTCTCGGTACCAGTATCTACAATGGAACTCCTTGCGATAATGCCGAAGTTCGCGTTCCCCTCAGAACTTTAAATCGACATGGACTCATTGCCGGAGCAACGGGTACCGGCAAAACCGTGACGCTCCAGATACTTGCCGAACAATTTTCACTAAACGGTATACCTACGGTTCTCATGGATCTGAAAGGAGATTTAAGCGGCCTGGCTGCCAGTGGATCTTCTAATAAGCATATTGTGAAACGTTTTTCATTTCTTTCTGATGAGTGGACACCAAAAAGCTTTCCTCTGGAACTTTTGTCCCTGTCAGAAGGCGAGGGAACCAAATTAAAAGCTACCATAACAGAGTTTGGGCCGGTTTTAATGGCGAAAATTCTGGATCTCAACGACACTCAACGCGGAATCCTTGCTGTACTTTTTAAATATTGCGACGATCATGAAATTCCACTCATTGATTTGCAGGATCTGAAAAAACTGCTGCAATTCGCAGTTGAAGAGGGAAAGGAAGAATTTGAAAGTGAATATGGACGCATTCACAGATCTTCCGTATCAACGATACTGAGAAAAATATTAGAACTTGAACAGCAGGGCGCTGATAAATTTTTCGCCGAACGCTCCTTTGATGTTGACGATCTTGTTCGCCATGATAAAGAAGGAAATGGCGTGATCTCAATCATTCGGCTAACAGATATTAAAGATAAACCCAAGCTTTTTTCAACATTTATGTTGAGCCTGTTAGCCGAAATTTACTCAACATTTCCTGAGGTAGGCGATCTTCCAAAACCAAAACTCTGTATTTTTATTGATGAAGCACACATCATTTTTAATGAAGCTTCGGATGAATTATTAGATCAGGTTGAATCTATCATAAAGCTGATTCGATCCAAAGGCGTGGGTATCTTTTTTTGCACCCAATCCCCAAGCGATATACCAAACGAAGTTTTAGGTCAGCTTGGGATGAAAGTTCAGCATGCATTACGGGCATTCACTGCTAAAGACCGCACCGACATTAAACGTATTTCTCAAAATTTCCCTATCACGGAATTTTACCAAACTGACAGGGTATTGACGTCCCTGGGAATAGGCGAAGCATTTATAACGGCCATTAATGAAAAAGGAATCCCGACACCTTTAGTGGCGACACTATTACGATCTCCGCAGTCGCGAATGGGAATTTTGGATCAAAATGAAATTAATTTACTCTTAAGCAATTCCGAAATACGTTCTAAGTATAACAAAGAAATCAATCGTGAGAGTGCACACGAAATTCTTAATGAAAAGATCAGGAAAGCAAAAAAACAGCCTCCCGCAGTTCCTGAAGAGGTGGACATTGTTAGAGGAACAAATAGAGTATCGGGTTCAAAAGACGCTTCATTGCTGGCTGAACTCAGTAAAAACACAATGGTTCGGCAAATGGGAAGAACGGTTGGAAGAGAATTGATCAGAGGGCTATTTGGAGTTTTAGGTCTCAAGCGATGATAGTTATTGATCGTTAGCACATCCATAGCAGCAATTCTACAGGAGACTGTTGCAAGATTTACAACTAAGAATCCGCTTTAGAAACTCCAATAGGGGTTTCAACAGTAAGAGTCTATAATTAAAGTTTCAGGTAAGGTATTTTTTATGCAGTCCTGAAAACTGGGATATTCATCATTTACCTATCTGCTAATTTCTGGATTATCAGCGATATTTTCTCAATCAAAATTGCCAATTTAGCTCAAATAGGCCTATAATACAGTAGATAAGTAAACGTCATAAGTAAATGAACTCAACCCTTAAAATCGGAAAGATCGCAGGAATCCGTGTTCAAATACACTGGACATTCTGGCTGTTGTTCCTGTTCATCGGATTTCTTGTTTTTTCACAAGAAGGTACTTTTACAGATCTTCTCTGGTATTCGCTGTTCATTGTGGGACTATTTTTCTGCGTGGTGCTTCACGAATTTGGCCATGCATTAACTGCAAAAAAATATGGGATCAGCACACGCAGTATAACACTGTTGCCCATTGGCGGACTGGCCAGTCCGCCAATGGGCAACAGTGTTATACTGCGTGTGCTGATCCCATATTTTTTTGCAGTTAATGCATGGCCAAATTCGTGAAGCACCACGCAGAAAAATAGTCCCACAATGAACAGCGAATACCAGAGAAGATCTGTAAAAGTACCTTCTTGTGAAAAAACAAGAAATCCGATGAACAGGAACAACAGCCAGAATGTCCAGTGTATTTGAACACGGATTCCTGCGATCTTTCCGATTTTAAGGGTTGAGTTCATTTACTTATGACGTTTACTTATCTACTGTATTATAGGCCTATTTGAGCTAAATTGGCAATTTTGATTGAGAAAATATCGCTGATAATCCAGAAATTAGCAGATAGGTAAATGATGAATATCCCAGTTTTCAGGACTGCATAAAAAATACCTTACCTGAAACTTTAATTATAGACTCTTACTGTTGAAACCCCTATTGGAGTTTCTAAAGCGGATTCTTAGTTGTAAATCTTGCAACAGTCTCCTGTAGAATTGCTGCTATGGATGTGCTAACGATCAATAACTATCATCGCTTGAGACCTAAAACTCCAAATAGCCCTCTGATCAATTCTCTTCCAACCGTTCTTCCCATTTGCCGAACCATTGTGTTTTTACTGAGTTCAGCCAGCAATGAAGCGTCTTTTGAACCCGATACTCTATTTGTTCCTCTAACAATGTCCACCTCTTCAGGAACTGCGGGAGGCTGTTTTTTTGCTTTCCTGATCTTTTCATTAAGAATTTCGTGTGCACTCTCACGATTGATTTCTTTGTTATACTTAGAACGTATTTCGGAATTGCTTAAGAGTAAATTAATTTCATTTTGATCCAAAATTCCCATTCGCGACTGCGGAGATCGTAATAGTGTCGCCACTAAAGGTGTCGGGATTCCTTTTTCATTAATGGCCGTTATAAATGCTTCGCCTATTCCCAGGGACGTCAATACCCTGTCAGTTTGGTAAAATTCCGTGATAGGGAAATTTTGAGAAATACGTTTAATGTCGGTGCGGTCTTTAGCAGTGAATGCCCGTAATGCATGCTGAACTTTCATCCCAAGCTGACCTAAAACTTCGTTTGGTATATCGCTTGGGGATTGGGTGCAAAAAAAGATACCCACGCCTTTGGATCGAATCAGCTTTATGATAGATTCAACCTGATCTAATAATTCATCCGAAGCTTCATTAAAAATGATGTGTGCTTCATCAATAAAAATACAGAGTTTTGGTTTTGGAAGATCGCCTACCTCAGGAAATGTTGAGTAAATTTCGGCTAACAGGCTCAACATAAATGTTGAAAAAAGCTTGGGTTTATCTTTAATATCTGTTAGCCGAATGATTGAGATCACGCCATTTCCTTCTTTATCATGGCGAACAAGATCGTCAACATCAAAGGAGCGTTCGGCGAAAAATTTATCAGCGCCCTGCTGTTCAAGTTCTAATATTTTTCTCAGTATCGTTGATACGGAAGATCTGTGAATGCGTCCATATTCACTTTCAAATTCTTCCTTTCCCTCTTCAACTGCGAATTGCAGCAGTTTTTTCAGATCCTGCAAATCAATGAGTGGAATTTCATGATCGTCGCAATATTTAAAAAGTACAGCAAGGATTCCGCGTTGAGTGTCGTTGAGATCCAGAATTTTCGCCATTAAAACCGGCCCAAACTCTGTTATGGTAGCTTTTAATTTGGTTCCCTCGCCTTCTGACAGGGACAAAAGTTCCAGAGGAAAGCTTTTTGGTGTCCACTCATCAGAAAGAAATGAAAAACGTTTCACAATATGCTTATTAGAAGATCCACTGGCAGCCAGGCCGCTTAAATCTCCTTTCAGATCCATGAGAACCGTAGGTATACCGTTTAGTGAAAATTGTTCGGCAAGTATCTGGAGCGTCACGGTTTTGCCGGTACCCGTTGCTCCGGCAATGAGTCCATGTCGATTTAAAGTTCTGAGGGGAACGCGAACTTCGGCATTATCGCAAGGAGTTCCATTGTAGATACTGGTACCGAGAGTTATATGGCTCCCCTCAAAATGATGGTACTCTTCCTGAATTGTGGAGAGAAATCTATTTTCCATTTATTAGCTCAGTAAGAGTGTTGACTTTATTTTGTTGCGGCCCATTTTCTTATCTCAGAGCGAAACCACTCATCAGCAGCTTCGGTCCATTTATATTCACTTCGAAGATACGCAACGGTTTCTTTTTCAATATCAGAATAGGTTGCACCATCTTTAACAGATTCCAGTATTTCGGCAGCATCTGCTTTGGAAATAGGATTATTTGCAGCTTTATTATTTGTCAGCTTATCAGCCAGTTCAATAAGTTCGCCGTCGTATTTTTTTCCATTTATTGTTTTATAGTAGCCCATGATTATGAGTTTAATTGTATGTTTTAGTTGTTGTGATATAATTTTGTAGTCTAATGCAGGTTAGTGGCAGCTTTGGAATGATATAAAGGCAATAAACCCGGGATCCTGGCAGAAATGGTTTTCGTAATCTACAATTTAAATTTCCCGAGAAAACCGGATAGCTTTTTTCCGGTATCTCCGCCAATAGACTCCAGTATGAGTGGTAATACCATATCTTTTATCTGAACTGCAACGCCACTCTCAACATTATTTTTAGACACCAGGTCGGAGACGATCTGCGAGCCTAAGTTGCTTTTGTTACCGCTAACGGCATTAGCAATCGTATTGATAATAGAATCTATTTTTTCTTCAGAGAGGTTAAACTTTGAAGCAATTTGATCAGATGCCGCATCTTGAAGTATTTTTTTAATATCCATTTTACCCTAAGTTATTTTTGAATTTGCCAATTTTAGGGAAATGTTCGTTAAAATTTGTTCAGAATTGAGAAAAGTTTGTACAAAATTTACAATGAGCGGCTATTTAGAGGCCCTGATGTGGTATTCAGAGTGAAAATCAAATATCTACCATAGATAAAGATGATTTGCCTGATGATGAATTCCTTTCTTAAAATTTTCAGGCAGGCGCCAAATTTATGCTATAACCTGAGTTCGATTCTTAATCTTCACCAAAGTGCATTCATAGTCCCCTCCTTTTTCCCCAACGGGATCCATTCGGGACAAGGAGGGGATTTCCCCGCAGGGATCCGCCAGCTGGCGTGAAGGGGTAGTTGAAAAAAATCAGGAGTCAATGTTTTAATTCCAAGCCCTGATCAAAGTACCATAACCACCCCCGGGAGGCTGTCCAAAAAGTATGATTACCCATAGTTCAATTTAAATTATTTCGTTTACTTATAAATAGTTGTAGTAAGAGTTCCTCGTGTTGCTTCGCGACCTCGTGTCCTCGTGGTAAAGACCTGCAGTTTATTGCCACGAAGTCACAAAGACTCAAAGGTTCACGAAGCAAACTTTAATTATTAAGGCCCCATAAATCAAAACCACCTTTTTAGACAGCCTCAGTGAATTTTGCCCTCGTTTTTAATCGAACCCAGGTTTATACGAAGTGGAAGGTACTCTCTCTGGTAATCGACTATTTTTAGCTATTCAAACACAAAACCTAATGAAACCGAAACGTTATCCAGGCCGTGATTTTGTCTGCCCCGGGCTCCATTGCTTATATGAGAGTATTTTATTCCAATTTCGGCAGACCCAACCTGAATGGTTTTTCCTGCTTCAACAAGGAAGTTGAAATAGGTGCCGTTATCGTTGGCAAACCGCTTAAAGAAATAACCGGCGCCTGCTGCAACGTGCCAGCCCGACCTCCTGAATTTTGGAGCAATAAACATGGCAGCATTCGTCTGTTTTACAGGCTCATCAAGTTCATCAAGCCTGTTGTCATTTACGTTTAGCAGTGAATACTGAAAAAAACGATAGCGCAGGTCAATCTTTTCAGTACTTTCGGTTCCTCCCCAGAACTGAAAGCTTGTTGGAGAGTAGGAAACCGAGATCTCCTGTGAATGCAGCGGCAAATAAGCCATCAAGATTAAAAAAAATAGACTGAGGACACGTTTCAAACCGAAAGACTTTTCTATGTATTTAAACTTTAGCGCGAATGTTTTGGTTGTCAGAAACCCGCCACATTACGGTTCGGAATGATAGGTGTAAATAAAAAGCCCTGCAAGAACTTCTTGCAGGGCCATCGGTTTTTTTAACGGGGTTAGTTATATGTTTCGATTCCCCTAAAATTCGCGTGTTTTGTTGATTTGATGAACTTCACGCTTGCGCTCAGGATATTATCGTTGTTTTTAATCATCATCATCATCTTCTTCGATTTCGAATTCAACCTCAGTCACGATGTTATCTCCGATTTCATTTCTATAATACTCGCCTGAGGCTTCAACCGTAAGGCCGTCAGCAATGGCGCCGCCCAGATCGCTGAGCGATTGAATGTCACTATCTTCTTCAATTACCTCTTCATCTTCGATTATCAACGTCAATTCGGTATCACCTACGGCAAGGGTGATTATTCCGGTTTCTGAGTTCGCAGTAAGTATATATCCTTCAAAATCCATTTCCTCAGGATCATCAGAATCGTCACTGTCATCTGAATCTTCGCCCCGGCTGTCCTCACCGGTATTTACATAGCGGATGCACTGTCCCTGGTTTTTAAATCCAAAGCTGGCCCAGCCGCCATTTTTACAATCTTCAATAGACTGAGGGTTGAGAGGGTCTTCATTACCTTCAGAGCTGTCGTCATCGGTGTTTACTTCCCTCTCTTCAAATTCAACTTCAATCACGATGTTATCTCCGTTTTCATCGGTATAGTAATCGCCGGCGGCTTCAACCGTAAGGCCGTCAGCAATAGCATCGGCCAGGTCGCTGAGCGTTTTAATGTCGCTGTCATCCTCAATGACCTCCAGGTCTTCGATTTTCAGCTTTAATTCAGTTTCCTCAGTAGTCAGGATGAATGTGCCGGGTGTCTCATTAACGGAGAGTACTTCTCCCTCAAACGCAGTTTCTTCATACTCATCGGAATCTTCGTCTCCTTCCTCGATTTCGAATTCAACCTCTGTTACGATGTTTTCATCGTCTGCATTGGTGTAGTACTCACCGGAGGCTTCAACCGTAAGGCCGTCAGCAATGGCGCCGGCCAGGTCACTGAGCGTTTTGATGTCGCTGTCATCCTCAATGACCTCCAGATCTTCAATTTTCAGCGTTAATTCCGTCTCCTCAATAGTCAGGGTGAATGTGCCGGGTGTCTCATCAACGGAGAGTACTTCTCCCTCAAACGCAGTTTCTTCATACTCATCGGAATCATCAGAGTCCTCTTGGTCAGCTTCAAAATCGTAAGATTCAGGCTCACCGTTCAGAGAAAGCATAAATCCATCTACAGCACCCTGAAATCCCGGAGAATCCGGCCCTGCTTTAAACTGAATGAGTCCGGCTCCGTCATAGTCGGGATTTGAAACAATCGAAGCGTTTGGAAATGCGCCGATTATGTCACTTAGGGTGCAGGGAGTGTCTGCAGAGCAGCTCTCATTTTCAGGAGCTCCCACTGCTTTCCATCCGGCAGCAGTCAGAAGATCCCATGTTTGCCACTCGTTCATCTTTGAGACATCTCCCGTTTCAATTACAGGCTCAAAAACAAGTGTGCCTTCAGATTCATTATTGTAGCTTACATTGAGTTGAAGCTTAACTGCTTTTCCCTCATCTGATAGTGTGTATGTGGTATATGAAAGGCCGGTGATAGACGAAAGTGATGTTGGCCCTTCAAAGACTTTTCCAGCCAGCCCAATCTCATCATCGCTGTTTTCCAGCGTAAAGAGTGCACTTCCTGTTCCGCTCAATGGCGAACCGGGCCCCTCAATAAATTCCACAGTACCTGTGGTTCCGCCCTCATTTATAATAAACCAGCTATCATCCAGGTCGTCTTCGGAGATTTCTGTATCTGCAATTTCTTCAGTACCTGTGCCGTCACTATTATCTTCACCCTGATTAAAGGCATTGGATGAGGCGGATCGGTTTTGGTCTGTATCTGATGTAGTGGGAGAGTCGCAGGCATAAAAAGTGAGCACAAAACCTGCTAACACGAGCAATAGCAATTTGGATGATCTCATAACAGCAAAAATAACCTGATCTTCTTTTAGTTTGAATTGTTACTGTAAAGATGCACAAAAAAGTAAAATGTTACGATTTTTTAATATTTCTTATATGTCATTAATTTCAAGTTTTATAGAGTTACTTTTTTACAGCTATTTCCAAAAAATTAGATTAAAGTAAAAGGATTATGAGCGAAAACAAGATTCGGTGTCCCTGGGTGGATAACACTTTTGATGAATATGTGAGATATCATGATGAAGAGTGGGGAGTGCCTGTGCACGACGACCGGGTTCATTTCGAATTCATAACACTGGAGGGAGCTCAGGCCGGTCTTAGCTGGAGTACGATATTAAAAAGGAGGGAGGGCTATCGCAGGCTGTTTGAAGAATTTGATCCCGAAAAAGTCGCCCGCTTAAGTGACCGGAAAGTAGAAGAACTCGCAAAAAATCCGGCTATTGTCCGGCACAGAAAAAAAGTGGAATCCGTTGTTACCAATGCGCAGGTTTTTTTACAGATTCAGGAGGAGTTCGGAACATTTGACAAATATATCTGGGATTATGTTGACGGCAAAACCGTGATAAACCATTACGAAAAAATTGAGAACGTTCCGGCAAAAACCGAACTGTCTGATCAAATTGCAAAGGACCTGAAAAACAGAGGATTCTCATTCGTGGGATCAACCATTATTTATGCCTACATGCAGGCCTGTGGACTCGTTAACGATCACCTCACAACCTGCTACAGGCATAAAGAACTATTATTGGACTAATTTGTCTAAAAAATGGCTCCGACACTTTTGCTTATCCAATCAAAACTGTATCTTTATTTAGATTGTTTATAAATAGATTAATTGCGAGATATGCTTCCATTAAAAGTGACGAAAACAGGTGAGAAAATTTCGGTTTGTTGTTTTGCCTGCAGCCACGGCGAGGCGTGCAGACTGCGGGAACTGGGATGTGTTGAAGGAGTTTGCGGAGTGGTTGTTTCGAACCAGTCGAACGTAATTCTGCAGGTAGGTGAGACACGTTTGGCCATTAATGGTAATCTTGCAAAAAGCATACTTGTAAACCCCGCCTGATCTATGAAAAAACTTTCAGAGTTCAAAAATAAGGGAAAAGCAAAAGTTATTAACGTTAAGGGAGATAAGGCACTGCGAATTCTTGAAATGGGCATTACACCGGGCTCTGTACTGGAGGTAATTCGGGCAGCTCCGCTTGGATTTCCGATTGAAGTGAAAATTCGGGGATACTCATTATCTCTTCGCGAATCAGAAGCAGAATGTATTGAAATTGAGCAGGGAGTTTAAGAAGTGCAGCATATTTCAACGATTGCGTTAGTAGGAAATCCAAATACGGGGAAGTCTACGCTGTTTAACGCTATTACCGGGCTGAAGCAGAAAATTGCCAACTATCCGGGCGTTACGGTTGAGAAAAAAGTGGGCTTTACCACCATAAAAGGTGAAAAAGTACGAGTTGTGGATTTGCCGGGAACGTACAGCCTTAATCCAAAGCAGCCAGACGAAAAAATTGCTTATGAGGTTTTGGCCGGTAAGTACGAGCATGAGCCTGCTCCCGACCTTGCTATCGTAATGATTGATGCGAGCAACCTTGACCGTAATCTCTACCTGGCAACCCAGGTGATGGACCTCGGAATTCCGGTTGTAATCGCACTGAGTATGATTGACGTAGCGGGGGAGAGGGGAATCGAGATCAACAGCAAAAAGATTTCGAAACGCCTTGGGGTTCCCGAAGTTCAAATAATTGCAAAAAATGCGGGGAAAGCCAAAAAGAAATT
>Ga0081535_100790_pt1 | contig 15716 bp, 19 predicted proteins | sample HotLakmasection3_FD_71020 | JGI IMG/M metagenome (GOLD analysis project Ga0081535, IMG submission 71020) | Hypersaline microbial mat communities from Hot Lake, Washington, USA - Section #3 (SPADES assembly) (version 2) | ecosystem: Environmental > Aquatic > Non-marine Saline and Alkaline >... | reverse complement strand
TCCCCTCCTCTTCCGAAGGCCCGCCGGAAAGGGTCGTGTGGCCCCGTGGCGGGCGGTTTGGGGAAGGGGCCGCCCCGGGGTTTTGGCTTTTCCGTGATCAGGCGGGCCCCCCCCCCCCCCCCCGCCCGCGAATGCCGGTGTGGCGAGGGGGGCCTTCGCGGGTTGAACCCGCGGGGCGCCTCGGACTCCGGTCGCCTCTGCACGATCGTATGGACACGGAACCACCGGAACGCGGCGGTGCTTTAGTGAGTCCGTTTTCGCAGTCACGGAAGGAATTTCCGTATGCCGGAAAGCACCTCACTGCTGAGATCGCTGGTCCAGACAACGATCGACAGCGCAGAAGGCTACGACCGCGCCGCCGAGCAAGCCAGGTCACCTGAACTGAAGGCGGTGCTGCAGGATGCCGCCGAGAAACGACGGCAGCTCGTTACCGACCTCAACACGGAGCTCGTGCGTCTCGGCGGAGAACGGCAGGAACGCGGCAGCACGGCCGGTTCGGCGCACCAGATCTGGACCCGGATCAGCACCGCGTTCAAGGACAGGGACGAAGCGGCCGCCGAGCGCGTCGAGGAGGGCGAGGACTACATCGAGAAGAAGTTCCGCGAGGCGCTCGACAGGCAGGACTGGGAGCCGGCCACCCGCCAGGTCTTGCAGCGGGCGCACGGGCAGGTGAAGGAGGGCGAGCGCCTGACCGACCGGCTCGAGGACCTGTACGACTGATCGTTCCCGGCCGGCCGCGTCCGGAAAAAATGGTTGGACGGCGGCAACCGGCGGTTCCGGGTCCGGAGTAATGGACCCGGCGACGGCGGTCGCGACACGCCTGGGCGCCGCCAACCCGCACGCGTGCGCGGGAAAGTTGATGACGAGCGCTCCACATCCGCCCCTTGGCGCATTCAGGGAGTGTCCTGGCCGGGTTGCGGTGGAGGGACCACCAGGACCTTGTCGATGCGCCGCGCATCCATGTCCACCACCTCGAACCGGAATCCGTCGTGCCGGAAAACCTCTCCCGTGGCCGGGACGTGGCCAAGGGCGTAGAGCACGAACCCGGCCATTGTATGGAAGTCGCCCAGGTCGCGCAAGTTGCGCAGACCGACAGTGTCCTCGAATTCGTCAACCGGCATCCTTCCGTCCACCAGCCAGGAACCGTCCTCCCTGCGGACCGCCGCAACCTCGGGCGCCTCGCCGGCCTCCGGAAGATCGCCCGCAATGCTTTCCAGGATGTCCGTCGTGCTGACCACGCCCTCGACGCTGCCGTACTCGTCGACCACGATTGCAAAGTGAAGGCCGAAGGTCTTCATCAGGTCCAAGAGCTTCGGAACGGGCGTGCCGTCATGCACGACAAGGGGCTTGGCGGCGGTCGCCCGGAGATCGAAGGGCTGCCCCCGCACCGCGTCGGCGAGCAGATCCCGGGTGTGGACAATGCCGACGATTTCGTCCAGGCCGCCCCGGCAGAGCGGGTAACGGGAGTGGTTGCTCGACCGGATCTGCTCGAGCAGCGCGTCCACCGGGTGGTCGGGATCAAGCCAGACGACGTCGAGCCGTGGGGTCATGATCGTCCGGACGGTGCGGTCGGCCAGGCGCAGCACCCCGTCGATCATCTCCTTTTCCGCCGGCGCGAAGACGCCCGCCCGCGCGCCTTCGGAGATCATGGAGCGGATCTCCTCCTCGGTCACGGTGACTTCGCGGGCGCCATGCAGGCCGAGCAGGCGCAACAGGGCATCGGTCGACGCTCCGAGCAGCCAGACGAACGGGGCGACGGCCTTCGACAGGCCGCGCATCGGACGGGCGACCAGCGCCGCCGTGCGCTCCGGGTTCTTCAGCGCGATCCGCTTGGGGATGAGTTCGCCCAGGACGATCGACAGATAGGTGATCCCAACGACCACCGTTCCGTATCCGATCACCTCTCCATACCCCCCGAACAGAGCTATGGTGTCCAGCCAGACGCCGAACCGCGCCCCCAGCGTGGCGCCGCCGAAGGCGCCCGCCACGACGCCGACCAGGGTGATCCCGATCTGGACCGTGCTGAGGAAACGGCTCGGGTCGTCCATTAACCGCAGCGCCATGCGGGCGCCGGCGTTGCCCTCGTCGGCCATGGTCCGAAGTCTGGCCCGCCGCGATGACACGACCGCGAGCTCGGACATGGCAAAGACGCCATTCATCAGCGTGAGCAGAACGATGATCGCGACTTCTGCGGCAAGCATGGTGAGCATCCGCCGTGGTTTTGTTGGCAGACAAGGTGTCAGTGCGGGGCTTGCCAGAGGGAGAACACGAATCCTATGCCCGATGGGCACTGCACCGCGCGCCCCCGCCGCAGCAATCCCGGAGTTTAACCGCTCGCGCGGCAGACCGCGCTCGAATCCGGCAATCATGGCGACATCGATCGACGCGGCCGGTCGGCGCATCAGGGACAGGTGCGAGTTCGCCATCCGGGCGGGTCAGCGATCACGGACCAAGCGCCGGCGCCCTTGACCCGACTTGAACACCGCCTGCCGGAGAGTCCTTGCGCACCAACGGGCTATCGGTTCGGCGTCGGTCGTTGGCACCACACCTCCGGGGTTCGGGCAGGGCGCAGGATCAGGCGGCGGTTTCGGGGATGCTGAGCGACGGGCGGCGACGCCGCCGGAGGCGTGCGCAGGATCATGGCGTTTCCGCCGGTGCGTGGCCTTAACATGTCCGCAAGGCTCGCCCATATGATCTGACCAGACTGGTCAGCAAAGGGCGAGCGGCATGACGCAGCGAAACAGGCGGCCGGCCAGGAACGGGGCCGGGATGTCGACCGGCGCACGGCGCATACCGGGCCGCTGGAAGCTCGAGGACGCGAAGGCCCGGTTCAGCGAACTCGTCAGGGAGGCGCGGGAGCGCGGGCCTCAGCGGGTGACGGTGTACGGCAAGGACGCGGTCGTCGTCGTTTCGGCCGACGAGTTCAACCGCCTCCAATCCAGGGACGAGCGGCCGAGCCTGCACAGTCTTCTCGCCGACTCGCCCTTGAAGGACCTCGAGTTCGGCTCGGACGGCGAGAAGAGCCCCGTGCGCGAGGTGGAGCTTTGAGAGGCTGGCTGCTGGACACCAACGTGATTTCGGAACTGCGCAAGCCGTCCTGTGATCCGGCGGTCAGGGCATGGTCCGACAGCCAGCCGCCGGAGAGCTTCTTCCTGAGCACGCTCACCGTGGCGGAGATCCGGTTCGGCATCGAACGGCAGAGCGATCCCGCGTTCCGCCACGACCTGATCGCCTGGCTGGATCACCGCCTGCGGCCCTGGTTCGCCGACCGCATCCTGCACGTCGACGAGGACGTCATCCTCGAATGGCGCCGCATGGTGGCAGCGGGCAAGACCCGGGGACTCACGTTCAGTCAGCCCGACCTGTTCATCGCGGCGACGGCGAGGATCCATGACCTGACCGTCGCGACCCGAAACGCGGCGGACTTCGAGCGCGCCGGCATTGCCGTCGTCAATCCGTGGATGCTGCCCGGCCATTCGTAGGGGGCACCGGTGTCACCCCTGCCCCAGCTCCTTCAGCGCCGCCGGGATCAGGCGCTCAATGCCGGCGCCGGCGCCCAGGCATTCGGCGCAGCGGAATGGCGAACTCTCGGTGTTCGGCCCTGGGGCGGTGGCCAAGGGCACAGTCTTCGCGAGGGCTGCGGACTGTGGGGGCGCATTGCTACCGCAAGCCGCGTGTGGGTAGAAGGCCATGGTGGTCTCATGGTGAGGTGAGGGCGAAAGAAAGGAGCCGTCTATCGACCCTCGCCGCCGGAGCCGTCGCGGCCCGAGTCGATGAATCGTGCCACAATGCCGACCGCGGTAGCGCCAATGAAGGCGCCAGCCAAAACCCCCTGCCCGAGAAGTCCCAAGGTAAAGCTTCCCACAATCAGCATCACCGCAATACAAAATCCTAATATTTGTCCTCGGCGGTGCCCAACATGTTCAAATTCGGATTTCCTGATGGCGGATTCCAATCTTCGAGTTCTAGAGCCATCCCATGCCTGTGAAGCTCCATCTGAACAACTATGTCCTCCAGAAAGAGATTCGAGAACTTCGCCGTGAAGCCAGATTCAGAGTGTTCTAAATGTTGCAATAGCTCAATCGATAAAGGTTTCTGAACAAGTCGCTCAGCATCTCTTCTCTGCATGAACACATGATTAATTTGCGCAAGTATCAGGGGAAATTGATCATTCCCGACGTTTTCGCGCAGCGCCGCCAAGTGGTCGGCAATTGCCGCCACGAGGTCGGTATCCAAACCCTCGGAATCGCGTTTTGAATCTTCGTCTCGCGGCTTTGACGACGGCTCATCCATTGTTGAGCGCCGTCGAAAAAGCCCGCGTCGATGCGGCAGACACGTCATCCATGGCCGCCGCAATCGCCGACCGCGGCAGCTGCCGTTTTGACCCGTTCACGGCATTCGGCTTTCCGTTGCCGTGATCGCGGTGAGGGCCGTTCTTTGTGCTGGCCGCGGCAAGCCGCGCCTCGAACGTCCTCAGCGTTGCCTCCGCCCGGCGCAAATCGGCCTCTGCATCGCTCGGGCGTGGAGGCGTGAACACGTCTGCAATGCAGCCCAGGCCTTGCAGCAAGCCTCGGCGAAAGCCCCGACGATAGGCGGCAACCTCCTCCGGGCCGCACGCTTCGGGTCCGCGGTGGAACAGGATTTGAAAGACGTTCATCCCGGCCTCTCGTTGACGTCACGAGCCTTGTGCCGGCCCACCTCCACTCCGGCATATGCATACATGGGACGGTGTCCGCCGTCCGCCATCGGGATCGCAGGGCCAGCATAAGTGTTAAAGTATGCGCATCTCAATATTCAAGGCGCACACGCTTGCCGCCACTGTTCCGTCGCCTACGCCTGCCCCAGATCCTTCAGCGCCGCCGGGATCAGGCGCTCCACGCCGGCGCCGGCGCCCAGGCGCTTTGCCGCGGCGTGGACGGCGGTGAAGGCCTCGGCGCGCTGGTAGCCCAGGTTGACCAGGGCGGAGACGGCGTCGGCGGTCGCCGAGGCCTCGCCCGTCGGCGCCGCCGCTCCGCCCGAAGCGGCAGCGGTGCCCGCGGCGACGGCCGGAGCGAAGGCGAAGGCGCCGGCCTTGTCCTTCAGCTCGGCGACGATGCGGCTGGCGATCTTCGGGCCGACGCCCTCGGCACGGGTCAGGGGGATGCGGTCCTGCGCGGCGATGGCGGTGGCCAGGGCGTCGGGGCTGAGCACGCCGAGCACGGCCAGCGCCATGCGCCCGCCGACGCCCTGCACCGTGGTCAGCAGGCGGAACCAGTCGCGCTCGGCGGCGTCCAGGAAGCCGTACAGGTGGATGTGGTCCTCGCGCACGTGCGTCTCGACCAGCACCGACACGGCCGCGCCGCCGCGGTCCAGCCGGTCCAGGGTGCGGCGCGAGCAGAACACCAGATAGCCGACCCCGCCCACGTCGATCACGGCGGAGTCGGCGGCCACCGCGTCCACCGTCCCGGTCAGCTTGGCGATCACGGCCGGACCCCCGCGCCGTCGAGCGGCGACGCCGCCGCCGCGCGGCGCACGGTCCCGACCGGCCCGGCGATCACGGCGCGATCACGGCGCGACGGGGGCCAGCCGCGCCAGGCGGGCGGCGGTCTGGCGGTGGTGGGCGTGGCAGATGGCGACCGCCAGGGCGTCGGCGGCGTCGGCCCCGGCCAGGCGGGCGCCGGGCAGCAGGGTGCGCACCATCATCTGCACCTGCGCCTTGTCGGCATGGCCGACGCCGACCACCGCCTTCTTGATGTGGTTGGCGCCGTATTCGGCCACCGCCAGCCCGGCCCGCGCCGGGGCCAGCAGCGCCACGCCGCGGGCCACACCGAGTTTCAGGGTGGATGTCGCGTTCCGGTTGACGAAGGTCTCCTCGACCGCGGCCTCGTCCGGGCGATAGCGGTCGATCACCGCGACCAGCCCGTCGTACAGGGCGACCAGCCGGTCGGCCAGCGCCGCGCCGTCGTCGGAATGCACCGCGCCGTCGGCGACGTGCGAAAGGCGGCTGCCGTCGATGTCGACCACGCCCCACCCGGTATGGCGCAGCCCCGGGTCGAGGCCGAGCACGCGGACCGCCGCGCCGGTCACGCCGCCAGCCGTTCCAGCACGTCCTCGGCGATCTCGTAGTTGGCCGAGATGCGCTGGACGTCGTCGTTGTCGTCGAGGGCGCCGAGCAGCTTGAACAGGCTGCCGGCCGGCTCCTCGTCCACCTGCACGGTGGTGATCGGCTTCCAGGTCAGCCCGGCCGAGCGTGGCGGCCCCAGCCGCCCCTCCAGCCCGTCGCGCACCGCGGCGAAGTCGTCCACCGCGCAGGTGACGACGTGGCCGTTGTCGTCCGACTCGACGTTCTCCGCCCCGGCCTCCAGCGCCGCCTCGAACACCGCCTCGGGCGAGCCGGCCTCCGGCGCATAGTCGATCTCGCCGACGCGGTTGAACAGGAAGGCGACCGAGTTGGTCTCGCCCAGGCTGCCGCCGTGCTTGGAGAAGGTGGCGCGCAGCTCGGCCGCGGTGCGGTTGCGGTTGTCGGTCAGCGCCTCGACGATGACGGCGACGCCGGCGGGGCCGTAGCCCTCGTAGCGCATCTCGGTGTACTCGGTGTCGTCGCCGCCGCCGGTCGCCTTCTTGATGGCCCGCTCGATGTTGTCCTTGGGCATGTTGGCCTGGCGGGCGGCGGCGATGGCGGCGCGCAGGCGCGGGTTGGACTCCGGGTCGGGCAGCCCCTCGCGCGCCGAGACGACGATCTCCCGAATCAGCTTGGTGAACTGTTTGGCCCGCTTGGCGTCCTGCGCGCCCTTGCGGTACATGATGTTCTTGAACTGCGAATGGCCGGCCATGCGACGCGTTCCCTCGCGCTTCGTGCCCTTGATTGTGACAATGCGGCGGGCCGGACCGCCCCGACGCCGGTGCGGTGCCGGTTCGATCCAGACTATGACCGTTTTGCCGCGCGGCGAAAAGATGCCAGCGGCGGCGGGGCTTGCACACCGGCCCGGACGCGGCGATCTCTGCATGAGGGCCACAACCAGGGACCGGCCATGGCGACCAGACTCGATACCCTGCTGGCGGAGCGCGCCGCTGTCCGCGAACGGACGGCGCGGCACGCGGCCCTTGGCGCGCTGGCGCGGCTGGCGGCCGCGGGCGTTGAGGCGGGCATTGTCGGCTCCCTGGCCCGCGGGCAGTTTCTCGGTCATTCGGACATCGATATCCTGATCCTGGACGCCGCCGGGCTGGACGACGGCGCGATCATCGGGCTGATCGAGCCGGAGATGCGCGGCCTGCCGTTCGACGTCGTTTTTCTGGAGCGCGTCCGCGAGCCCGAACGGTCCTGGCTGCTGGAAGAGCTTGTCCGTGCACCCGATTTTTAGCCGCCTCCGCCATCGGCTTGAGCGTACGAAGGAGGAGGCGGAAGTCTTTCGGGAGTCGCAGGATCTCCTGAGGGTCCTGCCGCCCGGACGGGCGGCCGACTGGTCGCACAGGGCGAACGCGGCGTTCGGGATTGTCAGTGTCTATTCGGGTCTCGAGACCATTCTCAAGACCGTGGCAGACGAAATAGATCACTACGCGCCCGCCGGCGCCGATTGGCACGCCAAGCTTCTGGAAGCCATGGCGTTGCCGATCGAGGGCATTCGTCCTGCGGTCCTGTCTCCTGGCACGTATGCGTTGCTCAACGAGTTACGGAAGTTTCGCCACGTCGTGCGGTCGAACTATGGAATGGATCTGAATGATCGTGGTGTTACAGAAAACCGAGAACGCCTGCATGCAGTCCTTCCAGCATTCGAGCGTGATCTGGCCGCGTTCGAACGGGCAATGATGGCCTCGTAATTTTCGATGACTTGCGCATACGGCGTGTTCCCGCAGATCTTTTCAAGACGGCATCGGGCAGGAAAGAATATTTCCTCCGGATCGCGCACGTGAGCCCAAACGGTCCCGGCTGCGGAAGACTGCGTTCGTGCACTCGATAGTCATGAGGCTACGCCATCGGTTCGATCGAACCAGGACAGAGGCCGCCCTGCTGGCCAGGGCGGAATGCCTGCTCGCCGACCTGCCGCGCAACGCCGCTGCCGACTGGGCGCGGTGCGCCTGCACGGCGTTCGGCATCGTCTCCGTCTATTCCGGGCTGGAGCGGCTGCTGGAGGCCGTCGCCGACGAGATCGACGGCGAGGTGCCGACGGGCAGCGTCGCCGATGCCGAGCTGCTCGCCGCCCTGGCCTCGCCCGTCGACGGCCAGCGCCCGGCCCTGCTGTCGGCGGAAACGCACGCGCTGCTCGACGGCCTGCGCCGGTTCCGCCGGGTCGCCCACGCGCACGTCATCTCGGAACTGACGGAAGCCGACCTCGCGGCCAACCGGGCGCGGCTGCATGCCGTGCTGCCGGCGTTCGCGCGGGACCTGGCCGCGTTCGAACAGGCGCTGGGCGCGCCGGAACAGGACCGCCGGTAGCCGCCCCGCCGGCGCCCTACCCCGCCTCGGCCCGCGCCTGGGCGATCAGGTCGCGCAGCACGTCCAGGCCGACGGCGCCGGGGACGATCTCGTCGCCGACGATGAAGGCCGGCGTGCCGCGGATGCCGAGCGCCTGGGCCAGGGCCATGTTCGCGGCGATCTCCCGGGTCACCGCGTCGGAGTCCATGTCGGCGCGCAGCCGCTCCACGTCGAGGCCGACCTGTTCGGCGAGATCGAACACGACGTCTTCGCTCATGCGCCCGCGGTGGCCCATCAGCGCGTTGTGGTACGGGACGTACAGGTCCTGCTGCTGCGCCGCCAGCGCCGCGCGCGCCGCCAGCACCGACGTCTCGTGCAGGATCGGCAACTCCTTGAACACGACGCGGACGTTCGGATCTTCCTCGACCAGGGCGAACACGTCGTCCAGCACGCGCTTGCAGTAGCCGCAGTTGTAGTCGAAGAACTCGACCAGGGTGACGTCGCTGTCCGGGTTGCCCATCACCGGCGAGGTCGGGCTGTTGAACAACTCGTCGCCGCGCGCGGCGAGTTGGTCGCGGGCCAGTTCCTGCTCGGCCTCCTGCTCGCGGGCCTGCAGGACCGCCACCGCCTCCATGATGATTTCCGGGTTTTCCAGCAGGTAGGCGCGCACGATGCTCTCGATCGCGGCGCGATCCTCGGCGCCGAAGCGGTCCTGCGCGGCCTCCTGGGCCCCGGCCCGCGTAGCCGCGCCGAAGGCCAGCGCCAGCGCGACGGACAGCAGCGCCGCCAGGCGCCACAGCGATAGGTTCATAAGTGCCTCCCCGTCCGGGTCCCCGGGTCCCTGTAGCGGTGTCGGGGCAAAATGGCCACGCCGGCCGCGCCGGGCAAGCCGGAAGCGCGGCCACACGCATTTGTGAAGGCGCGCCGCCGGCCTACAGCCGCTCGGCCGCGCGCTGGATGTCCTGGGCGCGCAGCCAGCCCGACGACCCCTGCGGCAGCTCCTGCAGGGCCCGCTGCGCCTGCCAGCGCGCCAGCTCGCCGTCGCCGGTGGCCATCGCCTCCTCGGCCAGCGCCAGGGCGGCCATGCCCATGTCGCCGGTGCGCCCGTAGGCCGTGGCGAGCAGGCGCCAGGCCAGCGGCGTGCCGCCGTCCCGCGCGCGCACCGCGCGCTCCAGGTCGGCGATCGCACTCTGCACCACGGCGGGGTCGCTGGAGTCGACCTTGGTCTGGGCCAGGGCGACCAGGATCAGCGGCTCGTCCGGCAGCAGGTCGACCGCGCGCTGATAGTAGTGCCGCGCCTCGTCCAGCCGGCCGTGCTCCAGCAGCATCTGCCCGACCAGCTCGTTGAAATAAGGGTCGTCCGGCGCCTCGCCCAGCAGCTCGGTCATCAGCGCCAGCCCGCCCTCCAGGTCGCCGCTGCGGTACATGGCGATCGCCCGGCCGTAGCGGCCGGCGACCGACGGATCGGCGGCGTACTGGCGCAGGGCGACGTGGGGCATGAGGAACCCGATCAGCTTGGCCTGCATGCGCGCGAACCGCTCCTCCCAGCCGGCCGGCAGCGGCCGGCCCGTAACGGGCGAGCGGTTCACGTGGGCGCGCAGCGCGTCGACGCGGTCGCGGGTCAGCGGGTGCGTGCGCACGTACTCCGCCTGACGCGAGGTCGGCGCCAGCTCCTGGCCCTCCAGCTGCTCCATGAACGACAGCAGGCCCTCGGAGCTGATCCCGGTGCGGTCCAGGTAGGACAGTGCGGCCTGGTCGGCGGCGCTTTCCATGCCGCGGGTGTAGCCGAGGAAGGTGCGTTCGGCGAGCTGCATGCCGCCGCCCATCACCGCCGGCCCGGCCCGCGGGTCCCCGGCCGCGATCGCCGCGGCGATGCCCAGCAGGGTGCTGATCAGGGCGGTGCGCCGGGCATCGGCCAGCGCGTCCGCGCCCTGGATGGTATGGCCGCCGGCGATGTGGCCGGTCTCGTGCGCGATCACGCCGATCAGCTCGCCGGCGTGCTCGGTGTTCACCAGCAGGCCGGTGTGCAGGAACAGGGTCTGCCCGCCGGTCACGAAGGCGTTCAGCGTCTGGTCGTTGACGATGAGGATGTCGACCGCATGCGGCGTCACGCCGGCGGTGCGAAAGATTGGCTCCGAGAACATCCGGATGGTATTCTCGATCTCCGCGTCCCGGATGAACGACATCCGCCCCTGCGCCGCGGCCGGCGGCGCCGACAGGCACAACACGACCAGAACCGTGACAATCCTACGCAGCATGAGTCTCTCCTGGCGCTGGCCCGGCAGTCTCGCTGGCACACATTTGTGGCGGCTCGGCGGCGCGGTCACCCTGATTCTGCTCGCCGCCGGGTGCGGCGGCAACGGCACCGAGCGGCCGGCGGGCTTCGACGTGCTCAACGTCGCCGTCGCCGACGAGCCGCGCGCCGCGCTGATCGGCCGCGACGTCCTGCGCCGCGGCGGCAATGCGGCCGACGCCGTGACCGCGATGGCCCTGACCATGGCGGTCACCCTGCCGTCCCGCGTCGGGCCCGGCGCCGGCGGCGCATGCCTGGTGCACGACCCGGCGGAAGGCTCGGTCCGCGCCCTCCAGTTCCTGCCCGGCGGCGACGGCGCCCCCGGATTCCTGCGCGGCCTGTTCTCGCTGCACGGCGCCCACGGCACGCTGCGCTGGGCGGAGCTGATCGGCAGTGCGGAGAACCTGGCCCGGTTCGGCCACCCGATGTCGCGCGCCCTGGCCCGCGACGCGGCGGCCGCGCCGGACCGCGCCCCGCCGCCGCTGGGCGGCACCGGCGGCGCCCCCGCGGTCGAGGGGACGACGGTGGAGTTCCCGGCGCTGGCCGCCACCCTGGGCCGCGTGCGCCGCGACGGGGTCGGCGCCTTCTACGAAGGGGATCTCGCCCGGCAGGTTGCGGAGGGCGCGGCCGAGGCCGGACAGCCGCTGACGGTGCAGGCCCTGCGCGCCTACCGGCCGGCCTGGACCGACACGATCGAAATCGAGGTCGGCAACGACCTGCTGCATTTCGCCCCGGCGCCCGGCGTCTCCGGCCCCGTGCAGCAGCGGCTGTGGGCCGGGGGCGCCGAGGCCGCGGCGGCGGGCGCCCCGGTGCTGCCCGGCGGGGCCAGCGCGGCGGCGGTGTCGGCCGACGAGATGGCGGTGGCCTGCGGGTTTGGCATGGGCGCCCTGTTCGGCAGCGGCGCGGCGGCCGGGGATACCGGCGTGCTGCTGGCCGCGCCGGCGCCGCCCGGGCGGCCGCTGCACGGCGGCGTCGCCGTGGTCGTCAACGAGCCGCTGGCGCGCGCCCTGCTGGCCGCCGGCGGCGCCGACGCAGCCGCCGCCCTGGCCGTGCCGCTACGCGAGCGGCTGCGGGACGACCGGCCGCCGGCGGACGCCCTGGCGGGCCCGCGCGGGCCCGGCGACCGGGCCGGCCCGGAGGCGCCCGCCGATGCCGGCCGCGGCGTGCTGATCGGCTGCGCCTGGGACCGCGGCGAGACCAAGACCTGCCGCGGCGCCGCCGACCCGCGCGGCTTCGGGCTGGCCGCCGGCACCGCCACCGGAGGCTAGGCCGTGCCGCTCAAGGTCGCCGCGCGCGGGCACCTGCCGCCGTTCATCGTCATGGACGTGATGTCCGCGGCGACCGAGCGCGAGGCCGCCACCGGGGACTGCCTGCACCTGGAGGTCGGCCAGCCCGGCACCCCGGCCCCGCGCGGCGTGATCGAGGCGGCGCACGCGGCGCTGGCGCGGGAGCGGCTCGGCTATACCGTGGCGCTCGGCATCCCGCGCTTGCGCGAGCGCATCGCCGCGCACTACCGCGAGGCCTACGGCGCGACGGTGCCGCCGGAGCGGGTGGTGGCGACGGCCGGGTCGTCCGGCGCGTTCGTGCTGGCCTTCCTGGCGGCATTCGACCCCGGCGACCGGGTCGCGCTGGCGGCGCCCGGCTATCCCTGCTACCGCAACATCCTGCGCGCCTGCGGGATCGAGCCGGTGGAGCTGCCGGCCGGGCCGGAGACGCGCTACCAGCCCACGCCGGCGCTGCTCGACGCGCTGGACCCGCCGCCCGACGGCCTGATCGTGGCCAGCCCGGCCAATCCCACGGGCAGCATGCTGGCGCCGGCCGACCTGGCGGCGCTGACCCACCACTGCGAACGCGCCGGCATCCGCCTCGTGTCAGACGAAATCTACCACGGCATCACCTACGGCATGCCGGCGGAGACGGCGCTGTCGTTCGGCGACGCGGCGATCGTCGTCAACAGCTTCTCCAAGTACTACTCGATGACCGGCTGGCGGCTCGGCTGGATGGTGGTGCCCGAGGACATGATCCGCGCCGTGGAATGCCTGGCGCAGAACCTGTACATCTCGCCGCCGACCCTGTCGCAGCACGCCGCCGTCGCCGCGTTCGACTGCCGGGAGGAGCTGGACGCCAACGTGGCGCGCTATGCCGCCAACCGCCGCCTGCTGCTGGACCGGCTGCCGGCCGCCGGGTTCGACCGGCTGGCCCCGGCCGACGGCGCGTTCTACATCTATGCCGAGATCGGCCGCCTGACCAACGACAGCCCGGCGTTCTGCCGCCGCATGCTGGCCGAAACCGGCGTCGCCGCCACCCCGGGCGTGGACTTCGACCCGGCCCGCGGCCACGCCACCCTGCGCTTCTCCTTCGCCGGCCCGACGGAGGACATGGCGGAGGCGGCGGACAGGGTGAGGCGGTGGTTGGGGTGATCCCGATCCGACCGGAGGCAATGCCGTCGCCGGCTTGGCGGGGGCGGCCGGCTCATCCATATCGGAACGGTGGCTCGCCAGTTCGGGAGGGACTCCATGACGGAGACGACGCTTGCGGCGGACCCGCCGGCCGCGCTTCACGAGGGCGACTTCTTCGCCTGGACGCAGGAGCAGGCCGAACTGCTGCGCAGCGGCCGGTTCCTGGGGCTGGACGCCGCCAACCTCGCCGATGAGGTCGAGGACATGGGCAACCGGCACAAGCGCGCCATCGAGTCCAACCTCCGCATCCTGTTGATCCACCTCTTGAAGCACGCGCGCCAGCCGGAGCGGCGCAAGGGCGGCTGGCTCGCGAGCATCCGGGAGCACCGCCTGCGCCTGCGCGACGCGTTCGAGGACAGCCCCAGCCTGCGCCGCCACGCCCGCGAGCGCCTGCCGGCCATCTATGCCGACGCCCGCGCGCTGGCCGCCGACGAGACCGCCCTGCCCATCGACGGGTTCCCGGTTGGGTGCCCGTTCTCCTATGACGAAATCCTGGATACGGCGTTTCTTCCGGAAGACTGATCCCGGACGTCCGGCGCCCGGAGCAGCTCCAGGAACAGCGAGGTCGGCCATGGCCGAGGCGGCGGCGCGGTTGAGGCGGTGGCTGGATTAGAGGCCATGCGGCTGCAAATTGTGCGAACCCGTAGGTCGGCCCGAGCGCAGCGAGGCCCGACACCGGCCTTTCCGCTCGGGCCGGCGTCCGTGTTGAAGACCGAACGTCCGGATCGCGGCACCAGCGAGGGCGCCATTGGCAGCACCGTGCGTCGGGCGTCGCTGCGCTCCGGCCGACCTACCCGAAGCGGACGCATGCCGGTCGCGCGATCCCCAGGCGGACGCATGCCGATTGCGCGATCCCGAGGCGGACGCATGCCGGTTGCGCGATCCCCAGGCGGACGCCGTTTCGGGGAGTGGCGCGGCCCCCACCCCCCGCCGGGCGCGGCGTGAGCCGTTCGGGCGGCAGCGGCCGGCGGGCGCGGGCCCGAGCGTCGGAGCGGGCGCCGGAGCGGGCGGCCATGATGCAAACCGCAATAACAAACAGGCCGCTGTCGCGCCACTAGTAGACGTAGCCCTGTACAGCCGACAGCGACGGAAAATCCTTTGGCCCGCCGCTGGATCGCCCGGCGCCCCGTACGGTAGAGTGGGCGCACCGGAACAGCGAGGTCGGCCATGGCCGAGGTGTCCAGCATCGACGATGCCCGCCTCTATGAGCGCGATTTCTGTGCGTGGCTGGAGCGCCAGGCGGTGCTGCTGCGCGCGGGGCGGCTCGGCCGGCTGGATGCGGACCATCTGGCGGAAGAGATCGAGGCAATGGGCAGAAGCGAAAGGCAGGCCGTCAGAAGCAATCTGATCGTCCTGCTGGCACATCTGCTCAAGGCGCAGACCCGGCCGGAGCGCATTTCGAACAGCTGGCGGTCCACCATTCGCGAGCACCGCCGCCGCTTGCGTCTGGCCTTCGAGGACAGCCCGAGCCTGAAGCGGTATGCCCGGGAAACGCTCGACAGGTGCTATGCGGAGGCCCGCCAGGAGGCGGCGGACGAGTCGCGCCTGCCGCTCGAGACATTTCCCGAGCACTGTCCGTTCTCGTTCGACGAGCTCCTGACCATCGGCTTCCTGCCCCGCCCCCACCCCCCGCCGGGCGCGGCGTGAGCCGTTCGGGCGGCGGCGGCCGGCGGGCGCGGGCCCGGGCGCCGGAGCGGACGCCGGAGCGGGCAAAGGGGCGGCGGCCGCGGATCCGCTGGCGCCGGGTGGCGCGAAACGGGCTGCTCGCGGCGCTGCTGGTCCTGCTCGTGCTGCCGGCGGCGGCGCTGCTGGTGTTCCGGGTCGTGCCGCCGCCGGTGACGCCGCTGATGCTGATCCGGCTCGTGCAGGGCGAGGGGCTGGCGCGGGAGTGGGTGGCGCTGGACGACCTGCCGGCGCACGTGCCGGCCGCCGTGCTGGCCGCCGAGGACAACGCGTTCTGCCAACACGGCGGGATCGACTGGCGGGCGCTGCGCCAGGCGATCGACGAGTACCGCGCCGGCGGGCGGCTGCGCGGAGCCAGCACGGTGTCGATGCAGACCGCCAAGAACCTGTTCCTGTGGCCGGGCCGCGACTGGGTGCGCAAAGGGCTGGAGGCCTGGCTGACCCTGCTGGTCGAGGCGCTGTGGCCCAAGCACCGCATCCTGGAGGTGTACCTGAACATTGCCGAGTGGGGGCCGGGCGTGTACGGCATCGGCGCCGCCGCCCGCCACCACTTCGACAAACCCGCCACCGCCCTGACCACGGCCGAGGCGGCGCGGCTGGCGGTCGTCCTGCCCAACCCGCGCGAGCGCTCCGCCGCCCGCCCGACGCCGCGGCTGGCGCGCCTGGCCCGCACCGTCGCCGCCCGCATCCCCCAGATCGCGCCGCTGCTGGACTGCTACTGACAATTCCGGGGACACATCACTGAATTCGACACGCGACTCCCGCCTGGAGTGAACCCCGCCGATGAGTCATTGAAATAGGGGACAGTTCTCTGTAAGGAGAATGCATGTCCAATCAGGAGCGACGGCACTTCAGCCGGGACTACAAGCTGAAGGTGATCGAGCGGATG
>Ga0081535_100787_pt1 | contig 15764 bp, 7 predicted proteins | sample HotLakmasection3_FD_71020 | JGI IMG/M metagenome (GOLD analysis project Ga0081535, IMG submission 71020) | Hypersaline microbial mat communities from Hot Lake, Washington, USA - Section #3 (SPADES assembly) (version 2) | ecosystem: Environmental > Aquatic > Non-marine Saline and Alkaline >... | reverse complement strand
AGCAATCCAAAGACGGGAGCAGCCGCAGTACTCACAGCAGATAAAAAGAAGAGAAATGCAGCTGTCAGCATTGCAGGCCGCCTGCCCAGCCGGTCACTCAACTCCCCAGATATCGCCACACCAATAATACAGCCAATTAATGCCGATGAAACAAACCAGCCCTCCTGCGCAGCCGTTAAATCAAACTGGGCTTGAACAAATGTCAGCGCACCTGAAATCACTGCCATATCAAATCCAAAAAGAAAACCACCCGTGGCGGCAATCAGGGTAATGAGAGCGAGGTAAAATGAATTCCCTTTAAACATGCGTTTATTTCATAAATGCCTTCACCACTTTCGCGGTAATACTTGTAGAATTTTCAATGTAATAGTCGCCGATTGCTGCAGGAATTAAAATGGTTTCTGCGTAGTGGAGTTTAATATTATGGTTTTTACTAATAATTTGTACGGTCTCTCCTTCAACTAAATTCAGCACATGAAATCTGTCTTCTGTTTGAACCCGTATTAATTTTTCAAATTCCAAACGTTGTATCGAGTAAAGGTGCTCTCGGTGGGTAGGCAGATTTACAACTTTCCAATTATCACCTTCCTCTAATATTTCAGGATTACTTATATGCTCTTTCTCGACCACTTCACCATTGCGATCAAAATTTAGATTTTTCAGTGCCCTGTTAACATTTAACGTTCTCGGTTTTCCGTTCAGATCCAGACGTTGCCAGTCATAAATTTTGAAGGTAAAAATGTAGGGCGTGTTACTGATCTCCAGCACCAAATTATTTTTACCGGAACTGTGAACAGTACCGGCAGGAATCAGAAACAGATCGTGTTTTTTTGATGAAAACGTTTGAACATATTTTTCAACATCTGCTTTCTCACCGCTTTTTTTACACTCATGAAATTCAGCTCGAAACCGATCGGGGTTTATGTTTTCCTGAAATCCGAGATAAACTTTCGCATCCGGCCCGCTATCCATAATATAGTAGGTTTCATCTTGTGTAATAGGCTCGCCGAATTCTCTTTTCATATATTCCAGTGTCGGATGACATTGCAACGAAAGATTCTCTCCGTCCATCGTATCAAGATAATCGAATCGCAGAGGAAAATAACACCCATACTCTTCGGCGTGCCGGCCCAGAACAGCTTTGCAATTTTGATACAGCAGAAACTCAAAACCAGTCTCCAGCAGTACACCGTCACTCTCAAATATCACTCCGTTTTCGGGGGCTATGAGCTCGAATGACCAGGCATAGTTTTGCGATTCTTGATTTAATCCGCTAATCTTTTGTTTCATCCACTGGCCTCCCCAAACTCCGGGCTCAAACCACGGTCTAACGCGAACCGGACTCTTTCCCATTTCTTCCAGTCCATTTCGAAACTCACCTCCTTCCATCCAGGTAATCGTTCCATTACGCTGACCATCCGCAACAACCGTTATCTCGGGTAACAGATCCTGTTTATGCCTGTTGCAAACCGGCCAGTCTACAAAATAGAATCGCTTATAGGCCTCCCCGGGAGGTTTCCTTTTGGATGAACAAAGATTGGTTACCGAGCCGGCTCTCGACCGATACTGAATTTCATTCTTTGGCTGATCAATATAAATTATCGGACCATCCCAACCTGCAAGTGCTGCTCCCGTACCATAAAGAATTGAAAACCTGCTTTCTGAAGGTGTTATTCTTTTCAGTGAGTCTGCATCGAAAAAGTCTATTAATGCACCAGGTAAATTAAAGCCGAACAGAGGATCATCGTTGCCTAAATATCCATCAAGCATGGAATCTATCTCATTCTCCGATTTATTTGCCGCATCAATACAATACCAGCTCACATTTATTTTTGCCTTTTTAAATTCACTATTTAATTCTGTAACAACCTCATCCCAAATTGTGCCAATATTTCCATCGACTATAATTTGAGTGGCATCCTGGTTCTTAACAAACTCCATAAGTGAACTATAACCGATTTCAATCTTCCCTCCATCAAGAAAAAAAGTGGGATAAATGTCATAGCCTTTTGGCTCATTCTGCTTTCGAACCGGTAGTACCGGAGACACTGACTTTCGAATATCCTGTTGTTTTACACTCTTACTGTTTTGATGATCATAAGCCGCTCCCAAAAGTGAAATTTCTGATGTTTGCCCAACGATCTGAACGTTAACTTCCTTTGTAAAATGATCCCTAAATGATTCTTCAAATAGATGAAAGGATTTGAAAATTTTTCCTCCAAATACAACACGATTAACTTCTTTATGACTGATCAAACCGTTTAGGTATTCCGCGAGATTCTTCCCGAAATCATTAAAAATTTGCCGTACTTCAGGATCAACTTTCGCTTTTTCCGATAGGTCTTTCACCCCTGAGATCCCGCCTACATTATCAATCCCTCTTTCTGAAGCTTGTTCCAAAAACCATTTCGTGGAAAAATAATCTTCTGCTGTTCCTTCCTTAAACGCACTATTATAAAGATAGTTTTCGTCGAATAAGCCCGAAAAGAGGTCCCCTTTCGAATAACTTGCACTGCCAATTCCCGTACCAATTGTAATCGCTAATACTTTTTCTGAATAAATATTATTTTGCTGAAGTACCCCCAGTAAAAAGGCCCGGGCATCATTTAAAAACGTGATCTGATCAACGTGAACACCTCTCTGAGCCAGGAGGCTGGATATACTTGTTTTCAAATTGAGGGCAAATAGCGAATCGAACTTATTTACCCCTGCTATCAGACTCACCCCTTTTTTATAATCGAAGGGTCCCGGCAGGGAGATAGCGATGCCTTTAATTTTTTCTGACGGGATTAAATCTTTTGAAACAGCTACGATACAATCCGCAATCTTTTCAAGCAGATAATCTGCAGATGAGTTGCTGTCAATCGAATGGTGATATACATTTCTAAGCCCTATGTTATCTTTTTTTAAACTGACCAGCCCCGAAGTAATATGGCTTCCACCAATATCAAGCGCAATGTATGAGTGCATTGATTACTTTGCTTAAATGTTTGAACATATAAACAATTATATAGGAATATTTCTATAAAATTACCAGCCTATTTTCTTTCAAAGCGGGTCGAATATTTAAATCTATCGCTGCGGTAATAGCCCAGGTTAAATTCGAATGGCCTTTCACCGACATCCAAAACCAACCTCTTTCTGAAGAGAACCGGTTTATTTTTTTCTATTTGCAGGTATTCCGCAATATTTTCGTCCGCTTCAATTGCATCAAGTACCTCTTCAGAAAATGCCGGAATTACTGAATGCTTCTCTTCAAGAATAGAATATAGGGAGCCGGTGTAATCCTCCTTTTCATCAAGCTGGGTTCTGGGATGAAACCAGGAAATAAAATATACAAATGGAGCTATGCTGTCACCCCGAAGCCTTTCCAGCTTAAAAAGTTTTTTATCACTGCTCACTTTCAGTTTTTGGTAAGCTTCTTCAGGTGCATAATCAAATTCAGCATGAATGAAGTAGTTCTTTATCTTTATCCCTTTTTTCTGCATCTCACTTCGGAAACTATGCCATTCCGAAAGTTTGGTAGTAATTGTTCTCTCAGCAACAACGGTACCTTTCCCGGGTGTTCTTTTAAGCAAACCTTCGTTAACAAGCTTGGCTATACCCTGTCTTACAGTATTTCTCGAAACGCCGAACCGGTTAGCCAAACTCTCTTCACGAGGCAAAAAGCTTCCGTCATCGTATTTACCACTATTTATTTCATCTCTGATAAAATTTTCTATCTGCTTATAAAGTGGTACACCCGAATATTGATCAATTTTCATTACAAATAATTAAACACCATGTATGCCGCTACCTTTACGATAACCAGTTCTATAACCAGCGTTAAAATTTAATAAAAATCTGTTTATCATCAATTTTTTGAGTTAAATTAAATATTGCAAGTAACTTACCTGCCAGAAAAATCAATCTAACCGCAAATTATTGATGGATCTAAACTCAACCAACGTGTATTGTTTGAGTAAGATGGCAACTAGCATCCCCCTTCCCATAGGGATCCCGATGGGAAAATCCCCTTTTTTCCAAAAGGATCACTTTGTGAGATAAGGGAGATTTTTTCTCACTGCCTACTCAAAATCCGTAATCAGCACTTCCGAAGGCTCCCACTCTTCGCGAAGCATCACTGATACATCTTCGGCTCCTTTCAGCACGCGAAGCATGTTGAGTCCGGCAATCTTTTTAAGGTCCTCTTCAGAGTATCCGCGGCGAAGCAGTTCGGCGAACAGATCAGGATAGGTGGATACGTCCTCCAGGCCAAGCGGCAGCGACGAAACCCCGTCGTAGTCCCCGCCAATACCAATGTAGTCTACTCCAATTTGATCGCGGATGTGATCAATGTGATCGGCGACCTGCTCCAGTGTGGATTTGGGCTGTTCGTTTTCGGCAAGCCACTCCTCGATTTTTTGAGCCACTTCGTCTGGCTGTCCCGGATAGAGTGATTCCATCTCCGCGCGATATCCGTTTCGGGCGGCATACCATCGGCGCAACTCTTCAGACGTAAACGACTCTACAAAGGTAACCATCACCAGGCCGTCTTTCTCGGGCAGAAGCTGCAGTACTTCATCAGGCACATTTCTTGGATGACCCGAAACAGCCCGCGCGTTGGAGTGCGAAAACATAACCGGTGCCTTCGATACACGAATCGCGTCTTTCATAGACTCGGGCGTTACGTGAGAGAGATCCACCATCATGCCAAGCCGGTTCATCTCACGAATTACCTCCTCGCCAAATTCGGTAAGGCCGCCGTGTATAGGTTCATCACCGGCCGCATCGGCCCAGTCGAGCGTCCGCCCGTGCGTTATTGTCATATAGCGGGCACCCAGTTCGTAAAACATGCGAAGCGTTGCCAGCGAATTATTGATGGAGTGTCCGCCCTCCATTCCGATCAGTGAGGCGATCTTCCCATCAGCAAATATCCTCTCCACATCTGCAGCGGTATACGCCATTTCAAACTCATCGGGGTAGCGCTCCGCCATTCTGTGAACAAAATCGATCTGTTCCATCGTCTGCTTCACCGCTTCCGGTTCGGGAATATTGGCGCTCACATATACCGACCACCACTGTGCGCCGACCCTGCCCTCTTTAAGCCTCGGAATGTCGGTATGCATGGGAATCTCGAGCTGAGTTGTATCGTAAAAATCGAGAGCAGAAAATTTATAGCCCACCCGGTTCCGGTACTGCCACGGGGCGTCATTATGCCCGTCGAAAAGAGGAACACTTTCCAGTATTTCGATTGCTTTTTGGCGTTCGTTATCCATTTGTGCCTGTACACTGTTTAGTCCCGACAGCTGAACTGCCAGAATGAAAGTTAATACATAGAGGATTTTATTTAGAAACATACGGTGATCTTTTTGATGGTTTTATGGATGTTTAAAGTTCTTCTTCGGCAGCAAATTCACTTAGTTCCACCTTCGCCGTTCTCACCCGTAAAAAGGGTTCGGTTTGTGTCCAGGCAATCAAAATGGATCCGTTTTGCTGCACAATCCTGGGGAAACCGCTGAGTCTTGACGAAGATGTAGTTCCGGCGTGAACCTGTCTGCCGACTGTTCCATCAGCTTTAACTTCCGTCAGGATTACATATCCAGTTCCGGCATCGGCCTGCAGCCAGCTCACAAAAACCTGGCCGTCTGCAGTCATCAGCAGATCCACACGACCAACGGTATTCAAAGCATCATCTGCGATTAAAATTGGCTCCCGGAAGGTCTCGCCGCCATCAGCGCTCCTGGCCAGATAGATCGCCGGCTTGCCATCGGCCTCTGTGTACCAGGCAACAGCAACATTGCTTCCGTCTGATACGACTCGCGGTCCATTCACGGGGCACGCCTGAATCTGCCAGCTATCATCATGAACTTTTTTAGGCTCGCTCCACTCCACCGTTTCACTGCTGTACCGCGCAATCTTAATATCCCGGATCTCATTCTCGTCCCTGCCGCGGTACACCGCCAGGTAGCCATCCTCGACCGCAGTAAGATCGGCCTGACAGCAGTCACAAACGGCATCATCAATCACCCTGCTCCGGGTAATTTCGCCATCGGAAGAAATCTCAGCCGACCGCAGCGTCATCGCTTTGTTCAGATCATCATACTCGTCATCTTCACGGTCTGCGGTATGTCTGCCATCCAGCCAAATGGCCAGAATAGATTCATCAGTAATGGATTCAAGGCTCACAAAACCGTGTTCGGTTGCCGTACCGTCCAGATGAGGAACGACCGTCTCGTTCCAGCGGCGGGGTTCGCTGTTTCTGAAAAGCAGTTCAACATCGTAGGAGGAGGGGCCGCCCGGCTTTTTTTTGAGACGGTGAGCAGCAATAGCTTCACCGTCAGTCCCGATCACAGACGGAAAATCGGCCCAGTTCACAAAAAAATCAGTGTCAACCATAATGGTTTCTGGATACTCCCAGCCGTTTTCGCCATACTTGCTGTAGCGAAGTGCGTAGACCTCCTCTTCGATATAGGTCAGCCAGCTCATGTAGATCATGCCGCTATCGTCCTGGTAAAAGTTGGGGAACCTGGAACCCGACTGAGCCGGATTATCGATACTGAAGCGATATACCGGCTGCTGCAGAGCCTGCTCGCAGGACAGAAATAACAGGGAAAGAAGAATCAGGGCGATAGCATGTTTCATCATAGAAAGAATCAGTGAAAACGGTAAACAGTTTCAACCGAACAAAATAAACCTCATTTGGAAAACATCCTAAAATGCATCAGGGCTTTTTGATAGGGTGTTTGAGTGAAAACTGAAGTGTCACTTAGGCGGCAAGGAGATCAAATTTTCTTTGAAACCTAAGTCGATTGCAAATCGGGCAAAAAAACCTCCCTGCTTTGTTAGGAGAGGCCGGGCGTGGTAGCTTTAGGTTTCGAATTTAAAGTAGACTCAAATCCCGTTTTCAACCACTCCTTGCCGAAGGCACCCTTTGGTGAAATCCCCTCCATGCCCCACAATGGATCCCCTGGGGAAGAAAGGAGGGACTTTTTGATTGCATTCAAAAAGATTATTAATCGAACATTGCAAGGTTCAAAGTTGCCTTGTTCATACTTATCTGACCAGTTCTACGAATTCTATAAATGTTATTCAGGAACCTGGTTTTGATCGTGCTCAACACTACTTTTTCTTATCCCGCAGCTTTTTAACAGCATACGCACCACCCGCTGCGGCCAGCAGCCCCAATCCGCCATCGATGGGAGTCTGAGTTGGTTTACCCGGCGGCGGTGGAGGCTGTGAAAAGCTAACGTCCGGCTGTATCAGCATACAGAGCGACAGTAACAGTAAAGCCGTAATAAAAAGGACGATTTTCTTCGTTGGATCCATGGATCTATTTAATAAGCGTAAGTTTTTTCGTTTGAATATTTCCACCTGCCTGCAGACGATACATGTAGGTTCCGCTCGAGAGGCTGCCTGCATCAAACGGCACTTGATGCGTCCCGGCCGCAACATTTTCATTTACAAGCGTGGCCACTCGCCGGCCCATCATATCGTACACAGCAAGGTTCACCTGCGAGTTTTCGGGCAGGTCGTAACTAATAACTGTAGTTGGGTTGAATGGGTTGGGGTAGTTTTGATGGAGGGTGAAATCGGATGGGAGGGTATTCTGAGAATTATCATTCTGCATTTTTCGCATAATAAACCGAGACTCCTCACCGGCAATAGATGCCATCGGCCCAAACTTGATGATATTTTTGGGTTCATTCAAATTACCGGCAACCTCCTTCAATGGATTCTCTTTTGTTATTTTATCCCACTCGAATATGAATTGCGTGTCTTGCTCAACTCTATACTTTTCACCGGTTTTACGATCCAGCAATTCTAATGATAACCCGGCTGGCAGATAAACATCTGTAATTTTGAGAGTGTAGCTTCCTGACTGATTCGTTTCGATGGCAATCGGAACTTCATTGTCTTCTATATTCAAAGGCAGCTGAGCAATGTCAAATCTCTTACCTTCTTTTTCAGATGCTAAGACTAAATAGTTTTCCTCAAAGGGATAAAGTTCAATTGCATCACCTGCTACTTTTTCAAAACTCCCTTTCTCAGAGAAACGCAGCCACATGGAGTTACTTAATTCATTGCCCACTATTTCCATCCTTATACGATAGACTTCCAGATTTTTCCCGAAAAACTCTGCTGTGTTTGTTATTTTTGAGCTTTCTGTGAATGTAATCTGTGCCGGGTTAGCTGTGGCGTCGTTCTGAACGAAAAACCCTTGAAACGGCGCTATCTCTCCGTCAAATATTTCTCCCACAACCCCGTCAGTCGTTTTCCAGCCGCCATTATTCCCATTGGTTGTTTCATTCATATTGGGGTCATAAATGTAGGCGACGTCTGTTAAGTTTGACTTATCAATATTGACAAAACTGATACTCTCTTCAAAAGGGTTTCCTAGCAGCGACCAGCCATCTGCATGGTTATTTGAAGAATTTAGTTCAGGACTTATATCGGGTTGATTTGGCACACCTGATATGGACATTAATTTATTGAAGCCGCCTGAGTTGGGATCATTAAGATCGTCCAGGTCAAATATATAAGCCATAAATCCTTTGCCTGTTGGTATTTCATCATTCAGGCTTGCAGGTGTCAACCAGTTTTGAGAGTCGAAACCATCCTGATCATTGCTCCATGTTAAAACATTTGGTTCGGATCCATCCCAATTACCATCTGCAGCCCCCGGTACTCCCTGTGTCCACATCCCCGATAGCAAATCATTGTATGAGGCTCCTTGTACCGGTGAACTTAACAGCCTCCAACCTGGCCCTGTAGTGATATTTTCACTAAACTCTGAAGCTTCAACAAAAACTGCATACGAATATGCCGGTATATCAAAATAGAGTGAATTACTGATGCCATTTGAACTGTTCTCAACAACAAGAGTTTTATAGTTGGCATCTCCTGCAACGAGCCTGTATTGCGTACCAAGGGGGGTATTAGCCGTGTTTATTTGATGATTAACACGCAGCGCCTGATTTTCGAAGTTAATGACGACAATAACATCCCTGTCTTCATTACCACCCTGTAACTGATACAAAAGGTGATCGGAGGCACCGCTTTGCAGATAAGCACTGGTGTAAGGTGTATCGAAACGATTTAAATAGTCTACAAAAGTTGCACCGAATATAAAATCTTTGTGCACTTTCATCAGCTCGTCAATCTTCTCTTGCTGTTGTTCCAGCGGATTTGTAGGCCCATAAATATCCACACCATAATAGTCGGGATAAAAAACACTCGGTAATCCGATTTTATTATTCGTCAAAATGTATGCATAGGCCAGCATTTGTCGGTTTAAAATATGCTCACCCACAGTTCTGTAATCGTGATTATTCACAAATGTTACAGCATTTACTCCGCTCATACCTTCCCCGTCAACTAAACCCGAGTTAAAAATATTTCTAACATCATAAAGCCCATTATCTGCGGCTTGTTTTAGTGCGGCTCGCAGTTCAAAGTCAAATGCTCTCACATTAATATTGCTTGCTGCAGAGGGAGTCATTTCTTGGTAGACAGCATCAATCCACCCCTTCAACACTCCTGCATCTGTTGTAAAGTGCTCTCCTACCACCATCGGCGGATTTTTCCCGGCATTGTGCAGATCATTTAAAAGTTGCCCCACAAACCAGGCCGGAAAGTGCTTTACAGCATCCATCCGAAATCCGCGAATATCCACTTCTTCCCACAGCCACTGATTCCACTCATTATAGACGGTACGAGTTGATTCACCACCCTGACTTCCGTCATAAGCTTGCTCAACATCAAAGAAGAAGAATGGAAACTCTTCATCTCCGGTCATACAGGTTGGATTCACTCCATTGGGTTTAAAATGGCGGAATGTCATTTGCCCCTTGCTTGCTGGTAAACCAGACACACTGTCGCTTGGAAGGTTTGTAAAATCAGTGCGGGTTTGTATGGTTAGTTCTCCCGCAATATCAGTGTCTCTGTCATCTGAATACAAGCCGTAAATTCTTTGATCAATCCCTGTGCCTCCCCCGTTGATCTGCTCGATGTAAATTTCAAGCTGATCACCGCTTGAATTGAAATCATCTGTAGTGAGGATGAGTTTAAATTCATCTGTGTTACATGATCCTCCAACTTCCTGAATGGCCGTTATGTCGCGTCCCAGAAAAATCTCGTCACTGTCCTCTCCACAATCCCCTCCACCATTTGGTTCTGTCTCAGCAAGAGGATTATCTTCAAAAACTGTATCAGATGTTCGGAAAAAAAGTTTATACTCTCTTCCGTTAAAATCTGTGTTGCCGGATGCCGAAGAAAATTTAAAGTAGTAGTCTCCTGCCTCGTTACCACTTTCTCCACCCAGTGGCAATACGTATCTGACTTTTCCATTCACAGGATAGGGCGTTGCTCCCTCTGAACAAGCTGATATCGGATAATTTAGTATATAATTTTCCACAACCGGATTATCTTCCCACTCCCCGCCGTCTCTGTGATTATACACAACATCGGCAACGGGAATCATAGTATTTGAGGTAAGCGCTGAAATCCAATTTTCTACTTCAGCCCCGGTCCCTAAACCGGTCTTTCCACTGATTTGTCCGTAATCGTAAAGATCTTGTGGATCGTAACCATTACTGCAATCACCAAAGCTTGCCTGTGACATTGGCGGCATCCACATCATGGTGAATCCAGCATCGCTTTGCGCGGCTGCCCTGCCAGCCATTTCATTTGCGATGGATGGTTCCGTATATCCATTGCAATCCGGCTTGGGGTAATCCCAGTACCAGCCCTGCATCATAAAATCCTGGGCATTGGTTTGACTGAACAGTGAAACTATGAGTACTAATGGAAAAAAAAGTAATGAAATGCGTTTCATAGCAAAAACCGAGATTAAAGTAAAAGTATTGGATACAAAATGTAAGCGCTTACATACAGTGTTTTTAAAAAATTAGCGCTTAAAATTTAAATCTCAAAAAATTTTGTCCTACTTCGATATGTTTTTTCGGATATACAGATTATTCAAAGTACACGTAGATGGAACGACTATTCCAAAGGAGTAAAATGTACTTAATCTAACCTGCCCAAAAGTGATCTAAGCGACTTCACTTCTTTTTATCTCTAAGTTTCTTAATAGCGTACGCACCACCCGCTGCGGCCAGCAGCCCCAGCCCTCCGTCGATTGGAGTCTGAGTCGGTTTTCCCGGCGGCGGTGGTGGCTGTGATAAGCTTAGGTCCGGTAGTAGCAGCATGCATAGTACCAAAACTAAAATAACTGCTATGAAGAAAGTTATCTCTTTTGAGGTTTTCATCGGTCTATTTAATAAGAGTAAGTTTTTTCGTTTGAATATTTCCACCTGCCTGCAGGCGATACATGTAGGTTCCGCTCGAGAGGCTGCCTGCATCAAACTGCACTTGATGCGTCCCGGCCGCAACATTTTCATTTACAAGCGTGGCCACGCGCCGGCCCATCATATCGTAGACCGCCAGGTTCACCTGCGAGTTTTCGGGCAGGTCGTAACTAATAACTGTAGTAGGATTGAATGGGTTGGGGTAGTTTTGGCGAAGTGTAAGCTGAGCCGGAATTTCATATTCAAATAGATTTTCCTGACTTGCAGACTGCTGAATTCGAATAACAAATCGTTCCTCGGCTACATCCTGTTTGAACACCGGGATTTTTTCTGTCATAAAATGGTTTTTATCTGTGCGGTCTTTTTGGGCAGTAGAACTCAATAAAAACGAATATTCTTCGCTCTCTTTAAGATTAATCGTACGATTTTCGAATCGATCAATCAGTTCAACAGACCACTCCTCAGGAATTACTTCAAATGAAGAAACCCTAAGAGTAGCATGACCAGAATAGGGGCTGCCCTCAACATACGCACCAGCCTCGATGGGTATTTCAATGGTCTTATCAGAATTTTCCGGCAAGCTTTTCAACAGAGTGGGATTTGTGCTATTCACTGAGTAAAAATAAACAAATGAGTCAGTGAGTGGAGTAAGATAGTAGGCGTCATGATCCGTAAACTCTGTTTCGTATTCCTCACTAAACCTGAAAGCCGTAGCAGCAGATATCTCCCCGGCGGTTAGCTCAAGTGCAATGACCGGTTTGGATATCTCTTTCTCTTTAAATAGGGTTGAATTGTCGATATTCTCTGAACGGGCACCCGGTGCAACTGATAATGCAGGAGCCGAGGCATTTGCCTTTACCCAGAAAGCCTGGAAGGGTGCAATGGCATCAGAAGTTGTAATTCCTTCAATGTCTGCTGGGCTCGTATCACCTCCACTTGTAACTTTATATAATTCCGTTTCGGGATTCCAGATGTATGCAAAACCGTTCAGATTGGTTTTTGTCCAGCTTCCAGAGCCCCAGTCAAGAGATGCGCCAAACGGATTGCCCATCAAATTCCAGCCCTCTCCCCCAGCTGCAGTATATGTTGGACTAAAATCAAATGAAGAACCAATCACATTTTCTGTACCGTCTACAGAAAACGTAAATGGAAAACCCAGTGCTGAGGCCGGATCATTCAGATTTTTTCGTTGATACATTAACATAAAATACCCCTTCCCTGCTTCCATGCTATTTGAGGACGGCGCCGTGTATCGTTCGTTATTCGTAGATGCCGTGCTTGTTTCATCATAAAATACCACGTTAGGATCACCTGCAGATGGATCGTCCGAGCCATCGAATCCCTGCGTCCAGGCTTGCTCAAAGAGTCCGCCAGGGCCTGCAAATGCTCCCCCACTAACCGGTGATGAAAAAGCCACCCAGTTACCAGAATCTGCAATCTCACGTTCGAAGGTAACGGCTCCGTTAATTGTGCCATCGTTGATCAAAATTCCACCGGGTTCAACCGTAATACTGTTGTGGGTTACATCTGCACCTGACTCAACCCTCAATACCCCACCTGATCGTACTGTTATATCAGCAAGAGTAACTGTTGAGCCACTAACTACTGTAAATGTGCCACCTTCTTGCACATCAATAGCTGAACTTGACAAACCAACGGATGTAGATAGTGTACCGCCTGAAATAGTTGTTGCTCCTGTATAGTTCTGGGTGCCATACAATGAAAGATCAGTGTCTCCCGAAGCATTGACAATTAAGCTACCTCCGCCTGAAATACTGTTCTGAAAAAGAACCCCTTTATTTGCACCTGTAATGGTTAAAGATTGACCTGATGCAATATCCACTGTACCACCATTACTGCTGCCGACCTCTGCCAATGATGCAATTGAAATATTATTGTCTACATCAAACGTAGCTCCTGATGCCACACGCACGTCTGTGAGGGAGGCCAGTGTACCTGTAAGCTGAAGCGTACCCGCAGACACGATTGTATCATCTTCATAGGTATTTTCTGCTGACAGCGTAAGCGTTCCTGATCCATCCTTGTTAATTCCACCATTTGAAATAATACCCGATATACTATTATTAACCGGAGTTGTAAGCGTATGAATACCACCGTCCATATCAACATTCCCAGAGATAGTTAGAGAACCATTTCTGCTGGAAACCGTGCCACCCAAAGTAATATCACCCTGAATAAGCATATCTTTTTCTGTAACTCTATCTGTTGTTGAGTTAGAGCTCAATAACGTTCCGCCTGCCATTCTTAAGAGACCTCCCGAAGGTATTGTATCTACAATTCTTATTTCACCACCTTCTAAATTTATTGAACCGGTTACTCCTGCCGGTCTTAGTTCAAAATAACCGCTCCCATCTTTGAAGATAGCTCCATTATCCACTGTTTTTGTCCCACCTGATAACGAACTGCCAAAACCCATAAAATGATTCTGATTACCACCTAAATAAAGTGTATTACCATTAAGGTTGATGTCATCCCGATAGTCCAGTGTCCCCCCGGTAACATTAATTCGAGTATCCCCTGCTAGCGCAATTGGACCCGGGAATTCATTGGTTCCGGAACCAATTTTCTGCATAGCTCCATTGCCAGAAACACCAATACCTGTAATTGTAAGTGCTTCAGCGGGGTAATCTGTGCCTGCATTTAAAATAAGGGAAGCTCCGTCATTTACGGTTGTCCCGGCATCAATTGTTCCTAAACCACTTTCATTATTCAACTGTATAGATCCACCATTTATAATAGTTTCACCTGTATATGTATTCGCACCGTACATTCCCAGCAGGCCTGATCCATTTTTAATGAGACCACCCGTGCCTGAAATGGTGTTCTGAAATCTGTCAGTCGTATAGCCGCCAGCAATAGTTAGTATTTCGTTTCCTAAATCAATAGAACCTCCGTTACTAGTTCCCGTTTCACCAACCGATCGCACCGTTACCGGCTGATCGTTCAAGTCAAAAGTAGCTCCGGACGAAATTGTAACATCAGTAGAGTTGGACAAATCCCCGCCTGAAACCAGCTGGAAAGTACCCGCTTCTACAGCAGTACTTCCAGTGTAGGTCATAGCAGCACCTATTTGAATCGTTGAATTTTGTTTAAGCGAAATTCCGCCGGATCCTTCAACTACACCATTTAAAGAAAGCGTATTCCCGTTATCACCAAAAACATCAATGAAATTTCCATTCGTAAAGATCTGTCCATTGAATTGCAGATTACCAGAAACGGGGTTTAGTTCAACGGGGCTACTTTGTAGAGCAATATTATTTGTAAAAGTGTGAGTCGCCGTACTGTTATTTCGAATAATGGGAGTATTATCATCGGTTTCCACAACATCAATGCCTTCCCCGCTTATTGTCCTGCCACTTGTTGCATTAGCAGTAAATGTTATTCTGTTTAAGTCAAAGAAAGCTTCTGAATTATTCATGGACGTTTCATGATTATTATCAAATACCAAATCATAAATTCCAAAACAATTCGGAGCATTTCGTGAAGTATTTGCACCATAATGTGGATAAAACCATTGAGAATCGGCTGTACCTATTTCCGCACAAGGATTCGTTCCTTCAAACCAATTACCAGAACCTGCCTCTGCCCTCCAAAATATTTCTTGAGTCTGCCCCCAAACAACATTACCCCAACCAGCCATCAGAATCAGCAGGCAAGATAACACTACATTCTTAAATAGAATGATCATAGTATCTCTGTTTTCCATAATAATTTTGATCTTTTTTGATGATAATCTCCACCAATGTTTATTGATAAATGAAGAGAAAATGAAAGGAATTCAGCTGTTCAACATGATTTTACTATTCGACTCAAAACCATTACCCCCTAAACTTTATTCCAGTATTATTTTTTACCCCTCAAGCCACAGTTAATAATCATTAAATAAATAAATTTTTATTTTGAATGCAATTACCGATAAAATGAAATGATGTCTTTATAATCGGTTCTAATCTTTAATCTGTTCTCATTCCCCTGTTTTCCTCATTAATCCTCCCTATTTTAACAAGCCGGTATTAATCCCTTCACAAATTTCAGGTTTTCAGAAAAACGTATGCTCCAGATCGATAACATCTCGCTCTACTTTGGCGAACGGCCGCTTTTTAATGAGATATCAGCGACTATCAACCCCGGGGAGCGAATCGGTCTGGTAGGGCCGAACGGTGCCGGTAAATCGACACTGCTGAAGGTTATTGCCGGCGAACAAAATGCCGACGGCGGCTCTGTGAAAATGAGCAACACGGCAACCGTTGGTTATCTCCCGCAGGATGGCGTTGAACCCGATCCCAACCTCACCGTAATGCAGGAGGTGGAGCACGCTTTCAGCGAAATTCTGAACCTTCGCAAAACGTATCAAACCGTTCAAAAAAAACTTGAAAACAGTAACGCCGGAACGTCTGAACACGATGCTGCGGTTGTGGAATTTGGAAATATTCAGCACCAAATGGAAGATGCCGG
>Ga0081535_100781_pt1 | contig 15832 bp, 9 predicted proteins | sample HotLakmasection3_FD_71020 | JGI IMG/M metagenome (GOLD analysis project Ga0081535, IMG submission 71020) | Hypersaline microbial mat communities from Hot Lake, Washington, USA - Section #3 (SPADES assembly) (version 2) | ecosystem: Environmental > Aquatic > Non-marine Saline and Alkaline >... | reverse complement strand
AAGAACCACGTGGTGTGCGCCAGATGCCACTTCGCCGGGCTCGCCACGGCCGCGACCTGCACCGTCATGTCCTCGGGCGACAGCGGCTCGCACAGCGCGTTGGTGCGCCGCCGCGTCTCGAGATACACCGCGACCACGTCGTCCCGATCGATGTTGAGCGCCGAGGCGGCGCGCGGCGTGGTCATGACGGCCTCGCGAACCGCGCGCAACCCGGCGCGCGTCCCGTGAGTCTACAGCCGAAGCCCGCGCGAGACGAGCGCTCGCTCCGCGAGATCAAAGAGCAGCTGCGCCGCGATCGCCATGACCGCCGCCGGCCCCGCCCCGAGAAGAATGAGTGAAAAATCATCGAGGCGAATGCCCGTCAGGATCGGCTGCCCGTACCCGCCCACCCCGATCAGCGCCGCGAGCGTCGCCGTGCCCACGTTGATCACCACCGCCGTCTTGATCCCCGCGAGGATCATCGGGAGCGCCATCGGCAGCTCCACGTCGACGAACCGCTGCGCGCTCGAGAGCCCGATCGCCCGCGCCGATTCCTGCACGCCCGCCGGCACGCCCGTGAGCCCCGCGTGCGTGTTGCGCACGATCGGAAGCAGCGAGTACAGGAAGAGCGCGACGATCGCCGTGAGGGGACTCAGCCCGAACACGGGGATGAGCAGCACGAGCAGCGCGAGCGACGGCATCGTCTGCATGACGCCGACGACCCACAGCACGGGCGGCGCCGACGCGGGCACGCGCGCGGCGACCACCCCGAGCCCGATCCCGATGACCATCGCCCCCGCCATCGACGCCGCGACGAGCTGAAGATGCTCGATCGTCGTCCGACCGAGCGTGTCCCAGTGCGTCGTCGCCCTCGCCTCGGATCGGACGTCGAGCGCCGACGCGAGGAACTCCTGCGCGACGATCGCCTCGGGGACTCGCGGCGCCTCGTCCGTGGGGCCGATCTTCGCGAGCCGGTTGAGTCGCGACATCGTCGACTCATCGATCGCCCCCTCAAGGCGACGCAGCGCCGCAAGCGCCTCCGGCGCCCGCTCGCCGACGTCAAGCCGATACAGCAGCACCGCGTCGTACCGAGGGAAGTGCCCCAGATCGTCCTCGAGCACGACCAGGTCGTAGTACGCGATCTCCGCGTCCGTCGCGTACAGGTCCATCGCCGCGATGTCGCCGGAGGCGAGCGCACGGTACGCAAGCTCGTGCTGCATCCCCGACGCCGGGTTCTCCAGCCCGTAGGCGTCGCGGAGCCCGGGCCAGCCGTCCGCGCGCTGCATGAACTCGTTGGAGAAGCCGAGCCGCAGCCCGGGATGACCGCGAAGATCGGACACCGAGCGCAGGCGGCGCCGCTGCGCCGTCTCGCGCGTCACGCCCAGGGCGTACGTGTTGTTGAACCCGAGCGGCCCGATCATCCCCAGCCCGAACTCCTCGCGAAGAACGCGCGCAAGCTCCGCGGACGACCGGATGTCGCGGTCCGCGAGCAGCTCGCCGCGGAGCGTCCCGGTGTACTCCGGGTAGAGGTCGATGTCGCCGCGCGTCAGGCCCGAGAAGAGCACCCGCGAGCCCCCCAGCTCGCGCCGATGGCGAGCGGGCGCGCCGCTCGATCGCGCGAGCTGCGTCGCGATCTCGCCGAGCACGACGGATTCCGTGAACGTCTTGGAGCCGACGACGACGGGCTCCGCGTCCGCCGGCGCGGTCGCCAGGACCAGGGCCGCGATCGCCGCGACGAGGCGAGCGATCACGGGGCCCCTCCCGCGAGCAGCGACTCGACGCGCTCGAACTGCGCCCGCACGAAGCGATCGACCCAGTCGCTCGCCGGGCGCTGACGCAGGTCGCGGAAGCTCCCGCGCTGCGCGATCTCGCCCTCCCGGAGCAGCAGCAGGTCGTCCGGCGCCAGGCACGCCGCCTCCGCGAGGTCGTGCGTGACGAGGACCACCGTCTTGCCGAGCCGCTCGAAGAGGTCGCCCAGCTCGCGCTGCAGGTCCGAGCGGATGAGCGGATCGAGCGCGCCGAGGGGCTCGTCCAGGAGCAGCGCCTCGGGATCGAGCACGAGCGCCCGCATGAGCGCGACGCGCTGGCGCTGACCCCCGGAGAGCTCCGCGGGGAACCGCGCCAAGGCGCTCGCCGGCAGGCGCACGAGGTCCGCCAGCTCCTCGAGCCGCGCGTCGATCCACGCCCGGTCCCGCCCGGCGCGCCGCGCGGGAAGCGCCACGTTCCGCCGAGCCGTCAGATGCGGAAAGAGCCCGCCCGACTGGATCGCGTACCCGAGCCGCCGCCGCACCGCGCGAAGATCCGCCGCGCGGAGATCCTCGCCCCCCACCAGCACGCGCCCCTCGTCGGGCTCGATGAGCCCGATGAGCAGGCGCAGCAGCGTCGATTTCCCGCATCCCGACGGCCCGATGAGCGCCGTGACCGTCCCGTCGGGGAACGCCGCGCTCACGTCCCGCAGCGCCGTCTCGCGCCCGAACGATTTGCTTGCGTGAACGACCTCGAGCATCGCCCGAGTCTACTCGCTGACGTCCCCCGCACCCGCCGCGTCGTCGAGCCGCCTCCCGCACCGCCGGCAGAACCGCGCGTCCGCGCCGTGGCCGCCCGCTCCGCACTCCTGGCATGCGACGCCGCTTCTCGCGGACCGTCCGTACCCGGTCATCTCCGCCGTCACGATCCCCGTCGGGATGATGATGAGCGAGTACCCGATGAGAACCAGCACCGCCGTCGTGAGTTTCCCGAACGCCGTGATGGGCGTGATGTCCCCATAGCCCACGGTCGTCATCGTGATGATCGCCCAGTACATCGCGCTCGGCATCGAGCGAAAATCCTCGTTTCCCGCGTTCCCCTCGACCACGTGCATCACGGCGCTCGCGATGAGCACCACGATGAGAACCGTCGCCAGAAACACCGCGATCTTGTGCCAGCTCTCGTACAGCGCCGACCGCAGCGCCGACGCCTCGCGGAGGTACCGCGTCAGCTTGAGCACCCGGAAGACCCGCAGAAGCCGCAGCGTCCGCACCACGAGCAGCCGCTCCCCGCCCGGCACGATGAGCCCGATGAACGCCGGGAGGATCGCGAGCAGATCGATGATCCCGAAGAACGACCGCGCGTACCGCATCGGGCGGCGCGCGATCGCCAGGCGCAGCAGGTACTCAATGGTGAACAGCACCGTGAACATCCACTCGAGCCCGAGAAGCCACGTCCGGTAGGGCTCGGCCTCCGCCGCGCGCATCGTGCTGACGATCACGACGACGACCGAGGCGCAGATCGTCAGGATCAGCGCGACGTCGAACGCCTTGCCCGCGGGCGTGTCCGCCTCAAAGACGATCTCGCGCAGCCGCTCGCGCGAGGTCAGGCGTCGGCCCGTCCGGCTCCGCTCGCTCACGGCTGCGCCCCTCCCTCGGAGCCGTCCGATCAGGCGTTCGAGGCCGCGCCGCCGCGACGCTCCCGGCGCCCGCGCCTCCGGTTGACAAGATCGGTCCGAATGGTAAGGTCAGAACAGCATCAAGAGATCCGGGACGAACATCATCCCGGACGGCAACCGATCGGTCGCGAGCCGACACGGTGCCGAGCCCGGCTTCGGCAAGGAGCGATGCGGGCGGGACCACGCGGGACCCGTCAAACAGGCAGCAACGGTTGCTGCACGCCTTGCCATCTGGGGTCCGGCTGATCTTGAGGTCGCGAGGGAACGCGGCATGCCCGGACGCCACCACGCCCAGACCGAACCGACCTTCAGCTTCGAGTTCTTCCCCCCGCGCACGGACGACGCGCTCGCCGCGCTCTTGGACACGCTCCGCGAGCTCGAGCCCCTTGAGCCGACCTTCGTGAGCGTCACCTGCCGGTCCGGAGGGCTCGAGAGCGAGCGCACGCGCCGGCTCGTCCAGCGTGTGCGCCGCGACACGTCGCTCACGACCGTGCCCCACCTCACCTGCCGCGGCCGCACGCGCGACGACGTGCGCGCGCTGCTCGAGCGCTACCACGCCGACGGCGTCACCGACCTGCTCGCGCTCGCCGGGGACCCCGCGCCCGGAGCCACGGTCGAGGGCGACTACCGCTACGCCGCCGAACTGGTGCGCGACATCCAGCGGTTCAACGACCGCCTCGCGGACCCGACCCGCCGCTTCCGTGTGGGCGTCGCGGGGTTCCCGGAGGGCCATCCCGCCACGCCCAACCGCCTCCGCGAGATGGAGAACCTCAAGGCCAAGGTCGACGCGGGGGCCGACTGGATCTGCACGCAACTCTTCTTCGACAACCGCGACTACGACGACTTCCGCGAGCGGTGCGACCTGGAGGGGATCAACGTCCCCATCCTCGCGGGCATCATGCCCGTCACCTCGTGGAGGGCCTACGAGCGGATGGCCGAGCTCGCCGGCGGCGTGCGTTACCCCGCGGCGCTCATCCGCTCGCTGCGCCGCTGCGAGGACGCCGAGGCCGTCGCCCGCGTGGGCGTGCACTGGGCGACCGAGCAGTGCCGCGATCTGCTCGACCGCCAGGTCGACGGCCTGCACTTCTACACCCTCAACCGTTCCCGCGCCACGCTCGAGATCTACCGAAGCCTGGGCGTGCGTTCCTCAAGAGCGCTCGCCGCCTCCGCCTAAGGGATCGCCCCGCCGATGTCACGCGCCACGCCGAGCCGATTTCTCGACGCCCTCAATGACCGCCGCCTCGTCATCGACGGGGCCATGGGCACGTCGCTTCAGTCGTGCGACTGCTCCCTCGAGAAGGACTACCAGGGCAGGGAGAACTGCTCCGAGGTGCTCGTCCTCACGCGACCCGACCTCGTGCGCGGCATCCACGAGTCCTTCCTGAACGCCGGCGCCGACTGCGTCGAGACCAACACCTTCGGCGCGAGCCGGATCACGCTCGGCGAGTTCGACCTGCAGGACCGCACGAGGGAGATCAACCGGCTCGCGGCGTCGATCGCCCGGGAGGCTTGCGACAGGCGCGCGACCGGGGACAAGCCGCGCTTCGTGCTGGGCTCGATCGGCCCGGGAACGAAGCTCCCGACGCTCGGGCAGGTCGAGTGGGAGGACCTGCGCTCGGGCCTGGCGATCCAGGCGGCGGGGCTCCTTGACGGCGGCGCCGACGCGTTCCTCATCGAGACGTGCCAGGACCTGCTGCAGGTCAAGTGCGCGATCAACGCGTGCCTCGATGCGCTGCGCGAGCACGGGCTGACCACCAAGCACGTGCCGATCCTCGTGAGCGTGACGATCGAGACCAACGGCGCGATGCTGCTCGGCACCGAGATCAGCGCGGCGGCCCGCACGCTCGCGAGCTTTCCCATCGCGTCGCTCGGGCTCAACTGCGCGACCGGGCCCGACGAGATGGTCGAGCACGTCCACTGGCTGAGCCGCCACTGGGATCGCCACCTCTCGCTCGTTCCAAACGCCGGGCTCCCCGAGCTTCGCGACGGGGCGACGGTCTACCCGCTCGGCCCCGAGACGTTCGCGGAGAGGACGGCCGATCTGGCGGTCGAGGCGGGCGTGAGCCTCATCGGCGGGTGCTGCGGCACGACGCCCGCGCACATCGCGGCGCTCGAGAGGCGCCTCCGCGACGCGCCGCCGCGGAAGAAACGCGACGCGTCCATGCCTCCGGGCGCCGCGAGCCTCTACTCGGCGTGCGACTTCCGCCAGGACAGCTCGTTCCTGATCGTGGGCGAGCGATCGAACACCAACGGCTCGCGGACGTTCAAGCGGCTGCTCGACGGGGACGACTGGGACGGACTCGTGACCGTCGCGCGCGAGCAGATCCGCGACGGGTCGCACATGCTCGACGTCTGCGTCGACGAGGTCGGACGCGACGGCTCGGCGGACATGCGCCGGCTCATCGGCCTCTACGCCCAGAGCTCCACCGTGCCCCTCATGATCGACTCGACCGAGGTCGAGGTGATGGAGGCGGGGCTGCTCAAGGCGCCGGGCAAGTGCGTCATCAACTCGCTCAACCTCGAGGAGGGCGAGCCCAAGGCCAACCGCGTCCTCGAGCTCGCGCGCACCTACGGCGCCGCCGTGGTCGCGGGCACGATCGACGACGACCCGGGCGAGGCGATGGCCAAGACCGCGGCGCGCAAGCTCGCGGTCGCCGAGCGCCTCTACGAGCTGGTGGTCGAACGCGGCGGCCTCCCGCCCGAGGATCTCTTCTTCGACCCGCTCGTGCTGCCCGTCACGACGGGCGTCGAGGCCGATCGCCGGCTCGCGCTCGAGACGATCGAGGGCGCGCGCCTGATCAGCGAGCGGTTCCCGGAATGCCAGATCATCGCGGGCGTCTCGAACGTGTCCTTCGGACTCGACCCCGCGGCGCGGACCGTGCTCAACTCCGTGTTCCTGCACGAGCTGATCGGGGCGGGCCTGACCGCGGCGATCGTGCACGCGTCGAAGATCCTCCCGCGAGCCCGGATCTCGGACGAGAAGTGGATCGCGGCGCTCGATCTCATCCACGACCGGCGCGACGCGGGCGATCCGCTCCACCGGTTCATCGGGCTCTTCCAGGGCGACGAGGAGGACGCCGCGGCGCGCGAGTCCATCCACGACCTGCCCATCGAGGAGCGCCTCCGGCGACACATCATCGACGGCGAGCGCGAGAAGCTCGAGGGCTCGCTCGACGAGGCGCTCGACCGCTACCCGGCGCTCGAGATCATCAACGAGCATCTGCTCGCCGGGATGAAGGTCGTTGGCGAGCTCTTCGGCCGCGGCGAGATGCAGCTCCCCTTCGTGCTGCAATCGGCGGAGGTCATGAAGAAGGCCGTTGCGCACCTCGAGCCGCACATCCCGAAGGAGGACGCGAGCGGCGCCAGGGCGACCATCGTGCTCGCGACCGTTCGCGGCGACGTCCACGACATCGGCAAGAACCTCGTGGACATCATCCTCTCGAACAACGGCTACCGCGTCGTGAACCTCGGCATCAAGCAGCGCCTCCAGGCGATCCTCGACGCCTGCGAGACCCACCGCGCCGATGCGATCGGGCTCAGCGGCCTGCTCGTCAAGAGCGTGGGCGTGATGCACGAGAACCTGCGCGAGATGGCCGATCGCGGGCTGAGCGTGCCCGTGCTGCTGGGGGGCGCCGCGCTCAAGCGGCACTACGCCGAGACCACGCTCCGCGAGACGTACCGCACGGGCCGGGTCTATTACGGCGCCAACGCGTTCGAGGCGCTCTCGATCATGGACCGGCTCGCGAGGAAGGACACGCGGGCGCTCGACGACGCCATCGAGGAGCGCCTGGCCAGGCGCGAGCGGGCCGGGGCGCTCGCGACCGGGCGCGCCGGCGCGAGCGTCGCCGTCGCCACGGCGCCCACGCGGAGCGCGGTCGCAACCGACGTCGAGGTTCCCTCGCCGCCCTTCTGGGGCTCGCGGATCGCCGAGGGGATCGACCTCGAGACGGTGTACGCCTACATCAACACCGTCGCGCTCTTCCGCGGGCAGTGGCAGTACCGGAAGGGCCGCAAGAGCGACGAGGAGCACCGGCGCCAGATCGAGCGCGAGGTCGAGCCCCTCTTCGCCGAGCTCCGCGACCGGTGCGCCCGCGAGGGACTGCTGCGGCCGGCGGCGGTGTGGGGCTACTTCCCCTGCGCGAGCGAGGGGGACGACCTCGTCGTCTTCGACCCCGAGGACCATGATCGCGAGATCGAGCGCTTCGCGTTCCCCCGGCAGGCGGGGCGCAAGCGGCTCTGCATCGCCGACTTCTTCCGTCCGATCGACGCCGGCGAGCGCGACGTCCTGGCGATGCACTGCGTCACCGTCGGGCCGCGGGTCACCGAGGCGTGCAACGAGCTCTTCGCGGGCGATCGCTACTCCGAGTACCTGCACCTGCACGGGCTGGGGGTCGAGACCGCCGAGGCGCTCGCGGAGCTCTGGCATCGTCGCATCCGGGAGGAGCTCGGGATCGCGGGCGAGGACGCGGCGGACGTCCGCGAGGTCTTCACCCAGGGCTACCGCGGCTCCCGCTACTCCTTTGGCTACCCGGCGTGCCCTGACATGAGCGACCAGCGGAAGCTGTTCCGCCTGCTCGAGCCCGAGCGGATCGGCTGCGCCCTGACCGAGAACGACCAGATCGTCCCCGAGCAGAGCACGAGCGCGATCGTCGCCCATCATCCGCAGGCGAAGTACTTTGCCGTGTGAGCGGGGGCCGGAGCTTCCCGGCGAAACGGTTCTCGCCCCGATCGGTTGAAGCTACAGTGACCGCTCAGCCCTCTGAGAAGGAGAGACGTCGATGCGAATGCTCTGTGCCGCCGTGACCGTCGCCCTGGCGGGCGCCCCCGCCCTGGCGCAGGAGGTCACCCAGAACTGGTTCCGCTCGCCGACCGTGAGCCCCGACGGGTCCACGATCGTCTTCACCCACGGCGGGGACCTCTGGTCCGTCCCGATCGAGGGCGGACGGGCGACTCCCCTGACGGTGCACCCCGCCCACGAGACGGACCCGGTCTTCAGCCGCGACGGCTCGATGATCGCCTTCGCCTCCGACCGCCACGGCAACATGGACGTGTTCGTGATGCCCGCCGAGGGCGGGCCGGCGAAGCGCCTCACCCACCACGAGGCGGACGACCAGCCGACGGACTTCTCGCCCGACGGGAGCGCCGTGATCTTCTCGAGCGTCCGCGGCGACCATGAGGCCAGCGCCCTCTTCCCGGCGCGCATCCTCCCCGAGCTGTACTCGGCGCCCGTCGATGGCGGAACGCCCGAGATGATCCTGACGACGCCCGCGGCCCAGGCCCGCTACGACCGCGAGGGCGATCGCATCCTCTACGAGATCATCAAGGGCTACGAGGATGAGTACCGCAAGCACCACACCTCGTCGGTGACGCGCGAGATCTGGGTGTACGACGCCGAGGACGGTTCGCACACCCAGCTCACCGACTACAACGGCGAGGACCGCGACCCCAAGTGGACGAGCGACTTCCGCGGGTTCTACTTCCTCTCCGAGCGCGCGGGCGACATGAACGTCTTCCGCCAGCCGCTCCGAGCCGGGGCCGCCGCGGAGCAGCTCACCGACTTTGAGGACCACCCGGTCCGCCATCTCTCGGCGAGCCGCGACGGACGACTCGTCTTCAGCTGGCACGGCGACATCTACACGATGCGTCCCGGCCAGGAGCCGCAGCGCGTGCCGATCGACATCGCCGTCGACGGCCGCGCCGGGGACATGATCCTCGGGACCGAGCGTTCGGGCGCCACGGAGTTCGCGGTCGCGCCGAGCGGCAAGGAGATCGCCTTCGTCGTCCGCGGCGAGGTCTTCGTCACGAGCGTCGACTTCTCCACCACGCGGCGCATCACGAGCACGCCCGAGCAGGAGCGTTCGGTGATGTTCTCCCCCGACGGCCGCTCGCTCGTCTACGCCGGCGAGCGCGACGGCTCGTGGAACATCTACCGCGCGAGCCTCGCCGACGAGGACGAGCTCTACTTCTTCAGCGCGACCAAGATCGACGAGGAGGCGCTCGTCGCGACCGAGGCCGAGGAGTTCCAGCCCCGCTACTCGCCCGACGGGAAGAAGATCGCCTACCTGCACAACCGCTCGACCATCAAGGTGTACGACCTCGAGAGCAAGGACGTCGTGACGTCGCTCGGGGGCGAGTGGTACTACTCCTACTCCGACGGCGATCACTGGTTCCGCTGGTCGCCCGACAGCCGGTGGCTCGCGGTTCACTTCTACAACCGCGGCCGCGCGTTCGTCCACGAGGTGGGCATCGTCCCCGCCGACGGCTCCGAGCCGCCGCTTGACGTCTCCCAGTCCGGCTACGACGACGTCGCCCCGCGCTGGGCGATGGAGGGCGGCGCCGTCGCCTGGGCGACCGCTCGCTACGGCGAGCGAGCCCACGGCTCGTGGGGCGCCGAGTACGACGTCGTCGCGACCTTCCTCACCCAGGACGCCTACGACCGCTTCCGCCTGAGCAAGGAGGAGTACGAGCTCCGCAAGGAGGCCGAGGAGAAGAACAAGGAGGACAAGGACGACGCCGACGAGACGAAGGACGACGCGGACGCGGAGGGCGAGGAGAACGGCGACGAGGGCGAGGACGCCGACGAGACGAAGGACGAGGACGAGGTCGAGCCCATCGAGATCGAGCGCGAGGGCCTCGACAAACGCACCGAGCGCCTGACGATCCACTCCTCCGACCTCGGCGACTTCGAGATGTCCCCCGAGGGCGACAAGCTCTTCTACCTCGCCCGCTTCGAGCGCGGCTACGACCTCTGGGTCCGCGACTTCCGCGAGGAATCGACCAAGATCCTCGCGAAGCTCGGGGCGAACAGCGCGTCGATGGCCCTTTCCGACGACGGCAAGAACATCTTCCTGCTCGCCGATGGATCGCTCTCGAAGATCGACGCGAGCTCCGGCGCCCGAGAGACCATCGCCTTCGCCGCGGAGCTCGAGATCGACGCCGCCGCGGAGCGCGAGCACCTCTTCGACCACGTCTGGCGCCAGACGAAGCAGAAGTTCTACCGGCCCGACCTCCACGGCGTGGACTGGGACTTCTACCGCGAGCAGTACGAGCCCAAGCTCGCCGGGATCACCAACACCCGCGATCTCGCGATCCTCTTCTCGGAGCTCCTCGGCGAGCTCAACGCCTCGCACACCGGCGGGCGATACCGTCCGGAGCGGGAGCCCGGCGACGCCTCCACCGCGTCCCTCGCCGCGTTCTACGAGCGTGTGGACGACGGCTTCCGGCTCGTGGAGATCATGAAGGGCAGCCCGCTCGAGAAGGACGAGCTCGGCATCGAGGAGGGCATGATCCTCACCGCGATCGACGGGCGCGAGCTCGATGAGTCGGTCAACCTCCACGCGCTCCTCGACGGGAAGGCGGGCGACCGCGTCCGCCTCACGCTCCGCGACGAGGACGGGGAGACGATGGACCGCGTCGTCCGGCCCGTCTCGATGGGCGACGAGAACCGCCTCCGCTACGAGCGCTGGGTCGACCAGCGCCGCGAGATCGTCGACGAGGCGTCGGACGGCCGGCTCGGGTACGTCCACGTTCAGGGCATGAACGATCCTTCCTTCCGCGAGACCTACTCCGACGTGCTCGGCCGCTACTTCGACCGCGAGGGCCTCATCGTCGACACCCGCTTCAACGGCGGCGGGTGGCTCCACGACGACCTCGCCACGTTCCTCACCGGCGATCACTACGTCGACCTCTACCCGCGCGACGACGAATCGCCCGACGTCAAGTACCTGGGCGACTCGCACCAACGCTGGACCAAGCCCTCGATCGTCGTCATGAGCGAGGGCAACTACTCCGACGCGCACTTCTTCCCGTGGGTGTACACGGAGCTTGAGATCGGCGACACCGTCGGGATGCCCGTCCCCGGCACCACCACCGCCGTCTGGTGGGAGCGCCTGCACACGGGCGACCTCATCTTCGGCATCCCGCAGGTCGGGGCCAAGGGCAAGGACGAGGTCTACCTCGAGAACCAGCAGCTCGAGCCGACGCACCTGGTCGAGTTCGACCCCGAGTCCGCCGCCGAGGGCCGCGACACGCAGCTCCTCGAGGCGGTCCGCATCCTGCTCGAGGACATCGACGAGGACTGACGCCCGCCCGAGCCTCGGAACGTCGAACGCCCGCCGGCGAGTCTCGCCCGGCGGGCGTTTTTCGTGCGCTCACTCGCCCGCGCGCGGGATGCGCCGCCCGTGCGGGTCCTCGCTCGGGCCCGCGGGCGGGCCGCCCGAGAGGTGCTCGAGCCGCTCGGCCGCCTCGTGCACGTGATCGGGCGCGAGGCCCGCCTCATCGACGAGGAACCGCTCCCAGAGCCGATGCCGAGCGACCAGCGCCTCGCCCTCGGCGCGTCCGGCGGGCGTCAGCGCGAGCCCGCCGTCGCGCTCGGCCACGAGCCCCCGCCGAAGGGCCGCGCGCAGGCCGACCGCGCCGCGCGGAGCGAGCCGATCACGAAGAGCGGCGCGCAAGACCGCCGCCTCTCCGCTCTCGTGGGCCCTGTACAGCGCGCCGACGACGTCCTCGCGAGCCACGCGACGCGCGAGGGCGCGATGGCGCCAGAGCTTCGCGATCACCCCGTGGCGGGGCGAGAAGAGGATCGCCGCGGTCAGGAGCGCGCCCGCGGCGACCGCCATCGAGCCGGCCGCGTTGACGGAGTCCTTCCCGGCGATCGCCGGGATCCCGGTCGCCGCGGCGTAGCCCCCCGCGGCGCTGGCGACCGCGACGCCCACGCTCGCGAGCACCTGCGTCCAGAGGCGGTCGGTCAGGAGGCGCGCGGTGGCCGCCGGACAGACGAGCATCGCGATCACGAGGATCGAACCGACGGCCTCGAAGGACGCGACCGTCGCGGCCGCGACGAGGATCATCAGCGCGTAGTGCAGCGCGCCCGCGTGGTAGCCCTGCGTGGTCGCGAGCGCCGGGTCGAACGCCGCGAGGCGCAGCTCTTTGAAGAGCGCGATGACGAAGACGCTCGAGAGCAGCGCGACGAGCGCAAGCGTCTCCACCTGGCGGGGCGCCGCGCGAATCGTCTCGACGGCGAACGCCCCGCTCCACTCGGCGGGCGCGTCATACCACACGAGCGTCTCGAGCTGTCCGTGCAGCACGCAGTCGGCGTCGAGGTCCACCTGCCGCGCCGCGTCCTCGATCAGCAGCACGCCCAGGGCGAAGAGCACGCTGAAGACGACGCCCATCGCCGCGCCGGGCTCGACGCGCCCGAGCTTCTTGACGATCTCGACCAGCACCACGGTCGCGACGCCCGCGAGCGCGGCGCCGAGGAACATCGCCGCCGGATCGCGCGACGCCGTGACGATGAACGCGATCACGAGCCCGGGCAGGACGCTGTGGCTGATCGCGTCGCCCATCAGGCTCAGCCGGCGCAGCACGAGAAAGTTCCCGAGCAGACCGCACGAGACCGCCGCGAGCACGCCCGCCAGGAGCGGGAAGAGATCCAGGGCCGGGTCGAGCGTCATCGCGCGCCTCCCGGAGCCGCGGGCGCGGGGCGACCGAGGCTCGCGAGGCGGCTCTCAAGCTCCGCGACGAGTTCCTCCGAGAGCACGTGCTCGACCTGGTCGACCGACCAGTCCACGTGGCTCGGCGCCACGTCCGCGTAGCTCACGAGGTACTGCTCCCAGAGCGCGTGGTTCCGCGCGACGCGTCGCCCGCGGTCGATCCCGCGGGGCGTCAGCCGAAGGGCGCCGCGGCGCTCCCGCCGGGCGTCGCCGCGGCGCACGAGCGACCACGCCACGAAGATCCGCGCCGCCCGCGGCCACCCGCGCTCGCGGGCGACGGCCGCGATCTCGCCGGGCTCGATGACGTCGACCCCGCGGTCGTGGGCGGCCTCGAGCAGGTGCTCGCCCGCGATGCGCAGGCGGAGGCGCGCGCGTCGCCAGGCGCTGGCGATGACGCCGCGCCGGGGCGCCGCGAGCAGGCTGATCGCGAAGATCGCCCCCGCCGCGAGCACGATGACCGCTCCCGCCGGCTTCCGCGGGAGCGCCGCCGACGCGACGGCGCCGAGGTAGCCGCTCAGGGCCCCGATGAGCCCCGCGAGCGCGACGAGCACCCACACGCGCTCGGTCCAGAACCGCGCGGCGACGGGGGGGACGATCAGCAGCGCCACGACCAGGATCAGGCCCACCGCCTGAAGGCCCGCGACCGTCGCGAGGACCACGAGCGCCATCATGAGCCCGTCGATCAGGGACACGGGCCAGCCCTGCACGCGGGCGAAGTCGTCGTTGAAGCAGACGAGCGTGAACTCCTTGAGGAGCAGGAGCGCGCCCAGAACGCCGACCGTCGCCACCACGCCCATGAGCGCGACGTCCGACGGGCGCATCGTCGCCGCCTGCCCGAAGATGAGCCCGGTCAGGCCCGCCGATCCCGCCGACGCGTTGGCCTGGATGTAGCTGAGCCCGACGACGCCCGCGCCGAAGAAGACGCTCAGCACGATCCCGATCGCCGCATCCTCGTGGAGCCGCGTGTAGCGCAGGAGCGCCTGCACGCACGCGACGCCCAGCGCTCCTGTCGCCGCCGCGCCCGCGAGCAGCGCGGGGAGCGATCGCCCGTCGCCCCCGAGCGCCGCCGAGACCAGGAACGCCAGCGCGACCCCCGGGAGCGTCGCGTGCGCGAGCGCGTCAGCGACGAGCGACCGCTTGCGCAGGAGCGCGAACACCCCGATCACGCCCGCCGCGAGCCCGAGCAGCGACGTCCCCGCGATCACCAGCGTGGCGTTGAACCCGCCGCGGAACGTCGCGATGGTCCACAGCTCGCTCGCGATCGCCGCGCCCTCGCTCACGCGGGCCGCTCCGCCCGAGCGATCGCCTCGGACGCCTCGGACAGGAGCGTGAGGCGCCCGCCGTACGTGCGCTGGAGGTTCTCGCGCGTGAAGACCTCGCGCGCGGGCCCGGCGGCGACGACGCGCATGTTGAGCAGGATCACCTCGTCGAAGTATTCCCGCACGGTCTGCAGGTCGTGGTGAACCACGATCACCGTCTTGCCGCTCTCCTTGAGCTCCCGAAGGACCTCCACGATCGCCCGCTCCGTCGCGGCGTCGACGCCCGCGAAGGGCTCGTCCATGAAGTAGAGCTCGGCCTCCTGCGCGATCGCCCGCGCGAGGAACACCCGCTGCTGCTGCCCGCCCGAGAGCTGGCTGATCTGCCGGCGCGCGTAGTCCCGCAGGCCCACGCGATCCAGACACTCGAGCGCCGCCTCCTTGTGCCGGCGCGACACCGGCCGGCACCACCCGATCTTCCGGTACCGACCCATGCACACCACGTCGAGCGCCGAGACCGGGAAGTCCCAATCGACGCTCTCGCGCTGCGGCACGTACCCCACGCGCGAGCGCGCCCGGCGGTACGGCTCGCCCCAGAACTCCACCTGCCCCGACGCCCGCGGCGTCAGGTTCAGGCACGCCTTGATGAGCGTGCTCTTGCCGGCGCCGTTGGGACCAACGATCGCGATGAGCCGGTTCGCCGGGGCGTCGTAGTCCACGTCCCACAGCACCGGCTTGCGCTGGTACGCCACCGTCATCGCGTGCACCGAAAGCGGGCTCCGCGCCGAGTGCTCCGGTCGGCTCGCGAGGCCGTCGCTCGGGCGGGAGCGGCGCTGGAGGACGCTCGAGCTCACTTCGACAGCCGCCCCTGCATGCCGCTCTCGGGCGCGGTCCCGCCGAGCGCCCGCGCGATCGTCGTCACGTTGTGATCGATCATCCCCACGTACGTCCCCTCGTACGTGCCCGCGTCGCCCATCGCGTCGCTGTAGAGCTCGCCCCCGATGCGCACCTCGTGCCCGCGCGCCCGAGCGCCCACCACGAGCGCCTCGACGTTCCGCTGGCTCACCGTCGATTCCACGAACACCGCGCCGATCCGCCGATCGACGAGCAGGTCGACGAGGCGCTCGATGTCGCGCACGCCCGCCTCGGACTCGGTCGAGATGCCCTGGATGCCCACGACCTCAAAGCCGTAGCGCCGGCCGAAGTAGCCGAACGCGTCATGGGCCGTCACCAGCGCCCGGCTCCCCTCGGGCACCGTCCCGAGCACGCGCTGCGAGTACGCGTCGAGCTCGCGGAGCGTCGACGCGTACGCCTCGGCGTTGGCGGCGTAGACCCCCGCCCCCGCCGGGTCGAACGCCGCGAGCGCCTCCCGCGTCGCGTCCACGGCCCGGATCCACGCCGCCGGGTCCATCCACACGTGCGGGTCGTAGAGCCCCTCGTAGGACTCGGAGTCGAGCAGGTGCTCCTCCGCGAGCGCCTCGGTCACCGCGTGAACCTTCTTGCCCGACGTCGCCGCGCGCACGAGCGTGTCCGTCATCTTCCCCTCGAGCAGCAGCCCGTTGTAGAGAATCACGTCCGCGTCCATGAGCCGGCGCACGTCCGATCGCGTGGGCGAATAGAGGTGCGGGTCGACGCCCGGCCCCATCAGCGTCGACACCTCCGCCCGATCGCCCGCCACGGCG
>Ga0081535_100777_pt1 | contig 15920 bp, 23 predicted proteins | sample HotLakmasection3_FD_71020 | JGI IMG/M metagenome (GOLD analysis project Ga0081535, IMG submission 71020) | Hypersaline microbial mat communities from Hot Lake, Washington, USA - Section #3 (SPADES assembly) (version 2) | ecosystem: Environmental > Aquatic > Non-marine Saline and Alkaline >... | reverse complement strand
AAACAGAAGCCTACAAGCAAAAGTTAGACACTTCTGCCCTTTTTCTGTTGCAAGACCGTGAAGAACTTTTTGTTGCTCAATTTCTCACGTTCAAAGACGGAGAAATGATTTTAAAATTCCCCAACACAAGAGGAATACCAAGACAAGGCGAATATCTTTACTGTTTTACAGTTCCAAAAGAACTAAGAAATTATAGAGATTGGGGAAACAAAACTTATGGCGATTTAATAAAAGCAAAAACAAATTATTCTGAAATTGTTTGCATTTGGCAAACACCATCAAACGAAAAAGATTTCAGCATTGCAGGTTTCAGAGGTGTGGAACTTGAATTTGCAATTCACATACAAGAAGCTGAAGGAATGATACTTCTTTTGGGGCCAAACAAACCACCATTTGAATACATTGCAAATCTTCAAAGCATTGTTCAAAACCAAAATAATGAATCTGTAAATAAAATCCTTGACCAAGATTTTCAAGTTTCCGATTGGACACCCTCACTTCTTGACAATAAAAACAACATTGCTGATTTTGTTTTATCTCAATTGGCTTTGCAGGACAGTTTAATTATTCAAGGTCCGCCAGGGACGGGCAAAACATATATGATTGCTGAAATCTGCGAACGACTTTGTAATCAAGGAAAATCTGTATTAGTAACAGCATTAACCAATAGAGCTTTAATTGAAATAGTTGAGAAGCCAGCATTACAAAGTCTATTAGAAGAACATCGGATTTTCAAAACAAAACTTTCGGTTGACGAAGCAAAAGCGTTTAAAGATTTACAACAAACGAAAGAAGTTAGTCCGCAACCTTACAATTTAATTCTTTCAACGTTTTTCATTACAAGCGGACAAGCAGCACAAACTTTTAATGAACCACCTTTTGACTACGTTATTGTTGATGAAGCAAGTCAGGCATTACTTGGAATGTTTGGCGGTGCAAAACTTTTGGGAAAGAAAAATATTTGGATTGGCGATACAAGACAATTACCGCCTGTTGTTTCATTAAGCGATGATAAAGTGAGCCGTAAAAATTATGGTGCATTGGTTGACGGTTTAAAAGCACTTTCTGAAACAGCATCTATGCCAATATTTCAGCTAACTGAAACACATCGTTTAACGGACAGAGGAGCAAAGTATTCAGGATTATTCTATAAAGACAATTTGAATTCAAGAGCCAAAAAGGATATTCGCCTTTCTTATTCGGAAATGGACATTGATTTTGGAAGGTTCTTCAATCCAAATGGTGGTCCGACTTTAATAAAAACCGATTTAAAAGCAGGCGAGTTCAAACCAACGAATGCCTTGAAACTCGCAACTGACATTGTAAAACACCTATTAGAAACCAACGAAAAATTACATATTTCAGTACTGACATATTTTGTAGAAACTACAAAAGCATTACAAAAAGCAATTTTTCAAACAATCGGCTATCATAATAATTTATTAATTGAAACAGTTTCAAGAGTTCAGGGTTTGACAACTGACGTGACAATTTTTGTTGTTCCTAATTCAAGTTATCATCGTTCATTAGAAAACCGACTTTTCAATGTGGCAACAAGTCGCTCAAAACGACATACACTTATTATCACGGACAAAGGAGTTTTAACACGTTCACAAATTGACAATGAAGTAAAAACGTATCTTCAAAAACTTGATGAAGAATTTTCATTTTACGTTCAATTTGACGGTTTGGCTATTGCAAACATAAGCGAAGCTAAACAAGAACCAGTTGAAAAAGAAAATATAGAAACTACTGAAGCAAAAACGGTAACTGCAAGAAATGTTGGTTTAAAAGTACTTGGAACAATAGACCTTTCAAAATTTGAAAAGCCAAAAAAGGAAATCAAAAAGGACAAAGAAAATATCTACATAATTGACACGAATGTATTTGTTGATTATCCCGACATCATTTCAAAAATAGACAAGAAATATCAAGTCATTTTATCGGCAAAAGTCATTGACGAGTTAGATAAATTGAAAGTTACCCTATCAGAAGAACATAAGAAAAATGTTCAAAAGGCAATCAAACAAATCAATGACAGTTTTGACAAACGAAATATTAAAATGAACACAGCCGACCTAACTCTGCTACCAAGCGACTTTGACAAAAAATCGCCTGATAACTTTATTTTATCGGTGGCACTAAAATACATAGACGAAAATCCAATTATGCTGACATCTGACAACGGTTTACAAGTTAAATCAAAAGGTTTCGGCATAACAACAATAACATTAAAGGACTTTTTAAAACAAACGAGATATTAACCAACGCTATTGGTGGCACATTTGCAATTTCGCACAAGCCAACGCTTAATCTAAAAATTGCAAAAGAGCCACCAAGCCAACGCACAGTAAAACAGAAACTAAATAACTGATATACAGAATAAAATGAAAGAAGGGCAGCACACAACATCGTATATAAAACATTTGGCAGTCAGTGCGTTATCGAGCATTTCAGCCCGTATCAAAAGTACTTTTAACTTGACAGGAAATCGCTTCGAAATGCCAAACGTTTCATATACGTAACCGTTACCCACAAGCTGAACAAAAATCCGTAAATGAATAGACAAATAGTAAAATCATACATTAAGGAATATAAAAACCAATTCGATTTTGTAAATCAACAAGAAATTTACAAATGGAAAGCAGTAAAACAATTTCAAGACAATTGGGATATTAATGCTGTTGATTTTTACTCAATGTTGGATAATTCATTGAAATTAGTTGCAAATCTACTTGATTCGGGACAATATTTCCCGAAACGAATGCTACTAAAAAATACGGAAGCGACACCTGAAAAAATCCGAACATTATTCAAATATCTTTTTGACGAAGACTATGACATATTTGAGAGAATTGAACTTTTTCGTTCAGACTTCAAAAAACTGAATGAACAAAATTTCACGGATTTAAAAGACTATCAAGACCACAGAGCGGTAATTGTATATTTGGCTTTACGATTTCCAGAACGTTATTTTTTCTACAAGCAAAGAATGTTTAAATCATTTGCAGAAAAAATTGACTATACATACAAGCCAGTTGCAGGAAGAATTGAAAATATCGGACAATTTCAAACACTCTGCAATCTTTTAAAACACGAATTGTCAAATGACCAAGAGCTTTTAAAGCTTCATAAAAACAGAATTTCAGACGACTGTTATTATGACGAAAATCTAAATATTCTCACTCAAGATTTTGTTTATGCAGTAGTTCGACATTTAGAACCAAAGGAAATAATTGAGCAAAAGACAATTAAGCAAACTGAAACTACAAAACTTCAATCAACTGAAATCACTTTAACAGAAACAGAAATTGATTTTACGCCAAGAACGATAAACTACATACAGAACAATATTGAAAATAAGAGAATTGGGGATTTAGGAGAACTTTGGGTTATTGAACACGAAAGGCAAAAATTAGAACAAGCCAGCAAACCGAAACTAGCAAAAAAAGTAAAACACGTTGCAAAAGAACAAGGAGACGGATTAGGTTATGACATTTTATCTTATGACGCAAATGGAAATAAGATTTATATTGAAGTTAAAACAACAAAAGGAAACGTAAACTCAACTTTTTATATCACGAGAAACGAGTTAGAGAAAAGTAAAATCGAGAAAGACAATTTCCGACTTTATCGAGTGTACCAATTTGATGATGAAACCGAAAATGCAGAGTTGTTAATAATCAAAGGAGATTTATCAAACCTTTGTGAAATTCCTCTGACTTACAAAGTAAATATGAAAAAAGCCAGTGGGTAACATTGTATAAGCGTAATGCGGGCTAAAGTGCTAAATTTAAACGAATTGAATATTAACAAACATAAAGTTAAACTGAAAGTGAAGTGCTTCTAATCCCGCACTACGCTTATACTTGACCGTTGTATGCAATACCCCATAAATAAAATGAAGAAAATAGAACAAAACAATACTGAAGAAATTAAAAACCTAAAAAAAGACGATATTTGTTTTCCTAATATTGATTATTCGTGTAATGGAGAATTAAACTTAAACTCTACTACTCTTTTAGCCGCTTATACTACAATTTCAAAAAGAGTTGATAAAAAATATCTTTCAGATTTAGAATGGAATGTAAAAGGCGATATCGATTGGCAAAATAAAATTTTAAAACATTTATCAGACAAGATTTACGAAATGATAAATGAATATGAATCTAACCCTACAGATTTTTTATTAGAAAAAATTTTCATTTGGATACAGCTTTGGGGTGGTAATTCTGGAAGAGGTATTTTTATCAAAGGAGAAAAATGGCCTAAAAATTTCAAAGCTGAAGTATATAAAAAAGCGATAGAAAAAATTAATCAAAAAGATTATATAAAATCTTTAGAAATAATCAATTCTCTATATGGAATATCAACTGCTTTTGCTACCAAGCATATTCATTTCTGGAGTAAAAAAGATGCTCCTATATGACAGTATTATAGCAGCAATAATCTTCGGCAGAAATCAATCAGAAATAAGAGCAGAAGAATATCCAGCTTATATAAACTCGCTTGAACATCTTTCTAAAGAACTGAATTTAAAAGGCGTAAGTAAGTCAACAATAGAAAGAAATTTGTTTAATTGGGCGAATAGTGAAAATGGAATAAATTGGAGAAAAATAAGATTGAATTAAACTGCATACAACACAACCTATAAAATCATTGCGGCTGACCTTTTGCTTCCGCAAAGGTCATCTCGGCTGAAATAAATTTCAGCCATATTTGCTATCTTAGCGCGGCGCAACGCTTTATAGCTTAAACGTTAATCTTCAATCCTACCATAAATCGCCCTATAACATCTTTAAAAAGGATTTTGTCAAGAGCTTATACGTCTCCCACCGTACATTATTCATACGCTTCATTTTTTAGATATAATATTCGCTGCCACGGGTATCTATTGGCTGGCCGGTCATGGATCTTTAACTGACGCTACCGGCGTCCAAACATCTTTACGGGCTTGTTTCTGCAACTTACGGCGGAACTGTTCTTCCCCGGGAAGAACCATCCCAGATCTAAAACCGAACCAACAACCCATGTCCCAATCAAGCGGTGCGTCCCGAAAGCTTTCGGGACTGTTATGCGCCCGGGCTTATGGGTTGTGGCCAGTAGTTTTGAGTGGTAATTCGTGTCATTCTGCCTTTATATCCTTTATACTCTTCACCTTTACTAAGCATCTGCCAGACAATTCTGGCCAGCTCTTTACCCACCACCGTTCGGGCGACATGTTTGCCGCTGCGCCGCTTCACTTTCTTGAAGTGCTCCTTTACCACCGGATAATCCCGATAGGCGACAATGGCTGCCTGGTTGAAGGCGATGCGCAGATACCGGTTGCCATCTTTGTTTTTGCTGCGATGGCGATGTTTACCGCCCGAATCCTTACTGCCCGGTACCAGCCGGCAATAACTAACGAATTGTTTATCCGATGGAAACCGGGCAATATCGCCGATCTCAGCCACTACCGTCCAAGCGCAGACCAACCCGAATCCGGGAAGGACCTTGAGTCGTTCTACATTCTCGTGAAAACCGGTTTGTTGCTCAATGGCCTGCTCCAGGGCAATAATATGATTCTGTGTCAAACGAATCTGATCCAGCAGCAGCTGTGCCTCCATCCATGCTACCTCCGGAAGTTGTTGCTGTAGAAAATCGCCCAGCCGGTCCAGATACCGCCAGCCGACATCCTGAACGATCACATTATATTTCGCAGCTAACTGCCAAAGGCTGGACTGCAAACTTGAGCGGCGCTCAATCATTCGTAGCCGCCCGCGAGTTAGCTCACCCCGAGTATTCGGGGCTGGTTCCGGCGGCACTGGTGAGCCTCGGGGATCAACCCGACCCGAAGCAGTTCGGCAAGTGTTCTGGCATCCACCGCATCAGTCTTGACCTTTGCATAGCTAATCGCCTTGAGCATCTTGGCATGTGCCAGCGTCAAGGGTACTTCATGTTTAGTGCACCAATCGGCCACCCAATATCCCGAAAACCTTCGGGATACACTCCACAACAGCCTGAATCGGCCGATTGAACTGCTCAAAAAACCGGCCCAAATTTAATGGCGTGTTGGTCATTTTTTCTTCAGCAAGAAATTTTCCGTTGTCATTTATTGCTACAAGAGTCATATTTCGGCTATGTAAATCGATTCCTATGTGGATCATGACGTCCTCCTTAGTTTGTTTGTGTGGAAACTACAATCTAGGTGGGGACGTCCTTTTTGTAAAGATCAAGCGGCTCAAACGGACGTTTTTACTATTTGGGGCATTGGAAAATTGGTCGTCTCGCCGTTTAGCCGCCAAACCGTTATACCGTAAAAGCCAATTTTAATCATCTTCAACTATGGCAGCTAATAAAATAAGCCGTTCAGAAATAAATATTGATGAAACCTCAATGGTAACTGAGACTTCAATAATATCAAGATTTCTAAATGCTTTGTATGCAATCGTTCTTGGAATTGTCCTCGTTCAGGTTTTATATTTTTTTACCGGCTCAGGATCTGTCGTCGTTTTGTTTGACAATACCTTCTTTCTCGCCTTCCTGGGTGCATGTTCAATTCTTGGATGGATTGTCGGTGACAACTTCATCGTCTGGCTTAAGGATGAGATTGGAAACTGGAAGTTTTGGTGATAAATGTTGGCAGGTTGGCGGCGTTTGATTAATAATTATCAGATTTGTCCGTTTTTCAATAGATTATCGTATAAACTCAACTCAGAAGGTTATGATCACTGATTTTAAAGAAATAGAACATTCAGCCCTTGAATTGGATAAAAAACGGAGGGCAGAACTGGCTAAACTGCTTATCAAGAGTTTGGATGAGGAAGTCGATTCGGACATCGAGCAGGCATGGATTGATGAAGTAACCCGGAGAAAAGAAGAGATTAAGTCGGGGAAGGTATCACCAATTTCAGGTGAAGAAGTTCACAAAACTGCCAGAAATATTCTTAAAAAGTGACTTTCCAATATCATCCGGAAGCAGCCAAGGAGTTAACCAGTTCAATCGAATATTATGAAGATAAGTCTGAGGGATTAGGCGAAGAGTTTCTGGATGAAGTCGAGGCTGCTATTTCACTCTTACTATCTCACCCGAAAACCGGTACGTTAATTACTAAAGAGGACCGCAGAATTTTGTTAAATAGATTTCCTTACGGTCTTATCTATGATGTCTCAAATGAAATAATTACGATCAATGCTGTGATGCATTTGAGTCGCAGACCGGAATATTGGAAATCAAGAAAATAAATTACGGTATAACCAGCAATTTCTGCTGACGGGTTCGCATTGGTTGCTCGATAATTCAGTTGATTGACCCGCAACAGAATTGCAAAGCCGTTATGCCTTCTCTCCTCACAATAAAATAGCACTTGATTAAGTTAACATTATTGTTAACATTTGTTCTGTGAAAGAAATCAAATTCTATAAAACCACATCAGGCAAAGTTCCGGTCAAAGAGTTCTTAGATTCTTTGAGTTCAAAGCAAGCGCAAAAAGTTGCCTGGGTGTTGGAATTGGTTGAAAGACTGGATCAGGTTCCGGTGCAATACTTCAAAAAATTGAAAAGTACAGATGATATCTGGGAAGTGCGTGCCAGGGTCGGATCCAACAGTTTTCGGCTGTTGGGTTTTATAGACGATGATGAGTTTGTCATACTCACTAACGGGTTTGCCAAAAAATCACAGAAAACTTCGAAAAAGGAAATTAATTTGGCAGAGCAGCGCAAGGCTGATTATCTGTCCCGAAAAAGAGGTAAACAATGAGTGATCTTCAAGCATACATTAGCGACAGAAAGAAACGAGACCCCGAATTTGCAGAAGGCTATGATGAAGGATTCCGAAGCTTCAAAATCGGCGTTCTTCTAAAGCAAGCCCGTGAGGAAGCCGGATTAACACAGGATGAACTCGCTAAACAACTTAATACAAAGAAAACAGCAATCTCACGAATCGAGAATCATGCCGAAGATATTCGGCTTTCAACTTTGGAGAAATATGCCCAGGCATTTGGAAAAAAGCTCAGAGTTGAACTCGTGGAGTGAGGAAGACATAACCAGTGTTTCCTGCGGACTGATTCAGGTTTCTTACTTGACTTTATAGTTGATAGCTCGGCCGCAGAAACACCAAACCGTTATGTTCTTCATTTACTTCCCTTCTCTTTTCTCTATAAAATTTATTTGACAATGTTCGCATATATGCTAACCTTTGTTTATGCGCGTTATCAAGTTCTACAGGACCGAATCCGGTAATTGCCCGGTGGAAGATTTTTTAAAAGATCTTCCCGATAAACAATCCAAAAAGATTGCGTGGACACTTCGTGTGGTTCGTGATCTGGAACAAGTACCGACGCAATATTTAAAAAAGCTGAAAAGCACGGATGATATTTGGGAAGTTCGTGCAACCATTGGCAACAACACGTTTCGGCTGCTCGGCTTCTTTGATGGGCCAAAGCTGATAGTGTTAACCAGTGGGTTTGCCAAAAAGTCGAATAAAGTCCCAAAACAAGAAATTGAAACCGCTGAAGAGCGGAAACGAGATTACTTTCGGAGGAAAGGACAATGAAAAAAGACGATCTTGAAATTTTTATCGACCAAAAGAAAGCGGAAAGCCCGGAGTTTGCCGAGAACTTTGAAGAAGGGTATCTGAACTTCAAAATCGGAGTCATTCTTCGTCAGGCTCGTGAGCAGATGGGAGCGACACAGGCGGATGTGGCTGAAAAGCTGAATACCACCAAATCCGTGATTTCCAGGATGGAAAATCATGCCGAGGATATCAAGCTTTCCACTCTGGCGAAGTATGCAAAGGCTTTGGGCAAAAAGGTAAAGCTCGAAATTCAGTAAATTCAAAACATAACAAGGGCATCGTGCAGAAGAGTTTGCGTTTGGCAGCTCGACTTTTTCATTGGTAGCCTCGTTGCATATGCCCTGAGCCGTTATACCAATATTCTAACTCAAAACTTGATTTTTTTCTAATTATGAAACATGATAATTCACATTCGTTGTACCTTTCCGCAATCGTAAGTTTTCTTGCAGTTGGGATTCCTTATTGGTTAATATCCTATAGCGAAGTGAATCTACTTAGCGCATTATTAACGCCTTTTCTAATTTTAGTAGTTCTTTCAGCTTTGCTGGTGCGTATGTATACCAATTTATCATTTTGGCGTATCACCTCAGTGATCGGTTTGTCAGTCGTTGCCGCAATCATTATACGTGTATTGTTTGAAGTTGCTCAAGATTCTACCTCCCACAACCTGTGGCCATTTGAGGTTATGATCGCATTAATCGTGGGCTTTACTTCTGCGGCCGTAGGGACACTACTCGGCAGTTTAATTGCAGGATACCTACCAAATCGCACTAATGATTTGAATTTATAAGTCAATCCGTTGGTATAACAAAGTGGGTCAAGCGGACGAGGTTTAATGTCGGCCCTTAGGAAAGTTGATCGCCTCGCCGCTTAGCCACCAATCCGTTAACGCACCCATCTCAGATACGTAAGTCTCTTCTTTTTATTATCTCATTATGTATTAATTTTGTACATTATAAATACGTTTAAAGAAACTTTCGAATTATTATGGCCACAGCACGAATTGAAATAGACCAGGATATCCAGCCACTTTCCGAATTCCGAAAACATGCGGCTGATTTCATAGACCGGATCAAGAAACAGAAACGATCCATTGTTTTAACACAGCACGGAAAAAGTGCTGCGGTTTTAGTGGATGTGTCGGAGTATCAGCGAATGGTTGATAAGCTTGATCTGATGGAAGAGCTGATCGAAGCAGAACGACAAATTGCAAGAGGTGAAGTCGTTTCGCATGAGGAAGCTAAAAAACGGATTAAAGAAAACCTGGGCAAGTGGAAATAGTCTGGACCAATCAGGCATTAATAAAGCTCAACAAGTTTATCGACTATATAGCCCGGGATGATGTTGCTACTGCTGAAAAGTGGGCATTGAAATTGATTGAGAGAATCGATCAGCTTCTTGAGCAACCGGAATCAGGACGAATTGTGCCTGAGTACAATGAACCAACCTTGCGTGAACTGATATTAGGCAATTATCGGGTAATTTACCGGATACGTAATGAAGAGAATACCATCTATATTCAGACCGTGTGGCATGTCAGGCAGGATCCTCCTAAATCGAGTGCGGTGTTGCGTTAACAAACGTTTCTCCGAAGGAGTCCGCCGGACAACCGGATTTTGTCGTTTATAGTTGGAATTATATATTTTCAGAATTGCGGTATATCTAGCTTTTTGTCACTTTAGTAGCTGTAAATGGCAAAACCGGTTAAACGCCAAACCGTTACACCCACTCTTCCACTCAATAAATAATTGTCAGAATTGTCCGTTTTTCAATAGGTTAGAGTAAGTAATAAAAATCCGAACGCTATGATTACAGATTATAAAGAAATTCAGCATTCAGCTTTCGAATTTGGCGAAAATCATCGAGTTGAATTAGCGAAGAAGCTTATTGATAGCCTTGACGAGCAAATTGATGATGATATTGAGCAAGCTTGGATTGATGAAGTCAAACGGAGAAAAGCAGAGATCAAATCGGGAAAAGTAACCCCTATTTCAGTACATGAAGTTCATAAAGCTGCTCGGGAACTTATTAATAAATGACTTTCCAATATCATCCTGATGCTGCAAAGGAGCTAACGAGTTCAATTAAATACTACGAAGAAAAATCTGCGGGGCTTGGGGCTGAATTTCTTGATGAGATAGAAGAAGCCATCGCTCAGGCATTAGCACATCCTTAATCTGGATCTTTACTTACCAAACATGACCGAAGGATTCTTCTTGATCGTTTTCCCTATGAAATTATTTATGACGTTTCAGAAAATATCATCACAATTACTGCTGTTAAGCATATGAAACGAAAACCGGGTTATTGGGAGTCAAGAAAATGATCATGGGTATATCAAGGCGTTTTAAAGCGGACGCGGACGAGGTCTGGCGAACTTGTTTGTTTGGAACTACTTTTGCTACTTCAAAGAAATCATAATCCCTGCGCCGTTTAAACGCTGGGCCGTTATTCAACGAAATTAACATAATTAGATTAAATGAATGTATTACATAAAGTAAGCTGTATAATCCTGCTGTTAATTATAATGTGGGGATGCGGCACACAGGACCAGAAGGAATATAGAGTGGAAATTGTTGCATACGATTATGCATTCCAGGCTCCGGATGAACTACCCTCGGGGTGGATTACATTTGCTTTAAACAATGAGCAAGCCCATGAAATTCATGAGTTAAGTTTTGCTCGTATTCCGGAAGGAATATCATACAGTGAATATTTGGATAAATATGTCGGAGCCTGGGAAATTTTACTGGAAGAATATCAGGACGGTGAAGTTGAACGGTCCGGTATTTCGGCACGTGTAAATGAACTGTTGCCAGAGTGGGCCAATGGTGTGGAATATGTGAACGCACGGGGGCTGGTATCTCCGGGAAGATCGGCTGAAAAAACGGTGTATCTGACTCCGGGACTATATGCAGTAGATTGCTGGGTCAAAACTGAGGATGGCATTATTCATCTATCCGCCGGTATGACACGACCGCTTACGATTACGGATGAATCCGCCAATAGTCCTAAACCCGCTTTTGATAATAGTATAACACTGTATGAAAATAAAATCGATGTTGACTGGAATGCTGAAACCGGCTTCCACTCTTTTGCCGTATGGATGGAAGCAGACTCTGAGGGGTTCCCGGTTCATAATAACATTCATCTGATCAAACTTGAGGAAAACACTGATCTGGATGAAGTAAACAGTTGGATGGACTGGTATAAAGTTGGAGGCCTCAGGGCACCGGCACCTGCCGATTTTCTTGGGGGTGTAAGCGCCTACGATGCCAAACCCGGAGTAAGTGCGACTTACTTTTCTTTGAAAATTGATGAACCCGGAGAATATGCGTGGATCGTTCAGGTACCTGAAGGTGAGAAATTGTGGAATACGTTCAATGTCCAATAAATGATCTGAATCCTTCCAATCGTTTCACTTTATACTTGTCTGTGAATTCGCAGCAGTTAAAAGAGTGGCTCTGGCGGACAATTTTGCGTTTGGAAAAAACAGCAGAACTTATCGCCTCGCCACTATAGCCATCAAACCGTTATAAGGCTTTAAATCAAACTTCAGCCACAATTGTCAGAATTCCGCCAACTTTTATAGAAGAAATTAAAGCAAATCATCAATTTTGATGATTTTACACTATCGGAATTTCTGGATTTATTTGAGCTTAAACTTTCTAATAAGGGATATTATTTTGCGAAAACCCGGGAGTATTCCAAAAAAATTGGATCTGTTGTAGAAGGTGTTCTTCGGGCTTATCACCGTACCGAAGAAGGTGGGAATTACAATAAAACTTTTTTTACGGAAGGGGCTTTTGTCGGTGCCTATACCTCTTTGGTTTCAGGACAAAGAAACCTCATAAACATTCAATGTCTCACAGATGTGTCTTTACTGGTAGCTTCTTACGCTGAAGTTGTGGTTTTACATGAGGACTATCCAAAAGCAGAGCGGTAAACCCTGTAGACAGATGTTATAAACGGATACCGCCTTTCCTCTTTTTTTACATCTCCTCAACAGCTTTTTTGGGAATAAGCCATTCGTCTCCCTATAGCGTTCATCCCTGATAGAGTGCGTCTCTTTTACGCTCTCGGTTTTTCTATGCTTCTAAACCGGTTAGCTCATGTGGAGGAGTAAATATGGATGGATTTCTGTCGGTTTTCGATGTTAAGGGCATTAAAAAGGCGTATTCAATCAGAATGAACAATATGGGCAAAGAATAAAGCAGACCAGACATATAGTATTTAAACTCATTAAAAAGCAGTGATATATGATACATTTAATCATAATTATATAACACGTTTTTTGTACGTTTATTTAATGTGTATAGATGGATAATGATTTTATTAAAGCTCTGCCGAAGTCTCTAACCGGCATTGATGGATTTGACGAAATAACATTAGGAGGATTACCAAAAGGCAGGCCAACGCTCGTCTGTGGTGCCGCCGGGTGTGGAAAGACCCTTTTTGGGATAGAGTTTCTTGTACGCGGAGTGACCCAGTTTGACGAACCCGGTGTTTTTATGTCATTCGAAGAGACCAAAGAAGAATTGGTTACGAATGTTGCATCCCTTGGATTTGATCTGCAGGATCTTATTGATAAGAAAAAAATTGCTCTTGACCACGTACATATTGAGCGTAGTGAGATTGAAGAAACGGGTGAATACGATTTAGAAGGTTTATTTATTCGCCTGGGTTATGCAATTGATTCAATTGGAGCAAAGCGTGTTGTACTGGATACAATTGAATCGCTTTTCTCTGGTTTGCCAAACCAGTTGATCTTACGCGCTGAACTAAGACGCTTATTTCGCTGGTTAAAAAATAAAGGCGTAACTGCTATAATAACCGGTGAACGCGGAGATGATACACTGACCAGGCAGGGTTTGGAAGAGTATGTCTCAGACTGCGTCATTTTTCTGGACCATAGGGTAAATGAGCAGACTTCTACACGTCGTTTACGTATTGTAAAGTATCGCGGAACAGTGCATGGTACAAATGAGTATCCATTTCTCATTGATGAAAGTGGTTTTTCAGTTTTGCCGGTAACTTCTTTGGGGCTAAACCATATTGTGTCTAATGAAAGAATCCCGAGTGGGATACCTGCACTTGATAAAATGCTTGAGGGGAAAGGTTATTACCGCGGAAGCACTGTGCTTGTGTCGGGTACTGCAGGAGTAGGAAAAACAAGTATTGCAGCTCATTTTGCTGAAGCGGCATGTAAACGTGGTGAACGTGTTCTGTATTTCTGTTTTGAGGAATCTCCAAATCAGCTTATTCGTAATATGCTCTCCATTGGCATAGATTTAGAAACCTTGCAGCAGAAAAACCTTTTAAAATTTCAGGCAACCCGTCCAACATTTTATGGCCTGGAAATGCATTTGGCCGTTACTCATAAGGCTGTAAAAGCTTTCAAGCCCGATATTGTCATTTTTGATCCGATTAATACATTTGCAATTAGTGATAAAGAGATGGAAGTAAAAACAATGTTTATGCGCATTGTTGATTTTCTTAAGGCCAATCAGATCACAGCTCTGTTTACAAGCCTGACATCAAATAAAAGCATATTAGAGAATTCTGCAGTGGGGTTATCATCCCTGATAGATACACATATACTGCTTCGTGATATTGAATTAAATGGGGAACTGAACAGGGGAATGTATGTTCTTAAATCGCGTGGTATGGCCAACTCCAACCAGATTCGTGAATTCATTTTAACCGGTGAGGGTGTTGAACTGCGAGAGGTTTATATTGGAGCAAAAGGTGTTTTAACAGGTTCGGCCCGTATTGCACAAGAAGCAAATGAAAATGCCGATTTGTTGAATCATGAGAAAGAAATTGAACGGAAAAAAAGAGAACTGGATCGAAAACGTAAGATAATCGAAACTCAGATTGCTGCACTGCATGCCGAGTTTGGTGCAGAAGAATCTGAGGCCATTCTGATGATAGAAATAGAACAAGATAAACTCAGGCGGCTGAAACAAGATAAAATAGAAATGGCAAAAAGCAGAAATGTTATTACTGATAATAGAACAGTTAACAATAGAAGGGGTATCCTATGACTGGAAATTCAGAGTTAAAGACTAAAGGAGTGAATCAGGTTGATACGGAAAGTGATCTATGGGTGCTCCGTTTATATGTAGCCGGACAGTCGCCCAAAGCTATGACTGCTTTAAAGAATCTGAAAATGATTTGTGAAGAACAACTAAACGGCAAATTTACAATTGAAGTAATTGATCTTTTAATAAATCCACAGTTGGGAGCCGATGACCAGATTCTCGCCTTGCCAACATTAGTGAGAAAACTGCCGGTACCCGTACGAAAGATAATTGGCGATCTTTCAAATACAGAGCGTGTTCTCGTAGGATTGGACTTACTTCCCTATAAATGATTTGTAATCTTAATATTCATCGGGCAAAACCATGAAAGAGAAAAAAGCAAAAATGAAAAAACTGCCGGATGATTTTGAACTGATAGTATCTAAACAAAGCAGGGATAAATATATTTTACGTTTATACGTAACCGGTTCAACAAGTAGATCGGTACTGGCTTTAACAAACCTGAGAAAGATTTGCGAAGAATATCTTGAAGGAAGATATGAACTGGAGGTGATTGACCTGTACCAAAAACCAAGTTTAGCAAAAGGGGATCAGATTATTGCAGCTCCAACATTGATCAAAGAATTACCACTCCCATTCAGGCGTATAATTGGCGATATGTCGAACAGGGAAAAAGTGCTTTTTGGACTAGACCTCAAAGAGCTGTAGGAAATGCAAGTTTTCCGAAAATCTTAACACATTTGATACGGCACAAAAAAATATGTCCCTCACAAATAAACAACTTATTGTTGAAAATGAGCAGTTACGATCCCGGGTGCTTGAAATTGAAGAAGCTCTTACTGCAATTCGAAACGGCGAGGTGGATGCGATTATGGTTTCGGGAAAGAAAGGTGAACAAGTTTACTCTGTTAGTTCTGCTGAAACACCCTATCGTACATTTATAGAGGAGATGAGTGAGGGGGCCGTTACCCTTACTAAGGAGGGGATGATTCTGTACTGTAATCCTAAGTTTGCTGAGATTGTACAGGCGCCGTACGAAACGGTTGTTGGTTCAACCCTCAGCCGTTTCATTACTCCGAAAGATAATTCAAAATTAGACTCTTTTCTTGCTCAAAAAACGCATAAAAAACATGATGTTTTAATTGTAACCCTGAACAATACGCTATTTCTCAGATTGTCCATTCATCTTTTGCCTGCATACCTTCAAGGTGTTAATTATTTACTCAACTTTCGCAGTTAATATGTTGGGAAGAAAATATGAGATGTAAGCATTTGTAAAGCATGGATTTAAAGAAGAATAAGCCCCCTAAATTTTGTATTTT
>Ga0081535_100774_pt1 | contig 15980 bp, 11 predicted proteins | sample HotLakmasection3_FD_71020 | JGI IMG/M metagenome (GOLD analysis project Ga0081535, IMG submission 71020) | Hypersaline microbial mat communities from Hot Lake, Washington, USA - Section #3 (SPADES assembly) (version 2) | ecosystem: Environmental > Aquatic > Non-marine Saline and Alkaline >... | reverse complement strand
GGGGCGGATCGGCGCGGAGCTGGGCGGTCTTGGTCTCGACGGCCCCACGGCGCTCGGGGAGGGCCTCGAGCCGGCGGAGGTCCGACTGGGCGCGGGAGGCGTGGTCCGCGCGGCGACGCTCGATGTCGGCGAGGGCGGCGCGGGATTCCTGGAGCGTGCCGCGTCGCGTGGCGGCGGCGGACTGGATCTCGTGCTTGCGCCTGGCGGCGGCGTCGTGCCGGGCGCTCGCGGCGGCGGCGGCGCGGCGGACCTCGTCGACCTCCTCGGTCTGGGAGCGGATGGCCTCGGTGAGTTCCTCGGCGCGCTCGAGCAGCTCGCTGACGCGGCGGCGGTCGCGCTCGATCTGCTCGCGGGCCTCGGCGAGCGTGCGCTCGGCGAAGCGGACGCGCTGTCGGGCGGCGGCGGCCTCGCCCTCGGCGCGGGCGCGGGCGGCCTCGGCGTCGCGCTGGCGGGCGGAGAGGTCGTGGCGGGCGAGCTCGGCCTCCTCGCGGGCGGCCTCCTCGCGCTCGACGCGCTCGATCGCCTCGTCGCGCTCGCTCGTCAGCGCGGTCAGTCGGGAGGTGAGACCGGCGAGGCGGTCGAGGAGCTCGGCGTGCTCGTGGAAGGCGTGCGCGGTCTGGAGCGCCCGGAGCTCGAGGTCGAGGGACTTGAACTCGCGGGCCTTGGCCGCCTGACCTCGCACGAGTCGGAGGCGACGCTCGGTGGAGTCGAGCTGCTCACGGACGACGGCGAGGTTGGTCTCGACGCGCTCGAGCTTGCGCTGGCTCTCGAGGCGTCGGGCCTTGAACTTGCTGACGCCCGCGGCCTCCTCGAAGAAGACGCGGCGGTCCTCGGGTTTGGCGAGCAGCATCGCGTCGACGCGGCCCTGCTCGATGATCGAGTAGGCGTCGGCGCCGACGCCGGTGTCCATGAACAGCTCGCGGATGTCGCGGAGGCGCGCCTTGCGGCCGTTGATGAGGTACTGGCTTGTGCCGTCGCGGTAGAGGCGGCGCTCGACGTCGACGGTCTCGGCGTCGATGTTGAGCGGGCGGGCGCGCCGGCGGCTCGGGGCGGGTCGTTCGGCCTCCGGCTCGTCGCCGGAGAGGTCGGCGTCGACCTGCGACTCGAGGTCGTCGGCGTCGAGGTCGGCGGCGAGGGGGTCCTGCTCGAGGGCGGCGAGCTCCTCGGCGGAGTAGGGCGGGTTCTCGAAGGTGAGAACGACGGAGGCGAGGCCCTGGGGGGAGCGGCCGGCCGAGCCCGCGAAGATGACGTCCATCATCTCCTTGGAGCGGAGGCTCTTGGCGGAGCGCTCGCCCAGGACCCACTTGATGGCGTCGACGACGTTGGACTTGCCGCAGCCGTTGGGCCCGACGATGCCGATGACGGGCTCGTCGAAGGTAAAGACGGTGCGGTCGGCGAAGGACTTGAACCCGTGCAGGGTGAGCTTGGCGAGTCTGAGCACGCGGCGGACCTCCTGTCTCGCCCCGGCGGAGGGATCCCGCCGGCGGGCCTGCGTCGCTTTCGAGCCGTCCTGGCTCGCGGGGGCGCTGACGCCCGGCGGGGAGGGTAGCGGATCAGCCGGGGTCGCGTTCATCTTTCTTTCGGAGGTTCCGCGGGATGGGGACCACATAGGAGCGGGTTTCCCGCTCGCGCTGGGCGGCGGCGGGGTCCTGCTGGTCGCGGACCGCGCGCTCGACGGGGGTGAGCGCGGCCTCCTCGGCCTCGCGCTCCTCCTCGAGGCCCGTCTCGGGGCGGTCTTCGATCGCCAGGGGGCGGAGGGAGCGGATGAGCTCGGCGGCGAGGATGTCCTGCTCGGCGACGAAGTCGGCGGCGGCGAAGGCGCGGGCGGACCAGAGCTCGTGGAGGGCGCCGACGACCTCGGAGTAGGAGAGGTCGAACCCGGGGCGCGGGTTCTCGGGGGTGGGTTCGTGGGCGAGGGTCTGGATGAGGGTGGCGGCGTCGGGGGCGAGGTTGTCGATGGTCGAGGCCCGGCCGGTGGAGGGGTCTCGGTAGTAGAGGCGGACGGGCCCGGCGTCGCTCTCGGCGGCGAGCATCAGGCGCTCGTCCCAGCCGGTGGCGAGGACGGGCTGGGCGACCGCGAGGTTGTCCCCGAAGATCACGATGCGCGGCTGGCGCTGCTGGGAGACGTAGATCATCGGGTGGCGCGAGGGGGCGACGTCGAGGACGAACTTGTCGTCGACGTAGCGGCGGCGCAGGAGGGGGTCGCCGCGATCGGCGAGCGCCTCGTAGGCGGCGATGCGGACGTCGGCCTGCTCGTCCGAGAGCAGCTCGCGAAGGGCGGTGTTGATGCGGGGGTTCGGCCCGAGGCCGCCCAGAAGCGCGATCGCCTGGAGGCGGATGGCCGGGTCGCCGGCCTCGGCGATCTCCTTGAGATGCGGGGTGACGAGGGCGTCGCCCAGGGCGGCGCCCGCGCGGAGGGCGGCCAGGCGCGGGGCGGGCTCGGGGAAGTCGTAGAGATCGCGGAGCGGGGGGAGCGCGATCTCGCCCAGGGCCTGGAGCGACCAGCTCATGGGCTCGGCGAGATAGGGCTCGTTGCGGAGCGTGCGGGCGTAGCGCTGGGCCCACATCTGCCCGAAGCCCTGATCGACGCGGAGGTGGGTGAGGAGCTGGACGAACTCTTCGGCGCGGTCGGCGAAGCGGGCCGGGACGCGGATGAGGATCGTCTCCTCGTTGACGCCGCGGGCGGTGGTCTCGCGGCCGTCGCCCTCGGGCCACTTCGCGTTGATCGCGCTGACGATCGAGCGGGCGCGGGCGTGCGAGGGGTTGTCGAGGGCGAGGATCAGGTCGCGCGGGGTGACCACCACGCCGCCGTTGAGGATGCGCCCCTCGGTGCGGACGATGGCGTCGGTCTCCTGCTTGGCGGGGTCCGCGAAGGGGTTGATGAAGAGGTCGCCGCGGGCGCGGCCCATCGTGGGCGTGACGGGCCCGCCCGGGACCACGATGCCCTCGAAGAGTTCGGTGGTCCAGAGGCGTCCGCCCTCGAGGCTCGTCGCCGAGGAGCCGGGGACGGTCTGGACCTGGACGTCGAAGCGCTGCCCGGCGACGGCGCCGGGCGGGATCACGCCTCGGACGATGACGACGGCGGTCGAGGGGGAGCTCAGGAGCTCCGAGGGCGTCACGTCGCCCATGCCGTGGACGGCCTGGCCGACGCCCTGGAGGGTCATCTCGCGCTCCATGAAGGCGCGGACGGGGCCGGGGATGTCGCGGTCGCCGGTGCCGTCGAGCCCCACGACGAGGCCGTAGCCGGAGACGAGCAGCCCCTCGGAGCCGCGGAAGGTGGTCTGGGCGCCGACGGTCCCGGCCAGCACCGCGGGGACGTCGCGGACGACCACGTCGGGCTGGACGGCGCGGGCGCGCTCGCGCGGCGCCTGCTCGCAGGCCGCGAGCGCGAGCGCGAGGGTCGCGAGGAGCAGGACGATCAGCGGGCGGAGAGGAAGGGTCGGCATGGGTCGAAGGTACGCGGCGCGGGCGCGGCGGGTTCCGATCGTGATCGGCGCCGGGGTCGGCTTCAGGCGGTGGCGGCGGCGGAGGCGAGCTCGAGCGTCTTCTCGACCATCTTGCCGATGCCCTCGTCGACCCGGTGAATGGGGGCGTCCCCGTGCATGTAGGCGGGGGCGGTGACCAGACGGTTGGTCTCGTCGACGCAGATCTCGTTGACGGGGCGTGGCTCGTGGGTGGCGCCGAACGATTCGGCGACCCTGGACGCGTCGGAGGGATCGCCCAGCGTGATGGTGGCGCCGTCGATCACCCTCGCGGCGATGATCGGCGCGATGCAGCACATGCCGATGGGCTTGCCGGCGTCCGTGAAGTCGCGGAGAACGCGCTCAACCTCGGGGACGACCTTCATGTCCGCGCCCCTGGTCGCGAAATCGCAGAGATTCTTGGCGGCGCCGAAGCCGCCCGGGAAGAAGACGGCGTCAAAGTCGGCGGCGCGGAGCTTCTCGAGGGGCTGGATGTCGCCGCGGGCGATGCGCGCGGCCTCCACCATGCAGTTGCGGCTCTCGCCCTGGGCGGGCTCCCCCCTGGCGTGGTCGATCACGTCCGTCTGGGGCCGGTCGGGCGCGAAGCACTTCACCGCGGCGCCGTGGCGGGAGAGGTTCAGCAGGAGGGAGACGGACTCGTGGATCTCGGAGCCGTCGTTGACGCCGCAGCCGGAGAGGACGACGGCGACGGTCGGGGAGACGGTTGGGGCGGGAGGCATGTCGATCTCCTTGGCATGGATTCGCGGTTCGCGCGGAGGCCGGGGAGGGCGTGGGCGCCCGCTCGCTCGGTTCATGGTAGCGTCCCGACCCGGTGAAAAACGGGATCTGGAGCAGGGCGATGACGACAGCGGTGTGTCTGGGCGCGGGGATGGTTGGGCGGCTTCTGGCGGCGGATCTGGCGCGGGAGCGGGGGGTGCGCGTCGTCGCGCTCGATCGCTCGGCGTCGTCGCTCGAGCGGGCGCGGGCGCTCGCGGGGCGGATGGGCGTCGAGGTCGAGACGGGCGAGGCGGACCTGTCGGACCCGGCGGCGATCGCGCGGGCGATCGAGGACGCCGACGTGGTGTGCGGGGCGCTGGCGAGCCATCTCGGGTTCGCGGCGCTCGAGGCGGTGTGCCGGGCGGGCAAGGCGTACGTCGACATCTCGTTCATGGAGGAGGACGCGCTCGAGCACGACGCGCTCGCGAAGGAGCGCGGGGCCCGGGCGGTCGTCGACATGGGCGTCGCGCCGGGGATGAGCAACCTTCTCGCGGGCGAGGTCGCGCGGGAGCTGTCGCCGTGCCGGCGGCTTCGCATCTTCGTGGGCGGGCTGCCGAAGGAGCGACGCTGGCCGTTTGAGTACAAGGCGGGCTTTGCGCCGGCGGACGTGATCGAGGAGTACACGCGGCCCGCGCGGCTCGTCGAGCACGGCGAGGGGGTCGTGCGCGAGGCGCTCTCGGAGCCCGAGCCGATCGACTTCCCGGGCGTGGGGACGCTCGAGGCGTTCAACACCGACGGTCTGCGATCCCTCGCGACGACGCTCGACGTGCCCGACATGGCGGAGAAGACGCTGCGCTACCCGGGCCACATCGATCTCATGCGGGCGATGCGCGAGACGGGGCTCTTCTCCAGGACGCCGATCGAGGTGGGGGGGCAGCGCGTCGTGCCCCTTGAGGTGACGAGCGCGCTGCTCTTTCCCAAGTGGACGTACGAGGAGGGAGAGATCGACCTGACGGTCATGCGCGTCTTCGGCGAGGCGCGCGGGCGGCGCGTGCAGTGGGACCTCTACGACGAGGCGGACCTGTCGATCGGGGCCTCGAGCATGGCCCGGACGACGGCGCTGCCCGCGGCGATCGTCGCGCGGATGCTGCTCGACGGGACGATCGGAGCGCCGGGCGTGCACGCGCCCGAGGCGCTCGCGGGGAACGTGCTGGTGGTGGAGCGGCTCATCAGCGAGCTCGGCGATCGGGGGGTGCGGTACGAGCGGCGGGAGGAAACGCTGTAGAGGCGCCTTTCGGGTCTCTCCCGCTCCCCTGGGCTCCCGCCCTCGGGGGAGGGGCGCCGCGCTAGAACGCTTCCTTGAGCCGGGCGATGAGGCGGTCGACATCCTCGGGTTGCGTGCCGTCGTAGAGGCCGATGGGGCGGCCGTCGGAGCGAACAAGGACGAACTTTCCGGAGTGGGGGATGTTGTTCATCGTCTGGCCGTCGCCAAGGTCGATGACGCGGTCGTCCTCGCCGCCGACGGCGAGCTTCAGGCCGTTCTGGCTGATGCGCTTGACGGTTTCCCAGTCGCCCGTGAGGAACGTCCAGCGGTCGGTGTCGGCGCCGATGACGCGGGCGTGCTCGGCGAGCCGTTCGGGCGTGTCGCGCTCGGGGTCGACCGAGATCGAGACGGCGTTGACGCGGAGGCCCTCGGTCTCGGCGAGGACCCGGGCCATCTGCGTGTTCATCATGGGGCAGATGAGGGTGCAGCTCGTGAAGGTGAAGTCGAGGACGGTGACGCCCGGTCGGCGGAAGATGGTCTCGCTGCGCGTGGCGCCCGTCTGGTCGGTGAGCGTGAAGCTCGGGATGACCATGACCTCGGTCCCGGGATCGGGCGCGAGGGGCCCCTCGCCGCGGTAGCAGGCGGACAGAGGCAGGGCGAACAGCAGAACGATCGCGACGCGGAGGATGCTCATCGGGGTCGGCCTCATCGGTTCGTGCGGGAACTCATGACGCGGGCGGCGAAGGCGACGGACGCGGCGGCGAACAGGGCGGCGCCGATCCAGGAAAGCGTAGGGAAGGGGGCGCCCGTGAGGCTCGCGCGGACGGTGGTCGTGCACCAGGCGAGCGGGTTGAGCGCGGCGATCGCGGCGAGCCAGGGGGCGGCGGAGCTGACGGGAAAGAGCGCGCCGGACAGCAGCCACATGGGCATCAGGAGCGCGTTCATCACGCCGTGGAAGCCCTCGCTCGAGTCAACGATCCACGCGAGGGCCAGGCCGAGGGACGTGACGGCCGCGGCGGTCAGCGCGAGACCCGCCGCGGCGAGGGCGAAGCCGAGGGGCGAGGGATCGAGCCCGACGAGCGGCGCGGGGGCGAGGAGGACGATCGCCTGGAGCAGCGCGACGATCGTGGCGCCGGCGGCCTTGGCGAGGGCGATCGAGGCTCGCGACGCGGGCGAGACGAGGGCGGCCTGGAGGAAGCCCTCGGCGCGGTCCTGGATCAGGCCCATCGCGGCGAAGATCGAGGCGAAGAGCACCGCGAGCGTCGCGGCCCCGGGGAGAAAGAAGGCGGCGTAGGAGTCGCCCGCGCCGGTCTCGCCGGGCGCGTCGAAGGAGCCGGCGAAGCCCGAGGCGAAGAAGATCCAGAGCATCGCGGGCGTGCCGAGGGTGGCGATGAGGCGCGAAGGCTGGCGCCAGAGGCGCACGAGTTCCCGCCGCGCAAGTCCGCTCGCCGCGCTCACGCCGCCGTCTCCCCGGCCGGTTCGGGCGCGAGCGCGCGCCCGGTGAGCCGCAGGTACACGTCGCCGAGGGTGGGCGGAGCGACCTCGAAGCTGACGCCCGCGCGGAGGAGCTCGCCCGCGGCGAGCTCGAGCTGCGCCGCGTCGCCCGCGCCGGTGAGCCCGCCGGGCGTCTGACTGATCTCGAGCCCCGCCCGCTCGAGCGCGGCCCGCGCCTCGCGCGGGGCGTGGAGGAGCCTCGCGGCGCCGACCGAGGCGCGCAGCTCGTCCGGCGAGCCCTCGGCGACGAGACGCCCGCGGTCGAGCAGCGCCACGCGCGTCGCGCGCCGGGCCTCGTCCATGAGATGCGTGCTCATCAGGATGGCGAGCGCGGGACGCTCGGCGCGCCGGGCGTCGAGCGCCGCGAGGAAGCTCGCGCGGGCGGCGTGGTCGAGCCCGGTCGTCGGCTCGTCGAGGATCAGCAGGTCGGGCGCGGGGGCCAGCGCCCGGGCGAGGTCGGCGCGGCGGGCGAGGCCGCCCGAGAGCGTGCCCACGCGCGAGCCCAGGCGATCGGCGATCTCGAGCTGCTCGGCGACCTCCTCGAGGCGATCGCGCGGGCTCGCGACGCCGTAGAGCGCGGCGGCAAGCGCCAGGTTCTCCCGGATCGTCAGGACGGGGTCGAGCGAGGGACGCTGGAACACGACGCCGAGGCGGTCCCGGGCGCGCTCCGGCGCGCTCCCGAGCACGCGGACCTCGCCCGCGGTCGGGCGGTCGAGCCCGGTGAGGAGGCGCAGCAGCGTGGACTTGCCCGCGCCGTTCGGGCCCAGGAGGGCGACGTGCTCTCCCGGTCCGATGGCGAGCGAGAGATCGTCGAGCGCCCGAACGGCCGGGGCGCCTCGGCGCGCGGGGTAGACGCGGGAGACGTTCGCGGCGATGGCGGCGGGCTCGGTCACCGGCTTAGGCGAGGGCGGTGCGGAGGACGGCTTCAGCCACCATGGCGAGGAGCACGAGCGGGAGGTAGGCGATCGACGCGAGGAAGACGCGGACGGCCTGCGGGCGGGCCGGATCGCGGACGAAGCCCAGCGCCGTCGCGACCCACGCGACGTTCAGCGCGACGGCGATCACGGCGTAGGGCCAGCCCAGAAGCTCGGGCATCGCCAGGACGGGCGCGATCGAGACCGGAAAGAGCGCACCGAGCCAGAGGAGGGTCGCGCGGGAGGTGCGCGCCCCGGTGGCATCCTCGGCGGCGAGCACCCGATGGCCGCCGGCGGCGTAGTCCTCCTTGTGCATCCAGGCGATCGCCAGGAAGTGGGGGATCTGCCAGACGGCGAGCAGGGCGACGAGGCTCCATCCGCCGGCCTCCTGGAGGGAGGCGAAGGAGCCGGACATCGGGAACGCGGCGGCGTAGCCGATGAGCGGGGGCAGCGCGCCGGGGACGGCGCCGATGACGGTCGAGTGCGTGGTGACGGGCTTGAGAGGGGTGTAGACCCCGACGTAGAGGACGATCGTCGTGAAGGCGACGACCGCGGCCGCGGGCGAGGCCCACGCGCACAGGAGCGAGGGGCCGATGACGGCGCAGACGACGCCCGCCGCGAGGGCGGCGTTCGGCGACAGGCGCCCGGAGGGCACGGGCCGTCCCGCGGTGCGGCTCATGCGGGCGTCCCGCTCGCGCTCGAGCCACATGTTCAGGGCGTTGGCGCCGGCGCTCGAGAAGGCGGTCCCGACGAGGCACGCGGCGAGGGTCACGAGCAGGTCGGGGAGGGCCCAGGCGCGCTGGAGCGCCGCCAGCGCGAACCCGACCGCGGTGGTGATGAGCACCATCCGAGTGATGCCGGGCTTGGTGAGTTCCCAGAGCGCCCGCGCGGTCAGGACGCCCGCGGGCGGAGCGGCGACGGCGGGCAGCGTGGCGGCGGCGTGGCGTGAGTTCGTGCTCATGACGTCTCGGCGGGCAGGACTATAGCCGGTCAGCCCGTAACGGGCGAGGGGGCGACGGGCGCCGGTTCGGGACCCCTTCCACGGGCCCTGAAGGGGTCCGGCAGGGTGCGGCTGGGGCCGAAAGAATCCTTTTGGGCGCGGGAACTTAGCGCGTGATGCCTTGAACGGCGTCGCCGCGAGCGGTAGCTTCGAGGCGGCGCGGCGGCGAAGGTGTGGCCGAGGGCAGCGGCCTCGTCGCACGCGATCCGAGGAGAGGCACATGACGACGCGCGCACTGACCGCGGCTGCGGGGCTCCTGGGCCTTGCCGTGGTCGCGGGCTCTCCCGCGGCGGCTCAGAGCTATCCGACCGAGCGGGTGAGCGTGGACGGCTTCGACATCGAGGGCGACGACGTGAGCCGCGAGCTCGAGCCCTCGGCCGATGGGCGCTTCGTGGCGTTCGTCACGCGCGCGACGAACTTCTCCGAGAACGACCCCGAGTTCCGCTTCGACGTCTTCGTGCGCGACCGGTTCGAGCGGACGCTCGAGCTGGTGAGCGTCGGGAGCGCGGGCGAGGAGAGCGACGGCGACAGCCGGTTCCCCTCGATCAGCGCCGACGGGCGCTTCGTCGCGTTCGAGACCACCGCCTCCACCTTCTTCCCGCTCGACACGAACGCCCAGCGCGACGTGTACCTCCGCGACCGCGAGGAGGGGACGACGACGCTCATCTCCCGCGGCGTGAGCGGGAGCGCGGGCAACGGCTCGAGCGGCGTGCCGTCGGTGTCGGACGACGGGCGCTGGGTCGCCTTCGTGAGCGACGCGACGGACCTCGTGCCGGGCGACACGAACGCGCAGGACGACGTGTTCCTCTACGACGGGCTCTTCGGGACCATCCGGCGCGTGAGCCTGACCGAGACCGGCGGCGAGAGCGGGGGCGGCGTGGTGGGCCAGCCCGCGATGACGCCCGACGGCAAGACGATCGCTTTCGCGTCGCGCGCGAGCGACCTCGTCGAGGGCGATCCGGCGAACTTCATCGACATCTACGTGTACGACCGGTGCTCGGGCTCGGTGCAGCTCGTGAGCCGCACGCCCGAGGGCGGCTTCCCGAGCGGCGACAGCTTCTCGCCCGCGATCAGCGCCGACGGGCGGCGCATCGTCTTCTCGAGCCAGGCCGAGGACCTCGTCGAGGAGGACGGCAACGGGTACGAGGACATCTTCCTCTTCGACCGCGACGAGAACGAAACGACGCTCATCAGCGTCAGCACCGAGGACGAGCCGGCGGTGGGCGACAGCTTCTCGCCCTCGATCGACGCGGCGGGCGAGCGGGTGATCTTCGCGAGCGCGGGGTTCAATCTGGCGCCCGACGATCCGGACGGCCCGACGTTCGACCTCTACGCCCGCGACCTTCCCACCGAGCGCACGACGCGGCAGAGCCTGACGTGGCGCGACGAGGAGACGCCGCTCCCGATCGTCGCGTGGCGCCTCGCCGACGAGGGGAACTGGGCGGGCTTCACGAGCGAGGACGGAGCGCTCGCGCCCGACGACGACAACGAGCTGCGCGACGCGTACGTCCGGTGGGTCGGCGACCCGTGCATCGAGCGCGAGCCCAACGACCGCTTCATCGACCGCACGTGGATCAACCTCGACAACAACGACTGCGGCGCGATCTCCGGGAAGCTCGAGGTGCGTGAGCTTCCGGGGACCGAGCCCGACACGTTCCTGGTCGCCTACGACAAGCAGGACCGGGTGATCGCCTCGGACGATGACTCGAGCACGCTCGGCAACGGGAAGGCGTCGGCGTTGTGGCTCGAGCCCATCGACCACGGCGACGGGTCGCGCTCGATCCGCCTGGGCGTGACCGGGCGTCCCGACGGCGTCGACGGGCGGCCCAACGGCCTCTTCTTCAACGCCCCGCACGGCCAGCTCGGCGGCTTCCGCGTCGAGGTGCGGTACGTGGACGAGTCGGGGTTGCCGGTGCTCGATGAGTGCGAGGAGCCGATCGTCGACGCGGCGGGCGTGGGGACGGACCGGCCGCTGCGGTTCGTCACGGGCGCCGAGCTGTTCCGGCTGAACTTCTTCCCGCCCGAGGGCGCCGTGATGGCGCACGTGGAGATCGACAACACCGTCGGTCGCGAGGAGATCGCCAACGACGTCGACCACTTCGCGTTCGCGGGCCTGCCGCCCCTGTGCGACGTGGCGGTGACGGTGCTCGGGTGCCTCGGCGCGGACGGACGCCCCGACGGCGTCCGGCTCGGCTGGTTCAGCAAGCAGGGCGAGCTGGTCGAGACCCAGGCGAGCGGGCCCCTCGGCGGCGTGCTCACCCTCACCGCGCTGACCGACGCCAACGGTCGCGTCAACGTCGCGATCACGGGGCTCGGCGACACGGACTTCGACGGGCTGTTCGATCTCTTCCCGTCGCGGAACGTCGATACCCCCGAGCACGACGGCCCGACGGGCCACGGCGCGGCGTGCTGCTACGCGCTGCTCGTCGAGACCTTCGAGCACGAGCCGACCGGGCCGGCGTCGCCGAGCGTCGAGGCGCAGATGGCCGCCGGCGATCTCAACCTCGACGGCGGGGTCGACATCGTCGACCTGTCAATCCTGATCAACAACTGGGGCTGGACCGTGCCCTGACGCGGGCGCCTCGAAGGACACGAGAACGCGCGTGCCGGCCGGGAGGTCGCGCTCGTTGGGGATCTCGATGGTGACGCGGCGCGTGTCGCTCGCGGCGTCGCCCACGAGCGCGATCGAGCGTACGGAGGCCTGAGCGCCCAGGCGCTCGTCGCCCAAGAGGAAGACGACGCCGACGGCGTCGCCCGGCGCCAGACCGAGCGTGCCCGCGGTCGGCGCCTGGACGTCCGCGAGGAGCACGCCCGTCGCGACGAGCCTCGCCACGGGCTCGAGCGCCTGCACGGTCTCGCCCGGGTCGACCTCGAGGAGGTCGATCACGCCCGCGGCGGGAGCGCGGAGGGTGAACTGCTCGTGCCGGCGGCGGGCCTGCTCGAGCTGAAGCGCGGCCTCGGCCTGTCGCTGGACGAAGAGATCCCGGGCCAGGCGGGCGCGAACGGTCTCGAGCTCGGCCTCACGGACCTCGAACGCGCTCGCGCCGCCCTGGCTCGCGGCGCCCTTGACCATCTCCTCGCGGACCCGGGCGAGATCGAGGTCCGCGTCGGCGGCGTCGATCTCGAGGCGGCTCTTGGCGCGGAGCTCGAGCAGGCGGATCTGCGCCTCGCCCTCGGGGTCGGCGAGCCGGACGATCGCCTCCCCCGCGCCGACGCGCTGGCCCTCCTCGACGAGGAGCGCCTCGACGCGCCCCGAGACGACGAAGCCGAGGCTCGCGTCGAGGCGGGCGCGGGTGTAGGCCTCGACGGGCTCGACCGACCGGGCGCGTGCGTCCGAGAAGGTCAGGAGGATCGCGGCGAGCGCAAGAACGCGTGCGGGCATGGTCGGCTCCAGCGGTTTCGGGCCCGGGGATCGTACCGGGCGCGATAGACTCTGCTCACAACGTCATTTCAAGCGAAGCGCTCTTGAAGCTGAAAGGCGGCGGCATGACGAGCGGCGACACCCCCACGGCGGCGAACCAGAACCCCACCCGCGTCGACCTGAAGATCCACCAGGCGGGCGTGGAGACCAGGTACATCAATTCCTTCAAGCACCACCCGACGCCCGAGGAGTTCATGCTCGATCTGGGCGTGAACCGCCTCGAGCCGACGGGCGACCGCGACCGGCCCGTCGAGGTGCACTTCAACGTCAACACGCGGCTCGTGATGAACTACCACACCGCCAAGCGGCTCGCGATGGCGCTCGGCGGGATCGTCAAGAAGTACGAGGAGCGCTTCGGCGAGCTCGACGTGAGCGGGCGGCGCGGCTCGAGCCTCTCGACGTCGGACCTCGCGGGCGGGGCGACGGAGTAACGAGCGCAGGCAAGGCGGGGATCGCGCGATGAGCATGGACGCCTCGACCGGAACGTCGGCGGGCCCCGTAGCGGCGATGGCCGGGCGGGCGTCGTGGGCCGACGCCCGCGCCGCCCCCGAGGCCTTTGCGCGCGGGCTGCTCCGGGCCGTCGTGATCGCGGCGCCCGCGCCCGCCGCGATGCTCTGCCCGGCGGGCGGCCGCTCCCGGGAACCGGTGCTGACGGCGGGGGCGGTGGACGAGCTGGTGCGCGCGTGGAGCGCGGACGGCGCGGCGCGGGAGGCCCCGGGCGTCGCGGCGCTCCCGGGCGAGGGACGGTGGATGGCCGCGGCGCCGTGCCGGGTGGCTCAGGACGAGACGCTCGTGGCGGTGGCGCTGATCCAGGGCGACCGGGCGCAGGCGCAGCAGGCGCTGATGCGGGTGGAGCTCGTGTGCGGGCTCGCGGAGGCGTGGCGCGTCGGGCGCGAGCAGGAGGCGCGGGCGGACGCGGCCGAGGCGCCCGGGCGGGCGCTCGGCGTTCTCGCGGCGGTGAACGAGCACGACCGGTTCTTCGCGTCGTGCCTGGCGGCGTGCCACGAGATCGCGGAGCGCTGGGAGGCGGAGCGCGTGTCGATCGCGCTCGTGCGGAGCGGCGCGGCGCGCCTCGAGGCGGTCTCGCACGCGGAGCGGCTCGCGCGAGAGGGGCGGCTTTCGCGCTCGCTCGAGGCGGCGATGGACGAGGCCATCGATCAGGACCGCGAGGTCGCGTGCCCGCCGGACCCGGAGGACGTGGTCATCTGCCGGGCGGCGCGGGAGCATCTCTCGTCGCACGCGACGGGCTCGTGCGTGACGCTCCCGCTGCGGCGCCAGGGCGAGTGCGTGGGCGCGATCTGCGTGGAGTGGGTGGAGCGATCCTCGCCTCCGGCGCGGGTGATCGAGTCGCTCCGCCTGACGGCCGAGCTTCTCACGCCGCGGATCCTCGACGTGCGGGCGCGCGACCGGTGGATCGGCGCGCGGGCGTGGACGGCGGCGATGGAGGCGGGGGCGGCGCTCGTCGGGCCGCGGCACACGGGGGTGAAGCTGCTGGCGATCCTCGCGGCCGCGCTGCTCCTGAGCGCGATCTTCGTGCAGGGGCCGAACCGCGTGACGGCCGACATGACGCTCGAGAGCGTGAGCCAGCGGGTGCTCCCGGCGCCCTTTGACGGCTACCTGGCGTCGGCGAGCGTCGAGGTGGGCGACGTGGTGGCGGCCGGGCAGACGCTCGCGACGCTCGACACGGCGGAGCTGCGCCTGGAGGTCGCCGAGCTCCGCAGCGAGCAGCGATCGCGGCTCGCGGAGGAGGCGATCGCGCGGCGCGAGGGCGACACGGCGGCGGCGCAGGCGGCGCGGGCGGCGGCGGACCGCGCGGCCGCGCGGATCGAGCTGCTCGAGGGGCGCGTCGCGGCGGCGGAGCTCCGGTCGCCGATCGCCGGGGTCGTCGTCGAGGGCGATCTTGAGCGGCGGGTGGGGGCGCCGGTGACGACGGGCGACCGGCTCCTGGCGATCGCGCCGGTCGACGCGCTGCGGGCGGAGCTCCAGATCCCCGAGGGGCGCATCGCGGAGGTTTCGGTCGGCTCGCGCGGGGAGCTGGCGACGGCGAGCTTCCCCGAGCGGCGGATCGGGTTCACGGTGGAGCGGATCGATCCGGTGGCGCGGGTGGTCGAGGGGGGCAACGTCTTCGCGGCGCGGGTGCGGCTGGACGAGGCGCCGGCGTGGATGCGCCCGGGCATGGAGGGCGTCGCGAAGGTCGGGGCGGGGCGGCGCTCGTACGCGGCGATCTGGACGCGCGACCTCGTCAACTGGGTGCGGATGAAGCTATGGATCTAGCGCGAGCGAAGCCGTGAGCTACGAGCGCCCGACGTTCAGCGAGTCCTGGCACCGCGTGGCGGACCTCGCGCCGCGCCTCCGCGCCGACGTGCAGGCCACGCGCCAGCGCTTCCGCGGGCGGACGTGGCACGTCCTGCGCGACGGGGCGGGCGGGGACTTTCACCGCCTCGACGAGGCGGGGTACCGGTTCATCGGTCTCCTCGACGGGCGGCGCACCGTGGGCGAGGCGTGGGAGCACTGCGAGTCGCGCTACGGGGACGAGGCCCCCACGCAGCCCGAGGCGCTCGAGCTGCTCGGGCGCCTGGCGTCGGCGCACCTGCTCGCGGGCGACGCGGGCGGCGCGGCGGGGGCGATCGAGCGGCGGCGGCGGCGGCGCGTCGAGTCCGAGACGCGGTCGCGCCTGATGAACTTCCTCTTCGTGCGCATCCCGCTCTTCGATCCCGACGCGCTGCTCGGGCGGTGGCTGCCGCTCGTGGGGTGGGTGGTGTCGCCGATCGGGTTCGCGCTCATGCTCGGGCTGTGGATCGCGGGCGCCGCGGCGCTGGCGCCGCGAGCGGGCGAGTTCGGGTCGGGGATCGCGCAGGCGCTGAGCGCCGACAACCTGCCGCTGCTCTACGTGTCGTTCGTGCTGATCAAGGCGGCGCACGAGCTGGCGCACGGGTTCGCGTGCAAGGCGTACGGGCGCCGCTACGGCGGGGGCGAGGTGCACACGATCGGGATCATGCTGCTCGTCTTCATGCCCGTGCCGTACGTCGACGCGAGCAGCTCGTGGGCGTTCCCGAAGCGTCGCCCGCGGATGGTGGTGGCGGCGGCGGGGGTGATGACGGAGCTGACGATCGCGGCGATCGCGGCGATGGTGTGGGTCGCGAGCGAGGACGGGCTGCTCCGATCGCTCGCCGCCAACGCGATCTTCGTCGCGGGCGTCAGCTCGATCCTCTTCAACGCCAACCCGCTCCTGCGCTACGACGGCTACTACATCCTGTCGGACCTGCTCGACATCCCGAACCTGTGGACGCGAAGCCGCGACTACACGCTCTACCTCATCAAGGCTCGCCTCTTCGGCGTTCGGCGGCTCCAGAGCCCCGTGCACACGCCGGGGGAGCGGTGGTGGTTCCTCGCGTACTGGTCGTCGTCGCTCGTCTACCGCGTGTTCCTGTACGCGGCGATCGTGTGGTTCCTGTCGCAGCAGCTGTTCATGCTGGGGCTCCTGCTCGCGGCGGGCGCGCTCGTGGTGTTCCTGATCGTGCCGGCGGCGCGCGGGACGCGCTACCTGCTGACGAGCCCGGAACTCGGGCGGACGCGGGGGCGGGCGCTCGGGGTGACGGGAGCGGCTGTGGGGGCGGCGGGTGTCGCCCTGGCGGTCGTGCCGGCGCCGGACCACGTCCGGGCCGAGGGCGTGGCGGAGCCCGAGCGGCTCGCGGTGGTGTACGCGGGG
>Ga0081535_100773_pt1 | contig 15981 bp, 11 predicted proteins | sample HotLakmasection3_FD_71020 | JGI IMG/M metagenome (GOLD analysis project Ga0081535, IMG submission 71020) | Hypersaline microbial mat communities from Hot Lake, Washington, USA - Section #3 (SPADES assembly) (version 2) | ecosystem: Environmental > Aquatic > Non-marine Saline and Alkaline >... | reverse complement strand
CTCATGCCCCACCCGCGCGTCGACCAGCGAACCCCAGTCTGGGACCCCAGTCGGCCCCGCAAGCCGAACGGTGAACAGCATCAGCTCGGGTGCGTGCTCTCGGGCCGTGGCGAGCAGCATGCGGGAGTCGCGGCCGGAGGTCAGCGGCAGGGAGCACGGCATGGCGTGGACGAAGGCTGCGATGGGGCGGGCGGTGAGAGCGGAGATCTGCCGCACCTGCTCGTCGACGTCGGTCTGGATCGGCACGTCGCCTCGTGGCCAGTGCCGGACAGCCTCGAAGGAGGCCAGGAGCAAGTCGTGGCTGGGGAGGAGCCGTCGCACGCCACGGCGTGGGGTGAGCCCCAACGGGTACCCGCCATGGTGGCGACTCAGGGGGGCGCCCATCGTGCGCACGAGCTGGTGGTCGTCCTCCAGGCCGGCGAGGTAGGGGACCAGGTGCGGGGTGGAGGCGACGATGTGATGGCCGGGGGCGAACACGGCCGGCAGGGAGCCGCCCGGGTCGAGCCGGACGACGGGCTGATCGGCGCCGACCAGCACAGCGGCCCAGCGCCCCCCCAGCGAGTCCAGCCACCCGCCAGTAGTTCCTGCCTGGTCGGTCGGCACGGTGATGTGTCGCCCATGCGGCTGCAGCACGCCGTCCACGGTCACCGGGTAGCCGATGAGCCAACCCAGGTTGGTGCCACTGGAGTCGCGAAGGTCGATCACCGGCAGCACCGGGTGTCGGCGCAACGTCCAGTCGCCGATGGAGTGCTCGGGCCACGAGCCCGGCCCCACCGCCTCACGCGAGAGCACCCACTGCTCCGGCAGGTCATCCAGGCAGTGACGCTGCAGAACGTTCTCAGGCAGGTAGTCCTCAACCGTCGCGCTCGACAGCGACGGATACGCGACGTGTGGCGTGTTCATCAGAGCAACACCCGGGCGATCTGCGTTTCGAGGAACGGTGCCAAGGTGCGGGCGTATGTCTGGGACAGGTGGCTGCCGTCCACGAACACGACCGCGTTGCCGACCACGGCCTCACAGGTCTGCGGTCCGCAGACCTGGTTGATGGGGTCGGCCAGTACGACCTCGGCTCGACCGACCGAGGCGACGGCCGCCGTCGTCGGAAACGTGGGTTCCCCGATCAGCGCCTCGGCGTCGGTAACCTCGTCGCGTGGCTGCCCGCAGCTGCTTGGATCGTCGGCGACGCACTGGAGAACGTTGTCGGCGAGACGCGGGGTGTCCGCGAGGGCGAGAACCTGTACTCCGGCATCGGCGAAAGCCGACCACGTGGAGGCGTAGCCCGCCACGCCGGTCTCGAACCCGGAGAGGCCGTCGACGGGCTGCCATTCGTAGGTGTAGCTGGCGGTAGCAATGACCATGTCGATGCTCTCGTCGTCTTGCACCTGCTCGATCACTGAACCAGCCCATCGTGCACACAGCTGTGCCTGGTAGTCGTCGAACCAGACGAGCTCAGCGGGGTTGGCCGGGCATGAGCCACGCATATAGGTGCTGACCCGCCAGTCGCGCTGCTCGACGAGCAGCTGCAACGCGGGAAGCCAGGACAGGGCGTGGCTGTCGCCGAGTAGCGCGATGTGCACGTTCGCATCCGGGTCGCCGTACTCGCACACGATCACCTCGTCCGCGCGAGGCTCCACCAGGCAGTCACGCTCCGGCGAGTACCGGAACTGCTGGAAGGCCACAGCGGGGTCGGGCACCACCGTGTCGCCGAGTGGCGGTTCGCACCCGGGATCGTCCAGAGCAGCAGCCCCGAAGCAGGTGACGCCGTCGGCGACCGCCTGCCGCTCCAGTGCCTCGGCCCGCGTTGCACGCGTGTCGACCACCAGCAGCCCGGCGCCGGCTACGACGGCCACCAGGGCAACGCTGCCGACGATCCCGGCGATGCCCGTGGGCCGGCCTCGTCTGCGGGGTGCTGTCGAGCGGTCCTCCGTGGACCCGAGCGGGCTGGACGGAGCGTGGACCCGAAACCGGTCCTCGACGTGGACCTTCGTGGCCCAGGCGAGGGCCAGAACCAGCAGAAGCAGGAGCACTCGTGCCTGCCACGAGAGCCTGTCGCCGGTCACGACGGGTAGCAGGACGAGCGGCGGCCAGTGCCACAGGTACAGCGAGTAGGAGGTGTCGCCCAGCCACTGCACCACCGGGACGCGCAGCAGCGGGTCCGGCGTCCATCGCAGCCCCGGCGAGCCGCCCGCGATGACCGCGGCGGTGCTCACCACCGGGAGCAGGGCGATCCAGCCGGGGAAAGGCGAGGCCGGTGTGATCACCAGCATGGCGACGAGCAGGCCGATCAGACCAGCCCAGGCGGTGGCGCCACGCAGCGCAGGGCGTGTCTGCCACCGAGGGAGGAGCGCCAGGGCGGCACCAGCGCCGAACTCCCAGATGCGGGTGTGCGTCGCGTAGAACGCGAGCGTCGGGTTGCTTCGCGTCATGGTGATGCTGAGAACTAGGGATATCGCCGAGGCGACGGCAAGGCCGAGCAGCATCCGCCGTCGTACGCCGCCCTCGTCGGGGCTGCGCCGCTGCCACCACCAGAGCCCGGCGAGCGCAGCCGGCCAGGCCAGGTAGAACTGCTCCTCCACCGACAGCGACCAGTAGTGCTGCACGGCGGTCGATTCGCCGCCGAAGTAGTCGCTGCCCTCGAGACCCAGCACCCAGTTCTCGACGTAGAACAGGCTGGCGAGAACCTCCTGCAGGGTGCTCAACCAGATCGTCACGGGAAGGGCGAGCACGGCCACTGTGGTCACCGCGAGCACCAACGTCGCGGCCGGCAGCAGGCGTCTGGCACGGCGCCGGTAGAAGTCCGCGAAGGAGAACCTGCCTCGCTCCAGCGAGCGAAGGATCAGCCCTGTGATGAGGAAGCCGGAGATCACGTAGAAGACGTCGACCCCGACGAAGCCACCGGGCAGGATCGACGGCCAGAAGTGGAACGCCACCACTCCCGTGACCGCGATCGCACGCAGGCCCTGGACCTCCGGCAGCTTGCCCGTGCCTTCGGTGCCCTGTCGCAGTGCCGGACTCACAGGCTGGTCGCTGTGTCGCGACGAGGGACGGTTCCGCGCGTGTCGAGCAGCAACCGAGCGCTGTCCGCCAAGCCGGCCTGGTCGAGGCTGGCGTGCCGCTGCAGGACCACCACGAGGTCGGCGGTGCCAGCGGCGCGCAGGACGTCCACCTCCGACTCCATCACCCTTCCGGCGACTTCCCACTGGGCCACATGGGGGTCGTGGTAGGCGACGGTCGCTCCAGCGCTGAGCAGCAGCTCGGCGATCGGGACGGCCGGGGACTCCCGTGTGTCGGCGATATTCGCCTTGTAGGTGACCCCGACCAGCAGGACGACTGATCCGCGCAGCGCCTTCGACTGCGAGTTCAGCAGGTCCTGCGCACGGCGGACGACGTAGCCGGGCATCCCCTGGTTGATCTCGTGCGCCAGCTCGACGAACCTGAACGGGTAGCCAAGGCGGGCGCGTACGGCATAGCTCAGGTAGTTGGGGTCGATGGGGATGCAGTGCCCCCCGACGCCGGGGCCGGGGTAGAACGCCTCGTAGCCGAAGGGCTTGGTGGAGGCGCACCGGATCACGTCCCACAGATCGATGCCCATGTCGTGGCAGAAGCGGGCCATCTCGTTGACCAGCGCGATGTTGATGTGGCGGTAGGTGTTTTCCAGAAGTTTGGCCGTTTCCGCCTCTCGCGTCCCAGCAGCGACGACGACCTCGTCGACGATCGTCTCGTAGAAGGCGACCGCCCTGCCCGTGCACAGGTCGGTCACACCACCCACAACCTTCGGTGTGTTGCGGATCCCGAACCTCCGGTTGCCGGGGTCGACACGCTCCGGGGAGTAGGCGACGTACAAGCTCTCCCCCACCGCCAACCCGCTCGACTCCAGTAGCGGGACGAACACGTCTTCGGTGGTCCCTGGGTAGGTCGTCGACTCCAGCACCACCAGCGTTGATGGCGATAGCGAGCCGGCGATGGAGCGGGCCGCAGCCGTGACGGCCGAGAGGTCAGGCCCACCGTCGTCGGCCAACGGTGTGGGCACGCAGACGACGACGACGTCCGCGGTGGCTACGCACCCGGGATCGGACGTCGCACGGAATCCGGCAGCAACCATCGACTGGACGTCGCGGTCGTCGAGGTCGTCGACGTGGGAGGTGCCGGCATTGAGCCGAGCCACGACGGAGTCGTCACGGTCGTAGCCGACGACGTCGTGGCCCGACCGCACCGCCTCCTGAGCGAGCGGCAGGCCGACGTAGCCCAGGCCGACAACAACGAGCACGAACATCCCTCATGTCCTGGTCAGTTGCGAAGAGCGATCGTTTCACGGCGCGCATCGGACGAAGGTCCGCCGAACGTTGGAGATGCTCCACGGAAGGCGACGGCCCGCCCGGTGACTACGGCGTCAGCAGACTGTCGGGCAGGGGAGCCTCCTGGTCGCGCTCGGTGTTGCGAGGGAGGCCGACGAGACGTCGAGCCAGGTTGTGGCCTCGGCGCAACATCTTGCGTCCGCGTGCGCCCCGGTAGTAGGCGTGGCACCTCAGCCGGTCTGCCGTGCTGAGGGGGGCGTGGGCGATCGCCCGGTCGTTGTTCCATGACACGCGCCAGGCCGGAGGTACGACACTCGTCCTGCTGCCGGGCTTGAACCACTCCTGCATCTGGCGCTTGTCCAGCTTGCCGAGTCCGAGGCTGTCCGGCGTCCGGCGTCGGAAGAAGAGGAGCTCGGGAACCTCGATCAGAGACCCGCGTAGAGCGAGCTCGGAGAGCGTCGTGAAGTCCGAGCCGAGCCACGGCTGGATCAGCGAGGTCTGTTGCAGCGCGGGTGTGCGGATCACCCCGTGCAGTGCGTTGGCGTGGTACATCGCCATCGTGATCTTGTTGATCCGCACCGCCGGGTCGGGGTCGACGATGTGCAGGCTGTGCTTGCACACCTCGCGGGGGGTCCCGTCCTCGTCGATCATGACCGTGCGCGGATAGGCGAGCACGGCCTCAGAGTGGTCGTCGAGGGCTGCCAGGCAGGCCGAGAGCATCGTGGGCGCACAGACGTCGTCGGCCGACGCCCACTTGAACAGTGGCGACTCTGCCTGCTCGGCCAGCCAGGTCCAGTTGCCGGCGCCTCCGATGTTGCTCGGATGGCGCACGTAGTCGATGCGCTCGTCTCTGGCTCGGTACTCCGTGGCGATGTCCGCTGTGCCGTCGGTGGAGGCGTTGTCGGCGATCAGCACCCGGAAGTCGGAGAAGTCCTGGCTGAGCAACGAGTCGAGAGCATCAGGCAGGTAGCGCTCCCCGTTGTACACGGGCACCCCGATGGTCAGCGGTTCTGGTGTTGCCACGTTCGTGGCCACCTCCTGTTGGGCGTGAGTTGACGAGAGCGCCTCGGTGATCAGGTGTCAGTAGGCGCCGGACTTGCGCACCATCACCTTGACGGTCTTCCACATGATGTAGATGTCCCACGTCAGGGTCCAGTTCTCGACGTAGCGCAGGTCGAGTCGCACGGACTGCTCCCAGTCCAGGTCAGACCGTCCGCTGACCTGCCACAGGCCGGTGAGCCCGGGCTTGACGAACAGCCGGCGGGCGACGTCCTTGCCAAGCACCTCGAGCTCGGCCGGCAGGTGGGGCCGTGGGCCGACCAACGACATCCTGCCTGAGACGACGTTGATCAGCTGCGGGAGCTCGTCGAGCGACGTTCGGCGCAACCACGAACCCACGCGAGTGACACGGGGGTCGCTGTGCACCTTGAACAGCGGACCGGCGCCGATATCTAGGTGTTCGATCTCGTGCCTGCGTTGCTCGGCGTCGGGAACCATCGTCCGGAACTTCAAGATGGTGAATGGCCTGCCCATCTCGCCTACCCGGACCTGCCTGAAGAGGACCGGCCCGCGGCTGTCCAGCTTGATGGCGATGGCGATGCCGATGAGCAACGGGCTCAGGACGAGGAGCGCGACGAAGGCCACGACCGGGTCGTAGACCTCCTTGATGAGCCGACGAACGCCGGTGAATCGCGGATGCTCGAGGTGCAGAAGTGGCAGCCCACCGACCGGACGTACGGCCAGGCGGGGTCCACCGACCTCGACCAGCCCTGGCGAGACGACCAGCGTCGCGCCAGTCGTCTCGAGATCCCAGGACATCCGGCGCAGGGCCTCTCCGTCAGTCAGCGAGCTGCTGGCCACCGCTACTGTGTCGGCGTCGAGGCGCTTGACCACCGCCACAAGGTCGTCCGTCTCACCGAGCACTGTGATGTCGGGCGGTACCTGTGCGCCGGTGCCGGCCGGCACGCAGACCCCGAGGACGTCGAAGCCGTGCTCCCAGTCGGCCAGCTGCCGGGCGAGCCGGTACAGAGACTCGTTCGCTCCGACGATCACGGTGCGGTGCAAGAAGTCTCCCCCGCGCCGACGCCGGCCGACCCAGCGGCGCACCGAGTAGCGACCCAGTGGCGTCAGGATCATGGCTGTCGGAAGGGTGAGGAACACGTAGCTGCGTGCGATCTCGGCGTCCAGAGCCCACGACGTGATCCCCACAGCGGCGACGAGCCCGAAGGCGCCCAGCGCCACGCGACGGAACTCCTCCGGCCCGGCTCCGAGGAAGCGACGGTCGTAGCCGCCGGCCAGCGCGATGGCAGCGACCCACAGCGGCGGTGTGAGGACGGCCTCCACCAGGTAGACCGGGTCGGACCCGAAGAGGGCCGTGGCGATGGCCAGCCCGACGACTCCGGCAGCCAGGGCTGCTGCGGCATCGGTGGCGACGACAACACGGACGTACGTTCGCTCCCAGGTGCGGGTGCTGGCCCGGGGGAGAGTGGGGACGGCTACCCGCCTGACCGGGTTCGACGACACGGCTGTCATGAGTCCACCCCCACCGCGGGCCAAGCCCTCAACGTCGAATCGCCCAACATCGCCACAGGTCAGGAACTGTAGTGCCGCGATCAGACCGACCCATCGGCCGTACGGAGGATCGCCACCGTGGCGAACATCCGGTGAACCTGCGGCAGCCGATTCCGGTAGGTAGCGCGAGCATCGTCCAATCTACTGATGGGCCACGCCCGCAGGTCTGATTGACTCTTAGCCGCTGGAGGCAACGTCAGCGATGAGGACGATCACGCGCATGGAGAGGCACCAAACGATGTCGGTAGGTAGGCGAGTTCTTGTTGCTGGCGGGGGCGGATTCATCGGAGGCCACCTTGCCCGGCACTTGCTGGCGCAGGGTCACGAGGTGACTGTGGCCGACGTCAAGCCGCTGGAGGAGTGGTATCAGGCTCTTGATGGGGCCGACAATCTCGTGCTCGACCTGGAGCGCCCAGAGGCCTGCGAGCAGGCCGCCGACGGCGTCGACGTCATCTACAACCTGGCCTGCAACATGGGGGGCATGGGCTTCATCACCGCCAACCGCGCCCTGTGCATGAACAGCGTGCTCATCAACACCAACCTGCTCAAGGTTGCTCGTGACGCGGCAGTGGAGCAGTACTTCTACGCCTCCAGTGCGTGCGTATACCCCGACTACCGCCAGCAGGACGCCGAGGTGACCGCGCTGAAGGAGTCTGATGCCTACCCGGCGATGCCCGAGGACGGCTACGGCTGGGAGAAGCTGTTCAGCGAGCGCATGTGCCGCCACTACCTGGAGGACTTCGGCATGGACACCCGAGTCTTCCGGTTCCACAACGTCTACGGGCCCTACGGCACGTGGGACGGTGGGCGCGAGAAGGCCCCCGCCGCGATCTGTCGCAAGGTCATCGAGGCCCAGGAGAACGGCAGCTACGAGGTCGAGGTGTGGGGCGACGGGTTGCAGACGCGCTCGTTCATGTATGTCGACGACTGCATCACCGGCATCGACCTGCTGATGCAGTCGGACTGCCAAGATCCGCTGAACCTCGGGCGAAGCGAGTTCGTGACGATCAACGAGCTTGTCGACACTGTCGCCGACATCGCGGGTGTGGAGGTCAAGCGCCGCCACAACCTGTCGGCACCGCAGGGCGTTCGCGGTCGCAACTCCGACAACACCGAGATCCTCGAGAAGCTCGGCTGGGAACCGCAGATCGATCTACGCACCGGGCTCGAGGCGACGTACGAGTGGATCAAGGAGCAGTACGAACGCCGCAAGGCCGGCGATTCGGTCGTGCAGTAGCCGTCTGCTCACACACCATCATGGCATGCGTCTACGTCCACGACTTCGCCGGACATCCGTTTCAGGCTGAGCTCTCGCGACGCCTGACCGACCTCGGCCACGTCGTGCGCCACACTTATGCGGCCGAGTACACCTCGGGAAAGGGCGACTTCCGATCCGAGCCGGGCGTCACGTTCACCCCGGTCTCGGTGGGCCAGCCGTTGCAGAAGTACTCCTTCCGTCAGCGAACGGACTACGAGGTGCGCTTCGCCGCACAGCTGGCCCGTGACCTCAGGGCTGCCGATCCCGACGTGGTGATCCTGTGCAACACGCCGCTTGTCGTCCTGTCGGCGGTCACTCGCTACCTGAAGCGTCGCCGCGTCCCGTGGATCCTGTGGCACCAGGACGTGTACAGCGCGGGGATGTCGGCTGAGGTGCGACGCCGACTGCCGGCGCCGGTGGCCCGGCCCCTGGCCGCTCTGATCCGCAGCTCCGAGCGTGCGAGCTGTCTGCGTGCGGCGTCGATCGTGGCAATCGGGCCCGGGTTCCTGCCGCACTACGAGGCCTGGCGCGTTCCGATGGACCGGGTCAGCGTCGTTCCCAACTGGGCTCCGTTGGATCAGATCACGCCTGCCGAGCGCGACAACGAGTGGGCGCGAGAGAGCGGGCTCACCCCGGAGCCCCTGCGCCTGGTCTACGCCGGGACTCTAGGGCGGAAGCACCGGCCACTGCTGCTGATCGAGCTGCACGAGGCCCTGCGGCGACGAGGAATCGACACCAGCCTGGTCGTGGTGTCCGAGGGCGCTGGCGCTGACGAGATTCGTCAGCATGCCAGCGATGGCGTTGTCGTGCTGCCCTTCCAAGAGGCCTACAAGCTCCCGCTCGTCCTGGCCAGCGGGGACGTGCTGGTGGCGCTGCTGGAGTCCGACGCTGCGGAGTACAGCATCCCGAGCAAGGTGCTGTCCTACCTCGCCGCCGGACGTCCGGTGATCGGCATGATGCCGTCAAGCAACCCTGCTGCCCACGACATCGAGGCGTGTGGTGGCGCAGTGGTCCCCCCGACCAGCGATGGTGCGGAGGCTGCCGCCAGCTGGGTGGCGACAACGACCGCCTCCGACAGGCAGGTCATCGGGACCGACGCGCGTCGCTACGCCGAGCAGCAGTTCGCGGTCGAGCAGAAGGTGCAACAGTTCGATGACCTGGTCCGGTCGTTGCTTCCAGGTGACTACCGCGCCCAGCGCCGGCGGAACGACTCGAGCTCCTGCTCGGTGTAGAAGTGTCTGCTGTACCGGGACGCGTACAGCCGGTCCAGGTAGTGGGCGGGGACGACCAGCCGCTCCTTGAACCGCGCGTACACATCGCCATAGGACTTGGAGTCGGCGCTGTTCTGCCGAGGGTCAACCTCAGCGTCGACGTCCAGGAAATCGGAGAACGCCGTGCGGGCGACGCTGGACAGGTCCTCAAGACGTATCAGCAGCAGTCGCGCCGTGGTGCTGCGGTAGATCTGGTAGCCACGGGCATGCTCGAACTCGGTGCCGAACACATCGATCCCGAAGACGAGAAGCATCTCGTCGTCGAACCAGGTGAGCGGGTCAGCATCGGACAGCGGATGCCCCCTGTCGACGTAGGCGGACAGGAATCGAGCGACCAAGTCGTCGGCGATCTGCTCAGAGCTCTGGGTGAGCAGCAGGTCGGACACCCAGAGGTCGTCAGTCGTCTCCAGGTTCTGGAAGAACGCCGAGACGTTGCGCTCCATCGGGTCGCGCACCATGGTGACCACGTCCCAGGTCTTGCCCGGCGCGTCGAGAACAGCCTGCTGGATCAGCTCGCCGAGCCAGACGTAGTAGGGCAGAAACCGTCGCGCCCTGGCTGTCCCCCGGTACGTCCGGGCGCGCTGCCGGAACAGAGCGTCATCTCTCGTCAGGCGTTCGTTTGTGAGGTAGTGCAGGTGAGCGACCTGCCGAGGCGCCACCCCGGCGGCCAACGATGCGGCGACGGCTGACGATCCAACCTTTCCGGGGGTGTAGACGAGAACGGGCCTGTCATCGGCGATGGCTGACCTACGTCGTCGGTACCGGGCTCTGGCGAAGTCGTAGGAGAAGGAGTCGAGCGCCTGCAACGAGCGACGGGCCAGCACGCGTGGATCAGCCGGCCTACCCGAGCGGGCACTCATGGCTGCCCCAGCTTCCAGCGGTCGACGAGATCCAGACCGATCGCAGACCCCAGGTCGCCAGCCTCGCGTCGCAGGACCTCGAGCACGCCGAGCCCGAGCACGTCCTGCCTCACCCGGTCACGGTCGGGCAGAGGTCGTTCGATCCGGCTGGACACGGCGCGCCGCTCGCCCCGCACCCTGTGCGGGACCGCTCGGCGAACCAGCGGCTTGACGCGGGCGAGTCGTCCGGGGAGGCCACCACGGTCGGTGGTCACGTTGGCTGGTTCAACAGGCACGTCGCACTCGCCTACCCCGAGAAAGGTGAGCAGGTCGCGGGGGACCGCGCCCTCGTCGACCATGTCTTCGAACAGCAGCACCCGCACCGACGTCGCAGGGTAGTAGTCCACGTATCGCTGGTACTGGGTGTGGTACATGGATGCGGCGAGCAGCAGCGGCGACTGCTCCAGCGCAGTTGCGACGGACACGCTGGAGGGAACCCACCCGTAGGTGAGTGCGTGCAGATAGTGCGACACGAGACGCTCCACGGGGTTGCGCACGATGTAGACGAAACGGATGTCGTCGCCCAGCGTGGTGCGCACGCGGCCGACCACGTTCGGTTCGACCGGGAACAGCGTGTACGCCGGCGACGCCTCCCCGATGCAGGTCACGCCTGGATCGGGGGTGAACTGCGCGGAGTACCACTCCAGCCCGCGGTGCCAGTTGTGCGAGGAGAAGAACCGCAGCTCCTTCTCCGCGGGCACGTGGATGGACTCGTGTCGGTTCAGCGCATCGGCCAGCGCGGTCGTCCCGGACTTCTCGGCGCCGATGACCAAGAACGTCGGCAGCGGCTTCACCATCGGGTCGAGGCTCACCGCAGAGACGATGCCAGGTGGTAGAGTTCGTCGTTGGAGACGAGGCTCGGCGTGATCTCCACCGGGGAACGCACGGACGCCACGGTGGACGACCCCCGACGGAGGCGGGCAGTGGGGACACCGAACTCGGCCTCCACAGCCACCGACTCGACTCCGGCCGGCACCTGCACGGAGGTCTTGACCACCCCGTCGACAAGGATGTCGAGCACGGCTGGCTCTGTCGCGAAGACTCGCGCCTCGATGAGGTCGGACGAAGGATTCAGCCCTTTCAGCGTAGGGAACTCGGTCTGGCCGGAGCTGAACGTGTTGCGCGGGTGCCCGCGGATCATTCGTCTGTTGGCTAGGTAGACGCAGTCACGGACGATCTCGGGGGGCTGCCCGAACTTGTACCACGTGGCGTAGTACGCGTTGAGGTCCGCCCACGCGGCCCCAGATATGCGGGAGTGGGCCATCTGGGTTCCCTCTCCGAAGTCGTCCCATGTCACGAGCTGTACCGCCGGGCACAGATCGCCCGCAGCGATCCAGCCCTCCCACTGCGACGCCAGAGATCGCGTGCCGTGAGCGTCGTAGGTGTCGGACCACTTGGGGCGGTCGACCTGCTTCTTGAGGTAGCCGAGGAACGGCTTGCCGAAGGTGTCGTTGCAGGTGAGCGGGGCCAGGTCCGTCGCGGTGGAGCCCGATCCGAACGGCGCCGCCCAGCACTCCCCCCAGCGGCCGTGGCCGTAGGCGAGGGGGTCCATGGTGGGAGCTTGGCCGTTCTCGAGCCATGGCCGGACGTAGACGGGCCAGAACGAGCATTCGGTTCCGAGCTGCCGGCTCAGCGTCGACATCACAGACGCCCAGAACTCGTTCCCACCGCTCCCGGCGCCCTGAGGAGCCGCCTCCGGGGCGAACGTGGGCAGCATCGGGCGCCCGTCTACCGTCCACGCCCGAACGCCGGAGCGCAGGATCTGCTGGACCCATGCCGCTGCATCGTCGACCGATGACGTGGACGACGTCGTGCCGTCGAGCATCGGGGCGACCCAAAAGTACGGGTCGTCCTTCTGCCGGACGGCCTCCAGCATGTCGAGAACCTGGTCGGTGCGCCGACTCCCCGGCTGGAACCTGGTCAGCAGCTCCAGTGCGAAGCCGTCGCAACCGGCATCGATGGCGTGCTGGATCTCGGTGGCCATATTGGCCCGGTTCTGTTGGCTGCTCTTCCTCCCGGACTGCGGACCGACCCCGACAAACTTGCGGTCGCGAGTCAGGCCCCCGTAGCTGCCGTGGTTGCGCGACCCCTCGTCACCCCCGGGCGGCAGCCAGAAGTTGTCCCACCAGTCGCCCGGTGGGAGGTTGTTGATCACCGATTCGAAGACGAAGAAGTAGTGCCCGAAGACCACCCTGTCAGTGATGGCAGCTCGTGCCTCCCGCGACGGCATGTCGAAGGGCAGGTAGGCGGGGCCGCCCGCGGCGGTGGTGGGGATGGGGCGGCTGGTGGGGGGACGAGGGGTGGCCAAACTCGACGGAGATGCCTCCGGCGACACTGAGCAGCCCGCTGCCCAGGTGGAGCCGGCCAGCGCCAACGCACCCGTGAGAAAGGCGCGACGGTCGATGCTCATCCGGTGCGGTCGACGAGCGGTTTCGGTCGGTCGGCGAGGATGCTGTGGTGGTGGGGCTCAGTTTGCACGGCCAGTGGGGTGGGTTTGCCACCTCGGCCGCGAGCCGTACGTCGAGCGTTGGACGAGTTGTTCGTCGCCTGCGTGTAGGGGGTCGTCGACGTCTTGGGCAGGCGAGCTCGGTTGATCACCACTCCGAGTACGCGAGCCTCGACGGCGTCGAGAGCTTCACGTGCTCGCATCAGCTGGTCTTTGCGTGTCTTGCCTTGGCGGACGACGAGCACAGCGCCGTCGGCCCGCTCGGCCAGGACGGCGGCGTCGGTGACTGGCAGGAGCGGGGGAGCGTCGATGATGATCGTCTCGTACTCTCCGCGTAGCTCTTCGAGCAGGTTGGTCATCTGCCGCGACCCCAGCAGCTCAGACGGGTTCGGCGGCACCTGACCCGCTGCAAGCAGCGTCAGATCTGTTCCAGGGAGCTGCTGGAGCACCAACGAGACCGGCATGCTGTCGAGCAGGACGTCAGTGAGCCCAGCCCCTTCTGACATCCCGAAGAGCTCGAGGACGCCCGGGTCGCGAAGCTCGCCTTCCATGAGGAGCACCTTGCGACCGAGCTGAGCGAGCGACAACGCGAGGTTCGCAGCAATGGTGGTCTTCCCCTCGTCGGGGACGGACGACGTGACGACCATCACGCGGAGGTTGTGCTCGACGTCGGTGAACCTGAGGTTGGTGCGCAGCGCCTTGTAGGCCTCCGCGCGCGGCGAGTGCGAGGCGATGTCGATGAGCAGTGGAGTCTTGGTCGTCGAGCTGTCAGACGGCACCATGCCAAGCAGGGGAACGTCGATGATGTCCTTGACGTCGGCCGCGGTCGACACGGAGGTATCCAGAGCCTCGCGAGCCGAGGCTAGAACCAGTCCCAGGGCGAGCCCGAGGAACCCTGCAAGCACCCCGACCGCCCGCGGACCGGGAGGTGAGGAACGCACCTGAGGCGGTTCGGCAGGGTTGATGAGCGTGACCTTGACAGGCTCCTCGGCCTGTCCCGGTCTCTCCTCCAGGGCAACGATCTCGCGGGCGAGCTCCCTGCCCACCTGATTCGCGATGGCGGCTGCCGCTTCTGGCTCGTCGCTGGTCGCGGCCACGTTGAGAAGAGTCGTGTTCGGGGGTGTCGAAGCGGTCACCTGGGAAGCTAGGTCCGCAGCCGTTGTCTGCAGCTCGAGGTCGTCGATCACAGGCTCGAGAACTGCCGGTGACTTCACGACCTCGGCGTACGAACGAATCCGCTGCTGCACCAGCAGTCCCCCGGTGTAGGCCGCGGCCACGTCCTCGCCGTTACCGCCCGATGACACGAACAGCTGGGATGTCGCCCGGTACTCCTCGTCCGCTGTCGTGATGTACGCGGTGGCCGCTCCGCCAACCAGCACGAGCCCGAGAAAGATCCACGGCCAGCGCCGGGCGAGCAAGCTGAGATAGGAGCGCAGGCCCCCATTGGTGGGAGTCACAGCCATGCTTCGCTCCTCTTGTCGTCGTCCACGTCGTCTCAACGGCCTCTGGGATCATTGGACGCGAGGAGGGTGGAGTCGACGGTAGGCCGACGGGAGCCTTTCGCGACCAAGGATACGCGAGCGCGATCGTGGACGCTATTCGCGCGCTCCACGGCGATGGAGGGGCGCGAGAGCACCCGCGTGACCGCCGCCGACCGGTTGCCGGCCACCCACTCCCGCTGGGCGATGCTGCGCTGATACCGGCCCCAGGCTAGGCGCAGCCGCATCTCGAGTGCCGAACGCTCCGACCCGGTGAGGGCGAGCCCGGGCATGGACAGCAGCTCGGATGTCGCTGCGACCGACTGCATCCACAGATCTGGGGACTGAGCAGAGACCGAGCCGGGATTTCGTCGGTGCCGATAGCCAAGGATGGGCCAGAGCTGGAGGCCACCGGCCCGCTTGACCACTTGGAACCAGAACGGGAAGTCGCCTGTCTTCTGGACATGCTCGGGGAAACGCAGCCCCTCAGTCAGGTCGGCTCGGACAGTCGGCTGCAGAAGTCCAAGGTCGCGTCGGGTGAACTCCGCCGCGGTGACTGGGTTCTCCACGTGGGCAAGCAGTCCTTTCGACTCCATCAGGGAGTACTGGCGTCCTTGCCGTTCGATCAGCATGTCGTCGGCCATCAGTGCGGTCTGGCGTTTGTCCAGGCAGTCGAAGATAGTGTCGAGCCGGCCGGGCAGCCACTCGTCGTCGGCATCGAGAAGAGCGATCCAGCGTCCGGTCATGTGGTCGAGGGCGGTGTTGCGAGCCGCGTTGACGCCACGGGGGGGTTGATCCACGAGCACGATCCGGTCGTCGTGGAAGGCCAGGACGATGTCGCGGGTGGCATCGGTGGACCCGTCGTTGACCACGACGATCTCCACGGAGCCGCGCTGGGACAGGACGCTTCTCAGCGCCGCGCCAATCGTGTCGGCACCGTTGCGCACCGGCATCATGACTGACACCAGTGGTCTGTCGGCGCTCATCGGTGGGGTGGTCTCCTGGGCTACGTTCTCACGGACAGAATCAGGCAGGACCACTGTAAGTGTCCTGAATCAACGCTGAATCCTCCGAACGGCCAGGCATGGCGTCAGGCGACGGCCTCGATGTAGCGGGACTCGAGCTGATCGACGACAGCTCGGATCGAGAAGGACTCCCGGATGACCTGCTGGGCTCGTACCCCCATGTCGACCCGTCGGTCGGGGTTGCGCAGCAGCTCGGCCACTCCCTGGGCCACGTCCTCCACGGTTGGTTCCACCACGAGCGCACCCCCCGACTCGTGCAGCTCCTGGGCGAAGAGACATCCGTTGCTCACCACGCACGCCACTCCCTCGGCCATGGCCTCCAGGACGCTGACCGGGAAGGGATCGTGCGAGCTGGGCAGGACGTACACGCTGGCCTCCCTGGTGCGCCGTCGGCTCTCGGTGGTGTCAACCTCACCTGCGTAGTGCAGGTAGCCATCGGCCTGGTTCACGCGGATGAAAGCCTCCACGGCAGCCAGCTCCCCCTGGTCGGGACCGATAATCGTGAAGCGGCCCGGCCCGCCCTGCTCATGTAGCCGCCGAGCGGCTTCGGCGAAGACCAGCGGCTGCTTGTTCGCCTTCAGACGCGCGAGAAACAGCACCTCGGGTTCGTCGTCTCGGTTCTGTGCGGACGCAGCAGGGTGGTCGCTGTCCGGCATGCCGTTGCGAAGGATCGTCGTCGGACTGGCTTTCACGGGCCCCACGTCCGAAGCCCCGTACGGGGGCGGCCAGAACAGCCGG
>Ga0081535_100770_pt1 | contig 16096 bp, 14 predicted proteins | sample HotLakmasection3_FD_71020 | JGI IMG/M metagenome (GOLD analysis project Ga0081535, IMG submission 71020) | Hypersaline microbial mat communities from Hot Lake, Washington, USA - Section #3 (SPADES assembly) (version 2) | ecosystem: Environmental > Aquatic > Non-marine Saline and Alkaline >... | reverse complement strand
AACCTGGGAACGGTTCCTGCTTTCGTATACAGCGATCAGGATCGTGCCAAACCTACAACGAGCGGTGAGCTATACAATCCCGGGCAGTTAACGGCAGCCCACTCAAACATCGTTCTTGGCAGTATTATTTATGTAGAGAATGCCTCAAATAAAAACGGGGTTTTTGTAAAAATAAACGACCGCCTTACCGGAGACGGACTTAAACTCTCACATAAAGCACATAACATGCTGAACTTTTCATCGATCGAACAGCCACAAATTACGATTTACCTCGAAAACTAGCCGGTGAAAAGCTCCGCCAGATCTTACTTCACAGATACCAGAGGTATTCTGTATAGCTACATAGCCTGTCTGCCCCTGCTGTTTTTGTATGAATTTCTGATCTGGATTTCGAGTCCGGACCCTTCACAAACAGTTCGCATCTCCGTTGATGTATGGTTCAGGCAAATTCTACAGGTAACAGGCCTCCACTCCACATCCCTGATATTGGGTATATTCGCGCTCCTGGGCGGCATATTACTTTACATAAAACGTGCCGAGCTTCAGCGAATCAGGAAGGGGTATTTTTTGATAATGCTTGCGGAGGCTGTTCTATATTCGGTCCTTATTACCTTAACCATCCATATCTTTCTGGACGCTCTTTTAATGGCAGACGCATCATCAGGGTTGGAGTCGCTCAATATTCTGCAGCTCTACGCACTCTCGCTCGGAGCCGGATTATATGAAGAGTTGTTTTTCAGGGTGATACTTGTTTCCCTGCTAATCCTTTTATTCAAGTTGTTCACTAAAAATCAAACCTCTGTATCATTTTTATCCATTATAACAGCTGCACTTATCTTTAGTGGTATACACTATATTGGTTTTTATGGTGATACTTTTACTCTGCACTCCTTTTTATTCAGGTTTTTATTTGGGTTGGGATTAAATCTTATTTATGTTAAAAGAGGGTTTGGGATGGCAGCATGGACTCATGCAGTTTACGACTTGATTGTGGTATCAAGCTTTTAGGTGTATTTGCTGAACTTCATGAAAACTTAAATGGTTAATAAGATTAATCGATTGGATTCGTTATAGTTTACTACATATCTTATTTAGACTCATTATAGCTGTTTAACTACAATCAGAATCGTTGTTCTGACGCTACAAAACAAAGGGATGGCAGAACTTACCAGACAAGAATTAAAAAAACAGGAAGATTTTAACGACGAGATTATCCCTCATCTGGATGCTCTATACAATTTTGGTTTACGTTTAACAGCCGATCCAAATGACGCAGAAGATTTAGTACAGGATACAATTGTTAAAGCTTATCGCTTTTTCAGCAGTTACGAGAAGGGTACCAATGCAAAGGCCTGGCTCTTTCGTATTCTGAAAAATTCCTACATCAACAATTACCGAAAGAAATCGAAAAAACCTTCAGAAGTAGATTACGATGAAGTCGCCTCATTCTACGAGTCGATTCGTGCAGAACGCACAGAAACATCCGACCTCGAAGATAAAATGTTTCGGGAATTGATTGATGACGACCTTTCAAAAGCCCTAAACAGCATCCCCGAAGATTTCAGAACCGTTGTACTTCTCTGCGATGTTGAAGATTTTACGTATGAAGAGATCGCCAATATGCTCGATGTTCCCATCGGCACGATTCGGTCCCGTCTTCATCGTGGAAGAAATTTACTGAAAGCCCAGCTAATGGACTACGCCGAAAAAAGAGGGTACGCAGGAGATTAAGGTGTTAGCGCCGCATTTTTTTCTTTAGTGGATAGTGGAAAGAAACGGATAACTGATTTCTGAATTCCGTTTACACAGAGATCGGCAATTCTATTCGTATGGCTGTGCCCTTCCCTATTTCAGTGTGATGTACGTACAGCTTGCCCTTATGATAGTCTTCAATAATTCTTCGTGTGAGGCTAAGCCCCAGTCCCCAGCCCCTTTTTTTTGTACTAAATCCCGGTTTAAAAATTTCCCTGATGTTCTTTTTTTCGATGCCTGTACCCGAATCTTGTACTTCAACCATAACATAATCAGCCTCCTGCCATACCCTGATCGCCAAAAACTGATCATCTTCTTTTTCTCTGATTGCGTCCATCGCGTTTTTTATCAGGTTTTCAATAGCCCATTTAAAAAGCTCTGAATTGATATCAACTTTGGATGTTTCCCTTACATCCTTGCGTACTTCTATATGCTTGCCAAGCTGCGGCAGCCGGCGCTCCATATAGGTCACCACGTCATCAACAATGGATTCGAGATTCAGCGGATTCAGTTCAGGTTGTGATCCAATTTTATTAAACCTCTCCGCAATTCCTTTTAACCTGGTTACGTCATTTTCGATTTCGTAAGTAATGGAGAGTGTATCGTCATCGTTCTGGTTCTTATCCTTTAGCAGCTGCAGCCACCCATAAATACTCGAAAGTGGAGTTCCCAGCTGATGAGCCGCCTCTTTTGTCATACCCACCCATAAATTCGACTGCTCCGATTTCTTGATACTTTTATATGTGGTATACCCGATACCCAGCAGCAGTGCCAGAATGCCAAACTGAACGTAGGGAAAGAATCGAAGATACCGAATGGTGGGGCTTTCTCCGTAATAGACGTAATTAATAAGCGGCTTATCTTCATCACCATATTCAATAATGATGGGCTCATGAAGTTCAGCAAATTCACCTATAAGCTTGTCAACGTTTCTGTTTTCGTTTCCAATAAATCGGCTGCCAAGCACAAATCCCGACTCATCCGCAAGAATTACGGGAATATTAAAGAGGTTCTCGGGCCGAATGATCTCTTTCTGTACAAAGTCGTTCGTGATTGCCAGATTTTCGGTTTCCAGGATAATTCGGCGAAGGCTGTCGGGCACGTTTGGGTTGTTCTGAAGTTCTCCGGCAACCATATTTAAATTGCCGCTAACCCTGCTTTGAATAGGTGAGTAGGTGTGCTCAAATGCTTTTGCCCAAAGCTGTACGTTTTTCCTTTCCTGCTCCATAATCCGGTTTATTAGTACCTGATTATAGATAAACGAAGCTCCGGCAAGCAGGATCAGAAGTGTTACCAGAATAATTTTGATACGGCTCGAAGGGAGTAAAAATTTCATATTGGCAGCCGGATTAACGAACGAAACAAGGTACTTCCTGGAAGCTTGGTAGTTTAAAACGTAAAACCAGTCTGTTTATGATACGAATTTACTCCTTCAAATAGTACAGCATCAGCCCGTCTGTTTAGGCAGACACTTTCCTTTTCTCATAAATTGGAGGAGCTTTTTTCTCAATGGTGTCTCTGGTAATGGTACAGCGCGACACATTTTTCATAGAGGGTATCACAAACATAATTTCGAGCATGGCATCTTCGAGGATAGAGCGCAACCCCCGTGCTCCCGTTTTTCTTTCCCGTGCCCTTTCAACAATCGCCTCAAGAGCATCTTCTTCAAAATCAAGTTCCACCCCTTCCATCTCAAAAAGCTTTTGGTACTGCTTTGTGATGGCATTTTTAGGCTTTACAAGAATCTCAATCATTGCCTCTGTGGTAAGTTCTTCAAGGCCACAGATAATGGGCAGCCTGCCGATTAATTCAGGTATGAGTCCAAATGCCTGAAGGTCTTCAGGCTCAACGTGTGTAAATATCTTGGGATCTTTTTTATCAAACTTAACCTGATCGGAGGAGTGGAATCCCATGGAACTTACCGACAGGCGTTTGGCAATAATCTCTTCGAGTCCGCTAAATGCTCCCCCGCAAACAAACAGGATATCCGAAGTATCAAGCTGTATAAAGCTCTGCTCCGGGTGTTTTCGCCCGCCCTTGGGAGGAATATTTGCAGTTGTTCCTTCCAGAATTTTAAGCAGCGCCTGCTGTACACCCTCACCGGACACATCTCTGGTGATGGATGGGTTATCGCTTTTTCGAGACACTTTGTCGATCTCATCGATATAAACAATTCCGCGTTTGGCCCGCTCCACATCATAATCAGCCGCCTGTAAAAGATTGCTGAGAATGCTCTCCACATCTTCGCCAACGTAACCTGCCTCGGTGAGAACAGTGGCGTCTGCAATGGTTATCGGAACATCAATGATGTCGGCAAGAGTACGCGCAAGCAGTGTTTTACCGGAACCTGTGGGACCCAGCAGCGCGATATTACTTTTTTCAATTTTTGTGCCGTCACCGCCAATTTCCGACAAATTCGAAATTCGCTTATAGTGATTATAAACGGCAACAGAGAGGGCTTTTTTTGCATCATCCTGACCAATAACATACTCATCGAGCCGGTTTTTAATTTCAACCGGTTTAAGCATTGGCTTATACTGCTTCTCTCTTCGTTTGGCAAGTGAAGAGAGGTCGCTCTGTATTATACTTGAAGCGTCTTCAACACAGTGGTTACAAATATAAACATCAGGGCCCGCAACCATTGAGCTTACTTCCTGGCTTTCGCGGCCACAAAATGAGCATTTTACCGTGTCGGAGTTATTTTTATTATTCATCAGAAACTTTATTTCTCTTAAAAAAGCAATTCACAGATATTCATATAAGTTGAAAATCTGTGCTCAGGAATCAAAATTATTTCTCGCGCCGCATCACTTTATCGATCAGGCCGTAATCTTTGGCTTCATCGGCAGTCATCCATTTATTTCGGTCAGAATCCTCAACTACTTTTTCGATATCGGTGCCGGAATGATGGGCCAGAATTTCACTTAGCTCTTTTTTGAGCCGCAGAATTTCCTGGGCTTCAATTTCAATATCACTTGCCTGGCCTCGCACACCGCCTAAAGGCTGGTGAATCATTACACGGGAGTGCGGGAGAGCATGGCGCTTGCCTTTTGCGCCGGCAGTTAACAGAACGGCACCCATTGAGGCGGCCATACCCACACACGTTGTGGATACGTCACATTTTACATACTGCATGGTATCGTAAATAGCCATACCTGCAGAAACAACTCCGCCGGGGCTGTTGATATACAGGTGGATATCTTTTTCGGCGTCCTGCGATTCTAAAAAGAGCAGCTGAGCCACAATGGTACTCGCCACAGCATCATTCACGGGTGTACCGAGAATTACAATTCGGTCTTTGAGAAGTCTCGAATAAATATCGTAAGCGCGTTCTCCACGGTTGGTTGTTTCCACTACCATGGGAATCAGGTTGTTTTGAACCTGTGAAGCGCCATCAAATTCAGGAATTTCGAAAAGGGGTTGTTTATACGTCATAACTCTTAGTTATTTAGTTTCTTGTTCGTCTTCTTTGTCTTGTTCTTCTCTCTTCTTACGAAAATCCTCTTTTGAGAGTTCGTTGATTTCAACAATATCGGCCAGCTTATCAAACACCTTTCCTTCCCTGATGCTGTTTCTCAGATTCTCGAGCATACTCGGGTTCTGTGCGTAATAGCCTTTCAGCTGATCTGTTGTGGCTCCATATTTTGCTGCCTCAATCGCAATGTGCTCATCAATATCCTCAGGCTTGATCTCAATATCATCAAATTTTTCCTGAAGTTTCTGGCTGATAAAAGCCCACTTGCCCTCGCGAACTGCCTGCTCATCCATCCGCTCTTTGTAGGCTTCCTCATCAAAATCTGCAGGAAGCTCTCCGCCGCTCTGCTGTTTGGCGTAATCCACATACTGATTCAGAATCTGCTTTTTCATCACCTCGGGAACTTCCACATCGTGGGCTTCCGTCAGGGCGTCAATCGCATCCTGTTTAAACATATCATCTGCAGACTGGTCGTAATACTCCTGCATTTTGCTTTTGATATAGCTGCGAAACTCATCTACGTTATTTGCTTCACCATTTGAAGCCTCCTTGGCAAATTCGTCTGTAAGCTCCGGCTGCTTCATCACTTCCACTTTTTTGATGTGCATTTCGAAGCGATCGAGCTCTTCATCTTCACCAAGCTCCATCTTCACCTTATCACCCACCGACTTTCCAACCAGATTTTCACGAAACTCTTTTGCCGCATCCTGACGAAGATCCAGTTTCTGGTCTTCATCCATTTCGCCTTCAATAGGGTTTCCATCTTCATCAAGGCTTACGGCATCAACCGTAACGCGGCACTCTTCCGTAATTTTATCTTCCGTCTCTTCCCAGTTACCCTGTCGCTCGAGTGTTCGTTCAATCTCCTCTTCCACTTCCTCGTCGGTAACGTCGTGAACCATCTTGTCGACATTGATCGATTCGAGCTCAGCAAGTTCAAATTCCGGCTTGGCTCCAACCTTAAACACCACTTCGAGCTCGTCGTTTTCCCAGCTCAAGTCTACCATTTCGGTTTCGCCCACCGGTTCGTGCTCGGGCACAATCTCCTTTTCATACACTTCCTGCACGTAATTGTTGATCTCTTCGAGCTCAATCTCTTTTCCAAACCTCTTTTTTATGAGCCCCAGAGGCACTCTGCCCGGACGAAAGCCTGGCATTTGAATTTGAGATTTATATTTTTTGTACGCCTTATCGAATTTTGAAGAGAGATCCTCTCGGTTAGCTTTAATCGTGATCTCTTTGTCTACGGAGGAGAGCTCCTGTACAGATAGTTCCACTTGTTGTCTTTTTAAGTTTGCTGTATAATTTAAAACAGATTGGTACGAGAGGGGGGACTCGAACCCCCACACCGGTAAAGGTACTAGATCCTAAATCTAGCGCGTCTACCAATTCCGCCACTCTCGCATCACCCAATTCATACTTTGAATCGGAGCCTATCAAATTACGGCTTTTATTCAGCCAATTCAACACCGGTACGATTACAATCATTTTCCAATTCTCCAACAACCATTTTTTTCCGATATTTTAAAGAAACTGACCTGATTTCCTTTAATTTTTACGCGCTTAAAAATACCTTACAGGCAGCGCAACATTTTAAATTCAATACCCGACAAAACAAAAAACCACCTTAGCCATGTTTAGAAATCTTCGCCTTGTTTATGTAACCACCAAAGACCGGAATGAAGCGAAATCTATTGGTGAAACTATCGTAAAAGAGGAGCTTGCTGCCTGTGCAAATATTCTGGACGGAATGGAATCGATATACCGATGGAAAGGCAATATTGAAACAGACCGCGAATGCATACTGCTGCTTAAGAGCACCTACAACAATTTACCAGCCTTAACAGACCGGGTAAAGGAGCTGCACTCGTACGAAGTTCCCTGTATCATCAGCTTTAATCTGGCCGAACAGGAAGGGAATGCCGATTACCTGGAATGGCTGCTTAAATCTGTAAAGAAGCCGGTATCCGCTCCCATCACGCCAAAAAATAAGTTATGAGTCTGAAGACTAAAAAAGAGGCTTACACTCTTACCGCAACAGTTGACCGGCCCGGCGCCCGCAACGCTATCAATTTTGATGTGATGGATATGCTTGAAGACCTGCTTACCGACGTCGAAAACGATTCTGAACTCAGGCTTTTTATCTTCACCGGAAGCGGCAGCAGTTTTATTTCTGGCGGAGACCTGCGCGAATTTCATCAGATTAAGGATGCATCCGGCGCAAAAACCATGACCCTTCGAATGATGAAAATTATCGACCGCATCAGGAATTTATCCTGCTGGTCGCTCGCCGCCCTCAATGGCCACACGTATGGCGGCGGGTGGGAGATTTCTCTCGCTTTTGATTTTCGGGTAGCGTCTTCATCTGCCAAAATTGGTTTTACCCAGGGGAAATTCTACCTGCCGCCGGGCTGGGGAGGAATGACCAGCCTGAAAGAAGCCGTTGGTAAACATACGGCACAATACTGGCTTGCAAGCCAGAAGGTTGTTACCGCAGAAACGGCTCTGAAAGCTGGCTTTCTTCAGGACGTGTTCGGGGAAAATGTATATCAAGACAAACTGGAAGATCTCAAGCTATCCCTAACCCTTAACGACCGGGCGTTTATCGAATACATTAAAAAGAGTGATATCCGTTCGGCCGAAGATGAGATCGATCCGTTTAGCAGATTTTGGGAGAATGCGCAACACCTTCGCCGGGTGGATAGATTTCTGAACAGTAAAAAGAGCTGATCTGAATGCATTGCCGAACATTTCAGGCTTCGTTAATAAGGCCTGAACGGTATGCCTTCATCAAATTTTTCAGATCATCGATGCGGCGCTGAATCTTTCTGCCGCTATCCAAGTCTTTCACGCGGATCGGTTCGCTCGCCTGTTCAAGTATTTTTGTAGTGGAGTGAATGTCCTCCTCTTTTTCGATCGCTTCCTGGGTCGACTCAAACGACTGATGGGCCGTAAGCAGCAATCCGTATGAATTAAAAATTAGCGTATAGCCCGCAATGCCCGTTTTTGCCTGGTACGCTTTGGCAAATCCGCCGTCGATAACGATCAGCTTGCCGCCCGCTTTTACGGGACTCTCCCCTTTTTTCACCTTTACGGGAACATGCCCGTTTATCACATGGCCTTTTGCGGGATCCACTCCAAACTCTTCAAGAATTTCCTCCATTACTTTTTGATTCGTACGGTAGTCGTAGTAAGGATTCATATGCTCGGTATGGGTCTCCACATCATCAATAAAATAGCGTTCAAATGTTGCCATTTTATCCTTGCCAAACAGGGGCGACTGCGCTCCGCTCCAGAGATACCACATGGTATCCATTCCGTACTGCTTCTTTTCGGGATTATCTTTGGCAAAATAACCCTGGCGTGCCAGCCGCTCGAGCCGGTCCATAAAAGCTTTTGGCCCGTGATCGGTATCGTCAAACCGGAAATGGCGCATTTTACCGTTTTTTGTCATGGGAATACAGCCGTGATAGAGCAGATTGTTGTTGTGAACAAGGTACATACCCCCTTTCGAAAAGAGCAGGCGCACATGCTCCTGCAGCCGTTCACTGTTTCTGAATGAGAGGCAGATTTTATTCATTACCGTTTCCTCATACTCCGTAAGTTTATACGGATTATCAGGATCGATTGTGGGAAACAGAGTATCGTTTAGCGGGTACGATTTGTTTCCGATTTGCACAGTACCCTCATCATAATTGATTTTATCAAGAAGCAGCCGGTCTTCCATCTGAAACTGGGGCCTGCGCTGTATAATCTGGCCCTCCACTTTCAGCTGAATCACCGAAATCGCCTTATGCATGCGAGCCATCAAAAGCTGCTCGTTTTCCGTAAACTCTTCGGTCGCGTTCCTGGGAATAAATTGAGTACAGGGATCGTCACCATACACCTCTACTGCGAGTGACATCAGCGGCATCATGCTTATGGCATATCCGTTTTCCAGCGTCTCCATATTGGCATATCGAAGTGAAACGCGAATAACGTTGGCAATACAGGCCGAGCTTCCCGCAGCAGCACCCATCCAAACGATGTCGTGGTTTCCCCACTGAAAATCGACCGAATGATGGTCAAGCAGGCGATCCATAATAATATGAGCGCCCGGTCCCCTGTCGTACACATCCCCGATAATGTGAAGGCGGGCAATGGTAAGCCGCTGTATCAGGTGCGCCATGGCGATGATAAACGCTTCGGCTCTCCCTGTTTCAATAATGGTGTTGATGATACTGCTGTAATACTCCTGTCTGTTTTTCCTGCTCTCCTGCTCGTGCAACAGTTCTTCAATAATGTAGTTAAAATCCTCCGGCAGTGTTTTTCGCACGCGGCTTCGGGTATACTTTGATGAAAAGACCCTGCATAATTTAATCAGCTGAAACAAAATTTTTCGGTACCACTCCGAAGGGTTCTCCACATTTTTAAAAACCATTGGGATTTTCTGCTCGGGGTAATAGATAATGGTGGCAAGTACTCTCTTCTCATGCTCATCCAGCATGTAGTCAAAAACTTCATCAATTTTTCGCTTGATGGACCCCGACCCGTTTCTGAGAACGTGAATAAACGGTTCGTACTCACCGTGAATGTCAGAGACGTAGTGCTCCGTACCTTTTGGGAGCTCCATTATCGCGCTGAGGTTGATGATTTCGGTTGATGCAGATCGAATAGACGGGTACTGCTTGGAAAGAAGTTTTAAATATCTAATCTCATTTTCGCTGAAAGACATAGCAGGCATACTCGATTCATTGTGATGAATACAGTGATGAATTGAATTTCATCGTACTATCTAATTAATGAAACTGTGCGCAATTATCGAATAAATTTTGTGATTTATCTCAATTGCGGCCTGGTTTATTGCAGTGCCGAGATTATCTGAATCGCTGATTATATGCTTCGAATCGCCTCAATCCTGCTAAGCGCCGGCGGGTGCGAATAGTTTAAAAACACATAGAACGGATGGGGTGTGAGGTTACTGAGATTATCTTTCGACAGTTTCTTCAGCACGTTTACCATCTCCTCTTTTTCGCTGATGGTTTTGGCAGCGAATTCATCTGCTTCATATTCATGCTTACGGCTCAAAATCTGCATGCCTAGGCCAATCAGCGTTTCCACAGGCGAATAGAGGAGGCCGAAAAACAGCAGCCCGGCGTATACGCTCATTTGGTCCATATAAAACGCATCAAACAGAGCCGGTACCTGCAGAAATACCGACAACAGACCAAACATAATGCCGGTTTGTAAAATAGAAATAGCCATGTTTTTTACGATGTGTTTCTTTTTATAGTGGCCTATTTCATGCGCCAGAACGGCAACCAGCTCTTCTGTGGTATGATTTTCAATAAGTGTGTCGTAGAGTGCAATTCGCTTGTTTTTACCAAAACCGGTAAAAAACGCGTTCGATTTTGCGGAACGCTTTGAGCCGTCAATCACATAAATACCCTGGAGGGGAAAATCTACCTTATCAGCGTAATTTTCTATTGCCCGGCGCAGTTCGCCATCCTCCAGCGGCTCAAATTTATTAAAGAGCGGCATAATCCATGTCGGCGCGATGTACTGCATCAAAAGAGAAAAAGCGGTAACCGCAATCCAGGCATAGAGCCACGCCCACTGTCCGCCGTATGCGAAAAAAGCGATGATTCCCGCGAGCAGCGGCCCGCCTATCAAAACGGTAAGTAAAATGCCTTTAAGCCTATCCAGAATAAACGTCCTGGCGGTGGTTTTGTTGAACCCGAATCGCTCCTCAATCAAAAATGTGGAGTATATACTGAAGGGCATGGTGATGATCATTTTTGCAACAACCAGGGCACCTATAAAGATGAGGCCCGTACCGACCACGCCAAAATCGAAGCTTCGTGCCCACTGATCGAGCCAGTTAAATCCGCCCGCAAACCAGAAAACAAGGAGCAAAACCAGGTTAAATGTGCCGGTAATGAATCCGAATTTCGTATTTACCCGGGTGTATTCCTGTGATTTTGCATAGGTCTCTTCATCATAAACACCTTCAAATTCATCCGGAAGCTGTTTGGTAAGTGCTTTCAGGTTCAGTCGGTTTGATACAATTTCCAGCACAAAATCGATTAAAATAGCGGCCAGAATAATAATGGTAAATATGTTCATCTATCTTTGATAGCTTCGGTTGAGTCAATCAAAAAAGATACGATTTATTCAACACACTTCATGAAATTGGACGTTGCTCCACTAATTTACCCTTCCCTTACCCATGATTTTTTGCATTGATAAATTTCTAAAACTTTGCTGTAAAATTCCCCACATCTGGAGGACAAAACGGGTGGTGGTCTTTTTTACCCAATGGGGGTGTCCGTCGAAAAGTTTATGCTTATTTTAATTCATCAATCTTCCTTACAGCTGATTTTATTCTGAACTTTTAAAAACTCTCTATGAATCGTCTTCGAAACTCTCTTTTAGTCATATTCGCACTGTTTTTTGCCTCCTGCTCAACTTCTGATCGCCTGACACAAACAGCACCCGATGTTGCAGCCTGGGAATCGATAGCCGTACCCACATGGTACGATGCCTCTGCTCACGACACCATTTCTGTAGTTACCTGGAATATTGAACATTTTGTTGATGAGCACGACAGCCCTTATATCGATAATGCACGCGAAAATAATCCGCCCGAAAACATGGATGAGCGCAGAGAGCTTCTTGCAGACGCCATAAAGCAAATGGATGCCGACATTATTGTTTTGCAGGAGGCTGAAAGTGCAGCATACGTGCAGGCACTTGCTGAAGCTTACTTTCCGGAACTCAATTACCGCTACTTTACCAGCCGGGAAAGTAATGATTGGTACATGAACGTGGTGGTTATGAGCCGGATACCGCTGGGACTTCTCTACAGCTACGCCAACCCCGACTCCTACATTTTGGGCGAAGAGGATGATAATGGATTAACAGAGCGACAAAATTTTACCAACAACCGAATGCTTTCCGTAGACGTGATTGTGAATCCGCAATACAGTTTTCTTCTCACCGGCCTGCACCTGAAAGCCGGACGCGGCGAACGTAATGAAAACTGGAGGATCGGGCAGATTGATCTGCTGAAAGATCACTTTCAGTATCTCACAGCTATCCATCCTGAAAAACGTATTTTAATCGCAGGTGATCTCAATATTTTACCCGGCGACCGAGAGTTTCTGCACCTTCTTGGCAACGGCGAGTCTCTGCAGTTTATTGATCCGCTTGCAGGTGTTGATTCGTTTACACACACCTCTGATGAACCCGAGCGCCAGCTGGATCACATTCTTCCCAACCGGCAAATGAATGAAGATCTGGTACCGGGTTCCGCCGAAGTGTTGATGCCGTTTGATCCTGAAACGATGAGAACGATCAGCGACCACCTGCCTGTCATTGCGCGCTTTGTAACCGTGGAACAGTAGGAATTACGCAAACCTCTGGTTACCAGTCTGCGAGCGTTTTTTTAGCAGCATTGTATCCTTCTTCGATCAGTTTTTTTGTCTGACTGGTATCTGCCCTGTTGTAGGCACTAAGGCTGGGCTGTATCCACTTCACATCATTTTCCCTGATCTGCTGACGTATCATATTGTTCAGCCCGATATCAAAGGTATTTGAAAGTACGTCGATAATATCATCGGGCCGCTTGTACTCCCTGTTGGTTGTTAAATCAACCGCCACGATATCTTCGGCACCCATTTTTTTCAGCGGGCTTACGGGTACGTTTTCACACAGAAACCCATCAACCAGAAGCATATTATCCCACTCTACGGGAGCAAAAATCCCCGGCAAACACGAACTGGCCATCACTGCTTTATACAGCGGACCCTTAGATAGCTCCACTCTTTTACCTGAAGTAATATCGGTTGAAATTACACATAGGGGAATATCTGCATCCTCTATATCAACCTTGCCAAGCGTATCCAATATTTTATTGCCAAGACTTTCATTGGTGAGCAGTCCCATTTTTGACAATTTAAATGAAGTTACGTCCAGCCAGTCCAGTTCGAGGGCAATTTCCTCAAGCTCACCTATAGATGTACCGAAAGCAATATGAGCGGCGACAAACGCTCCAATACTCGTGCCTGTTATGGCGGCCGGACGATCTCCCTTCTCCAGCAATGCTTTTATTATGCCTACGTGTGCAGCTCCGCCACCCAGGGCAATTCCCAGATTTTTAAACTTTTTTTTCTTCATATCACTGTTCTCTGTCAGGCAATTCTTAAAGATATCCAACTGATGACTGCTTGCTTCAGAAGGCAAAATACAGAAAATGATCATCTCGCATCACCGATACTATATCTACTCATTATTAATGAGTAGAAAGAGCTTAAGATCTCAAATTCATTGCCCATGCTGAAGAAGCGTTATTTTTTAAATAAAAAATATTAACCAATTGATCTTATTGATTTTAAATAATTCAATAAGATCAGATTTAATAGCAGAAATTGACGGGAATTTCAACTGTTTAGCTGCAGAAATTTAGGTATAAATATCTAAAATGAGATATATTTTTAATAAGAGATAAATAAAGAGAGCTACCCTTTAACCTAAATTTAAAAATCATGACGAATACAGCACCTACCAAAAATAAAGAACTACTCAAATGGATTGAAGAATCAGCTGAACTTGCAAAACCCGATGAAGTTGTTTGGTGTAATGGTTCACAAGAAGAGTATGACCGTCTTTGCCAGGAAATGGTAGAGTCGGGAACTTTTATTCGCCTGAACCCTGAAAAAAGGCCAAACAGCTATGCAGCTTTTTCCGACCCTTCCGATGTGGCACGAGTTGAAGACAGAACCTATATCAACAGTTTAAGAAAGAGTGATGCGGGCCCCACAAATAATTGGGAAGACCCGAAAATAATGAAGAAAAAGCTTAAAAAACTTTTCGACGGTTCGATGAAAGGACGAACCATGTATGTGATACCTTTCAGCATGGGCCCTCTGGGTTCACCAATATCAAAAATCGGAGTTGAAATTACAGATTCTCCATATGTTGTTGCCAACATGAGAATTATGACACGCATGGGACAGTCTGTGCTGGACGTGCTTGCAAACGGAGATTTTATAAAGTGCCTGCATTCGGTTGGCGCACCGCTTGAACCCGGTGAAGAAGACGTACCCTGGCCATGCAACCCCGATACCAAATACATCTGCCACTTCCCCGAGGAGAGATCCATTATATCATACGGATCGGGATATGGCGGAAACGCACTGTTGGGCAAAAAGTGTCTTGCATTGCGAATTGCATCTACCATGGCTCGTGATGAGGGCTGGCTGGCCGAGCATATGCTTATTTTAGGTGTCGAGTCTCCGGGAAAAGAGAAAACATATATCGCCGCAGCTTTTCCGAGTGCCTGCGGCAAAACAAACTTTGCAATGATGATACCCCCGAAAGGTATAGACGGATGGAAAGTCACCACCGTTGGAGATGACATTGCCTGGATAAAAAAAGATGAAACCGGACAGTTAAACGCTATCAACCCCGAAGCTGGTTACTTTGGTGTGGCACCCGGTACCAATTACAAAACCAACCCAAATGCGATGGAAAGTATTTCCAAGGATTCCATCTTTACCAATGTTGGTGTGACCCCTGACGGCGATGTTTGGTGGGAAGATATCGGGCACGACTGCCCGGAAGGTACCATGAACTGGAAACGAAAAGTACACGATCCCGAATCCGGCCAGACCGTGGCTCCCCCGAATGCACGATTTACTGCCCCTGCCATTAACTGTCCCAGCCTAGATGATAAATGGGAAGATCCCGCCGGAGTACCGGTCAAAGCGTTTATTTTTGGAGGCAGGCGCAGCACTATGGTTCCGCTTGTTTACCAATCCTTTAACTGGAACTTTGGGGTTTATGCTGCCGCTACCATGGGGTCAGAAATGACTGCTGCCGCGTTTGGTGATATTGGCGCAGTGCGCCGGGATCCTTTTGCCATGCTACCGTTTTCGGGCTATCACATGGCCGATTATTTCAACCACTGGCTGCAGTTGGGCCGTACCCTTCCTAATGCACCCAGAATTTTCTCTGTAAACTGGTTCCGCAAAAACGAAGAGGGAAAATTCCTGTGGCCCGGTTTCGGACAAAATATGCGCGTACTTAAATGGATCGTTGAGCGTGTTAACGGGAAGGCTTTTGCCGTGGAAAGCCCGCTTGGCTGGATGCCGCGCTACGAAGATATGGACTGGAGAGGCATGGAAAACTTCAAGCGGGAAGACTTTCAGAAGCTTATGTCTGTAGATCGTGAAGCGTGGAAAAGAGAAGTTCTGAGCCACGAAGAGCTGTTCAGCAAACTGTATGACAAACTGCCGAAAGAGTTCCTGTTTATGAGGGAATTACTTCACTCCAGCCTCTGGAGATCGCCCGAACACTGGGAACTGGCCCCTGAGCGGCCTCATTTATAATAAAAATTAATAATAAGTTGTTACCCGAAACCCGGTTCACTTCAGGCCGGGTTTTATTTTTATGAACTCATTTAGTTTAATATTAAACTATTTTGTTCTGAGTTTTGTATCTTATACACAACCGAAAATCAATCAACTGTTCCATGTCAACAAAAATTGAAGGACTCCATCACATCACCGCAGTATCGGGGCCGCCAAAGGAAAACTATAACTTTTATCATAAGATCCTGGGCCTGCGTTTTACAAAAAAAACGGTGAACTTTGATGATCCGTCAACCTACCATCTCTATTACGGCAATTATAACGCCACGCCGGGGAGTTCCATTACCTTTTTCCCTTGGCAGCACGTTGTTCAGGGCAGTCCGTCTGCGGGTGAAGCAACCGAGGTACAGTACGCAATTCCACCGGGCTCTATCGGGTTCTGGGCAGATCGCTTTAGCCAGTTACGTATTAAAGCGGATGAAAAGACGGGACGGTTCGGTGAAGAGATGCTCTCCCT
>Ga0081535_100769_pt1 | contig 16113 bp, 12 predicted proteins | sample HotLakmasection3_FD_71020 | JGI IMG/M metagenome (GOLD analysis project Ga0081535, IMG submission 71020) | Hypersaline microbial mat communities from Hot Lake, Washington, USA - Section #3 (SPADES assembly) (version 2) | ecosystem: Environmental > Aquatic > Non-marine Saline and Alkaline >... | reverse complement strand
CCCCATCCCCCTGGGCATGGCCCAAGCGATCGTTGACCTGCTTAAAGTTATCGACATCTAAATAGACCAAAGTAAAGGGCACACCATAGCGTCTGGACCGCCCTACCTCGTGCTCTAGAGCCGCCATAAACGCCCGCCGATTTAACAAGCCGGTGAGAAAATCGGTGTTTGCCAACGTTTGGACTTGCCGATAGCTTAATTTCAGCTCGGCCAGCAACTTCACGACCAATAGCCAAAACGCTAAACGTACCCCCGTATTCCAAATCAGAAACAGCGTTGGGGTATCCGGCGGAGTGCGGGCGGATTCGGCAATGAACCATAAAACGGCCCCGATCAAACCCATGAGATAGCCCGCTTGGGGGGCCACATACCAGGCGATCGCCGCGATCGGCAGCACATAAAAAAACGAGAGTCCTAAGTTGACGTGAATGGCGTAATCAATTCCCCAAATCACGAGTAACAGCATGGCACTGCCGATCACCCATTGCCAAGTCGGGAGTTGGGACGCTAATTGGGATAAGTCATGTCGAAAGAGTTTCATGGGGAAAGGGGTGGCGTCTCGCTGATTTTTGAAATTGATGCAGGCCATTTGCGAGACCGTTGCTGGCCCCCCTCAACGGGTAGGGCAGTTCGTCAATTTGACCCGAGCTAACAGACGGACCAGCGCTCCAGCATTTATAGTCTGGGACGTGTCAACTATTCAAGGCTATGAAAACCGAAAAAACTGAAGTGGCGATCGCCCTGCTCATCCATGAAGGACAATTTCTCCTACAGCTCCGAGACAATATTCCCAGCATCGTGTATCCCGGTCACTGGGCCTTTTTTGGCGGTCACATTGAGCCTGGTGAAACCCCGGAAGCGGGGGTGTGGCGCGAGGTCAAAGAAGAAATCAATTACGTGCCCCCCTGGTTAAAGCCTTTTCTGCGGTGGGAACATGAAAACATCGTGCGCCACGTCTTTTATGGACCATTGACCGTGCCTCCCGAGCAGCTACAGCTCAACGAAGGCTGGGATCTGGGTCTGTGGACGATCGCCGACGTCGAGCGGGGAGAGCGATTTTCGCCGATTGCGAATCAAGTCCGTCCGCTAGGGTCGCCCCACCGCACGCTGCTGCGCCGATTTATTGCTGAGCAACCTCACCTGTTGCAAGCGACTCAACCAGAGCGGCACCCCTCTGCATAAAAAGCAGCCCCATCAGAATTTGACAGGGCTGGAGACGCAGTTAGGAGGTATCTTGACTTCAAACATAGAGGCAAGATTTAGCGATGTGCGACTATTTAAGACCAATTTAAGGACTGGCTAGAAATTAGGTTGCAAATGTTCACGTTTTTGCCCTAACAGTAGCGAACCTTACCATCTAGTAGAGATTGCGAAACATTTTGTAAGTCTAAGCTTTGCAAAAAAAGGCTGATGCCAATGAACAATCAATACGATTTGGCAAAGTCTTTGCCACTTACTTGCCAGAGTAGAAATATACGTTTCTGACCGTGATTTGAGAGGTCGTCATGGCCATCGCCACCATCAATCCCATCAATGGCAAATGCCTGAAAACATTTGCTCCCCTCAGCTCAGACGACATTCCAGCTCGCCTTGAGCAAGCCCAGGCCGCATTTCAGTCTTATCGCCAAATTTCGTTTCAGCAGCGGGCAACATGGCTGCAATTTACCGCTGATTTGCTCGAAAACAACAAGCAAGCCTACGGCGAAATCATGACCCAGGAAATGGGTAAGCCGATCAAAAGTGCGATCGCCGAAGTCTCGAAATGTGCCTGGGTCTGTCGATATTATGCGGAGCACGGGGCCGCATTTTTACAAGATGCCCCGGCCTTAACCGACGCGAGCCAAAGCTTTGTCCGGTATCAGCCCTTGGGGGTAGTGTTGGCGGTCATGCCGTGGAATTTTCCCTTCTGGCAGGTGTTTCGGTTTGCCGCGCCGACGCTGATGGCCGGGAATGTGGCCCTGCTCAAACATGCCTCCAACGTGCCCCAGTGCGCCTTGTTGATTGAGGAAATTTTCCGCAAAGCCGGATTCCCCGAAAACGTGTTCCAAACCCTGCTGATTGGGGCGGACGCCGTCGCTGAGGTGGTTGCCGACGATCGCGTGCAGGCCGCCACCCTCACCGGCAGTGAAGCTGCGGGCATCGCGCTGGCCTCCCAAGCCGGCCAGCACCTCAAACCTACGGTGCTAGAGCTGGGGGGCACCGATCCCTTTATCGTGATGCCCAGTGCCAACCTCAATGACGCCATCAGCACTGCCGTCACCGCCCGCCTGCTCAACAACGGCCAGTCCTGCATCGCGGCCAAACGCTTCATCCTGCATGAGGCGATCGCCGATGAGTTTCTCGCGGGCTTGACCGCTAAGTTCAAGGCGTTGAAGGTCGGCGATCCCCAGTCCAACGCGACCGACATTGGTCCCCTGGCGACTCCCGCAATCCGCGATGAACTGGCGGCCCAGGTTGCTGCCTGTCGGGCTCAAGGGGCGAAAGTGCTGGTGGGCGGGGATATCAACGCCCTGCTCGCGACCCTACCCACTGAACTACAAGCGGGCAACTTTTATCCGCCCACGATTTTGGCTGATATTCCCCCCGGCACCCCCGCCGACGAGGAAGAATTCTTTGGCCCGGTGGCGCTGACCTTTCGGGTGCCCGATCAAGCGGCGGCGATCGCCCTCGCCAACAGCACCGCCCTGGGTTTGGGAGCCAGCGCCTGGACCCAAGAGGCCGATGAGTGCGATCGCTTCGTCACGGCACTGGAAGCCGGGGCCGTCTTTATCAACGGCTTGGTGAAATCAGATCCGCGCTTGCCCTTTGGCGGCATTAAGCGATCGGGCTATGGTCGCGAGTTAGGACGCGAGGGCATCCTAGCCTTTGTTAATCAAAAAACTGTCTGGATTAAATGAGGAGTCACCGGGAATGAATACCGCCGAGCTACTGGTGCAATGTCTCGAAAATGAAGGCGTCGAATACATTTTCGGCGTACCGGGCGAAGAAAATCTCGCTGTTTTGCAAGCCTTAAAAAAATCATCCATTCAGTTTGTCACGACCCGTCATGAACAGGGTGCGGCCTTTATGGCGGATGTATACGGTCGCCTGACCGGCAAAGCGGGGGTCTGCCTCTCGACCTTAGGCCCAGGGGCCACCAATTTGATGACCGGCGTCGCCGATGCCAACTTAGACCGGGCTCCCCTAGTGGCCATCACTGGCCAGGTAGGCACCGATCGCATGCATATCGAGTCGCACCAGTACCTCGATTTGGTGGCAATGTTTTCCCCTGTCACCAAGTGGAACGCGCAAATTGTGCGCCCCAGCATCACCCCCGAAATTGTCCGCAAAGCGTTCAAACTAGCCCAGACCGAAAAGCCCGGAGCCGTCCACATTGACCTGCCGGAAAATATTGCCGAGATGCCGGTGGAGGGCAGCCCCCTGCGGCGGGATGGGCGCGAAAAATCCTATGCGTCTTACCAGAGCATTCAACAGGCGGCGGTGGCGATTTCTCAGGCCACCAACCCGCTGATTCTGGTGGGCAATGGGGCCATTCGGGCTGAGGCTAGCGATGTCCTCACGCAATTTGCCACGGAGTTAAACATTCCGGTCATTAATACCTTTATGGGCAAGGGCGTAGTGCCCTATACCCATCCCCTGGCGCTGTGGACCTTTGGCCTGCAGCAGCGCGACTTCATTAGCTGCGGCATCGAGCGGGCTGACCTGATCATCGCCGTCGGCTATGACCTGGTGGAATATTCCCCCAAAAAGTGGAACCCCGAGGGCGATCTGCCCATCTTGCACATCAACTCCACCCCAGCGGAAATCGACAGTAGCTACATTCCCCGCACCGAGGTCGTCGGCGACATTGCCGATTCCCTCAAAGAGATTTTGAAGCGGGTAAATCGCAATGGTCGCCCCGAACCCATCAACGTTAAGCTTCGCGACGAAATTCGGGCTGACTATCAGCGCTTCAGCGATGACTTTAGCTTTCCCGTGAAGCCCCAAAAGCTGATTTACGACCTGCGGCAAGTGCTGGGTCCGGAGGATATCCTGATTTCCGACGTGGGGGCACACAAAATGTGGATTGCGCGGAACTACCACTGCGATCGCCCCAACACCTGCCTGATTTCCAACGGCTTCGCGTCAATGGGAATTGCCATTCCGGGCGGCGTTGCCGCTAAGCTGGTGCACCCTTCGCGCAAGGTCATTGCAGCCACGGGCGACGGCGGCTTCATGATGAATTGTCAGGAACTGGAAACCGCTCTGCGGTTAGGCACTGCCTTTGTGACGGTGATCTTTAACGACGGGGGCTATGGCCTGATCGAGTGGAAGCAGCAAAACCAGTACGGTGAGTCCAACTTCGTCCATTTCACGAATCCTGATTTTGTAAAATTTGCTGAGGCAATGGGGCTCAAGGGGTATCGCGTGGAATCCACCGAGGACCTGATCCCGACCCTGAAGGAGGCGCTGGAGCAGGATGTGCCCACCGTGATTGACTGTCCCGTCGATTACCGGGAGAATATCCTCTTTAGTCAGCAAACCCGCGACCTGACGTGCTCCATTTAACGGCTGCCGATTGGCAATTTTGTGGACGCTGGACGTTAGCGACCGTCATTGCGATCACCCTAGCCGCAGCCCTGGGGCCGCTCGGCCTGTTCACGGGACCGCTCATCCTGGCGATCGCCCAGGGGTGGGTGCTCCGCCCCTATTGGGCGGAGGACTATCTGTGGTGGGGCATGGCCACCCTGTTGGGTGGCGGTCTCAGCATCCTGGTGTTAGTGATCGGGGTGCTGGTCTTTTCTACCCTGCCCCTGCCCCTGATGATTTTTGTAGGTGGCGCAATCATCGGTGGCGGCCAAGCTCTGGTGCTGCGCCGCAACAGTCGGCGCTGGGTTTGGTGGCCCCTCATCAACGGCCTCATCCTCACCGTCAGTCTGTTTTGGTACCTCCCGGATGTGCTCGATGCCGCCATTTACGGTCAACATCGGGCCACTTGGGAATGGGTGTTGCGGGCGAGCCTCGTAGGTCTCATCGGCGGCGCGCTCAAAGGGGTCGCCCTGACGCAATATCTCCATCCTGCTAGGGGATAAGCCAGACTACCTCAAGGGGGAAGTTTCGGCCTCAAGGCCATGGCGCAGCGTGGCAATCAGCGATCGCTCACTGGGCGAGAGCGGCGGTTCCTGCTCGTTGACCTCTTCGAGTTGCGCCCGTTGCCACACTTCCAACAACCAACCGTCTTCATAGGCTTGGGCAATCATGGGGTGAACGTAGTAATTTTTGCAGGTGGCGAACCGATTGCCCAAGAGTTGGGACGCTGCTTCCACCGCCGTCCGCAAGTGCGACTGGACCTGCTGCTTAGTTGTCGCCGGACCCAGTTCATTAAGGGTTTCCGCTGTGCACACGGTGCCTGCCCAGGTGCGAAAGTCTTTGGAGGTGAAATCTGTTTGGGTGATGTGCTGCAAATAATCATTCACATCGGCGGAATCCAGCGAGTGCACTGCCCCCGCCTCATCCACATACTGAAAGAGTTCCTGGCCGGGCAACTCCTGACAGCGCCTGACCGCTCGGGCCAACCGGCGATCGCTCAACGTCACTTCATGCTCAACACCACTCTTGCCCACAAAATGAAAGTTTAGTTTCGAGCCCGACAGTTCCAAATGGCGATCGCGGAGGGTCGTCAGGCCAAACGAGTCATTTTGTTGCCGATAGGCTTCATTGCCCACGCGAATCAAGGTCGCCTCTAGCAGATAGATAACCACCGCCAAAATTTTCTCTTTGGTTAACTGGTGCTGCCGGAGATGGCGATCGACCACTGCCCGAATGTGGGGTCGAGCGTAACCAAACGGAATCAGCCGATCAAACTTGTGTTGGTTGCGCACATCTCGCCATTTAGGATGATAGCGATACTGCTTGCGACCTTTGGCGTCTCGCCCCGTCGCTAGCAAATGGCCGCGTGGGTCAGCGCAAATCCACACATCCTCCCAGGCCGGGGGAATGGGCAGGGCCTTCAGCCGCTCCAGTTCGGCGGGATCTTGCAGGCGATCGCCCGTGGGCAAAAAGTAGCTGAATCCCCGGCCCCACCGCTTGCGATGAATGCCAGGTTGTTGGTCAGACACGTAGCGTAGCCCCGCCGCCCGCGCCGACTGCTCAGGCGGAATGAAGAGATCGGCCTGCTGAAGAGCGTCCACAGGCGTCACGAGCAGCTCAGGAGAAGAAGATGTAGTCATGGCGATCGCGAGCACCCGGCTCCCCCAGTCCTCGCAGAATTCTCATTAAGGATGCAAAAACCCCCGCCGCTGAGGGCAGGGGACTGGAAACAGCTTGACGACTCAAGCCCGCTCAAGCAGTGAATTAAGTGGCGCGATCGACGGCATCAGCCGCTTGCTCAACAGCATCCTGGGTGTTGTCCTTCAGATTCTTCAACCCTTGCTGGGTATTCCGCGCGGCGTTGCCAGCCGCTCGCTGAGCCGCATTGCCCACATCATCAGCGGTTTCTTGGGCCGACTCGACCGCCCGCTGAGCCTGCTTTTTGGCCTGCTGGGCGGGCTTGGTTTCTTTCAGATAATCCTTGTTGGGGTTCAGCACTTTCTCGCGACGCTTTTCCGCCTGGCGGATCTCCCGTCGTGCCTTGGCATCGGCTGCCGATGTGTCACGCTCCGTATCCGCATGGGGATACATGTTACCACCGCCCACGCTGGGATTTTCGGTGAGGGGAGTGCTCGCTTTGCTGCCGCTGCAAGCCACCGTAGTCAGCATCAAGACTCCGGCTAACACCACCGTCAGCACTTGCCGCCAAGCCAGATTCGCAAAAAATTCTCTTAGTTTTCTCATGATATCCTCTAGTGTTTTCTCGAATGCTGATTGTTCTGAACCGACTTGCTGAAAACCTTGCTTACTGAATATTGGAGCAATCAACACGAGCGGGTAAAAATACAAAATGATGCCAACCGAAGGTCTATTTTCAAAAGGTAAAACTGTCTCATCAGGGCGATAGTATCTGCCCGAAACTACACCCAAAATAGTTGCAGAAATTCGTTTGACCTAACTATTACCTGATGATAAAAGAAAAAACAATAGGCCCCGGATAAAGGACATCACCTGTGGCTTTCAGGCTCTTAAACGACGCTAGCTATGGGCGATCGCAAGCGCCAAAGAGGGTTTTAAGCAACGCCTTGAACTTAACGCAAGCCGCATGAACTCCCTCAGCTTTAGCAAGCAGACGGGTTGATCAATCGACATTATTTGCTAACTGCTTCCTGGCGATTAGGATAAAAAGTTTTGCGCTGCCGCAGTATCTACCTAAGGTCTAGTTATCTTGATGAAATTGCCGCCGATGGATTCTATCGGGAGGCAGAGCCTCCCGATTTTTTGCATTATTGTCTGAATCATTGACTTCCAATTTGGCTTTAGAATTCGCAGGAAGGAGGGCCATTAAACCGAACGGCAGGGGCAAATTTTGCCAATTGGGAATCTGCTGAAGGGGATAAATAGAATGTAACCGTCCCAGAAACTACGTTGGCTGAGCGAAGTCGAAGCCAAAACTCAGCTAGAACTCTCCTTCGACTCCGCTCAGGGGACGGTTACCAAATAATTAAGCCCATCTACTTATGATTGCCATCAAGCCAATCATCAAAATCATCAAGATGTTTCTCCTGGAAGATGACTGATGAGGGTTTGACAGGCTTGATTAAAGAGGGCTTTCACCGAGGAATTTGTCTCCATGTATCAGTCTGCATCCCTGAGAGAACATCAGTCTTTTTGGATTGCTTCGACGTTGCAATCAAGTTATCCGCCGCTCGTTGAAGATCTCGCTGTCGATGTGGCGATCGTGGGGGCGGGGCTAGCGGGCATCACTGCGGCAATGCTGCTGAAGAAGGCTGGCAAAACGGTAGCCGTGTTAGAAGCTGGGCGCGTAGCTGAAGGGGTTTCTGGCCATACGACGGCTAAGCTCACGTCGCTGCATCAGCTCAAATATGCCAGCTTGATCAATTCCTTAGGGGAAGAAAAAGCAGGGCAGTATGGGGCCTCTAACCAAGCGGCGATCGAGCAAGTGGCGGCACTGGTGAGAGATGAGCAGATCGACTGTGACTTTGAGCGCAAAGATGCCTACACGTTTGCGACGGATGCTGAACTGCGAGAAAAAGTGCAGGCTGAGGCAGACGCCGCGCTGAAATTGGGCTTGCCCGCGTCCTACGTCACAGAGACGACGCTGCCGTTTGAGGTTTTAGGGGCGGTGAAATTTAGTCACCAGGCGCAGTTTCATCCGCGCAAGTACATTCTCTGTTTGGCAGACAAAATTCAGGGCGAGGGCAGCTATGTGTTTGAGCATACGCGGGTCTGCAAAGTGGAGGATGAAACGCCCTCCCGAGTGCGCACTGCCCAAGGCCCAACAGTCACAGCGCAAGATGTGATTGTGGCGACGAATTTGCCAATTCTTGATCAGGGGCTGTATTTCGCGAAGACTTTTCCCAAGCGGTCTTACCTGATTGGGGCGCGCATTGACCCCGCGATCGCTCCTGAGGGGCTGTTTATCGGCACGGGGGAAAAATATCGCTCGATTCGCACGACCCCCATGGACGACGGCGGCACGTTACTGCTGATTGGCGGCGAGGGCCACAAGGTGGGCGAAGCCGATGACACCGAGGAGCGCTTTGAACGCTTGGCGACCTATGCCCGGAAGCACTTTGGCGTCGCGTCGGTGGATTATTACTGGTCAACGCAGGATTATGTGTCCTTTGATGGGGTGCCCTACATTGGCTCACTGACGCCGATGCATCAGCACACTTTCATTGCTACAGGTTTTAGCCTGTGGGGCATGACCAACTCGACCCTGTCGGCGATGCTCTTGACCGATCGCATTTTGGGCCGTGACAATCCCTGGGCCAAGCTGTATGAATCGACTCGGCCTACCCCCTTTGTGTCCCAAGCATCCATCAAAAACAACCTGGATGTGGGAGTGCGGTGGTTTGGCGATCGCATCAAGGGCCTCTTTGACAGCCCTGACAAGGTGCAAGCCGGAGAAGGGCGACTGGTCACTGCCGGCGGGGATAAGGTAGCGGCCTACCGAGATGAAAATGGTACTCTACATCAGGTCTCTGCGGTCTGTCCGCACCTGGGTTGCATTGTCGATTGGAACGCGGCTGAAAAGAGTTGGGACTGCCCCTGCCACGGGTCCCGGTTTGATCCGGATGGCAACATCTTGCATGGCCCAGCGGTCAAGTGCTTAGAGCCGCAGCAGATGCCTACCGCCACGCGATAAAGTCATCCGTCAACGCATCCGTTAATTGACGACTCCATGCCTTGGACTCCTCTAAGTAGGTGGGCATCAATAAACGACGTTGTAGGGTGCTGTGAGGCAGCCGTAACGCACCATTCCACAGTGATTTGATGCGTTACGGCTTCGCCTCACACATTCTACAAATCATTAAGCCCATCTACTTAGAATTCCGGTTGTTTCGTTAGTTAACGTGGGTTGGGAATCAGCGTTTTTACCTTGTCGGAAATCTGTAATTCCCGGCTAAACCACGTCTAAGTTGAGAACTGGAGTTTTGTGTGATCGGGCAGAACCTCACCTAACCTCTCCTTCTCAAGGAGAGGAATCAGAGTCTTGTCAAACCTCTCCTTGAGAAGGAGAGGTGCCGCAGGCGGTGAGGTTTCCCACATGCCAAAACTCCACTTCTGAATCTGGATGAGGTTTAATTGGCTTAAGTCGAATGCTACTGAATTTAAGGCTGGTGAGCATTGCCCACCAGCCACTTGTGTTTATCAGATAGCCCTGTGGAAGAAGGGATGGGGTATGAGGGGCACCAATTTGCAAAAGTGGGATATCCCTAGTGTGGTGTTCTCGCCAATCCCTGCATTAGACCCACTCAAATTGTCACCAGCTTGGGCAGTCATGCGTCCCACTCCGTATTCTGCATTTAGGGCAATTCCATAAAAGACAGAGACAGACACTAATTCTATTTCTTCATGATCCTTCCGTTGATTTTTAGTAATAGTCCGTCTGAAGGATCAATCAGCATGAGCAAACCAATAGGATAAAGGTAGCTTTGAAGGTATCGAGCACTTCGTTGCCAGCAATAAAGCCACTAATTCATCAAGCAAAATATTCCAAAATCGTCGGCAAACCAGCTTAAGGATCGGCTTCTAAAATGTTTTTAGACCCTTAAAGACATTTAGAGATGTGATTTAATGCGGTTTCTAAATTTTCTTGGAATGTTATTTTTTGCATTGGCTAATTCAAAGTTGAAATGTTTTTTAGATCAGCAAGAGGACTATTTCATGGGTTTTAATCCACTTAAAGAAAAAGGGATACCGCTTGATCAGCAACTACGAAACTGGTCAGAACTCAACGTGCAGCCCTACGACTCGGAAGCGGTGCATCCCTACACCCGCACCCGCATCATTACGATGAACGGGGTCGAGGTCGAATCCATTCTCTTTTCGCATCAGTTTGCGCGTCATACGGCTGAACCTGAGGTGCGGCAATACTTAGCCCAGTCACGCCGAATTGAGCAGCAGCAGCAAAAGGCGATCAACTGGCTAACCCCCGGCAACGAGTCGACCCTGCGAGTCACCATCGGCTATGAGCAGGTTGCGGTTGACTTAACGGCTTACCTCGCCCGCACGGAACCGGATCCCTATCTCAAGCAAGCCTTTGAATTTGGCCTGCTCGAAGACTTTGACCATCTCTATCGGTACGCCAACTTGCTAGACATGCTGGAGGGCAAAAAAGCCGCAGACATTACCGGGCAATTTACGGAAATTATGCCGGGTCGCCCCACTGCCGATGAGCATCGCCATCCGCTGGATGATGTGAGAACCCCGAGCGATCGCCAAAAAGCGGATCCGCTGTCGCTCTTGCACGTCATGACGCTAGTCGCCGCCGAACAGCAGACCATGAACTGGTATATGAATGTGGGCAACCGGGCAATGGAACCGCTGGCGCGCGGGCTGTATCTGGAAATCGCCCAAATTGAAGAGGAGCACGTGACTCACTACGAGTCGCTACTGGATCCCACTGCATCCTGGTTTGAGCGCGATGTCATGCACCAGTACAACGAGTGCTATCTCTACTATTCCTTTATGCAGCAGGAGCCGGATCCTCGCATTAAGCAACTGTGGGAACTGCATCTCAACATGGAGATCGAACAATTGCGGCTGGCCTGTGAAATGATGCGCAAATATGAGAAGCGCGATCCCGAAAGCTTTTTGCCGTCGGAGCTACCCGAGCCGGTGAAATTCCAGGAAAACAAGGACTACATTCGCCAGGTGCTGACATCGCAAGTCGATCTCACGGGGGACAAAACTGAGTTTGTGCCCAAGGCGGACCTGCCCCAAGACCACCGTTACTTCCAGTATCAGGAAACGGTGAATGCAGGCGGCGTGCCCAGTGAGCAGGTAATTCAGTCGCACCAGCGACAGTTTGGCGAAGATTACCGATCGCAGGTCGAGGGTAAGCATCCGGTAGCCGCAGCTCAGCGATAACCCCGCCATCTCGTCCCGGCGATCGCCCTTACAGCAGTGATTTGGTCAGCCAGAGCGCATGGGTCTGGTAGCCCAACTTGCGGTACAGGGCGATCGCGCCGGGATTAGCGGCAAAGACTTGTAAGCCCATCTGGCGATCGCCGCGAGCAGTAGCCCACCCTTGCGCCTGCTGCAACAGGGCGGTGGCGATGCCCTGCCGTCGATGGTCAGGGGCGACGTACAGGGCTAATACATAGCTGTGGCGATCGCCCTGCTGCTGGTCGATGGCGTTGCCCAACCACAAACAGCCGACGGGCTGGGGCGGTTCGGCCTCGGTTTCCACCCACCATACCGGCGTCTGGGCCGAAAAGTGGCGGCTCACCGTTTCCGCGAGGTGTTGAAAGTTTTCCGTACCCGCCGTTTCCTGATAGGTCTTGATAAGAAATTTCAACAGGAGGGCGCGATCGACGGCAGACCCGCGTCGGAGAGTGTAGCCTGCGATCGCAAACTCCATGCGCCCCACACCCGCTAGCTCATGTCCTCAGGGAGCCCCTGCAACAGCCAGGAAACCTCTGGCACAGTGTCGTCGGCGACGGTGAGGGCCTGCAGCTGCGCCTCCACCTGACTCACGGGTGCTTCAATCGGAGCCGGAGCCAGCATATCGTTCGGCAAAAAAATCCGCGCACTCACCGCCAACATCGCGATAAGGAAGGTGAGCACAATCAAAAATGGCGCAATATAAGAACGAAAGAAAGACATAGCGTGTGGCCGAAATGGAACGTTTTATAAGACAGGGATGACAGGGGAGATGTCACATTCCTATTTTACCTGCCATCCAGCTTGCTGCTGGCGTCTTCCAATCCCGGCCGGGGCATCGGCTCAATGCGGGCACGTTTCAGCTGCCGCAGCCAAAGACTGCCCAGCACGGCGATGACCAATCCAACCCAGCCGATCAGCGGTTGCAGCAGCAAAAACCCCCCGATCGCAAACATGCTGCCAAACAGCAGGCCCAGAGCGGCGATCACCTGCTGCGCCTGCAACAGCAAATCCTGCTCGGGGGAGATGCCGGGTTGGTCAAAGCCGATTTGCGGCCAGCCGCCTACAAAAGTGATCAGCCGAATCGGACGTTCTCCCAGCTCTACTCGTTGGCGGTTCCAGCCGGGGCCACCGGGCCGTACCTTGCGATAAAAGCGCTCCAGGGTGGCGGGAGTTTCGGGCGGCGTCAGATACATCACCGTCACCCAAATCACCGTGGTAATGCCCGCAATCACCAGCAGCCGTTGCCCAAAGTCGTTGGTTTGGAGAATGGTGACTCGCGCCTGCAACCACGCCAACCCGATGAGCAAAGGGTTCTGAGCGGTCGCGGGGTCGGCAATGGAGATGGTCAGCAGGCCGATCATAAATCCGGCAATCATCGATGCCAGCTCTGCCGCCGCGTTGATGCGCCACCAAAACCAGCGCAGAATCAGCACCAGTCCCGGCCCCGTGCCGATCGCAATCACTAGCCGGAAAATCGTCGTCACGTCTTGGGCATAGAAAGCTGCGATCGCCCCGAAAACCGTCACCAGCACCGACGCCACCCGTCCCGCAAACACCAGTTCCTCATCGGAAGCGTCACGATCCACAAAGCGGGCGTAGAGATCGTTGGTCAGGTAAGACGCCCCCCAGTTGATCAGCGTCGAAACGGTGCTCATAAATGCCGCAATCAGCGAGGCCACCACCAGCCCCAGCAGCACCGGGGGCAAAAAGTCGAGCATCAGCAGGGGATAGCCCAGTTCGCGGTCTTCCAACGTGGGATAGACCACCATCGCCGCCAGCGCCACAATGACCCAGGGCCAGGTGCGCACCACGTAATGCAAAATGTTGAAAAACCAGGCAGCTTTTTCCGCCTCCGCCTCATTTTTCGAGGCGGCAAGTCGCTGGATGAATTCGCCGCCGCCGTCACTGCGGCGAAAGGCCCACCACTGCAAACCGATGTAAGCCAGAAAGGTATTCACCGAAATGCCCGCCGTTTCGCTCCAGCGGAAGCCGCCGCCATCCCCCCACCGTAGGGGAATCAGCGCCAACGTATCGCTGCCAAACTGGGTATTGATCTGCTCCACCAGGGTGCCCATGCCGCCAATTTTGATCAGGGCCGCCCCCGCCACCACGATCGCCCCCAACAGGGCCAAAAAGAACTGAAAAAAGTCCGTCGCGACCACGCCCCACAGCCCCGAGAGACCGGCATACACCAGCACAAAGAGACTCACCCCGATGACGCTCCACAGCTTCGTGTTGTCCCCTGGCTCGAAGCCCAGGCTTTCCCAAAGCTGCAAAGCGGTAATCACCTTGACCATCGCCAACATCGCGTAACCAATGCCAATGCAGTTAATCGGCACCGCAAACAAAAACGCCTTGATGCCCCGCAGCCACGCGCCCATGTGACCGCCGTAGCGTAGTTCCGTGAGTTCGGCGTCAGTCACAATTTCCGATCGCCGCCACAGTCGCGAAAACACGTAAATCATCACCACATGGGCGATGCCAAAGCTCCACCATTCCCAGTTGCCTGCAATGCCCCGCGTGCCCACGACCCCGGCGATATACAGCGGCGTATCAATGGAAAAGGTCGTCGCCGCCATGCTGGTGCCCGCTAGCCACCAGGGCAGCGATCGCCCTGACACAAAAAAATCCACCAGCGACCCGGAAGCCCGGCGCGACAAATACAGCCCCAACCACAAGGTCAGCACCAGATACACCAACACAATCAGCCAGTCAATCCAAATCATGGGCAACCACGTCTGAGAAACTTCTGGCTATCTTCTCACAAGCCCCGGAGGGGAGTGGCGGAAAAATGAGTTTTGGGTTTTGGGTTTTAGGTTTTGGGTTTCAGGTTTTGGGCTTAGGTTTTGGGCTTCAGGTTGCATGGCGATTTATCCCCCAGCACCCGATACCCAGCACCCAGCACCCGATCCCCAATCCCCCAGCCCGTCACGGCTCAGGTTGCTCAAGATTGCGAGGCGGCAGCGGCAACTTCTTTGAGGCGGGCCTGTACGGCTTGCTTCAGCACTTGGGCGGACTCTGCAACGGTGGTGTCTGCCTGCACCCGGTCGAGGTCATTAAGGATGCTTTGCAACTCGCCAGCATAGGCCGACGGGGTCAGATACTCAGCCCGACTACTCAAATTGATGTTCTTGGCCTGAGCGTCAGCAAAAGCTTCTTGCGATCGCTCTTCACGAATCTGCTGTTCTTGCACAATCCCTAGCTTGTTTTGATATTCCGCCAGCATTTTCTGCGCTTCGTTGTAGCCCACATCGTCGATGGGCACTTGCTCTAGCCGAGCGATCGCATCCTGCCAAAGACCTTCAATCCGGCTCCAGGTTTCGACGGGATGAGGCGGCTTTTGCCCCTCGGTGGAGGCAGTCCAGGCAAATTGTTTGGCGGCATCAATCAAGGTTGAGGTGCGATCGCCCCCCGCCAGCAGCCCCGAAACCTGACTAAAATCGCGCTCGTAAGCCGTGAGCTTGGTTTGCCCCATGCGCCCCGCCAACGTCTCCGGCGGAATTTCGTTCAGCCGATCCATGCCCGTTTGCCAATCGGCAACCGCTTGCAGTTTGTCCTGGGTGGTGGCCGCCGATTGATACTGCGCTTGGGCAATATTCACCGCTGCGGTGCCTGACTCCAACAGCTCGAGCGCATTTTGTTCTTGAAAAACGATCGCCTGCATCCGACCGATATCTTTGCGGGCGGTTTCGAATTCATCGTAGGTAAATCGCCAGGTGCAGCTAGACCAGGTGCAATAAGTCCGAGGGTAGTAGCCCAAAAACCAAACGGGTAATTGGTCTAAATGCTTTTGCGCCTGCATGGCTTTGTCGCTGCCCAGATCAATATCTTGGGCACTGGTGGCCTGATTGACTAGCTGATCGGCCTGTTCCACCAGCGAAATCGCCTGCCGATAGTTGTGATCCATGCTGATGTAGCTGGGCAGCAACACGATGGGCAGGGTGCGCGCCACCGGCCAGCGAATCATAGGATAGGGCAGGTTGAGGACCCAAATGCCCCCAGCGGCGATCGCTGTCCCGAGCACGGTCAATCCCACCCATTTCAGTTTGCCTGAGCCTTGATTGGCCTTAGCGGCACGGCGCAGCACCCGGTCGTCAAACTCCGGAAACATATCTTCAACCTCGGCTTTGAGTTCTGCGTAGGTGAGGGGGTGACCATCCTGAATCCGCAGCTTATTCAACCGCCGCAGCACGATATCCCGACGCACCGTTTCGAGGGGATCTTTGACCAGACGGTTAACTTCTGCCTTGAGCAGTTCATAAGCACGGTTGTTTAAGCGACCCATATGTTCGTAGCGCTAATTGCAGCGAATGACTCAACAGTCTCAGCATGCCCAAAACCACCGCAGACCATGCGACCCGCTGGCCTCACTGAGCATGCCGCAACCTTTGCCGGGGAGCGATCGCCCAATCCTTGGACAGACATTTGCTAGCCCAGCCCCAACCCGCTGGCGTCAGCAAACTTGGCTAAACCAGCAGGCTCCGAACCGGATGGCCTATCGGCAACTAAACCTCATCCAGATTCAGAAGTAGAGTTTTGGCATGTGGGAAACCTCACCGCCTGCGGCACCTCTCCTTCTCAAGGCTGCCGCTTATACATAAGTTTCTAACTGACTGCTTTCAGTGG
>Ga0081535_100764_pt1 | contig 16136 bp, 14 predicted proteins | sample HotLakmasection3_FD_71020 | JGI IMG/M metagenome (GOLD analysis project Ga0081535, IMG submission 71020) | Hypersaline microbial mat communities from Hot Lake, Washington, USA - Section #3 (SPADES assembly) (version 2) | ecosystem: Environmental > Aquatic > Non-marine Saline and Alkaline >... | reverse complement strand
AGGGCTTCCGCCAATCGTTCTAGCTTCACCTGCTTCAGAACTTGTAGGCTCGCCACCAAGAGCGTTAGAAGTAAATATGAGGCATGGCTGAGTTCATTTTGAACAATGCTCTGGTATTGTTTAGCTATCATATTTAATAGATAGGTTGGGTGTACTAACTTCGACCTATCTTTTTTTGTCGGAGCAGTCTGCATCAACCGCTACATAACGCTTTTGACCACCGCTGTCTCCCTGTCAGGCGTTGATGGGTTCGCCGGAAACCTCAAGGGGGGGAACAACTTTGAGGTCGGATTCGGTGATGGTGGGGAGGGTTTTGCGATCGAGTTGCATGGCTTCCAGGCAGGAGTTGATGCCTTCGATCGCCTGGTTGAACATTGCCATTTGTTGTTCCAGTTCTGCCCGTTTTTGTTCGTTGCTGCGAATGCGCTCGCTGGCTTCTTTGTCTACTACTTTGGCGAGGTAGGCGCGTGCCTGGTCATACTGTTGCAGGATCAGGTCTGCCTGTTGCCGTGCCATGTCCAGAAGGTAAGTGTTGATGGTCTGGTTGATGGTTTGGCGGAAGGTTTGGAGGACGGTGGCTTTGACCTTTTGCTCAAAGTCGAGCCGCAGGAGTTGGCGGATAGCGGGTTCGGCGTCGATCATGGCGCGGTAGTCGTAGCCCCGGCAGGCTTGCTGGAGGGTTTGGCGCAGTTGCCAGATAGAGACGGTGTTTTCGGTGTAGAACTCGGGGCGTTCGCGGACATAGCGATCGCACTCCGTCTGCGCCTCATTCACCAGGGCTTCTGCCACCTGGGGTTGCAGTTGCCGCAGGTGTTGCTCGATGCCGCCATCGTTGCCCAGCAAGCGGTAGAGATCGCGGTAGTAGTCCTGTTGGGGAATGCGATCGAGCAGATGTTGGAAGAAGGTAGCGATGACCGCCTGGGATTCTTCTACCAGCACCTCTTCCAGCCCGTCTGCCAGGTAGTAGAAGGCTTCCGCCAAAATTGCCAGCAGCGGCACAACGGAGTGGCGCTTGTGGCTTGCCTGGGCTTGTTTGTGGACTTCTGCCACCGAGAAGGTGTTGAGCAGTTCATCCAGACGGCTGACCATGCGGGCTTTGAGTTTCAAAAAGCTGCCCTCGAAGGCGGAGTTGCTGTCGCTGGCAACGATTTCATTCACCTGTTGCTGCAGGTCTGCCTCAAAGGCATCGCCCACCCGCTTGAGATCCTGGCTCAGTTGCTTGAGCTTTTGCTCCTTCACCGTCTCCAGATCTTGGGGTTGGCGATCCAGTTCACGCCAGCGCTCAACATACAGCTTCTTCAGGCTGATGCAGAGGCTTTGCAGGTCATCCGCCAGGTTTGCCAGCAGCAGCGGGCGCTTCTCTTCGGTGAGGTAGCGGGTGATGGCGGTGCGGAAGGTTTCAATGCCGCTGTCTTTGATCAGATGTTCGACGAGCGGGTTGCCCTCTTCGCTGAGGATACGGACATAGTTCTCGTTGGGCGACTCGTAGCTTTTGACATCGATGCGGAATTGGTCGTGGGGCAGTCTGCCGGAACTGGCGCAGTAGCGGTTGAATTCGCTGACAAACTGGGGCGTTTCTTCCGCCGCCGCATCTTTGGCGAAGAGGGTGTCTAAGCCAAAGCGGGTGTCGCGTCCCACGCCGCGCAGTTGGCTACCAAAGAAGCCGAGCAGGGCACTGGTTTTGTAGACCCGGCTGGAGCTGCGGAACTGATCCTGGATCAGGCGATCGAGCCGCTGGCGCAGTTGGGTGTTGTACCAGGTTTCATCCACCCGGTTAAAAACGAAGAAGACGCGATCGCGAATTCCCGCATTGTCCCGCGTTTTCTCCAGCAACTCGGTTTCCTCGGAGGTCATGTCCCCTTCCGAGGCAGGCTTCAGCACACAGACCACCGCCGAGGTTTCCGGGTCTTCCACTTTGCGGTAGGTGAGTTCCGCGTCCCGCTTCACGGGGGCGTCGATTCCGGGAGTATCCACCAGCACGTTGCCGTCCCGCAGCAGGTCGTGGTGGCAGTAGTACTCAATCCGCTTCAGCACCGCACTGTTTGCGCCCCGACGGGCATAGGCAGCGGCTTCCTGGAGATTGGAGAAGTTGAACTGCTCCATCGAGTAGGTGTTGTTGCGGGTGGTGTGGATGCGATCGCGGTTCGACTGAAACCCTTCCAGCAAATGCCGCAACGCACTGGCTTGCTTGGCGCGATCGGACTTACTCTCGCCGCCTTCCTCGTCGATGATGCTGCCACAGCGCTGCATCAACTCCGTCATCACATCGGTGCGATTGATGTTGTCGTTCACCGACAAGCCCAACCGCTGGCACAGGGCACTCGCCTGTTCGCGAATCTCGCCCTCGTTCAAAAAGGTCAAGACAACCCGTTCCTGATCCGGCTCTGCGTAAGCAATCTGACATTCGGTTCCAGTAGCGTGACCCTCAGCACTGTAGAGCAGTTCGCGCTCCAGCAGGGCATTGATCAACATGGACTTCCCAGCACTAAAGGCTCCAGCAAAGACGATCTCGAAGGTGGGGGCGATCGCCTTTCGCAAGGATGCCTGAATTGCCGTGGTGTCCTGTTGCGTCCGCAGGGTGGCTTCCTGGTTGAGCAGTTGCAGCAATTGGCTCACCTGCTCTTGCAAGCTTTGACAGCTCGGAGGTAGTGAAATCATGGTTTAGTTTCAGTTAGGAATCCAATGAAGGAAATAAAGCGCAAAAATCAACAAGGCTTCTTCCCATCAGAGTTCCCATTTCCACAATGCGACTCACAAATGAAAAATGAAAAATCTGCAAAATTTAATTTTTCTAGGATGGGAAAATTGCAGCGCCAGAACCTGTTCATGGTGAAATTTGAGTCAGCTACCCAAAACATTTGCCCTACGCTTGCTTTGCGCTTTGTTCGTGCCCACCCGCAAATAAATTGCGGGCTAATCACAGGAAGTCCGTTAAAACGGACTGGAAAACAGAGGCACGATTCTCAACCCATTTCAATGGGTTTGAATGCATTAGCCCGCAATTCATTTGCGGGCGGGTATTGACTGAGTCCCCATTTGTTTATTTGCAACAGCACTATAAGTCGGGTTGAGAGTAGGAAATGGGGCGATCGCTCCACTCTTCTATCCGCCCCCATATCGGCATTTCCAGAGTGACCTGTGATAATGAAAAGGGAGGGCGATCGCCCCACCCCATCAAACGCTCATGAACCTGTGTTCAAAAGCCGCCATAGGCGACCCATTCACCATGAACTGGAACATCTTGCTTGAATCCACAACCAACGGACAGACCACGGCGACGGTGCTGGAGTTGCCCGCGTTTCAGGTCACAGCCGACACGCGCCAGTCGGCACTCGACAAGATTCGGGAGCTACTGGCACAGCGTCTTGCCCACGCGGAGGTGGTGTCTGTAGCGGTGCCGGGAGCGGAAGCCGAAAATCCCTGGCAAAAATTTGGGGGCATTTTCAAGCGGGATGCCGATTTTGATGAGATTACCCGCAACCTTGATGCAGAGCGGGAGGCATGAGTCTCTGGATTTTGGACACGGATCATGTGTCTGCGGTATTGAGAGGCAACGATCGCATTATCCAAAAAGCTACCCAACACTATCCCCACGCTGTCATCACCATCGTCACCGTCCAGGAACTCTTCAACGGTTGGATCGCAAAAATCAATCAAACAACCGACTCGAAACGATTGGTGAATTTGTATGGCAAGCTGAATCAAACCCTCGATTTATTTGAAGCGGTAGCCGTTCTTAATTTTGATGAAACAGCCCGACGAATCTATGAAGAATTGCGAGGGCGATCGCCCATCCTGAAACGTAAGCGCTTTGAGAAAGACTTAAGAATTGCATCCATTTGCCTTGCAAACGATGCCATCATGGTGACTCGAAATACAAAAGATTTTATATTGATTCCTAATCTCGTTTTAGAAAATTGGTTTGACTCTTAATTAGCATCTAAGCCAATATCCATGCCTATTCTGATGACTGGTTATGACGGCGTTTACCATTACCCTCGATCCCGTTGGCATTTTGACTGATGAGGCGTTTTATCAGCTTTGTCAGGCAAATCCTGATGTCAAGTTTGAGCGATCCGCCAAAGGAGAACTGATCATCATGTCACCCACGGGCGGCGAGAGTGGTCGCCGCAATGCTGAAGTGGCGACGGATCTGGGACTTTGGAATCGTCAAACGCAGTTGGGCTATACCTTCGACTCTTCTACCTGCTTCAAGTTGCCCAACGGTGCCGAGCGATCGCCCGATGCCGCCTGGATTGAACGCCACCGCTGGGAATCCCTCAACCGGGAAGACCGAGAAACCTTTCCACCCATCGCCCCCGATTTTGTGGTCGAACTGCGGTCTGCGAGCGATCGCCTCTCCACGCTCCAAACCAAAATGCAGGAATACCAGGAGAATGGCGTGCGCCTGGGCTGGCTCATCAACCCCCAAGACCAGCAGGTTGAGGTCTATCGCATCGAGCAACCCGTGGAAGTTTTGCAAGTGCCCCAGCAGCTTTCGGGCGAAGCAGTGCTGCCTGGTTTTGTGCTGGAGTTAGCTCGAATTTTGTACGAACGCTTATCTTTGGAGTAGACGCGATCGCTTGGCTCCTGCCAAGAGTTTCTATCATGTTCACGCTAACTCAAATTGCTGTTCGCACATCACCGGAAGAGTTGCCCCAGTGGGTTCCTGCCACCTGGGAGGATTATTTGGCGTGTTGTGAGCAAGCCGAGCGCGATCGCCCGGAGCATTTCCGCATCTTCTTTAATCAAGGGTATCTGTTCGTCGATATGGGATGGGAAGGCATTGATCACGCCCGATTCCGGGAATTGCTGACCATGATTATTACGGTCTGGTTTAGCGTGCGTAGTTCGGCGATCGCCTTCGACTGCCTGGGCGGTGCGATTTTGGAGAAGCCCGAACAACGAGCGGCAGCACCGGATCAGGTTTTGTACATTAGTTCCGGCTCGCCTCGGCGAGAGATTGGGGAATCGCGGCGCATCAACCTGCGACGGTGGCGTGTGCCGGATCTGGTGTGCGAGGTGGGCGACACCACGCTGGCGACGGATCTGGATGAGAAGAAGCAGATTTACGCAGGGCTGGAAGTGCCGGAATATTGGGTGATTGACGTGGAAGGGGCGCGGGTGCTGGCATTTCGCTTGCAGGCGGATGGGCGCTATCAGCAGTGCGAGGTTTCAACTGCCCTGGAAGGTTTGCCTCTGAGCCTTGTCCAGCAAACCATCGGGCGACTGACAGGGGAATCAAATGGAACCGCTGCGCTCTGGTTTTCTCAGCAAATTGCCCAACGTTGAAGCGCACTGTCTTAACGTTTTGTATTGCTTTGATTAGAACAAAATATGGGTTGATGATGGGCTGAAAGTCACAGGGTAAGAGGCTTTCACCGAATTTCCTGTGCTGGCAAGAACTAAACTTTTGTACAGGGTTTGTTGCCTTTGGCATCGGCTGATTCAGACTAAGAAACGTCGGGTGGCACTATCCGGTTCCTGTGCCGGATGCGATCGCTCGGCGACTAGCGGCGGTTTGACCGTCCCTGAATTTGCAGGCATGTCACCCCAGGCTGGATATTGAGCCATGACAAACCCCAATCCACGTCCTATCCCTGCCAGGATGCTGATTACGCTGGCGACCAGCCAGTTTGTTGAAGCGGCGGCGCAGCGGCGAGGCTATATTCTAGATGCTGCCACCGCGACCGATACGACGGATGGCACAGAGCTTTGGGAACGGATTAAGCAGCATTTTACCGATAACAAGAAGCTGGAAGGGGCGATCGCCCAAATCGAAGAAAACCCGCTGGAATCTGCCTTACAACAACTCGAAACGGCGTTAGAAAAAGCCTTGGCTCAGTCAAAAAACCAGGCATTCGCTCAGGAACTCACTCAGCTTGCCCAGCAACTCGTCTCGCCGCCGCCCGTCCGGCAACCCCGTCGGCTCCGGGTCAAAACCACGGATGTCCAGCACCCTGCCGAGGCGGAGCATCATTCGACAGCTATCAAACTCAGTCCGGCGGCGGTGAAAGAGATTCGGCAGGAAGCCAAAGACCTTTGCAGCGAGGGAGATGGCGAGATTCAGTCGGTTACGTCCTTGCCCCAGAAGATGCAGGCGGCTCGGTGTCGGCAGGCGCTCAAGTGCTACCGCCAGGCGCTTGCGCTCCAGGAAGAGATTGGCGATCGCCCCGGCATGGCAGCAACTCTGCATAAGATGGGGGAAGCCTACCGTCGGCAAACCCAGTATGTGCTTGCCAGGGAGAGTTATGAGCGATCGCTGGAGCTGTATCGAGAGTTGGGCGATCGCAAGGCAGAGGCGCAAGTTCTTGCCCACCAGACCGAGGCGAATGCGGAACACCAGCGCCATCTGCACCCCACGGCTGCCTGGACAGCAGATTCCGACTAAATCGTGTATTCCAGCACACTCCGTCATGCCCATGTCCGTCATGCCCATGAACATGGGCATCCATCGAAAGCCTCCCGGTCGCTGCCAGTCAACCTTGCTGGATTCCCGCCTGCGCGGGAATGACGGGAGCCATCGGCGCACTCCGTCATGCCCATGAAAATGGGCATCCATCGAACGCCTCTCGGTTACAGCCAATCAACCTTGCTGGATTCCCGCCTGCGCGGGAATGACGGGAGCCGATCGGCGCACTCCGTCATGCCCATGAAAATGGGCATCCATCGAACGCCTCTCGGTTACAGCCAGTCAACCTTGCTGGATTCCCGCCTGCGCGGGAATGACGGGGGCATGTGTTTTCCAGAAAAGTACATAAACCCACCCTTGACCCTCCAGTTCACCGTAATGTTTAGACTGGATGGAGTTCGGGTTGATGAAATCGTCCTTGAGGTTAGAGACAGGCTATGATGCGCTTCTCCGGGTTTCGTTATATTGTCGCTTTGTTGATTGCCGTTGTGCTGGGTATGGTCGGCTTTTCTGGCGGGGTGGCGAGTGGAAATACGGCTGGGTGGGCGATCGCCCAAACCCTCTCGGAATTGCCTCCGGCGGCGGTGCCGATGAGGAGTTATCGCAGTCCCACCTGTAGCTGTTGCGGACGGTGGGTGGAGCACATGCAGGACGCGGGTTTTCAGGTGGATGATCGGATTGCGGAAGACATGGAAGCGGTGAAGCAAGAGTTGGGCGTGCCGACGGATCTGGCATCATGCCACACCGCTGTGGTGGGTGGCTATGTGATTGAGGGGCATGTCCCGGCGACGGATGTGCAGCGGCTGTTGGCGGAACGACCGAATGTGGCAGGGCTTGCCGCACCCGGAATGCCCGTCGGTTCCCCCGGCATGGAGACGGGAGACACCGCGCAGCCCTACACGATCTACAGCTTCACAGCGGCAGGAGATGTTGCGGTCTTTCAGGAGCATAGTTCCTAGCGTACTCCCAGCAAATCATTTAGAAATTGGGGGCGGCTAAGCCGCCCCCAATTTCTAAATGATTGCTGAAACAGGCTAACGACTTCGTAACGCCCCAGCAAACATCTGTTCCCGTTGGTGGATTCGTCTTTTATCATTGAGGGACGGTGGATGGACTTGATTTCTTGTGAGTATTGCTTGTGAGCGATTTCCCGACCAACTCTACCAGCTCTGCCAGCGGGGGCAATGCCTTCGATCGCGCCCTGCCTCCCCAGCGATGGGCGATCGCCGCGCCCCAGCCAGACGCAGCGGCATCATTGGCGCGGGCGGTGCAGTTGCATCCCTATCTGGCGCAGGTGTTGCTGAACCGGGGGATCGACACCCCGGAGACGGCGCGGGTGTTTTTGCAGCCAGAGTTGCAGGTGTTGCCGTCGCCCGCTGAGGATTTCCCGGACTTGGGCAAGGCGATCGCCCTGTTGCGAGAGGCGATCGCCCAGCAGCAGCTCATCGGCATTTGCGGCGACTATGACGCTGACGGCATGACCAGCACCGCGCTCTTACTGCGGGCATTGCGGGCGCTGGGCGGGCGCGTCGTGCAAGCCATCCCCAGCCGGATGCAGGAGGGCTACGGCATCAACCGCCGCATTGTGGACGACTTTCGGCAAGAGGGCGTGCGGCTGATTTTGACGGTGGACAACGGCATCGCGGCGGTCGATCCCGTCGCCTATGCCCGTGAACTGGGGCTTGCCGTGCTGATCACCGACCACCACGACCTCCCCCCGGAACTGCCCCCTGCCGACGCCATCCTCAATCCTAAGCTGATCCGCGAAGACTCCCCCTACCGGGGCGTCGCTGGGGTCGGCGTGGCATACCTCCTGGCGGTTTCCCTGGCACAGACCATGCGGCAGACCCAGGAAATGACCGCGCCCCTGCTGGAACTCTTTACCCTGGGCACGATCGCCGATCTCGCCCCCTTAACCGGGGTAAATCGCCGCTGGGTGCGGCGGGGGCTGGGCTTGCTGCCCAACTCCCGCCTGGCAGGGGTGCAGGCACTCAGCCAGGTTGCCGGGGTGAATGAAGAGAACGGATCGCTGAAGCCAGAGGCGATCGGCTTTCGCCTCGGTCCCCGGATCAATGCGGTGGGACGACTGGCAGACCCCCAAATCGTCATTGACCTGCTAACCACCGATGATCCCGCTATCGCACTAACCCAGGCATTACAGTGTGAAGAAATCAACCAACTGCGGCGGCGATTGTGCGAGCTGATCGAGCAAGAGGCGATCGCCCATCTCCAACAAAACCCGCCAGATCTGCTGCGCGATCGCGTCCTGGTGCTGGTGCAGCCGGACTGGCATCACGGGGTGATTGGCATTGTCGCCTCGCGCCTGGTGGAACGCTACGGGGTTCCGGTGTTCATCGGCACCTACGAAGACGAGGAGCGGCAGCATATTCGCGGCTCCGCACGGGGCATTCCCGAATTCAACGTGTTTGAAGGACTGCAAGCCTGCGCGGGAGTATTGGAAAAATTTGGTGGGCACAAGGCAGCGGGGGGCTTTTCCCTGAAGGCGGAGAATTTGGATGAGATGCGATCGCGCCTCGTCCACTTTGCCAACCAGCATCTCCAGCCCGAACACCTGAAACCCCTGGTCACAGTGGATGTGCAGGCGACCCTGCAAGACATCACCTTCGACCTCTATCAACAAATTGACCAGTTGCACCCCTGCGGGATTCAAAATTCTGACCCGGTGTTCTGGACGCCCAATGTGCGCGTGGTTGAGCAGCAGTGCATGGGCAAAACCCGCGCCCATATGCGATTGCTGGTGGCGGAAGACGAGAATCCCACCGTGGCGATCAAGGCGATCGGCTGGCGCATGGGCGACTACTGCCCCATCCCCAACCGGGTGGATATTGCCTACAAACTGCGGCTAAACGAGTGGAACGGCAATCGCAACATTGAGATGGAACTGGTCGGCATTCGCCTGCCCGCCAATGCCACCGTACAGTCCACCACCGCCACCTACACCACCACCACCCAAGTCTCCACCACCCAAACGACACCGCCCACCTCAGCCGCCATCCCGCCGCTGAAGCCTGCGCCGCAACTGTCCCTCTTTCCCTCCCCCAACGCGGCGCGTTCCGCCCGCCCGCCCGAGGAGTTGTCGGGCGTGCCCTTTGTCTTCAACCGACGCCGCTACCGTTGCCGGGTCGTGCCCCAGGACAGTAGCCGCCTCCTGCAAATCCACAACGCCGAGGGCAACCTGCTCACCATCGCGCCCAAGGAAAAGCGGGGACAACTGATGCGAACCGGAGGCGAACCAGAATGGGTAGACCTGACCCAGCCCTTCTACGCCAACCTGATGCAATCGGCACTCAACGCCCTCCAACTGTCCGAGAAGGATGATTGGATAAAAAAAAAGACCAATTGATTGCCGCTAAGGATCTGCAAATTCTGGAGTTGATGCAACGGCTGCAAACCCTGGAACAAAGCGGAACTGCCAGCCCTCCCACCCCCGCTGATGCCCAGGTCGAAGCCCTGCGGCAACAACTCAGCCAGCAATCCGCCCAACGGATCGAAAAGGATCAGCAGATCGCCGGACTCCAGCAGCAGGTGGTGGGGTTGCAGAAGCAGGTGGCAGACTTGCAGCGACAGATGGCGATCGCCCCCACCCCCCAAACCCTCCAGCAAAAAGACCAGCAGATCGCCGCCCTCCACCAGCAACTCGCCGGACTCCAGAACCAGGTCGCCCAACTCCAGACCCAATCCGCCACAACCTCCACCTCCCAGCAGCTACAGCAAGAGCAACGGCAGCAAGAGCAACGGTATCAAGAACAACTGCGGCAAAAAGACGACCAAATCACCGCCCTCCACCAACAAATCGCCGGACTACAGGCACAAGTCACCGAACTCCAAAACCGCCCCATCCCACCCGATCCTCTCAAGGATCAGCAGATCACCACCCTCCACCAACAGGTTCGCGACCTGCAAACCCAACTGGAACAACGCACCGCCCCACCCTCCCTGGCGCTACTCCAGGAGCGCGATCGCCAAATCGCCACCCTCCAACAACAAATCACCCACCTCCAAACCCAACTCACCACCCTCCAAACCCCACCCACCCCACCACCACTCAAAACTCAAAACTCAAAACTCAAAATTGATTCACCCACCCCTCCACCAGCCAATACCCCAACCGCTACCCCCCTCGACCCTGCCGAAGTCGAACGTCGCCTCAAAGCCGAACTCGGCAGCACCGTCTGGTTTTGCCTTGAAGAACGCAGCCAGCACAACCTCTGCCGAGCACTCTTGCTGCACCATCAGCAGACCTGGCTAGGGGATACGGATTATTCAGAAGTGGGCGATCGCCTCTGCCGCGTCATCGCCCAAGAAATTGTGCAACCCTTCTTCACCAACCTCTACGATTTTCTGGTGGAACGGAACCGTCCCCCCGACATTGGCGGCATCTCCATCAACCCCGACCACAAAATGGCATTTGGCTTCGTCGCCTCGCTGATTGTGCCTCGCTGGGACACCTTCGACCCCAAAGCCCTGCGATCGCCCACGGAACCTGACGAGGAGCAGCTCTATACCCTCGGCAGCCCCGCCCAGTTTGTCGGCACCGACGATCGCGCCCTCATGCAACAATTCCTCTCTGGCTGGGAGCATCCCCTTGCCACCTGGCTCCTCGAAGACCCCGAAGACGCCGCCTCCCTCATCGACCAGATCCACCACCTGCACCAGCGCATCACCCAGGACAACACGCCCCTCTACGAATGGCAGTACGACATCCTCTCAGCCCTCGTCATCGGCAGCGAAGAAGAATGGGGCATCCTCCAAGCCGTCTATCGCGGTCGCCAATCCGCCTAAACACCCCAACAAATCATCCACAAACCACAAACCGTAGGGGCGGGTTTCGCAAAAACCTCCGCCAAACCCACCAACCTCCCAACGAAACCCGCCCCGGCAGCATCCACCCCAAACCCACAAACCGTAGGGGCGGGTTTCGCAAAAACCTCCGCCAAACCCACCAGCCTCCCAACGAAACCCGCCCCGGCAGCATCCATCCAAAACCCACAAACCGTAGGGGCGGGTTCCGCGAAAACCTCCGCCAAACCCACCAACCTCCCAACGAAACCCGCCCCGGCAGCATCCATCCAAAACCCACAAACCGTAGGGGCGGGTTTCGCGAAACCCGCCCCTACCAACACCAACCTCTCAATCAAACCCGCCCCGTCGGGGGTTCATTCATTCCAAATCCCGACAGATCACAACGTTTGCGGTTCAATCGGAAAATCCACTCCGGTAATCAAACCCTCTTCATCAAAAATGATGATGATTGTGTCGGAGGTTTCCTCAAAGAGGGCATTCACCAGGACGACATTTTCTACCGTCTCCACGCCTTCCTGCTCCTGAAATTCCCCCGTCTGTGCCTCAAACTCTTCGGCACGCTCCGCTAACGCCGCTTCACCACCCGATCGCAGCAACGGATGTAGATACGCCAGGGCATCGCCATATTGCTCCGCAAAAATGAGATCGACAAAGGCTATGGCACGTTCTTCATTGGAAGTCGCCTGTGTCACGATCGCCGGAGCCGTATCCGCCAACGCGGGAGACATTGCCCCAATTCCGACTACACTCATCACACCGCCCAATGCGGCTGTTGCCAGTTTCAACCCTCGATTTTGGATCCCATTCATTGCAAAATACCTCGTAAAGCGAAAATGACAGTCAACAGGGATCACCAGAGCGATCGCCATCGTCGCACTCATTACGGTTAAACAATGGCGGTTACAAGCGCTATGCCCTCAAGACGCATTTCGAGCCAAATCGTTCCAGAATTATCCCCATTCTGGCAAAACCGCCCCATAACCCCCTAGAAAGAACCACGGAGACCCGCAAAGCGCCTCCACCTTCCCCTGATGAATTTGCTTAGATTTGAATTTTGGGTAGTCCTCAAAGGGTAATGATTTTTGAGTGTGTGGGCAGTGCCCACACACCCAAAAATCATTACCTCTATACCACTACCGAATTTTGGAACAGGGGCGATCGCCACTCTCAAACAAAGCCAGGGCTAGAAGTCCCCATCAACCCAAATCCAAAATCTAAAATTTTCCTCACGCTCCCTCGAAGAGTGCCGATGCCGTGACCTCCAGCCCAGGCAAAAGTTGGGATTGAATGCGATCGCCCCCCTTAAACTTGTGGGGTTGGGCATATTCACGCTCTTTAGCACTCGTTTCCGTGAGGGTGTAGATAAAAACGGTGGGTTCTTTGGGAACACCCAAATAGCGGGATGGTCCCAGTGCCAGATAGTCCACCAGCCAATATTCCTGGACGCCGATGCTCTCGTATTCCGCCAGTTTGTGCAGGTAGTCATCGCGCACCGAACTTTTGCTGACAATCTCGACGATCAGCAACGCTGGGGTTTCTAAAACGGCAGGGCGATCGCTCAATGGCTCCAAATCCGCCGAGGGCGCAATCAGCACATCGGGCAACCGAGAATCCGCCGTGCCCGTCCGCTGCCCCACCTCTCCACGAATGGCTTCCCAGGAATAGCCCAAACGACGAATTTCAGCTCGAAACAGGTCTTCTAAAAACCGTGCAATTTTGATGTGGGACCAAACGGGAGGTGTCATGGGCAGCAAACATCCACGCACCAACTCATAGCGAATATCGGTGCCATCGTCGTAGGTTAAATAGTCTGCAAACGTGAACAGATCGGGCTTGGCTTGAGCCATTGTTTAAGTCGCGGTTTTCCGCTATGGCTAGGTTTTGGAGCGAGAGGTTTTACGCCGGGATGACGAGCGCTTGCGAGTCGGTTGCTCTGCGGGTGTAGATTCAGCTTCCGCTGCGGATGTAGGTTCAGGTTCTACTTTGGGTACAGATTCGGGTTCCGCTACGGGCGTGGGTTCGGGTTCGGCTGCGGGGACGGGTGCAGTTTCCGCTGCGGGCACAGGTTCGGATTCGGCTGTGGGGGCAGGGGGCTTTGAGCCGTTGGAGGAGACGGATTGGGGGGCGATCGCCTGGCGAATATCCGCCGCCTGCATCAGCAGGGACTCCGCAAAGGATGCCGCCTCGGTGGGGTTGCCGCCGATCAGGGCAGCAATTTCGTGCTGGCGATCGCCCGTCTCCAGCGGCGTGACCCGCACCACGGTGCGCACATCATCGGTGGCATCTGCCGAGCCATTTGCTTCAGCGTTAGCCGCCTTTTTGCGTCCCGATTTGCCCGACTTGCCGTTGCTCTCCGCTGGGGCATCGATAACATGCTTCATCACCCGGAAATGGGTCGTTGCCATCGCCGCGATCAGCGGTTGGTGGGTGACGCAGAGAACCTGGTGGCGTTGTCCTAACTGGTAAAGCTTTTCGGCGATCGCCTGTGCCACCTTGCCCGACACCCCCGTGTCGATTTCGTCAAACACCATCGTGCCGATGGGATCTACCTGGGAAAAGCAGGACTTCAGCGCCAGCAGGAAACGGCTCATTTCCCCACCGGAGGCAATATCCGAGAGCGGTTGCAACGGCTCACCGGGGTTGGGGCTAAACACAAAGGTGATGCGATCGGCTCCACTCGCGCCAGGGGTGATTGGTGTTAGTTTGACCTGAAACTGTACCTTGTCCATTGCCAGGGGCTTCAGTTCCGCCACCAGTTGGGCTTCCAGCTTCGCCGCCGCGTCCTTCCGCAGGCTCGTCAGCACCGCACAGAGGCTTTCCAGTTCCGCGCGGCGTGCTTCCGCCTGCTGTTCCAGCACCTCGACGGACTGCCCGCCATCCGTCAGCGACGCCAGATCCGCCTGCACCTGCTTGGCATAGGCGATCGCATCCTCCAGCGTAGGACCGTATTTCTTGCAGATATTCTTCAGCTCGATAATCCGGGCTTCCACTTCCGACAACCGTGCCGGGTCGGTTTCCAGGTCTTCGCCATAGGCATTGATCTGGCGTCCGGCTTCCTCCACCTGCGCCAGCGCATCATTCACCATCTCCAAAATCGGCTGAAGCTCGGAGTCATAGCGGATCATACTGCTCAGGGTCGCCTCTGCCTGCCCCAGCAAATCCGCACAGGCTTTGCCATCATCATTTTGATAAAGCGCCTGGTAGACCTCGTAGCTTTGCTGCTGCAACTCGACCGCATGGCTCAGCCGTTGGCGCTCCTGCTCCAGCCGATCCAACTCGTCCGGCTCCGTCAGGTTTGCCTCGGTCAGTTCCTTCGCCTGGTAGTCAAACAAGTCCAACTGTTGCAGGCGTTGTTCTTCCATCCGTCGTCGCTTTTCAAGCAACTGACTCGCCTGCTGGTAAGCCGCATGAGCCGCCGCCACCTTTTCCCGCTGCTGCTCGATCGCCTCTCCCCCAAAGCTATCCAGCCATGCCCGCTGCAACCCCGGCTGCCCCAGTTGCACCGTCTGCCCCTGGGCGGTGATTTCGACCAGGCGATCGCGCAACTCCTCTAACTGCTGCTTGTTCACCACCACGCCGTTGATGCGGGAGCGACTGCGGGGACCCCCCTTGCTCGCCGTCATCTCGCGGCTACACTGGAACGAAGCATCATCCGTCAGCTCAATCTCCTGCGCCTTCAACCACGCTTTCAGCGGTTCATTTAACTGAAAGGTTGCATCAATGGTGGCCCGCTCGGCTCCCGTGCGAATGGCACGCCCACTGACTTTGCCCCCCAACACCGCATCCAGCGCATCCAAAATGATCGACTTGCCCGCCCCGGTTTCCCCGGTCATCACGTTCAACCCGTCACTCAAGTGCAGCGTGAGACGGTCAATCAGCGCAAAGTCTTCGATTTGCAGCGACATCAACATAGGCAACGATTGACCTCAAAAGCCCGCTTCTAGAAAGTCCGTGAAATGACCCAATTCCTTCTCTAGTCTAAGGGCTTCCCTCTGAGTTCATGCAGGGGCGATCGCGATTCCCACAAATTTCTGTCGCGGATTCTGTCGCGTTTCTTCAACCCCCTCCTCTCGTTCGTCCCCTCCGACCGTCGCACCCATCCATCCAAGAAATCTTTTCAAACCCGTTTTTCAAAAAGTTCTTAAAAGCGTTTCAAGAATTCCCATCAATGGATATGATGAGGTGAACTAGGACAAGTGTATCAGTTTTCTCCAATGCGATCGCATATCACAGACGACATTCTCTTCATCGCCGCCGAAGACCTGCCCACTTACAAGAAAACAGGCTCGGTGGTGCGCAACACCTATTTTTGGGCACTGAAGGCGATCGCCGCCTACACCCCCTACGAAAAGGACTGGGAGTTTGACCCCGAAGTTTGGCTCGCCCTCAGACGAATGCTCCTCTCCTTCACCGAGTCCGGCTACCTCGGCTTGCGCGAAACCATCCTCGAATTCCCCCCCGACACCGAAATCCCCGAAACCCTCCGCGCTGTCGCCACCTGGGAATAGCTCTGCTACTTTCTCAAGGATTCAAGGAACGTTCTAAACAAGTCCACTCAGTTCCACCCTCGATTTTGTTCCATTTTTGTTAACAAAACTGGCTCTGGCTCAATGGCAACGCTTTATTATCGCGGTATGGCTGACAATAACGGTAAGCCCAAGTTGGGGCGGAGCGCACGGTGTCTTGGCATTCGACCTGGCATCGATATTGATATACCTGACAGGGAGACAGCGGTGGTCAAAAGCGTTATGTAGCGGTTGATGCAGACTGCTCCGACAAAAAAAGATAGGTCGAAGTTAGTACACCCAACCTATCTATTAAATATGATAGCTAAACAATACCAGAGCATTGTTCAAAATGAACTCAGCCATGCCTCATATTTACTTCTAACGCTCTTGGT
>Ga0081535_100762_pt1 | contig 16154 bp, 14 predicted proteins | sample HotLakmasection3_FD_71020 | JGI IMG/M metagenome (GOLD analysis project Ga0081535, IMG submission 71020) | Hypersaline microbial mat communities from Hot Lake, Washington, USA - Section #3 (SPADES assembly) (version 2) | ecosystem: Environmental > Aquatic > Non-marine Saline and Alkaline >... | reverse complement strand
GGCGGCGGGCGCCCCGGGAAGAGTCCCTCGTTGCCCTCGACGACGACCCGGTCCCCCGCCTCGATGGCGCCCGGACGCACCACCACGCGGTCGCCGACGCGGTAGAGCGTGCGCACGCGGGCGACGCCCGCGGCGCCCCCGCGGTCGTAGTAGACGTACTCGCCCAGATCGTCGACGCGCACGGCGTCGCCGTGCACCGTCAGCACGTTCCCGCGAACGCCCGTGGGCGTGAGGCCCGTGACGCTCATGCCGGGGGCGAGCCGCTCGTCGGCGTTGTCGATCGCGAGGCGGACGGGAAAGAGACGCGAGAGCGGGTCGACGTCCGGGATGATCGCGGCGACGGGGGCCTCGATCTCGACGCCCAGCGCGTCGACGCGCACCATGAGCTTCGCGTCGCTCGCGCGGATGAGCTCGAGCGCCGTCTCGGGAACGTCGAGCCACACCTCGAGCTCGTCGACCGCGATGAGCTCGGCGACCGGGCCCCCCGAGCTGATCCACTCGCCGAGCTCGGTCATGGTCGAGACCACGCGGCCGTCGAAGGGCGCCCGGATCGTCAGGTCCCGAAGCCGGCGGTCGGCGCGTGCCAGCTCGGCCCGAGCCACCGCCAGATCCGCCTCCGCCTGGGCGAGCTGCGCGGCGATCCTCGCGGTCTGCGTGCGCGCGTCGTCAAGCTCGACCGGACGGGCCGATCCCCGGTCGCTCAGGTCCTCGAGGCGCTCGAGGTCGCGCCTCGCGTTCTCGAGTTCCGCCCGGCGCTCCTCAATGCGGCCCTCGTCGCTCGCGACCTGCGCCGAGGCGCGATCGACCTCGTAGCGGAGCAGGTCGTCGTCGAGGCGGGCGAGCACGTCGCCCTCTTCCACCCGCTGGCCCTCGCGCAGATCGAACGCCGCGACCCGGCCCTCCTCGCGCGACGCGACCACCGCCCGGCGAACCGGGCGCAGGTCGCCCGTGGTCTCGCGCCGGGTCTCGACCTCCATCATCTGCGCGCGGTCGACGTACACCTGCGCCGGCGGCGGGCCGCCCTGCCCGAGCGCCGAGAGCGTCAGCGCGAGCGGGGCGACCAGCGGGAGGAGCGGCAGCCGCGAGCGGGGCGATCGGCGAGAGTCGGGGTTCATTCGGGAGTCCAATCGGCCGCGTGGAACGCGGCGTCCTCGAAGGCCGCGGCGGCCCGGAGGCGGACGCCGGCCGGCCGGCGCCTGAAAGAGGTCGAACGATGACGCTGTGCGGGTGGCAAACCTGTCCGCAGAGCATATACTTCCCATCCCCGTGAGCGGATTCGTCCGCGAGCGGAAACAGGAGCGATTGGCGCAGTTGGCTAGCGCGCCTCGTTGACATCGAGGAGGTCACTGGTTCAAGTCCAGTATCGCTCACTAGCAACCGGCCCGTCTGAGGCCGGTTTTTTCTGCGCCGAAGCAAGGCTCCCGAGGGTCCCGGCTCGGTCGGTCGCCCTGGGGGGCAGAACCCCTGATTCTCGCAGTGGCGCCAGAGCGGGATCGCGCCCCTGGGCCTCAGAGCGTCGGGGGCGCGGGCGCTCCCGCGACGACCGACCACCACTGGTGCTCCTGACCGGGGCGGCCCGCCTCCTCGAGCACCGACGCCAGCGTCCGGAACGCGGCCCGCGCGGTCCCCGAGTCCGGGCCGAACGCCTCCACCGCGCGGGTGAGCGCCTCGAGGGCGATCGGCTCGGCGTCCGCCGCGCGCCCCGTGCTCGCGTAGAGCTCCGCGAGCTGGCGCTGCCCGGCCAGACGTTCCCGCACGCTCGCGGCGCGCCGGATCATCGTGCGGAGCAGGTCCTCGGCGCCGTCGGCGTCGCCTCGCGCCGCCAGTTGCCGGGCGCTCGAGAGTCGGTCGGCCGCCGCCATGCGCTCGGTGCGCTCGGGAAGGCTCACGGCGATGACGCGCCCGGTCCCCGCGGGGCGGGAGCGCTCGGGCGCCGGCTCGCGGACCAGGAGCGTCCCGTCGGGCGCCGACCCCGCCGGGGTCAGGGCCGATCCCACGAACGCCGAGAGGCCCGCGAGGCTCAGGCACGCGGCGAGCGCCGCGACCGCGAGGCCCGGGCGCCGGCGCGCGGCCAGCCGGAGATGGCGCGAGGCGCTCGCCGGACGCGAGGTGTGCGTCTCGCCCGCGAGCGCGCGGGTCAGGTCGGTGGCGAGTTCGGAGGCGGACTGGTGCCGCGCTTCGGGTCGCTTGCGCAGCGCGCGGAAGACGATCGCCTCCGCGTCGAGCGCGAGCGCGTCGCGTCCGAAGATCCGCTCGAGGTCCATCGGCGCGGGCGCCTCGGCGTTGATCACCGAGGCCGCCGACTTCGCCGAGCCCGGGAGCTCGTAGGGATCGCGACCGGTGAGCAGGCGATAGGCGATGACGCCGATCGCGTAGACGTCCGCTCGCGGGTCGATCACCGCGAGCGACCCCGACGCCTGCTCGGGCGCGAGGCGCGCGACGCGCCGCCCCGGGGCGCCCGCGGCGCTCGAGAACGCGCGGACGTCGTCGTTGGTGATGTGCGCCACGCCCAGCGCCCGGACGCGCAGGCGCCCGCTCCCGTCGACGACGAGCCGCTCGGGGGTCAGGTCGCGGTGCGCGACGCCCTTGAGGTGCGCCGCGTGCAGCGCCTCGGCGAGCGACGCGATCAGGTACAGACGCCCGCGGAGGCCCGTGGCCGCGGCGTGCTTCTCGAGCGAGTCGCCCGAGACCAGCTCCTCGACGAGGTACGGCGCGGGGCCCTCGGGCAGCCCCACGATGCCCGCGGCGTGGATGCGGGCGAGGCCGGGGTGGTCGACGCGCCGGAGCTGGGCCGCGTCGTGGGCGAAACGCTCGAGCGTGCGCCGGTTCACCGCGTCGGGCGAGAAGAGGCGGGCGACCGCGCGGGGCGCCTCCTCGTCGGGCCGGCGGGCGAGCCAGATCCCGGGCGCCAGGCGAGCCCCGAGCACGAAGCCCGCGAGCTTCCCGACGGGCGGCGGGCTCGGGGCGATGTCGTCGAAGGTCAGCTGGGGGATCATCGCGGCGATGGTGGCGGTCCTGGTCATGGCGTCTCCGCGGGCTGCGCCGGTCGGCGACAGGACGTATCGACCACGGGCCTTCCCCGCGTGCAAACTCCGGGCGGGCGCCGTTTCGGCAGTCCACGGGAGCGCCGGGTCGCCCCCGGCGCCCGTGAACCGCCCGGGGCTGCTCCCGGAGGGGCTCTGTGCGGGATTGGCGGCGCCGCGACTGGCGCCGGGGGTGCTGCATACGATCTCGCAGGATCTGGACGGAAGGAGTTCCATTCATGCAGCTTGCCGCTGACGACCTGGCCCCCGGACTGTTCGTGACGGTGCTGGAGACCGACGGTCCGTCGCGCCCCGAGCCCGGCCCTCCCATGCGCGCGCGGGAGTCCAAGGACTACACGGGCGCCGGGGCGGTGCTCCGCGTGATCTCCGTGTCGCTTCCGTTCGTCCTGGTGCAGAACATGACGCCCGGCATGCTCCGCGGCCCGCGCATGTTCCCGGTCGACCTGCGCCGCTCGAGGCTCGCGTCGCTGTCTGACGAGTACGTCCGGGCGGCGATCGGCAAGCCCCCCGCGATGGACGAGCCGATCTCGCTCCTCGACGCCGAGGTCATCGACGGTCACCGCTCGAGCGATCCGCCTCGCGAGAGCAGCGGCGAGCCGGCGCCGGGCGAGCAGGGCTTCGGCGGGGGGATCTACTTCCTGGGCGGCTCGTAGGGGCCGCGGACGAGGCTGAACCGAAACGAAGGGAACCGCATGATCGCGACCCGGGCGGGGGGTTCCCGCCGGGCGAGAGGGTGAAGGACCACATGACCATCTGGATCAACAACCTGAAGACGGCCGCTCTGCTTGGCGGACTGACCGCGCTGTTCGTTCTCGTCGGGAGCAACTGGGGCGTCGGGGGCATGACGATCGCGCTGATCTTCGGCGGCCTCATGAACCTCGGCGCGTGGTGGTTCTCCGACAAGATCGCGATCGCCGCGATGCGCGGGAAGGAAGTCGACGCCCAGAGCGATCCCGAGCTCTACGAGATGGTCGACCGCCTCCGTCGCAACGCGAACCTCCCGATGCCCAAGGTCTACGTCTGCCCGCACGAGGCGCCCAACGCGTTCGCCACGGGCCGCAACCCGAAGAACGCCGCCGTGGCGGTGACGGTGGGGGCCCGACGCCTGCTCAACGAGCGCGAGCTCGAGGGCGTGATGGCGCACGAGCTGGCGCACATCAAGCACCGCGACACGCTCATCTCCTGCGTCTCGGCGACCATCGCCGGCGTGCTCGCGTGGGTCGCCCAGTGGAGCTTCTTCATGGCGGGCTCCAACCGCGAGGGCGGGAACCCGCTCGTCCTGATCGTCACGGTGATCTTCGCGGCGATCGGCGCCGCCGTGATCAAGGCGATGATCTCGCGCTCGCGCGAGTTCGCCGCCGACGCCGGCGGCGCGGAGATCGCCGGCCACGCCGACGGGCTCGTCTCGGCGCTGCGCAAGCTCGAGCTCTACGCGGGCCGCGTGCCGCTCGATCAGCCCAACCCCGCGATGAACAACCTCTTCATCGTCGAGCCGATGATGTCCTCGCGGTCGATCATGAACCTCTTCGCGTCCCACCCGCCGACGGAGAAGCGGATCGCCTCCCTCGAGCGGGTGCGGGCCTCCCTCGGGGCCTAGGGCGCCGCCTCTGGCGGGCGCCCGGGGCCTGGGGCCCGGAGCGAAAAGGGCGATCAACGGGATTCGAACCCGCGACCCCCAGGACCACAACCTGGTGCTCTAACCAACTGAGCTATGATCGCCGTCTGGCCCGCGTGCGGGCAAGAGGACCACGGTACGGCGGCGAGGGGCGATCGTCAACGATCCGGGGCGAGCTCGAGCGCGGGCGAGGGGCGCCGATCGCGGGCGGACCCGCCCGGAAACGCTCGGCGCCCGGACACCCGCTCCGCTACACTCCGGGGCTCAACCCAACCAATTCCGAGAGGGTCGTGGGGCCGGCCGGAGCGGTCCGCCCCCGCCCCGATCGATCCCCTGACGAACCCGTCGTGAAAGCGAGCCAGCCATGTCCACCGCCGCGGTCCGCGACCTCACCCTCGAGACCACCCGTGTCCACCGGAACCTGAGCTCCGCCGCGCTGGTCGAGGCGGCGCTCCGCCGAAACGAGGGCCAACTCGCGTCCAACGGCGCGCTGACGGCCTCGACGGGCGACCGCACGGGTCGCAGCCCGAAGGAGAAGTTCCTCGAGGACTCGCCCGCGATCCACGACGCCATCGGGTGGGGCAAGGTCAACCAGCCCATCACGCCCGAGCAGTTCGACGCCCTCGAGAAGCTCGCGCGGGAGCGGCTCCAGCGCGCCGACGAGCTGTTCATCTTCGACGGCTTCGTCGGCGCCGACCCGACCCACCGCCTCTCGGTCACCGCGGTCTGCGAGCTCGCCTGGCACGCCCTCTTCGCCCGCACGCTCTTCCTCCGCCCGACGCACGAGGAGCTCGCTGGCTTCGAGCCCGGGTGGGTCATCCTCAACTGCGGCACGCACAAGCTCACGAGCGAGGAGCAGGCGGCGCTCGGGCTCGAGAGCCCCGTCGCGATCGCCCAGTCGCTCGAGAAGAAGACCGTCGTCATCTTCGGCACCGAGTACGCCGGCGAGATGAAGAAGTCGATCTTCTACGCCATGAACTACGACATGCCCGACGCGGGCGTGTTCCCGATGCACTGCTCCGCGAACGTCGACAACGACGACCCGAACAACGTCGCCCTGTTCTTCGGGCTCAGCGGCACCGGCAAGACGACCCTCAGCGCCGATCCCGAGCGCGGCCTCATCGGCGACGACGAGCACGGCTGGTCCGACGACGGCGTGTTCAACTTCGAGGGCGGCTGCTACGCCAAGGCGATCGACCTCACCGAGGAGGGCGAGCCCCTCATCTACCGCGCCATCCGCTTCGGCTCGGTCCTCGAGAACGTCGTCGTCGACGACGAGACGAGAGAACCCGACTACACCGATCGCTCCGCCACCGAGAACACCCGCGCGACCTACCCGATCGACCACATCCCAAACGCGGTCATCCCCTCCGTCGCGGGTCACCCGAAGAACGTGATCTTCCTCACCGCCGACGCCTTCGGCGTGCTCCCGCCCGTCGCTCGCCTCACGCCCGAGCAGGCGATGTACTACTTCATCAACGGCTACACCTCCAAGCTCGCGGGCACCGAGGCGGGCGTCACCGAGCCCGTGCCCAACTTCAGCCCCTGCTTCGGCGGGCCCTTCCTCCCGCGCCCCCCGCGCGTCTACGCCGACATGCTCGCCGAGCGCGTCGGGCGCCACGACGCCCACGTCTGGCTCCTGAACACCGGGTGGTCGGGCGGCCCCTACGGCACGGGCAAGCGCTTCAAGCTCGCCTACACCCGGGCGATGGTCAGCGCCATCCTCAACGGCTCCCTCGCCGGCGCCGAGTTCGAGACCGAGCCCTTCTTCGGGCTCGAGATCCCGACGAGCGTGCCGGGCGTTCCGAGCGAGGTCCTCGACGCCAAGGCCACCTGGTCCGACGCGGCGGCCTACGACGCCAAGGCCAGTGAGCTCGCCGCCAGGTTCCGCGAGAACGACCAGAAGTACGACATGGCCGACGCCGTCCGCGCCGCCGGCCCCAGGGGATGAACCCTCACACGAGCGGCTGCCCCGGGAGCACCGGAGGGACCGGCGCCCCGAGCGACTCGGCGATTGCGCGGAACAGCTCCGCCTCCTGCGCCGTCACCGCTCTGTCGTAGCCGATCACCGTCGCGCACGCGTGGATGAGGCTCCGCTGCACCTTGGGCGACGCCCGGCGCAGCGTGTCGATCACCGCGTCGAGCTCCCGCGCCGACCGGTCGCTCTGCGGCACGAGCCGCGTGTCGACCCCGAAGCGCTCGGCGCCCAGCGCGTACGCCCGCTGCGCGTCGCCCAGCGCCGCGTGACCCGCGGTCGCGAGCCACCCGAGCAGCTTCTCCGCCTCGGCGGCGACGCCCTTGGGCGCGTCGTAGAGCGTGCCCAGCCGCCGCTCGGGCTCGCGGTCCAGCGGCCGCTTGAGCAGGCGGGAGAGGCACCACTCGTAGAGATCCATCGTTCCGTCGGCCTCGACGAGCCGATCGATCAGCTCGCGCGTCTGCGCGGCCTGCGGATCCGACAGCCGCCGGAGCGAGGGGGCGAGCAGCTCGACGAGCGGGAGCCGGAGCGACGGGTCGAGCGGCCCCACGTGCGGCGCCGCCTTGCGCAGCTCCGCCTCGAGCGCGGCGCCGCCGATCTCGCGCACCGCCTCGAGCTGCACGCGCTGCGTCTGCGTGAAGCGGGAGATGAGCAGCGTCGCCGCGACCGCGCGAGCGCTGAAGGGGTCGCCCGCCATCGCGCGGAGCGGCTCGGGGAGGCTCTGGTGGAGGGAGGCGGCGTACGCCAGGTGGTCGCGCGTGGGCTGCCCGATCATCGCCGCGGCCGAGAGCGCCACGGCGTGGGCGAACTGGTCCATGGCGATCCGGGGCGGCTCGCGCTCGGGCTGTCGCTCGCGCGCCGGCGCGGGCTGGTCCTCGACGCGGATGAACTCGCCGTCCCACGACGGATCGAGCGCCTTGATGCGCTGCGTGAGGGGCGGGTGCGTGGCGAACATCGACCCGACGCCCTTGCTGAAGAACATGTGGGAGCACTCGTCGGCGTTCGGCGCGCGGACGAGCGAGCGCCGGCGGAAGCCGCCGATCTTCTTCAGCGCCCCCGCGATGCCGTTGCGGTCGCGCGTGAACTGCACCGCCGACGCGTCCGCGAGGTACTCGCGCTGGCGGCTCACCGCGGACTTGATCCACGACCCGAAGAACGCGCCGACGAAGCCGATGAGCATGAGCGCGCCGCCGAGGACGATGATCGCGAGCACCGCCGCGCCGCCCTCGCGACCGCGCGAGGACCGCCCGCCGCCCGCGTAGAACGACGAGCGCATCATCAGCTGCCCGATGTGCCCGAGGATCAGGATCCCCGCGAGCACGCCGATCAGGCGGATGTTGAGCTTCATGTCGCCCGAGAGGATGTGGCTGAACTCGTGCGCGACCACGCCCTGAAGCTCGTCCCGCTTCAGGTGCGTGATCGTCCCGCGCGTGACCCCGATGACCGCGGTCTCCGGGCTCGTCCCCGCGGCGAACGCGTTGATCGCTCGCTCCTCGTCCATCACGTAGACCGGCGGGACGGGCGTCCCCGAGGCGATCGCCATCTCCTCGACGACGTTGAGCAGCCGCCGCTCGTCCGGGTCCCGCGTGTCGTGGTCGACGAGCCGTCCGCCGAGCGTCGCCGCCACCGACGCGCCGTCGCCCCCGAGCTGAAGGATCCGAAACGCGCTCCCGCCCAGGATGAGCAGGAGCGTGCCGAACGCGACGCCGCCGAGCAGCAGGGGATCACGCGCCAGACCCGAGGCGTCGAACGGGCGGTCGAACCCCGCGTCGCTCGCGGCGCTCGCCGCGTCCGCCGCCGGGTTCGCGAGCGCCAGCGCCCCCCACACCGCGAGCGTGGTGCTCGCGACGACCGCGACCACCGCGAGCGCGAAGAGCCCGACGAGCCGCCGAGACTGCTTCCGCGCCCGCTCCTGGTGCTCGAAGAAGTCCATCGCGGCTTAGCCGAAGGACACGACGGGCGCCTTCTCGAGGTCCGCGTCCTCGAAGTCCAGCAGCGCCGCGTTCGACGTGTGGCCGAACAGGTTCGCGAAGACCACCGGCGGGAAGGTCTGGCGGTAGGTGTTGTACGCCGTGGCCTGGTCGTTGTACGCCTGGCGTGCGAAGGCCACCTTGTTCTCGGTGGTCGTCAGCTCCTCGGTCAGCTGCATCATGTTCTGGTTGGCCTTGAGGTCCGGGTAGGCCTCCATCACGGCGAACAGCCTGCCCATCGCTCCGGTCAGCAGGTTCTCCGCGCCCGACAGATCGCCCATGGCGCCCGCGTCGCCCGCGTGCTTCGCCGCCGCCTGAAGAGCGCCGGCGGCCTGATTGCGGGCGGTGACGACCGCCTCGAGCGTCTCCCGCTCGTGGCTCATGTACCCCTTGGCCGTCTCGACCAGGTTGGGGATGAGGTCGTGGCGCCGCTTGAGCTGCACCTCGATCTGCGCGAAGCCGTTCTGGTACCGGTTCTTAAGCGTCACCAATCGGTTGTAGACGCTGATCCCGAGCAGGATCAGGCCAAGGAGCAGGACGCCGACGACGATCGCGATGATGAGAGAAAGAGGCATGGCGTTCTCCGGCAGCGAGGACTCGCAAGGATGACGACCGGGGCGCCGCGGCGGGCGACCGGGCCCGTCGGGACGGACGCCGCCGTCCGCTCCACCAAGCTATCGGTCCCGGGGCCGTGCCGCGTCCACGGCTTTCTCGCAAGGCCCCGGGCGGGCCCGGCCGATGCACGGGCCATGACCACCGCCCCGACGCCCGCCGCCCTGCCCTCGATCGCCGGCTCGCTCCGCCGGCTCCGGCGGGCCAGGGCCGTCGCCCGGTTCAACGGGTGGAGCGCGATCGTCTTCGGCGTCCCGGCGCTCGCCTTCGGGCTCTGGAGCCCCACGTCGGCCGTGGTCGGGATCGCGCTCCTGGCCCTTGGCTGGCGCGAGCTTGCCCTCGAGCGGCGTCTCACGCGCCTGGAGCCGGCCGCGTGCGCGCGGCTCGCGGTCAACCAGGCGCTTCTTCTGGCGGGCGTCCTCGCCTACTGCGGCTGGATGACTAGGGCGACCCTCACCGCCCAGCCCATGAGCGAGCGGCTGCCCGAGCTCGAGCGGGCGCTCGGCGCGGGAGACTATCTCGACGCCCTCGTCCGCGGGGCGATGGTGGCCGTCTACGTCACGGTCGCCGCGCTGAGCGTGGCGATCCAGGGCCTGACCGCGTGGTACTACGCGACGCGTCGCCCGCACGTCGAGGCGCTGCTCGCGGCTGGAGACGGACCGGCGGTGTCCACGCGCGACGCCGCCGCCGCCTGAGCGAACCGGTCGAGCGCCAAAAACGACGCCGCCCCGGCGGAAACCGGGGCGGCGTTGAGCAACGTGTTTAGTGTGCGTCCTGAGGGAATGGTCTCAGGGTGTCAGCTTCAGCGACGGCGACGGGCCGCGGCGAGACCGCCGAGACCGAAGAGCGCCACGGCGCCGGGCGCCGGGATCTCGTTGAGCAGACCGATGGTGAAGCTGCCGTCGACGAAGGCGTCGGGGCCAGGACCATCGTCGTAGCCCTCGAAGATCTCAATGCGAAGGATGCCGTCAGCGCCAACCGTGAGGTTGCCGAGACCGGCGTCCGTGAGGTCGACGAGACCGCCGGAGGCAAAGTTGCCCATGCCGGGCTGATCGTTGACGCCCGTGCCCATGCCGTCGCCGGGGGCCGGAGTGACGTTGACGGAGTTGGGGTTGGCGCCGGTGGTGTCATCGAAGTTGAAGACAACCTCGGAGAGCCACGAGAGGCCGATGGTCTCGATGTTGACGTCCCAGCCGAGGGCGGTCACCGAGTTGTTGGCGCCGATGAACACCTCGATGACGGTGTTGCCGGGGGCGCCGGGGCCATCGACCGAGACGGTGTCGAAGCTGACGGTCGTCGTGAAGTTAGACGTGCCACGGGACAGACCATCGATGCTGGTCGTGCCGAGGTGACCCGTCGAGAAGTCACGCGCCATGGCGGTGGAAGCCATGCCGGCGACCGCGATCATCGCGAGAACCTTCATTTTGTTTCCCTTCCTCTCCTGCCCCGGCGGACGCCGAGGCTCACACGAAACACGCACCTTCTCACACACGCGAGAAGGCAGTTTGAAGCACACGGCACAAGCCGTGTACTGAAAACTTGTTTATGACGTGGTGCAGGAGAGGCTTGACGTGTCTCTTCCCGCTCCGCGCCGAACGCGAGCCGCTACGCGGACGCGTCTACGGGTCAACATACCGCCAGCTTGAGGTCAACCCAAGCCGGTTCTGCGCTTTGGCGCGATTTTCTTGACGGTTCCCTTACCTCGGACCGGGTCCACCCTTTACCTATTCTTCCAAGCTGACCCCGGTTCAAGCTCAGGCGGCCCGCCCCCGGGCTCGGCGGAGCGACGAGACCCACTCCCGGCGCGCCTCCTCCTCCCCGATCGCCCGCTCAAGCCGCTCGGCCTCGGCGTCCAGGCGGGCCGCCTCCGCCCGGGCCAGGAGCTGCCGCAGCGCCTCGCACAGGGCGCCAAACTCCTGCGCGAAGCGGCCCAGGCGGTCCGCCTCGCCCTCGAGACGCCGGTCCCGCGCCTCGGCAAGGATCGCCGCCACGGCGCTCTCGGGCGCCCGGCGGATGCGTCGGGTCCGCCCGGGCTTCGCCCGCGAAGCGACCGGGGCCGAGGCCCTGGGGGAGGGGCCGGCGGCCCTGGCGGCGCGGCGGGCGGTCGTCATCGGGGTCGGCGTGTCGCTCATCGTGAAGTCTCCCGGGCGGCGCGGGCGAGCCGCGCGGCGTGCGCTCTCCATCGGCCGTCCGCGCTCCGCGCTGCGCGGCGCGCCGGGCGCACCGGCGCCGCGCCGGAGGTGCTGCGATCGTCGCGCGGCCTGCGCCGCGCCGCCGCCACCCCGCGAGGTGGATTTGCGCCGTTTGCCGCGAAGCGCGGCGCGCCCGCTCAGGAAATCCGCCCGGCCGTCCGATCCACACCCGCCGGCGCGACGCGCGTCGCCGCCCGCTCGATCCCCGCGTGATCCACAGAGATGACGGGAGACTGACCGTGAACAACGCCGACGTCGTGAAGCACCTGGAAGCCTTTGATCTCGGCGCGCTGCGCACGCATCTCGCGGAGGTTCCGCCCGGGATGGACGGGCTGCCCGTCGCGCCGCTCGTCGACGACGCCATCGCCTGGATCGACGACCTGCGCCAGGACATCATCACCCTCGTCAGGCAGGTCGCCGACGCCGAGGACGTCGCGATGGCCGTCGCCATCCAGTACGTCGAGCTCAAGAGCCGGTGGATCGCGTTCAACACGAAGATGAACTACGAGCGGTTCCGCAAGGGCGACTGCGACCGCCTCGACATGTGCAAGGGCGCGTGCGCGAGCACGCTGCTCGGCCATCTCGAGGAGCTGCTCACCAACGAAGACATCGACAAGATCACCGATTTCCTCGCCGCGCCGCTGAACCGGGCGGCGTGACGTTCATGTGAACCCCCGCCGCCGCGCACAGGAGGCAAGGAGCACGCCGATGACGCAGATGAGCACCCTGGACAACATGGAGAACCAGCTCCGCTCGCTCTACCAGGAGCGGGAGCAGCTGGCCGCACGCTTCGGGGTCTCGACGCCCGACGAGATCATCCGGATGGTCGAGAACCTCGAGAGCCAGCTTCGCGACTTCTACAACCGCTTCGAGGGATACGCCGGGTTCGACGACGCCGAGTCGATCATGGTCCTCTCGAAGATCCGCGAGCTGTCGCAGGCCCTCGACCCCCTGTACTCCCGCAAGAGCGTCCACTTCTCGATCGAGAACAGCAAGCCCGTGCTCCGCGCCGAGTGGACCGAGGCCCTGAACCAAGGAGACGACGAATGACCGCCACCATGATGCAGCAGAACACCGGCGCGCCCACGCAGACCGCCGGAACGTTCGTTCCGAGCGAGCTCTTCCGACTGCTCGGGAACCTCTCCCGCGCCGACGCCGACGCCTGCGACTTCGGCGTCGTCAAGGTCGACGACTCTGGCAAGATCGAGCTCTACAACCGCTACGAGGCCGACCTCGCCGGGCTCGATCCCTCCCAGGTCGAGGGCCGCAACTTCTTCACCCAGGTCGCGCCCTGCACCAACAACGGCCTCTGCTTCGGAACCTTCAAGAAGGGCGTCGCCGCCGGGCAGCTCAACGTCGTCTTCCCCTACACCTTCACCTACAAGCTCAAGCCCACCAACGTGATGATCCACCTCTACCGCGACCCCAACGCCAAGTCCAACTGGGTCTTCGTCGCCAAGGCGTAGACCACCGACGCGTTTCCACCCCCGGCGCCGGTCCGCCCTCCCGCGGCCCGGCGTCTTCCCATGCCCCACCCACACGAGACGCCCGAGCAGACGGCGCGCGTCCAGGTCCTCGGCGCGCTCCGCGCCGCCCTGCGCGGCCAGGCCTCCCCGCGCCTCCAGACGCCCCGCGCCGTCGTCCCCGCCGCCTCCCTCTGGACCGGAGCCGCCCTCTGGGACCGCCGCCTCGCCTCGCTCGGCCTCGCGTCGGGCGACCGCGTGGTCGTCGCTCTCCCGCCAGGCCCCGCCTTCCTGATGGCGCTCCTGGGATGCTGGCGTCGCGGCGCCGCGGCGTGTCCGCTCGACCTTGCCGACCCCCTCGCGCAGAACCCGGACGCCGCCCTCGACGCGTTCGACGCGCGCCTGCACGTCGCGGAGACCGACCACCCCGCCTCGCTCGCGCCCGATCCCGCGGGCGCCCCCCGCGCGAGCGCGACCGTCGCGAGAGACGCCGGCGAGCCAGCGCCCGACCTCGCGCTGATCCTCTCGACGTCCGGTTCAGGCGGCCCGCCGAAGCGCGTCGCCCTCACGTGGGCGAACGTCCACGCCCAGCTCGCGAGCCACACCCCGGCGCTCGCGATCGCCCGGGAAGAGGTCGTGCTGTCCGCGCTCCCCTGGCGCCACGCCTTCGGCCTGCTCGTCGACCTCCTCCCGGCGCTGCTCTCGGGAGCGACCGTGACGCTCGAGTCCTCGGGCGGGCGCGATCCGAGTTCGATCATCGACGCCGCGACCCGGCACGGCGCCGCTCGCCTCTCGCTCGTGCCGCTCCAGCTCCGCCGCCTGCTCGAGACGCCCGCCGGGGAGACGGTGCTCGCGAACCTGAACGGCGGCGTCGTCGGCGGCGCGCCGATCCGCGCCGACCTCGCTGGCGCCCTCGCCGGCGCCAGGCTTCGAGCCGGCTACGGCCTCACCGAGGCGTCGCCCGGCGTCTGTCTCGGCGCTCCCGGCGAGTGGCGCGAGGGATGGCTCGGCCGCCCCCTGGCGTGCCACACCCGCGTGAGCGAGGACGGGGAGCTCCTCGTCCGCGGCCCCAACGTCTGCGCCGGAAGGTGGTCGAGCCGGCGGCTCGAGCGCCAGCCCCGCGACCGCTGGCTCGCCACGGGCGACGTGGTCGAGCAGGCCGGCGACGGCTTCGTGCACCTCGGCCGGACCGACCACCGCTTCAAGCTCGAGAACGGGCGGCTCATCGACGCCCCGGCGATCGAGCGCCAGGTGCGAGCCGCCCTCCCGCCCGGGAGCGAGATCGTCGTGACCACCGAGGACCACCGCCGCCTCCTCGCCCGCGTCTCGCCAGGCGCCGCCGCGGCTCTCCGTCGAGCGTGGCCGGCCGATCTCCCGCCGCCGCTCGTCGAAGAGCGAATCCTCGAACTGACCCCCAAGGGCGAGCCCGCACGCGCGGAGCGGAAGATCATCGCGGAGGCCGCCGCATGAGCGCCGTCGACATCGAACGCCGTCGCGTCGTCATCCCCTCGCGCGACGCGGCGATCGAGCTCGCCCCCGGCCGACCGCTCGCGTGCGAGGCCGTCGAGACGGTCGCCCGCGGCGCCCGCGCGAGCTTCGCCTCCGCGGCGCGCGACGCGATGGCGCGATCCGCCCAGACCCTCCGCGCCGCGCACGCTCGCGGCGACGAGATCTACGGCCTGACCACCGGCTTCGGGCCGCACGTTCGCTACGGCGCCCACGCCGACGCGCTCGAGCAGGGGGACAACCTCATCGCGCACCTCGGCGCCGGGTGGGGGCCGCCGTGCTCGCGGGAGCTCACGCGCGCCATGATCCTCGCACGCTGCCGCACGCTCGCGGAAGGGCGCTCGGGCGTCGACCCGGCCGCCGCGGACGCCCTGCTGCGCCTCCTCGACCTGCCCTTCCATCCGGCCGTTCCCGAGATCGGCTCCGTCGGCGCCTCGGGCGACCTCATCCCGCTCTCGCACGTCGCGCGCGTCCTGACCGGGGAGGGCGAGGTCGTCGAGGCGGATGGACGCCGCCGCCCCGCGCGCGAGGCGCTCAGGGAGGCGGGCGTGGCGCCGCTCAGGCTCTCGGGCCGCGACGCTCTCGCGATCGTCAACGGCACGAGCTTCATGACCGCCGCCGCCGCCCTCGCGATCGCCCGCGCCGACCGCCTCGTCGAGCGCGCCGAGGACCTGACCGCCTGGACCTACCGCGCCCTCGGGGCGCGCCGTCAGGCGCTCGACCCGCGCCTGCACGCCGCGCGCGGGCACGAGGGGCAGATCGAGAGCGCCGACCGCATCGCGCGCCAGGCGCCGGGCGCCGAGGACAAGACCCGCCCGCTCCAGGAGGTCTATTCCGTCCGCTGCGCGCCGCAGTTCCTGGGCGCCGCGAGGGATCAGCTTCGCTACGCCCGCGGCGTCGTCGAGCGCGAGCTCGTCGCCGTCACCGACAATCCCGTGGTCTGCGGCGAACCGAACGACCCCGACGTCCTCCACGGCGGAAACTTCCAGGGCCAGCAGGTCGCCTTCGCCGCCGACGCGGCGACGAGCGCGATCACCCAGACCGCCAACCTCCTCGAGCGGCAGCTCGACGCGATCTGCAACCCCGAGCTCGCCGGCGCGCCGCTCCTGCTCGCGTGGAGCCCCGGCGCCACGAGCGGCATGGCGGGCGCGCAGATCACCGCCACCGCGATCGTCGCCGAGATGCGCCGGCACGCCACGCCCTCCGCCATCGCCTCCCTCCCGACCAACGGACGCAATCAGGATGTCGTGTCGATGGGCGCCATGGCCGCCCGCGTCGCGCTCGAGCAGACGGAGCGAGCCGCGGCCGTCCTCGCGATCCACGCGATCGGGCTCACGCAGCTCGGGTTCCTTCAGCGACACCAGAGGGCCCCGGGCGCCCCGACGCCGGGGCCGGCGTGGCTCCCGGAGATCGAAGGCCTCCGCGCCGACCGCGCGCTCCGAGGCGACATCGAGCGCGTCTCGCAGGCCCTGCTCACGCCGTAAGCGAGACGAACGAGAACGCCGGGTACGGCCCGGCGAGCGCCCACCCGCGCTCCTCGGCGAGTCGCTCAAGCTCCTCCGCTCGCTCCGTCTCGACGAGCGCCGCGACCGTCGCGCCCCCGGGAGCGCCGTAGCACCGCGTCGCGGCCACGATCGGCGCCAGCGCCCGCTGCACGCCCGTCGCGGCGTCCACGAGCGAGGCGGGAACGCCGTCCGCCGACGCCAGCTCGCGCCGGCGGCGATCCAGGTACGCGCCGCCGTCCCCGATCGGCCCGCCTCGCGTTTCCGGCGCGAAG
>Ga0081535_100757_pt1 | contig 16231 bp, 16 predicted proteins | sample HotLakmasection3_FD_71020 | JGI IMG/M metagenome (GOLD analysis project Ga0081535, IMG submission 71020) | Hypersaline microbial mat communities from Hot Lake, Washington, USA - Section #3 (SPADES assembly) (version 2) | ecosystem: Environmental > Aquatic > Non-marine Saline and Alkaline >... | reverse complement strand
GCCTTGCCTTTGCCATCGCCGCCGGCGCCGCATTGTGCGGCTGGCTGGCCGCGGCCTCGGCCCAGGAGTCGCTGCCGTTCCCCCGCGGCGGCGGGGCCCCGGCCCCATCGGAGGCCGCCTCCGCCGCGACCATCAGCGACGCCCCGCTCCCGGTGGCCCGCGCCGCGATCTCGACCACGAACGGATCGTCCAGCGGATGGGCGGGGAACGAGTCGGCGATGCGGTTGAGGGCGTCGGTCCAGCTCCCGCCGCCGCGGATCGTCCAGTCGGCCGCTCCGTCGGCGTCCTCGTCGCGGGCGGTCGGGTCCTCGGGCAGCGCGAGCGACCAGCGCCCGGACTCCAGGGGCGGCCGGGCGGGCAGCTCGACGGAGGTCGCGAGGGTCGGCCCGGCCGCGGGCACCAGGTGGAGGTCGAGGGCCTCGGCGGTCACGTGGTGGATCGTCGACGTGCCGGTCGACCGCAGCACGCGCCCGTGCACGCGGTGCTCGAGGGCCTGTCCGCCGTGGCGGATCCACGTCGTCCCACCGTCGTCGCTCGCGAGCCGACCCGAGGCCTCGGGGGCGGCGCCCCAGCGGACCTCGGACGCCCAGCGCCCGTCGGTCTGGTCGCCGCGAAGCACGAGGACGAGCTCCTCGCCCGCCGGAACCGGCGGGGCGGCGGCGGCGGCCCCGGTCCGGACCGGGGGGGGGGGCCCGCCCCCCCCCCGCCGCTGCCAGGGCCAGGTCTCGGGCAGGCGGTCGACGAGCCGGGCGAGCAGACCGGGGCGCATGTCGTCCGGGGTCAAGGGTTCGGGCAGGGCACCCGCCGGGGCGGGATCGGGGTGCGGGCGGCGCAGCCGGAAATTGCGGCGGCCCTCGTCGATCAGCCGTTCGGAATACTGGCTGGTCGCCTGGGCGGCATCGCCGAGGCGGCGGCCGAGCCAACGTGAGCCCTGGCCCACCCTGCCGAGCGCCCAGGTGCTCTCCCGCCAGCGCAGCCCCATGGCGGCGATGCTGCAGAACAGGGCGGCGAGGCCGGTCAGCCAGCCGTAGAGCCCGCTCTGGATGTGCTGCGAGAGGTAGAGGAACTCGAAATCACCGACGATGCCGCCGAGGCCGACGCGAAACGGCCAATCCGCGGCACTCGGCTCGGGCAGCCCGGCGAGAAAAGCGGCCGAGCTCAAGAGCGCCAACGGCAGGGCCACGAGCGGCAGCCAGGGCCAGACGAGCTGCCGATTGGCGGCCATCCGCAGTCCCCAGAACAAGGCCACCAGCGGCACCAGCCAACTGGCGCGGCCGAAAGTCTGGAGCAACAGATCGGCGATGATCGCACCGGTCGCACCGGCGGGGTTGTGCACCGCTGCACTGGTCGCCCGGTTGAACGACGGGTCGTTCGGATCGAAGCCGAAGAGGGCGAGTGCCGTGAACACCGCAACCGCGAGCAGCAGCAGACCGGCGGTCCGTCGGCCGAGCCCCCGCATCCACTCGGCCACGCTCGAGCGCTCGTCGGTGTCGAAGTAGGATGTGGCCATGCTCGGGCTCTCCGAGGTCGATTGGGATCAGGGCAGGCTGGCAGCGAGGCGCTCGAGCGCCGGGGTCAAGAGCGCCGGCTGGTGCACCAGGGCGACCCGGATATAGCGGGAACCCGGATCATCGTCTCTACCATTAGTTGAATTCTTTCCGGTGAGATAAGCGCCTGGGAGCACCTTGACGTGGTGGCGGCGCCAGAGCTCGGTGGTCACGGCCACCCCGTCGCCGACATCGAGCCAGAGGAAGAAGCCGCCGGGCGGCCGGTAGAATCCGGCCCGGCCGTGCAGGGTCGTCTCGGCGAGGTCGATCTTCTCGCGGTAGCGAGCGCGATTGGCCACGACATGCTCGTCGTCGGTCCAGAGCGCAGCGGCGGCCGCCATGACCGGGAGCGGCTGGACGGCGGCGCCGTAGGCCCGCACCCGGAGAAACTGCGCCAAGAAGTCTGGATCGCCGGCGATGAAGCCGCTTCTCAGGCCAGCCGCACTCGAGCGCTTGGAGAGCGAATGCATGACGATCAGGTGATCGAGCGCCCCGCCGCTGGCGGCCGCCACCTCGAGCGTACTCGGCGGCGCTTTCTGGTCGTAGATGTCGGCGTAGCACTCGTCGACGACGAGCAGGAAATCGTAGGTTCGGGCGAGTTCGAGCGCGCCTCGCAGATAGGCGCGATCCGCCACCACGCCCTGCGGGTTGGCGGGCGTGCAGAGGTAGCAGCAGGTGGTTCGCGCCAGGACCGCTTCGGGCACGACGCGGAGGTCGGGAAGAAAGCCGTTCTCGGCCACTGCCGGCAACAGAACCGGCTCGGCGCCGGCCAGCAGTGCGGCCCCCTGATAGGTCGAATAGAGCGGGTTCGGCATCAACACGGCGGGCTTGCCGGCCCGGCTCTCCGGATCGGTCGCAATGCTGGCGATCAAAAAGAGCGCTTCCTTGGTGCCGGCCACGGGCAGGATGTGCCGATCGGGCTCGAGCCAGCCTTCGGGCAGGGCGAAGCGGCGCTCGAGCCACGCCGCGGCGGCGCTGCGAAAGGCCGGCGTGCCGGCGGGTGGCGGGTATTTGTTCCAGAGATCGGCATGCGCAGCCAGGGTATCGGCCAAGAGCGGCGGCGGGCGATGCTGCGGCTCGCCGATGGAGAGGTCGGCCGCCGGCACGTCCTCTGGCGTCTGGACAGTGGCCAGCAACGCCGCGAGGCGGCGGAAAGGAAACTCGTCCAGAGCCGAAAAGCGCCTGTTCCACATGGTCCCGGATTTCGCCCCATCCGTCGCGGCCCGACCGCCGCCGACCCCGTTTTCTCGAGATCGCCGTCGCTGCGGCTCGGCCGCTTTCGGGCACGCCTTGGATGCTGACCTTAACACTGGTCGACAAGCGGTTCAACTTGCCCAGGAATTATTAAACGATCGTCAATGACCGGGAGGGCAGATGACGAACGGTGCGAAAAAGGCTAACGTGCAGAGGATCGGAACCGTAGCCAGGCCCGGCCGGCTCGAGGACATCTGCATGCGCGGCGCCACAATCTCCGCCCCGACCGCCCGCCTTTCCTGGACGTGCCTTGCGGTGGCTTGGTTGCTCTGGCCGCAGGCGCTCGTCGCGGGGTTGCCGGAGGGGCTCGCCGGGAAGTGGCGTGGCGTCGTCGAGGTGGCGAGCGGCGAAGCTGACGTTCGCGCGAGCTTGCGCGCGCTGGGCGACGGCTTCGAGGTCGCGATCGAGCTGCCGGAGGCGAGGCCGCTGCGCGCCGAGCTCGTGCCCACCGAGCGGCCGAAGGTGTTTCAGGCCGCCGCCTCGAGGCGCGGCCTGTTCGGCTTTTTCGACGGAAGCGGGCGGTCGAATCCGTTCGACGGTGAGCCCTTGATCTGGGCGCGGAGCACGGCCGTCGGAATCGTGGTCTATGGTCTGACGATCACCGCCGACGGTGGGGTGACCCTGCTGCGCATTGCCCTTTCTTCGGTGGACGGACGACTCGAGATGGCCGTCCAAGAGCGTATCGATGCCGATCCGCGGACCCGTTTCGACCTGCTGCTCGAGCCCGCAGGCTGACCAGCCGTGCGACCTGCATTCACGGCACTCGCCTTCGCTGTCTCGGCCGTTCTCTTCGCCCTGCCGGCCGCGGCGGCGAGTCTCGCCGACTATTTCGGCAGCTATGTCGGTGTCGCCGAGGTCCGCGACGCAGCCGATCGGGTGGTCGAGCAACGCGATATGGACATCGTGATCACACCGTACCGGCGCCGGGGTTTCACCATCCGGTGGGTGAACGTGACGCTGGTCGATGGTCGGCGGGACCTGCCGGGCGTCGAGCGACGGGTCGCCGAGGTGACCTTCGAGCCGCAAGGGGACGACGGTCTCTTCGTCGAGGCGCAGACTGTCAATCCGTTCGTCGAGCGCGAGGAGATGGCGCCACTGGCCGGCGACCCGCTGCGCTGGGCGAAGCTCGGCGACACCGGGATCCACGTCTTCTCCTTCGTCGTCCTGCCCAACGGACGCTACGAGTTGCAGACCTATACGAGGCGATTGACCGATGTGGGGCTGGACCTGGTGTTCGAGCGGGTGGTCGACGGCGACACGCTGCGCCGCATCGACGGGCGGACGGTCCGTGCCGATTGACCGACGCCGCTTGTTGGCGGGCGGTGCGGCCCTCGCCCTCGGCGGCTCGGCCGCACCGCTCGCCCGGGCGCAAGAGATGCGCCTCTTCCGCATCGGCACCGGCGGCATCGCCGGCACCTACTACCCGATCGGCGGGCTGATCGCGGCGGTGATCAGCCAACCGCCCGGGGCGCGCACCTGCGAGGAGGGTGGCTCCTGCGGTGTGCCGGGACTGGTCGCCATCGTCCAGTCCTCGAACGGCTCGGTCGCCAATGTCGAGGCGATTGCCGACGGTCGTCTGGAGAGCGGTTTCGTCCAGAGCGACATCGCCTACGGCGCCTATACCGGAACCGGCGCCTTCGCCGATCGGGCAGCCGTGCCGGGGCTGCGCGCGCTCGCCAGCCTCTATGTCGAAAGCCTGCAGATCGTCGCCCGCGCCGACAGCGGGATCGCGAGCGTGGCCGATCTGCGCGGCCGGCGAGTGAGCCTCGACAGCCGCGGCTCCGGCACGCAGATCGACGCGCTCTTGGTGCTCGAGGCCTTCGGGCTGGACGTGAGCGAACTCGACGCCCTCTATGTCAAGCCCGAGCAATCGATCCGCCTGTTGGCCGAGGGGGAGATCGATGCATTCTTCATCGTCGCGGGCTACCCGACGCCGTCGGTGCTCGAAGCGACGGCGGACCAGGGTGCCGGCCTCGTGCCGATCGACGGCCCCGAGATCGACGTCCTGATCGCGCAATACCCGTTTTTCTCGAGAGACCGCATCCCGGCGGGCGTTTATGTCGGCGTCCCGCCCACCCCGACCCTCGCCGTCGTCGCCCAATGGCTCGTCCACGAGCGGCTCGACGAACAGCTCGCCCACGACATCACCGAAGCACTCTGGCACCCGACGCATCGCGCCGTCCTCGATGCCGGCCACGCCAAGGGCCGCCAGATCACGCTCGAGACTGCCCTCGACGGCCTCGGCATCCCGCTCCACCCGGGGGCCGAGCGCTTCTATCGCGAGCAGAGCGTGCTCGCCGGCGACTGATGCTCAGCGAGCGAGCGTGACCGCCGAGACCTGCAGGCCGAAATGCCGCTCGCCGGCCTTGGTCGCCCGCCGGAAGCTGAAGAAGCGCTCGGGATCAGCGAGGGTGTCCAAACCCAGCCGCTCCACGGCAGCGACCCCGGCCCGCGCCAGCCTGAAAGCGCAATAACCCTCGAGGTCGAAATGGCGCTTGCCGTCCGGCATCACGGCGAAGAATCCGGCACTCGCCGCATCCACCCTCGCAAAGTCCGCCTCGAACACCGCCCCCACCTCGTAGGAGGGAAGTGCAATGCACGGTCCGATCGCGGCCACCAGCCGAGCCGGCTCGGCGCCGAGGGCCAGGGTCGCCTCGATCGTGGCCTCGATGATCCCGTCCCGCGCTCCCCGCCAGCCGGCATGGGCAGCGGCGATCACCCCGGCCACCGGATCGGCGAAGAGGATCGGGGCACAGTCGGCACTCGTCACCCCGAGCACCAGCCCGGCCGTGCGCGTTGCCAGCGCATCGGCCTCGGGCGGGGCGTGCGGCTCGAAGGCGGCATCCACGATGGCGCAGCGCACCCCGTGCACCTGTCGGGCGATCAGCAGCGGCCGCCCTTCGCAACCGAGTGCTGCGGTCACCCGCCGCCGGTTCTCCAAAGCATCGGCATCATGATCGGCATTGCGCAGCGAGACGTTGAGGCTGGCGAACGGCCCGCGGCTGACCCCGCCCCGGCGGCCGAAGAAACCGTGGACGATGCCGTCGAGCCGGGCGAGCGATTCGGCCTCGAGCCTCAAGCCCGGGCCTCCTCGGCGAGAAACCCCGGCGGCACCAGGGGCCAGGCGGTGACCGCCAAGACCTTGAAGAGCGAGCCCATCCCGTCCGCCGCCGTCAGCCGCCGGTAGCCCGCCGTCAGGGCCGCCATTTGCGCCTCCGTCGCCGTCCGCACCAACTGCGCGTGGCGAACACCAGCCCCGAGCCGCTCCAGGAAAATCCCCTGTGGCAAAGGTCCGAAAACCGCGAGCCCGGCCTCGCGGGCGATCCGCGCCAGCGGGCCGAACGCCACCCGGCTGGAGAGATCGACCTCACCCGGCCGGCTCAGCGGATCGACCTTCTGGTGACGATGGACGGCCTGCAGCGTGCTGCCGGGCGTGGGTTCGGCCTCGCCGTAGTCGATGATCAGCGCCGTGCCGCCCTGCGCCGCGAGGCGACCGGCGATCTCCGCCATCAGCGCCTCGCGCGCCGGCGAGAGCTCGACGACGCTGCCCACCGGCGCCTCGCCGAGCCCGATCGTCAGCGGCGACACCGAAGCCGCACCGGCGAAACAGAGCCGGCCCTCGCCGTCCAGGGCGACCTCGATCTCCCGCCAGCCGTCGTTCTCCTTGATGAACTGGCGGATCGGCAGGGCATCGAAGAACTCGTTGGCAACCAGCAACAGCGGCCGGTCGGTCGGCACCGTGGCGAGCTGATCGTGCCAATGGACCCGCTCGACGCCGGCCAGCCGCTCGGCCTGAACGGCGCGCAAAGTGGGGCTGGTCTCCACGAGATGCACCTCGAGCGCCGCCCGAAAGCCGGGAACGCCCGCCGTCGCCCGCCAGAGATCGGCCACGAGCGTGCCGTTGCCGGGGCCGAGTTCGACCAGATGGGCAACCGGCCCACCCGAAGTTTGCCAGGCATCGGCCAGGGCGAGACCGATCAGCTCGCCGAAGATCTGCGAGACCTCGGGTGCCGTGACGAAGTCGCCCGCCGCCCCGAGCCGAGCCTGCGCCGGATAGTAGCCGAGGGTCGGATGCGTCGAAGCGAGGGTCATGAAGGTCGCGACATCGATCGGTCCGTCCGCCCGGATCAACCGGGCGATGCGCCGCTCGAGGGCGGTCGGCTCGGCGACCGTGGCATCCGACATCGTGCCGGCTCAGCCGCGCCGACCGGAAGCGGCGTGCAGCCCGCCCCGGACATAAAGCAGGAGCCCGAGGCCAACGGCGATCATCGGCAGCGACAACAGCTGACCCATGGTGAGAAAGCCGAGGAGATATCCCAGATGCGCGTCCGGCTCGCGGAAGAACTCGGCGACGAAGCGGGCGAGGCCGTAGCCGGTGAGAAAAACCCCGCCGAGCTTGCCGGCCGCCGCCGGATCGCGCGCACCCCACGCCATTACCTGAAGGACGACGAAGAGCACGAGCCCCTCCAGAAACGCCTCGTAGAGCTGGCTCGGATGGCGCGGCTCGGGACCGGCACCCGGGAAGATCACCCCCCAGGGCATGGTCGTCGGCCGGCCCCAGAGCTCGGCATTGATGAAGTTCGCGATCCGCCCGAAGAAAAGGCCGATCGGGGCGACCACGGCCACCGCGTCGCCGATCTCCAGAAAAGCGATGCCGTGCCGCCGGGCAAAGAGCCAGCAGGCGACGAGCACCCCGATCAGCCCGCCGTGAAACGACATCCCGCCCTGCCAAACGGCGAGAGCCTGCAGCGGATGGCTCAGGTAGTAGCCCGGATGGTAGAAGAGCACGAAACCCAGCCGGCCGCCGAGAATGATCCCCAAGGTGGCATAGAACAACAGGTCGTCGATCTGCTCGGCGGTCAGCGTCCAGCCCGGCCGCTGCACGATCCGCTTGAGCAGCAGCCAGCCGAACAACAGCCCGACGATATAGGCCAGCGCATACCACCGTATGGCGAGTGGGCCCAGCTGGACGAGCACCGGGTCGAAGCCGGGGAACGGGATAGCGAAAAACGACAAGGACTTCCTCGATCTACAACCGGGGGTGCCACGGCAGGCAGCGCCACAATCGGGTTGATAGAGCCTGGGACGCGGCACGACAAGCGCAGCCCGGGCTTGTTCGCCGCCACCTGATGCCCGATATTGAGCCTACCGGCTCGATGTCCACGCCGTGCTCGATGGAGGCTCTGATGCAGACCGAGAACCGCTTGTTCGATGACCTCGCCCGCGTTGCCAGCGGGGCGATCAACACGCTCGGCGGCTTGCGCGAAGAAATCGAGCTGCGCGTCAAGGAGCGGCTGGAGCGCCTGGCGAGCGAAATGGATCTGGTGAGCCGCGAGGAGTTCGACGCGGTCAAGGCGATGGCCGCCAAGGCGCGCGCCGAGCAGGCAGCGCTGGAGAAGCGGATCGTCGCCCTCGAAGCCGCGCTGACCGAGGCGGCCGCCGCCGAGCCCGGCGGCCCGACGCAAACGGCCGGCGCCAAGCCCGCACGCCGAGCCGCGTCGACCAGCCGCAAGAAAGCGCCGGAGAAGACAGCGAGTGCCGGCGACGCGTCGCCGACCGAGGACCCGGCCGCCGACAAACCTGCGGACAGCTGATCCACGGCTGCGCCGCCACCTTGCCAGGACCCGACCCTTTTGGCACGTTCGCCGACGAGCGCTGCGGCATCTTTTTTCTTTGCCCGGCGCATCGGCCGCTGGCCCCGGAACCGCCACCGACGCGTGGCGTCGAGCCGGGTCAGCGGGCGCGCCATGCCTTTGGAGTAGGCACCTTGACTTCTCTCCTTTCCGAATACCACAGCCCGACCCGCAACCCGCTCGACATGGTCGAGAAGATCGCGGTCGCCAACGACTGGCCGTTCCATCGGCAGAGCGACGACGAACTCGCCGCCGAGATCAGCGGCCAGTGGTGCCACTACAAGCTCTGGTTCGCTTGGCACCCCGACATGGGCGTGCTCCACCTCTCCTGCGCCCTCGACATGAAGGTCCCGGCAAAGAAGCTGCCGGCCTTCTATCACATTCTCGCGATCGCCAACGAGAAGCTCTGGCTCGGCCATTTCGAGATCTGGCCGGACGAGGACCTGCCGGTCTTCCGCCACGCCTCGCTCTTCCGCAAGGGCTCGATGGCGAGCTCGGCGCTGATCGAGGACCTGGTCGAGATCGCGCTGAACGAATGCGAGCGCTTCTACCCGGCCTTCCAGTTCGTGCTCTGGGGCGGCAAGGACCCGCACGAGGCGATCCTCGCCGCCATGCTTGAGACCGAAGGCGAAGCCTGATGACCATGCCGGGCTCCCTGCTGCTGGTGGGCGGCGGGCGGATGGGCACGGCCCTGCTCGACGGCTGGCTGGAGCGCGGCCTGCCCGAAGCCTCCACCGTGGTGATCGAGCCCGAGGCGGAGCGCGCCGCGGCCCTGGCCGAGCGCGGGGTCGAGGTCCACCCCGAGGTCTCGGACCTGCCCGAGGGCTTCGATCCCCGGGTGCTGGTCCTCGCCGTCAAGCCGCAGGTCATGGCCGACGTGCTCGACGAACTACACGCCCGCCTGGTCCAGCCGTCGCTCGTCGTCTCGATCGCCGCCGGCAAGCCGCTTGCCGTCTTCGAGGCCGCCTTCGGCAGCGACATCCCGATCGTCCGGGTCATGCCCAACACCCCGGCCGCCATCGGCCGCGGCATTTCCGCCCTCTTCGCCAATCCCGCCACCGGCGAAACCGACCGGGCGGCCGCCGAGGCGCTGCTGGCCGCCGTCGGCGACACTGTCTGGCTCGACAGCGAGGACGACATGCACGCCGTCACCGCCTTGTCGGGCGGCGGGCCGGCCTATGTCTTCCTCCTGGTCGAGGCCATGGCCGTTGCCGGCGAACGGCTCGGCCTCGACCCCGAACTGGCCATGCGCCTCGCGCGCAAGACCGTGGCCGGCGCCGCCGCGCTTCTGGAGTCCAGCGACACCACCCCGGCCTCCTTGCGCCGGGCCGTTACCAGCCCCGGCGGCACCACCAAGGCCGCGCTCGACATTCTGATGCCCACCGATGCCGAGACGGACGACGAGGAGGAGCCCATGGGCCTCGCCGAACTGATGACCGAGGCCCTGGCCGCCGCCGCCGAGCGCTCGCGCGAACTCGGCTGACCCCCCGCCCGAAGGACAGAACGACGCCATGGCCGAGCGCAAGAGCAAGACCCGCCCCGACCTGCTCGAAGCCGCCTTCACCCACCTCGCCGAGGTCGGCTGGGCCGGCTGGTCGCCCAAGGCCCTGGCGGCGATGACCGGCTACGATCTGGGCGAGGTCTACGACGCCTTCCCCACACCCGCCGCACTCGCGCAAAAGCTCGGCGAACGGATCGACAAGACGATGCTGGCGATCGACCTCGACGAGCTCGACGGCCTCAGCCACCGCGAGCGGCTGTTCGAGCTCTTCATGCGCCGCTTCGACGCCATGGCCCCGTTCAAGCCGGGCCTGCAGCGCCTCACCCGCGAGGCCCGCACCGAGCCCGAGATCCTCCTCGCCAGCTTGTGCAACCTCGACCGCATGGCCGGCTGGCTGATCGAGCTCGCCGAGCTCCCCTATAGCGGCCTCGAAGCCAGGCTCGCCCGGGCGAGCCTCGTCGTCGCCTATGCCCGCATCTTCCGCACCTGGCTCGACGACGACACCCCGGACCTCGCCACCACCATGGCCGAACTCGACAAGCGCCTGGATCAATTGGAGCGCGCCGCCAATCTCGGCGACCGCCTGTTCGCCGGCTTCGCCCGCCGTCCGAAAGCCGCCTGAGCCGATTTCTCCCCCGGGTCGATTTTCTCGAAGGCGGCAAACGCTTTTTTAACGTTTCTCCCGGATAACCGAAGGTGCCGCGTGCGTCGAGGCGCGCGTCGGCGGTGACCCGACTGTCCAGGGCCACCCTTGACGCACCCGAAGCGACCGACCCGGAGAAACGACCCATGGTCAAGAGCATTACCACCAACACCACCGCCAACACGGCACTCCGCTATCTCGACCAGAACAGCCGTGCCTCGTCGAGCAGCCTCGCCAAGCTCTCCTCCGGCTCCCGCATCGTCCGCGCCTCGGACGACGCCGCCTCGCTTGCCGTCGGCACCAAGCTCCGCGCCGACGTGACGGCCCTGAAGCAGGCCCAGGTCAACGCCAGCCAGGCCTCGTCACTGCTCCAGGTCGCCGACGGCGCCATGGCGCAGACCACCGAGATCCTGATTCGCATGAAGTCGCTCGCCGCCCAGTCGCTCTCCGGTCAGGTCAGCGACAACGAGCGGGGCTTCATCAACGCCGAGTACGCTCAGCTGGTCACCCAGATCACCGACATGAGCACGCAGGTCAGATACAACGATACGGCTTTGCTGGACGGCAATTACGACGAGGATTTCATCGTCGGCGTCGCCGCCACCGACGTTATCACGGTCACGCTCGACGCAGACGGCTTCGACTTGGCGACGCTCGCCGGCACACTCGCCACTGTCGACACCGTGGCCAACGCCACTACCGCTATGGGGGCACTCGATACCGCCATCGCCGATGTCAACGAGGGACGCGCCAATCTCGGTGCGCTGCTCGCCCGCTTCGAGTATGCCGGTGCCAATCTTGCGACCACGGTCGAGAACATCGATGCCGCGCGTTCGGTGCTGCTGGACGTCGACATGGCCGCCGAGATGAGCAACTTCTCGTCGAAGCAGGTGCTCATGCAAGCCTCCGTGGCGATGCTCGCCCAGGCCAACCAGCAACCGGAGCAGCTCCTGAGGCTGCTGCAGTAGCCGACGGCAGCGCGCCGTCGAGCCCTGAAGGGCCGGCTCGACGGGCCGGCCCTTTGTCTTTCTGACAGCAGAAAAAATAAGTCGATGTACCCGTGTGCGCAGAAGTCCGGCCGTCGCCCGAGACGTTCAGGCTTTGTTAAGCGCCGTCGCCTAAGCTGACCTCACATCGGGAAACCGTTGTCGATCGGCAGATAGTCGGTCGTCCATCAGGCCCGCCGGGCCGACTTCATGTAGAAGGACTCGAGCAATGGCTATCTCCGCTTCCACCAACACCACGGCCAACACGGCGCTTCGCTATCTCAGCCAGAACAGCGCCGCCTCGGCCAGCTCGCTGGCCAAGCTCTCCTCGGGCTCGCGCATCGTCAAGGCATCCGACGACGCCGCCAGCCTCGCCGTCGGCACCAAGATCCGGTCCGATATCACCGCATTGAAGCAGGCCCAGGTCAACACCACCCAGGCCACCGCGGTCCTCCAGGTCGCCGACGGCGCTCTGAACCAGACGACCGATGTGCTGATGCGCATGAAGGCGCTCGCCGCCCAGGCGGCTTCGGGTCAGGTCAGCGACACCGAGCGTGACTTCATCGATGCCGAATACCAGCAAATGGTGGAGCAGCTCACCGACATCGGCACGCAAACCACCTTCAACGGTACGGCCCTTTTGGATGGCACCTACGATCAGAGCTTCGTCGTCGGCGTTGCTGCGACCGACGCAATCCAGGTCGATATGCTGACCGCAACGGGCGCTGGCTTCAACGTGGGTGGCATCGCCGGCACGCTCGGCGACGTCCAAGACGCAACAAACGCAGCTGGCGAGCTGACGGCGCTCGACACGGCGATCACCAACGTCAATACGGCGCGTGCCAATATCGGCGCCTACATGTCCAGGTTCGACTCGGCCAGCGCCACGATCGCCAACACGGTCGAGAACCTCGACGCGGCCCGGTCCGTGCTGCTCGACGTCGACATGGCCGCCGAGATGAGCAACTTCTCCTCCAAGCAGGTTATGATGCAGGCCTCGGTGGCGATGCTCGCCCAGGCCAATCAGCAGCCCCAGCAGCTGCTCCGGTTGCTCAACTAGGCCGGCGGGAACCGGGGTCGGCTGAAAAAACCGGCCCCGGCCCGATTTTTCCGACTGGGCTTAACCGATGCTCAACCAATTGCCCCCTATTGTGTCGTCATCCGGTTCAGCTGCGCCGGTGCGGCCGGAGCCCCGGCCCATCGCGAGCGAGAGCCGGCCCGTGCTGCAGCAGGCCGTCCAGCCGGTCGGCGGCAACCCCGCCGGCGAGCGTGTCGGCGGCAAGCTGGAGCAGATCGTCGAACAGGCGGCCCGGGAGCTGTTCCCCGGCCGGGAGGTGGCAGTGCAGAGCTTCTACGACAAGGACAGCGGCCGTTTCGTCCACCGCATCGCCGACAGCGAGAGTGGCGAGCTCCTGCTGCAGACCCCGCCGGACGAGCTTCTGCGCTTCTTTGCCAGCGGCCGCGAGCCCTACGGCGCCCCGCTGCTCGAGATCGACGCCTGAGTCGAGCCGAGCGGTAAGGAGACCGAGCCATGACCTCCTCGATCAATTTCGGCAACCTCTCGACCGCGAACGGCGCCACTCGTCTCACTGGCTCCGCCTCGAAGCTCGACACCGAATCCATCGTCGAGGCCACCTACGAGGCCGCCCGCCTCCCTGCCGATCGTCTCGAGCAGCGCACGACCGACAACGACGAGAAGATCACTGCCTACGAGAACATGCGCTCGCTGCTCGACAACCTGCGAGCCGCGACCGAGAGCCTGCGCAAGCCACCGGGTTTCTTCGGTGCCGACAGCAACATCTTCGAGACCAAGCAGGCCTTCTTCAGCTCCAGCAGCACCGTCTCGCCGGCCGAGATCGCCGGTGTCACCGTCGCCAACAGTGCGGCGGTCGGCAATTTCGATCTGACCGTGCGACAGCTCGCCACCGCCGAGAAGCTCTCGACCACCGGTACCACCGCCGCCGACGCGACGCTCGGCGACGCCTGGAACGGCGGCGCCGCCTTCAGCGGCACGCTGGAGATCGGCCTCGACGGCGACCCGACCGCGACCATCGATATCGACAGCGGCATGGACATCTACGAGCTGCGCGACCGGATCAACGGGGCGTCCGCCACGACCGGTGTGCGCGCCAGCGTGCTCAAGGTCTCGGACACGGACTTCCGCCTCGTCATGACCGCCGAGCAGACGGGCAAGACGATCACCGTGAACGACGCCAGCGGCATCGCCGGCGGGTTCCCCTCGACCCAGTTGCAGGCCGCCCAGCCCGCGATCTTCGAGGTCGACGATGTCGAGATGACGCGGTTGTCCAACCAGGTCGACGACATCCTGCCCGGCGTCACCATCAACCTCTTCAAGGCCGATACCGGCACGACGATCAACGTCTCGATCGAGCCGAGCCTCGGCGACATCAAGGAGGACATCGCCGGCTTCGTCGAGGCCTACAACGCGTTTCGCGACTTCGTGGCCGAGCAGTCGGCGGTCGACGCCGACGGCAGGCCCGCCCCCGAGGCCGTGCTGTTCGGCGACCGAACGATGCGCGGCCTCGTCGGCGGTCTCGGCAGCGTCGTCGGCAGCGGTGTCACCGGCCTCGACCCCGACGCCCTCTCCTCGCTCCGCGGCATCGGCATCGAGCTCGACGCCGACAATCGCCTGAGGGTCGACGACAGCAAGCTGGACAATGCGCTGCTGACCAAGCTCGACGACGTCCGCAACATCTTCGAGTTCCGCTTCGAAGCGAACTCGAGCGAGCTCGCCGTCTTCGCTCGCTCCGATAGCCTCGCTGCCAACGACCTGACGATCGAGATCACCGATGCCGACAGCGACGGCAATCCCGAAGCGGTGACCATCAACGGCGTCGCCGCCGAGCTCGACGGCTCGACCATCAAGGGTGCGGCCGGCAGCCCCTTCGAGGGCCTCGAGCTGCTCTGGACGGGCCAAGGCAGCACCACGATCGAGGCGAAGGCGAGCCAGGGTATCGCCGATCGCGTCTTCAACTTCCTCGGCCCAGCGACCGACAAGCTCGGCGGCTCGATCACCCAGGCGATCGACAATCTGCGTGACGTGAACAGCAACTACGCCAAGCAGATCGAGCGTATCGAGGACCGCGCAGTCCGCGCCCGCGATCTCTTGATCGAGCGCTTCAGCGCGATGGAGGCGGCCCTCAGCATGGCCGACATGATGATGAACCAGATCCGCGCCCAGGTCGATGCGATGACCGCAGATAGTTAGCCGGAGAGCGGCCGAAGCCGATGGGTCCGGCCATTCGGACAACCGGCCACCCTGAAACACGCATCCCGACTGGCGACAGCTTGCCGGCCGAGCGGATCCGATCAACCGAGAGAGCTTTTTCCTGATGAGCACCCTGCAGCACCGCGCCCGCGCGATGAACGCCTACCAGGCAGCCAGCACGACCGTGACGCCGGCGATGGCGATCGTCATGCTCTACGACGGTGCGATGAAGTTCCTCTCGCTCGCCAAGGTCGCCATCGCCGAGGGTCGCATCGAGGATCGCTGCCACCTGGTCAACAAGGCGCATGCCGTCGTTCACGGCCTGCAGTGCCAGCTCGATTTTGCCGCCGGCGGCGATATCGCCCGGATACTCGATCGTTATTACGACTACGTCCTGCACCGAATGATGCAGATCAACATCAAGAACGATCCCTCGATTTGTGAAGAGCTGATCGACCGCCTGCGTGAGATGCGCGAAAGCTGGGCGACCCTTGCGCGCGGCAGCAGCACGACGCCGACCGTCAGCGTGCAGGATGCCCGACCGCCGGCCTGACGCGCCCGGCAACACTCAGCTACGCAATGCGAGGTGACGTCCTGCTGCCGTTGGCCTGCCCGAATGCCCCGGCCAGCTGCCGGCAGACCGCGGCTTCCGGTCGGGCGAAACCGTCAGATCCAAAAAACGCGGTGCAACGCCGTGACCGTTCGCAAGGTTGGTGGCGACTGAACGGCAGACCGACCAGCGGGGCTGTTGTCAGAGCGGTGAACACTGCGGGGCGGGCTTTCGAGTGAAGTCGATATCACGGCGCGCGGGCAACCGGTACGAGCGGCCGGCCAGATCGATCCCGGTATGCCCGTCTTGTCCACGCAACAACTCGCCTGCCGCAGTCACTCGAGCGTCGACGCCGGCACATCGATGCTGTCGGATGCCGTCCACCCTGCCGGTCAGCAGCGGCCCTCACCAAAAGCGCCGCAACACGGCGCGCCCGATGACGGCCGAGCGACGCCCGAATTCGACCCTCGCCTCGGTATTGCCTCACCCATGGGCGTTGCCGCAGGCGGGCACCGGCCGAGCCGACTTTTCGCCCGGTCCTAGCACGATCGCAGCCGTCGCTCAGTGGATGAACTTGTCGACCTCCAGAGCCCGCCCCGAGCTTAGAGCCCGTTTCAAAAGTTTTCGTGCTGTTTCATGAGCTTGGCAGCGAGCAGATGCGAGGAGTTGGTCGGCCGTCGATGCTGCGGCCCGAGTGGGGCTGCGGGAACCCCACGGCCCCGCATGGGTCGGCCGACCAACGACGAAGCAGGTGCTCCCATGTGGCGCCGCGGCGTCCCCACCCACTGCCCCGCGGCGTGCCGAGCTCACCTGCGGTCGGCTTACGGCTGGCGGCGGCTGCCCAGGATGGGTTTCCCCGGTCTTCTGCGCAGGGGGGCGCCCCGGTCC
>Ga0081535_100756_pt1 | contig 16269 bp, 2 predicted proteins | sample HotLakmasection3_FD_71020 | JGI IMG/M metagenome (GOLD analysis project Ga0081535, IMG submission 71020) | Hypersaline microbial mat communities from Hot Lake, Washington, USA - Section #3 (SPADES assembly) (version 2) | ecosystem: Environmental > Aquatic > Non-marine Saline and Alkaline >... | reverse complement strand
GCGGCGGCGCCGGCCGAGGCGGCGCTGAACACCGCCGGCTGGACCTCGAGCTACGACCGCCGGCCGATCCCGGCGGCCGAGATGCGCGCCTGGCGCGACCACACCCTGGCCGCGATCCGCGCCATGGCGCCGCAGCGGGTCTGGGAGATCGGCTGCGGCACCGGCATGCTCCTGCTCCCCCTCGCGCCCCAATGCGAACGCTACCTGGGCACGGACCTGTCGGCGCAGGCGATCCGCGCCGTGGAGGCGGCGCTGGAACGGGCCGGCGCTCCCCGGCCCGCCGTCACGTTGCTCTGTCAGGCCGCCCACGACACCGCCGGCATCGCACCGGGGTCGTTCGACACGGTGGTGATCAACTCGGTCACGCAGCTCTTCCCCGGTCCGGACTACCTGGACCGGGTGATCGCCGGCGCGATCGCGGCGACGGCGCCGGGCGGCAGCGTGTTCGTCGGCGACGTGCGCAGCTTCGACCTGCTGGCCGCGTTCCACCTGTCGGTCGCGCTGCACCGCGCCGCTCCCGATGCGCCCGCCGCCGAGATCCGCGACACGGTGCGCCGCCGCTGCCGTGCCGAGCAGGAGCTGACGGTCTCGCCGGCCTGGTTTGCCGGCCTGCCGGCCCGGCACGATCGCGTGCGCCACGTCGAGGTGCGCCTGAAGGCGACGCCGGACGCCAACGAGATGACCCGGTTCCGCTACGATGTCGTGCTGCACCTCGACGCCGGGCCACCGGCCCTGGACACCGCGCCGCTGGACTGGCGGGACACGGGCGGCCCGGATGGCCTGCGCGCCCGCCTGGCGGAGGGCATGGGCCCGCTGTGCGTGCGCGCCGTCCCGAACCGCCACGTCACCGGCCTGGCCGCCGTCGCCGCGCGGCTCGACACCGCGCCGGACACCGTGCCGCAGGACGCCGCGGCTCTGGGCGCGGAGATCGCCGCGATGGCGACGGACGCGGTCACGCCCGCCGAGCTGGCCGACCTGGCCGCCGCCCACGGCGTCGACTGCCACCCGCTGTGGCGGGACGGCGACGCCGGTCGCTTCGACGCCGTGTTCCTGCCGCGGCGTGCGGCGGACGCGCGGGGCAAGGCAATGGTGCCGGTTTCGCCCGCCGTGCCGGTCGCGCCGGGCACGCCGGCCGCGGCGGCGCGGCCCCTGGCCAACACGCCGCGCGGCGCCGACGGCGACGCCGCCCGGATCGACGCCTGGCGCGCCTTCCTGCGCGAGCGGCTGCCGGAGCACATGGTGCCGGCGGTGTTCGTGCCGCTGGACGCGCTGCCCATGACCCCGAACGGCAAGGTCGACGTGCACCGCCTGCCCCTGCCGGACACGGTCGAGCGGCCGGTCGACGACCGGTTCGTGCCGCCGCGCGACGCCGTGGACGAGGTCCTGGCGGCGATCTGGCGCGAGGTGCTGGGCGTGGCGCGGGTCGGCATCCACGACAACTTCTTTGACCTGGGCGGCCATTCGCTGCTGGCCACGCGCGCGGTGACGCGGCTGCGCGAGGAACTCGGCGTCGACCTGTCGCTCAACGACTTCTTCCGCACCTCGACGATCGCCGAGATTCACGACGTGGTGGTCGCCTGGCTGGCCGAGCACGCCTCGCCCGACCTGCTCGATGCCCTGGGCGCCGACGACGGTCCGCCACCGGCCGGGGCCGGCGGCGACCCGTGCACCGCGGCGGGGGCCTGAGCCGGATGAGCGACGCGCTGGCCCGTATCCGGGCGCTGTCGCCGGACCGGCTGCGGCAGCTGGGTCGTGCGGTCGCCGGCCGGCAGACCGCCGGCGACGGCATACCGCTACGGCCCCGCCCGCGCGACGCCGGCCCGGCACCGCTGTCGCCGTCGCAGCGGCGCCTGTGGTTCCTGGAGCAGCTGTTCGGCGGCACGCCGGTCTACACCGTGCCGATCGCCGTGCGCATCGAGGGCCCGCTCGACAGCGCCCGCCTGCACGACGCGCTGCAGGCGATCGTCGACCGCCACGAGCCGCTGCGCACGCGCTTCCCGGTGCGCGACGGCGAGCCGGTGGCGAACGTCGCCGCCGGCCTGCCGCTGGCGCTGCCGCTCATCGACCTCGCCGGGACCGGCGACGAGGCAGCGCGGGCGGCGGCCGAGGCTTGGCTGCGGCAGCCCTTCGACCTGGCGGCCGGGCCGCTCATACGCGCCGCGCTGTTCCGGCAGGACCCGGCAAAGCACGTGCTGGCAATCGCCCTGCATCACACCGTGTGCGACGGCTGGTCGCTCGGCGTGCTGCTCGGCGAGCTGGCCGACGGCTACCGCGCCGGCGGCAAAGGCCGCCCCCCGGCACCGGCGGCACCGGAGATCGCCTACGGCGACTATGCCGCGTGGCAGTGGCAGCGCCTGAAGGCGGGCGAGTTCGACGCGCAGCTGGCCTTCTGGCGCGCGCGTCTGGCCGAGCCGGCGCCGGTGCTGGCGCTCGACGCCGCCCGGCCGCGCCCGGCCGTGCCGAGCTGGCGCGGCGCCCGCCACTACGCCGCCGTGCCCGCCGACCTGACCGAGCGCCTCAAGGCGTTCGGCCGCGCCCACGACGCCACGCCGTTCATGGTGCTGCTGGCCGCCTACATGGTGCTGCTGCACCGCTATGGCGCGGCCGATCGGCTCGGCATCGGCTGCCCGGTGGCGAACCGCCGCGCCCGCGCCATCGAGGGGCTGATCGGCTGCTTTATCAATACGCTGGTGCTGACCGGGGACCTGGGCGGCGATCCCGCGTTCCTGGACGTGCTGCGGCAGGTGCGGGCGGCGGCGCTGGACGCCTTCGATCATCAGGACGTGCCGTTCGACCACCTCGTCGAGCGGCTCCAGCCGGACCGCTCGACCCGGCACAACCCGCTGTTCCAGGCGGCCTTCTTCCTGCACACCATGCACCTGCCGGGGTTCGCCTTCGACGGCCTGACCCTGATGCCGCTGCCGGTGGACACCGGCACGGCCCGCTTCGACCTGACCCTGGAGGGCATCGAGACCGACGGCCGGCTGGCGCTGACCTTCGAGTACGCGACCGACCTGCTCGATGCGGCCACCGTGGCGACGATGGCGGAGGCATTCGGTGCGCTGCTCGACGCGGCGATCGCGCGGCCGGAGACGCGGCTGTCGGTCCTGCCGCTGGTCGGGCCGGATGCCCCCGCCCCGGCGCTGGCGGACTGGAACCGGACGGACACGCCGCTGGCCGGGCCGGACACGGTGCACGGCCAGATCGCGCGCCAGGCCCGGGCGACGCCGGACGCCGTTGCGGTGGCCTGCGGCGGCGACGCCTTGACGTATGCCGAACTCGACGCCGCCGCGGACCGCCTGGCCGGATGGCTGCGGGCGCGCGGCGTGCATACCGGCGACCGGGTGGCGGTGTGCCTGCCGCGCGGAAGCGGGCTGGTCGTCGCCCTGCTCGGCGTGCTCAAGGCGGGCGCGGCCTATGTGCCGCTCGACCCGGCCGGCCAGCCCGCGCCGCGCCTCGCCGCCATGATCGCGCAGTCCGGAGCGGGCACGGTGCTGACCACGACCGGGCTCGCCGACCGCGTCTCCGGCACCGGGGCGACGCTGCTGTGCCTGGACGCGCCGGACGAGACGGCGGACGGCGTGCCGGTTGCGCCGCCGGACACCGTCGGCCGGTCGGCCCTGGCCTACGTGATCTTCACGTCGGGCACGACCGGCCGGCCGAAGGGGGTGATGGTCGAGCACGGCAACGTCGTCAACTTCTTTGCGGCCATGGACCGCACCGTCGGCTGCGGGCCCGGCGACCGGTTGCTCGCGCTGACCAGCGTCGGCTTCGACATCGCCGTGCTGGAACTGCTGTGGACGCTGGCGCGCGGCGCGGAGGTGGTGCTGGTCGGCGACGACATGCTGGGCGCGCTGACCGGGCGGCCGGCCCTGCCCGCGGCGACGCCGGCCGCCGCGCCCCGCCCGCTCGACTTCAGCCTGTTCTACTTTGCCAGCGGGCAGGCGGACACGGCGTCGGAGACCTACCGGCTGCTGCTCGACGGCGCCCGCTTCGCCGACGCGCACGGGTTCTCCGCGGTGTGGATGCCGGAGCGGCACTTCCACGATTTCGGCGGCATCTATCCCAACCCGTCGGTCACCGCGGCCGCCGTCGCGGCGGTGACGCAGCGCGTCGGCATCCGCGCCGGCAGCGTCGTGCTGCCGCTGCACCACCCGATCCGCGTCGCCGAGGAGTGGGCGGCGGTGGACCTGCTGTCGGGCGGGCGCGCCGGGGTGGCGTTCGCCTCCGGCTGGCACGCCGACGACTTCGTGCTGGCCCCGGACCGGTACGAGACGCGCCATCAGGCGCTGGAGGAGGGTCTGGACACGGTGCGCCGGCTGTGGCGCGGCGAGGCGGTGACCGCACGCGGCGGTACCGGCCGCGAGGTCGCGGTCCGCATCCGCCCGCGCCCGCTGCGCGGCGGCCTGCCGGTATGGATCACCGCCGCCGGCGCGCCGGACACCTTCGCCCGCGCCGGGCGCTGGGGCGCCAACGTGCTGACCCACCTGCTGGGCCAGAGCGTCGAGGCGCTGGCCGGGCGCATCGCGCTGTACCGGGAGGAACGCGGCAAGGCCGGCCACGACCCGGCCGGCGGCACGGTGACCCTTATGGTGCACGCCTTCGTCGGCGACGACCCGGCGGCGGTGCGCGACACGGTGCGGCAGCCGTTCCGGGACTATCTGCGCTCGGCGGTCGGGCTGATCGGGGCGCTGGCGCGCACCCTCGATTTCGGCGCGCGCCTGGACGAGATGACCGAGGCCGACATCGAGACGCTGCTCGACATGGCCTTCGAGCGCTACTGGCAGACCAGCGCGCTGCTCGGCACGCCGGACACCTGCGCCGCGCTGATCGACCGGGTCCGCGCGGCCGGCGTGGACGAGGTCGCCTGCCTGATCGACTTCGGCGTGCCGACGGGAACGGCGCTGGCCGGGCTGGAGCACCTGGACGCCCTGCGCCGGCGGGTGAACGCGCCGGCCGCGGTGCCGGACGGAGCGCCCGCCGCGGCCGCCGGACCGCCCGGCCTGCCGGCGCTGATTCGCGAGCGGGCGCCGACGCTGCTGCAGAGCACCCCGTCGCTGATGCGCCTGCTGGCCGCTCATGACGGCGTGCTGCCGGCGTTCCGGGACCTGCGCGCCCTGATCCTGGGCGGGGAGCCGCTGCCCGACGACCTGGCCGGAGAGCTGCGCGCGGCGCTGCCGGCCGCGCTGCTCAACCTGTACGGTCCGACCGAGACGACCGTCTGGTCGACCGCCGAGACCGTCGCCGGCGACGGCCCGGTGACCATCGGCCGGCCGGTGGCGAACACCCGGGCCTACGTACTGGACCGGGCGATGGCGCCGGTGCCCGTCGGCGTCGTCGGCGAGCTCTACCTGGGCGGCGCCGGCGTGGCGCGCGGGTATCTGGACGACCCGGCGCCGACCGCCGCGCGGTTCGTGCCCGACCCGTTCTCCGGCACGCCGGGCGCGCGCCTGTACCGCACCGGCGACCTGGCCCGACTGCTGCCGGACGGCCGCCTGATGCTGCACGGGCGCCGCGACCATCAGGTCAAGGTGCGCGGCGTACGGGTCGAGCTCGGCGAGATCGAGGTTGCGCTGGGCACCCACCCCGGCGTGCGCGCCGCCGCCGCGGCCTTGCTGCCGGGCGCGGACGGGGGCGGGGGTGGGGGCGGGGGCGGGGGCGGGGGCGACCCGCGGCTGGTCGCCTGGGTGGTGCCGCGCGACCCGGCCGGGGCGGCGCTGGTGCCCCTGGGGCGGGAGCGCTGGCTGGCCGGGCGGCGTCACGCCACGCTGCCCGACGGCCTGGCGGTCGCCGACCTGGGCGGGCTCCAGACCACCGCCATGTACCGCGAGATCTTCGAGGACGACGTCTATTTCCGGCACGGTATCGCGCTGCGGCCGGGTGCGGTGGTGATCGACGTCGGCGCCAACATCGGGCTGTTCACGCTGCGCGTGTTCCGGGACTGCCCCGACGCCCGCGTCCACGCCGTGGAGCCGATGCCGGTCGTGGCCGACGCCCTGCGCGCCAACGTGGCGCTGTACGGCCTGGACGCCACGGTGCACGACTGCGGGCTGGGCCGGACGGATGGCACGGCGGCGTTCGTCTTCTTTCCGGAGGCCAGCGGCCTGACCACCTGCCGGCACACCGCCGAGCAGGTGCGGGAGACCACCGGCGCGGTCGTCCGGTCCTGGCTGGCGGCGGCGGACGAGGCGGGTACGGGGGAGGCCGGGGCGCGGGTCGACGCACTGGTCGCCGACGCGCTGCGCAGCGAGACCGTGGTCCGGCCGGTGCGCACGCTGTCGGCGGTGCTGGCCGGGATCGGGGCGGATGCCGTCGACCTGGTCAAGATCGACGCCGAGGACAGCGAGGCCGAAATCCTGGCCGGCCTGACCGATGCCGACTGGGCGCGCATCCGCCAGATGGTCGTCGAGGTCGGCAGCACCGCGCTGCTGGAGGAGACGCGCGGCCTGATCGGGGCGCGCGGGTTCGCGGTGAGCGTGGACGAGTACATCCCGGTCGGCGGCCGCGACTTCGTCTACCTGCTGTACGCGCGGCGTCCGGACGACGGGACCGGAGCCTGCGCGGCGCCTGCGGTGCCCGCACATCCGCCCGCGCCCGATGCGGCGGAACTGCGCCGCCACCTGCGCGGCCTGCTCCCCGAGGCGATGGTGCCGGCGGACATCCTTGCCGTGCGCCGGCTGCCGCTTACGCCAAGCGGCAAGGTGGACCGCGCGGCCCTGCCGGCGCCGACGGGGCGGCCGGCGCCGTCCGCGCCGCCGGCGGTGGCGCGGGACACGGCGGCGCCGCCGAGCGCACTGCCGCGCGGCGACACCGGACGACTGGTCGCCGAGGCCTGGCAGGCGGTGCTGGGGCGCGACGACATCGGCGCCGACGACGGCTTCTTCGAGCTGGGCGGGCATTCGCTGCTGGCCACCCAGCTGGTCGCGCGGCTGCGCCGGACGTTCGGCATCGGGCTGCCGCTGCTGGCGCTGTTCGAGAACCCGACCGTGGCCGGGCTGGCCCGGGTCATCGACGGCATCCTGGATGGCGCGGCCGGCCCCGGTGCGCGCGAATCCGATGCGCCCGGGACCGGCCCGGCCGCCGCTTCGGCCGGACCGCACATCGTGCCCGACCCGACGGCGCGCTTCGAGCCGTTCCCGCTGACCGACGTGCAGCAGGCCTACTGGATGGGCCGCAACCGCGCCTTCGTGCTCGGCAACACCGCCGCCTTCCTGTACCAGGAGTTCGACCTCGAGGGCCTGGACCTCGACCGCTTCGAGCGGGCCTGGCGGGCGCTGATCGACCGGCACGACATGCTGCGCGCGGTGGTCCGCCCGGACGGCCTCCAGCAGGTGCTGCGCGCGGTCCCGCCGTTCCGGATCGCCGTGGAGGACCTGCGCGACGCCTCCGCCGCGACCCGGGCGGCGCGGCTGGAGGTCCTGCACGAGGCGCTGTCGCACCGGGTGCTGCCGGCCGACCGCTGGCCGCTGTTCGACCTGCGCGCCACCCTGCTGCCCGGCGGGGTGACCCGGCTGCACCTCGGCTTCGACATCATCATGGCGGACGGCTGGAGCCTGATGCGGATCATGGCGGAGCAGGCGGCGCTGTACGCCGACCCGGACCGCGCGCTGCCGCCGCTCGACCTGTCGTTCCGCGACTGCGTGCTGGCCCTGGAGGCGCGCCGGCGGGCGGCCTCCGGGCAGGCCGCGCTGGCGTACTGGCGCGAGCGGCTGCCGGCGCTGCCGCCCGGCCCCGCGCTGCCCCTGGCCCGACAGCCCGAGTCTGTGGAGCGGCCCCGGTTCCGGCGGCGCCAGGGCCGCCTGGACGAAGCCGCCTGGAGCGCGCTGCAGGCGCAGGCGGCGCACGCCGGGCTGAGCCGGTCCGCCGTGCTGCTGACCGCGTTCGCCGACGTGCTGACGGCGTGGAGCCGCTCGGACCGGTTCACCCTGACGCTGACCCTGTTCGACCGCCCGCCGCTGCACCCGCAGATCGGCAAGGTGATCGGCGATTTCACGGCGCTGACCCTGCTGGTCGTGGACAACGCCGAGCCGGCACCGTTCGGCGAGCGCGCCCGCCGCCTGCAGACGCAGCTCTGGCGCGACCTCGAGCACCAGGACGTCAGCGCCGTCCAGGTGCTGCGCGAAATGGCGCGCGACGGCCGGCTGCCGGCCGGGCTGGCGCCGGTGGTGTTCACCGAGGCGTTCGGGGCCGACGCCCGCACCGCTGCCGACCGGCCGTTCGGGCTGGCCGGCACGGTCGGCGCCGGCGTGACCCAGACGCCCCAGGTGTCGCTGGACTGCCAGGTGTCCGACGACGGCGGCGGCCTGCTGTTCAACTGGGACGCCGTGGACGACCTGTTCCCGCCGGGTCTGCTCGACGCCATGCTGGAGGCTTTCATGGGCCACCTCGCCCGGCTGGCGGCGGGCGGCGACTCCTGGACGGCGCCGCGTGCGGACCTGCTGCCGGCGGCCCAGCGCGCCTGCCGGGCCGCGGTCAACGCCACCGCGGCGGCGCTGCCGGAGGTGCGGCTGGAGGCGCTGTTCGAGCGGCAGGCGGCGGTCTGCGGATCGGCCACGGCGATCGTTGCGGGTGCCCGCCGGGTGACCTATGCCGAGCTGGCCGCGCGCGCCGACGCGCTGGCCGCGCGCCTCGCCGGACTGCCGCGCCGGCCCGACGCGCCGGTCGCCGTGGCCATGGACAAGGGTTGGGAGCAGGTCGTCGCGGTGCTCGGCGTGCTCAAGGCCGGCGCGGCCTATCTGCCGGTCGATGCGGACTTGCCGGCCGCGCGGCGCCGGCTGCTGCTCGAGTTGGGCGGGGCGGACTGCATCGTGACCCAGCCGCACCGCGCCGGCCGCACCGACTGGCCAACGGGGGCGACGGTGCTGGCGATCGGAGAGGACGGCGTTACCGGCCCGGATGCGCCCGCGGTGCCCGACGGCCCGGCCCCGGACCAGGCCCCGGACCAGGCGCACTCGGCGGACGACCTGGCCTACGTCATCTTCACGTCCGGCTCGACCGGCACGCCCAAAGGCGTGATGATCGACCACCGCGGCGCAGTCAACACCGTGCTGGACGTGAACCGGCGCTTCCGGCTGGCCGCGCGCGACCGGGTCCTGGCGCTGTCCTCGCTCAGCTTCGACCTGTCGGTTTGGGACGTCTTCGGCACCCTGGCCGCCGGCGGCACCGTTGTCATGCCCGATGCCCGCGGGCCGGATCCGGCGCACTGGGCCGGGCTCGTCGCGGCGGAGGGCGTGACGGTCTGGAACTCGGTGCCCGCGCTGCTCGACCTGCTGCTCGACCGCTACGCACAGCGGCCGGAGCACGCCGCGGCCGACCTCGCGTCCCTGCGCCTGGTGCTGCTCAGCGGCGACCGCATTCCGGTCGGCCTGCCGGACCGCCTGCGCGCCGCCGTGCCGGGCGCCGAAGTGATCAGCCTGGGCGGCGCCACCGAGGCGTCGATCTGGTCCATCCACTACCCGATCGGCCGGGTCGATCCCGCCTGGACCAGCATTCCCTACGGCGTCCCGCTGGCCAATCAGACACTGCACGTCCGCGACGCCCGGCTGGCGCCGTGTCCCGACTGGGTGCCGGGCGAAATCTGCATCGGCGGCATCGGCCTGGCCCGGGGCTACCGGCAGGACCCGGACAAGACCGCCGCCCGCTTCGTCGCCGACCCGGAGACCGGCGAGCGCCTGTACCGCACCGGCGACATCGGCCGGTACCGGCCCGACGGCACCATCGAGTTCCTGGGCCGCGAGGACTTCCAGGTCAAGATCCGCGGACACCGGGTCGAGCTCGGCGAGGTGGAGGCCGTGCTGGCCCGCCATCCCGCCGTCCAGGGCGCCGTCGCCGCCGTGCGCGACGACCCGCCGGGCCGGCGCACCCTGGTCGCCTACGCGGTGCCCGCGCCCGGCGCGGCGCCGCCGGACGCCGCCGCGCTGAAGGACCATATGCGGGCCGCGCTGCCGGACTACATGGTGCCGGCACACGTCGCCGTCCTGGACGCCTTCCCGCTGACCGCCAACGGCAAGGTCGACCGCGCCCGGCTGCCGCCGCCGGGGTCGACCGCGGCGGCGGACGGCGCGCCCCGCTCGGCACCCGCGGCGCGCGGCGACGCTCCGGGCCCGGCGGCACGGATCGCGGCGCTGGCGGCGGAGGTGCTGGGCCTCCCGTCGGTCGAGCCGGCGGCCAACCTGTTCGAGCTCGGCGCCTCGTCGGTGGACATGGTGCGCCTGGCCAATCGCATTGCCGAGGCGTTCGGCGTTCAGCTCGGCATCGAGGCGATCTACGGGACCCCGACGCCGGCAGGCCTGGCGGCGGCCTGCGCCGGCGCGGACGGACCGGCGGCGGATGCGCCGCATCGTCCCGGCGGCGCGTCGGCACGCCCGGCGCCGCTGCTCGATCCGGCCGAGCGCGAAGCGTTCAAGGCGGCCCGCCCCGGCCGGCGGGCGGTCGCGCCGGACGCCCCGGCGGTGCCGCTCGACCCCGCCGCGGCGGCCGTCGACGAGGGCCGGGCGATGGCGCGCGCCACGCACCGCACCTTCGCGCCCGGCCCGGTGCCCGCCGCCGCGCTGGCGGGGCTGCTGGCGACCCTGCGCGAGCGCTCTCTGCCGACCGGGCCGAAATACCTGTACCCTTCCGCCAACGGCCTGTACCCGGTCGAGGTCTGCGTCGCCTGCGCGCCGGGGCGGGTCGCGGGCGTGGCCGCGGGCACCTACCACTACGACCCGGCCGGGCACAGGCTGGTGGTGCTAAGCGCGGGCGCCGAGGTGCCGGCCGAGGCGCACGATCCCTTCGTCAACCGCCCGGTGTTCGAACGGTCGGCGTTCTCCCTGTTCCTGGTGGCGCGGACGAGCGCACTCGAGCCGCTGTACGGCCGGGAGGGCTTTCGCCTGGCCGCCCTGGAGGCCGGCCACATCGGGCAGCTGCTGATGACGGCGGCGCCGCAGGTGAGCCTCGGGTTGTGCCCCATCGGGTACGCAGAGGTGCGCACCTTGCGTCCCGTGCTCGCCTTGGAGGAGGATCACGAGCTACTCTACGGCTTCGTCGGCGGCGGCCTGCCGGACGACGCCGGCCCGCCGCCGGACACCGAGGAGGGCGAAATTTGAGCGGCGCACCGGACCCGAACCCGGCCGCGCTCGTCGCGCACCTGCGCACGCTCGGCATCGTGCTGCGCGCCGACGGCGACCGGCTGCGCTACTCGGCTCCGCGCAACGCCCTGACCGACGATCTGCGCGCCGCCCTGTCCCGCCGCAAACCGGAGCTTCTGGCCTTCCTGCGCGGCGAGGTGCGGGCGCACGCGCCGGCGGAGGGCGACCGGGCGCCGCTGTCGTTCGCGCAGTGGCGGCTGTGGTTTCTGCAACGGCTGGCGCCGGGGTCGCCCTTCTACACGATCCCGGCCGCGGTGCGTCTGCGCGGTCCGGTCGATGCGGCGGCGCTCGCGCGGGCGGTGACCGGGCTGGTGCGCCGCCATGCGGCGTTGCGCACCCGCTTTCCGACCGTGGACGGCGAGCCGGTGCAGGAGGTCGGCCCCTGCCCGGAGGTGACGCTCGATCCCGTCGACGTGCCCGACGACGCCGTCGCCGCGGCCCTGGCCGAGGAGGCGGCGCGGCCGTTCGATCCGGAGAGCGGGCCGATGCTGCGCGCGCGGCTGCTGCGCGCCCGCGGCTCCGGCGATCACTATCTGCAGATGACCACGCACCACCTGGTCGCCGACGGCCTGTCGATCGGGATCCTGACCCGCGACCTGCTGGCGCTCTACGAGGCCGCCCGCAGCGGCTGCGCGCCCGCCCTGCCGCCCTTGGCGCTCCAGTACCCGGATTATGCGCGGATGCAGCGCTCCGGCGCCCTGAGCGAGCGCTGGGGCGAGGCTCTGGCGTTCTGGCGCGCGCGGCTGGCCGGGGCGCCGGCGGAGCTGCGCCTGCCGTACGACCGGCCGCGGCCGCCGGTGCAGTCCCACGCCGGCGCCACGCGCGCCTTCGTACTGCCGCCGAAGCTTCTTGAAGCGCTGCGCGCCTTCGCCCGCGCCCACGGCATCACCCTGTTCGCCGCGGTGCTGGCCGGGCTGTACGTCTGCCTGCACCGGCTGACCGGCGAGGACGACCTGGTCGTGGCAACCGCGACCTCCAACCGCAATCGGCGCGATTGGGAGCCGCTGATCGGCTGCTTCGCCAACACCCTGCTGCTGCGCCTGCACCTCGACGCGGCGATGACCGCCGCCGGACTGGCCGACGCGGTCCGGCGCCTGCTGACCGAGGCCTTCGCGCACCAGGACGTGCCGTTCGAGCGGGTCGTCGCCGACCTGCATCCCGACCGCGACCTGGCGCGCAATCCCCTTTTCCAGGTCATGTTCGTGCTGGAGAGCGCCGCCGGAACGCGCTGGCGGACGGCCGATCTGGAACTCGATGCGGTCGACGTGCCCACCGGCACCGCCAGGTTCGACCTCGGCCTGTACATGCTGGAGACGCCGGAGGGGCTGAAGGGCCTGTTCGAGTACGCCACCGCCCTGTTCGACGCCGCGACCGTCGACGCCATGGTCGCCCTGCTGCACGCCGTCCTGGCGGCGATGGCCGCAGGACCCGAGCGCCGGCTGCCCGACCTGACCGCGGCGGCCGAGGCACCCCTGGCGCAACGCGCGCCGGCGCGGGACCCCGCGGCGGACCCCCGGCCGGAGCCCCGGCCGGAGCTTGGGCCGGAGCTCGGGCCGGAGCTTGGGCCGGACCGCCCGCGCCCGGTGCTCGCGCGGTTCCTGGCGCGCGCCGCGGCCGATCCGGACGCGGCGGCGCTCGTCTACGGCGACACCACGATCAGCTACGGGGCGCTTTCCCAACGGGTGCGGGCGGCGGCCGGGATGCTCCGCGCCCGCGGTGCGGCGCCGGGCTCGTTCGTCTGCGTCTGCCTGCCGCGCGCGCCGGAGGCCGTGATCGCCGGGCTCGGCGCGATGCTGGCCGGAGCCGTCTACCTGCCCCTGGACCGGCGCCAGCCATCCGCGCGTCTCGCCGCGCTGATCGAGGAGGCCGCGCCGGCGCTGGTGGTCAGCGACCGCACCGACCTGCCGGAGACCGTGCCGACGATCCTGCCCGCCGCGCTGGCCCAGGCAGCCGCCGGGTCAGCCGTGGCGCCCGAGGGCGACGCGCCGCTGGTGCCGGACGCGGCACCGGCCTACGCGATCTTCACGTCGGGTTCGACCGGCGTGGCCAAGCCCGCGGTCATTCCGCACGGCGCCCTGTCCCGGCTCGCCGACGCGCTCGACCATACCGTCTACGCCGGCACCGCCGGGCAGCGCCTGCGCGTCGCCGTCAACGGCCCGCTGGCCTTCGACACGACGATCAAGCAGCTCGTGCAGCTCGCGGCGGGGCATACCCTGGTGCTGCTGCCGGAGGCCGAGGCCGGCTTCGACCCCTACGCCACCTGCGAAGCGGTGTGCCGGCACGCCGTGGACGTGCTGGACGCCACGCCCGGGCAGCTGCCCGCCCTGCTCGATGCCGGCCTGCTGCATGCGGGCAGGCACCGTTCGGGGCGGCTGCTGGTCGGCGGCGAGGCGATCCCGCCCGCGCTCTGGCAGCGGCTGGCGGCGGTCGCCGGCGTGCAGGTCTGGAACCTGTACGGGCCCACCGAGTGCACCGTGGACGCCAGCGCCGGCCGGGTGGACGGGGCCGGCGACGTGCCCCCGCACATCGGCCGGCCGCTGCCCGGCGTGCGCCTGCACCTGCTCGACCGGCGGATGCGGCCGGTGGCGCCGGGCACGGTCGGCGAACTGTACATCGGCGGGCCCACGGTCGGGTTGGGGTATCGCGGCCAGCCGCGGCTGACGGCGGACCGCTTCGTCCCCGACCCGTTCGAGGGCAGCGGCGGCCGGCTGTACCGCACCGGCGACCTGGCCCGGCAGCGTCGCGACGGCACGGTCGTCTTCCTGGGGCGCCGCGACGCCCAGGTCAAGCTGCGCGGCCACCGTATCCAGCTGGAGGAGGTCGAGGCGGTGCTGGCCCGCCACCCGATGGTGCGCAGCGCCGCCGCCGCGGTCGACACCGGCCCCGCCGGCGCCGCGCGCCTGGCCGCCGTGGTGGTGCCCGAGCCGGCGCACCGGCCCGCGGTCGCCGGGCGGCCGCGCCACGCACTGCCGAACGGGCTGGCGGTCGACCACCTCAACCGCAACGAAACCGAGTTCCTGTATGCCGAGGTGTTCGAGCACAGCGCCTATTTCCGCCACGGCCTGGAGGTGGCCGACGGCGACTGCGTGGTGGATGTCGGCGCCAACATCGGGCTGTTCGCCTTGGCCGCCGCCGACCGCGGCGACAACGTGACCCTGCACTGCGTCGAGCCGAACCCGACCGTTGCCGCCATCCTGGAGCGCAACCTGACGCTGTACGGGCTGGACGGGCAGGTCCACGCGGTAGCCCTGGGGGCGGCGCCCGGCATGGCGGCGCTGACGGTCTACCGGGGCTTTTCGTTCCTGTCCGGGCTGCACGCCGATGCCGCGGCCGACCGGGCGCTGGTCGTCTCCTATCTGGGGCGCCACCACGGCGAGGCCGTGCGGGCGCAGGTCCGCGGCGTCGGCGAGGTGCTCGACGACCACTTCCGCACCGAGACCGTGGACGTGCCGGTGCGCACATTGTCGGCGCTGATCGCCGAGCACGGCCTGGACCGCATCGACTTCCTGAAGGTCAACGTCGAGAAGAGCGAGCGCGCCGTGCTCGACGGCCTTGCCGACGCCGACTGGGACCGCGTCCGCCGGCTCGCCGTCGAGGTGCACGACGGCCGCGCCGGGCTCGACCCGCTGCTGGCGCGGCTGGCGCGGCACGGCTTCCGGGTCGCCGTGGAGCAGGACTGGAGCGTCGGCGCCGATCAGGGCATCCACTACGTCTATGCCCGCAAGGGCCCGGCGCGGCCGCCGGCGCGGCCCGGCCGGCTGCCGCGCGGACGGCTCGACGCCGCCGCGGTGAGGGCGTTCGCCGCCGCGCACCTGCCCGCCGCCATGGTGCCCGCGGCGCTGGCGGTCGCCGACGCGCTGCCGCTGACGCCGCGCGGCAAGCTCGACCGCGCCGCGGTCGGCCGTCTCGCCGGGCCGGAGGCGGCGCCCGCCGCCGCGTTCGCCGCGCCCCGCCCGGGGCTGGAGGCCGGCATCGCCGCGATCTGGTCCGAGGTGCTGGGCCGGGACCGGATCGGCCGCGACGTGACCTTCTTCGACGCCGGCGGCGACTCGCTGCTGCTGCTCAAGGTGCACCAACGGCTGGAGGCCCTGGTCGGGCGCACCCTGCCGGTGCTGACGCTGTTCCGCCACCCCACCGTCGCCGGCCTGGCCGGCTATCTGGAGAGTGCGGACCCGGCGGACGGCCCGGATGCCGCCGCCGCCGGGAGCGCCCGGGAGCGCGCCGGACGGCAGCGCGCCGCCCTCGCCGACGTTCGCCCGGCAGCCGGCGGAGGCCGGCCGTGATGGCCGTGCCCGGGGCCGATGCCGCTCCGGAGCTCCGCGCGGCGGACCTGCGCGGCGTCGCCATTGTCGGCATGGCCGGGCGCTTCCCGGGCGCGCCGTCGGTAGGGGCATTCTGGGACAACCTGCTGGCCGGCCGCGAGAGCATCGCCCGCTTCTCCGACGCCGAGATGCGCGCCGACGGCGTCGACCCGCACGCCGCACCGCCCGGCTTCGTCGCGGCCGGCGGCGCGCTCGACGACATCGCCGGGTTCGACGCCGGCCTGTTCGGCCTGACCCCGCGCGAGGCCGAACTCGCCGACCCGCAGCAGCGGCTGTTCCTGGAGTCGGCCTGGGCGGCGCTGGAGGACGCCGGGCACGACCCGGAGCGCTGCGACGGCCGCATCGGCGTCTTTGCCGGCACCGGCGTCAGCACCTACCTGCTCAACAACCTGTGGCCGGATCGGGCGCTGGTCGAGGAGGTCGGGCTGTTCCAGCTCGGCCTGGGCAACGACAAGGACCACCTCGCCACGCAGACCGCCTACCGCCTGGGCCTGACCGGGCCGGCGGTGACCGTGCAGACCACCTGCTCCACCGCGCTCGTCGCCGTGCACTTCGCCTGCCTCGCCCTGCTGACCCACCAGTGCGACCTGGCCTTGGCGGGCGGGGTGTCGGTTCGGGTTCCGCAGCGCGGGGGGTACGTGTACCGGCCGGGCGGGATCGCGTCGCCGGACGGCCGGTGCCGGGTGTTCGATGCGGCGGCGGGGGGCACGGTGCTGGGCAACGGCGTCGGGGTGGTGGCGCTGCGCCGGCTGGACGAGGCGCTGGCCGGCGGCGACCGGATCGTGGCGGTGCTGCGCGGCACGGCGGTCAACAACGAC
>Ga0081535_100751_pt1 | contig 16430 bp, 10 predicted proteins | sample HotLakmasection3_FD_71020 | JGI IMG/M metagenome (GOLD analysis project Ga0081535, IMG submission 71020) | Hypersaline microbial mat communities from Hot Lake, Washington, USA - Section #3 (SPADES assembly) (version 2) | ecosystem: Environmental > Aquatic > Non-marine Saline and Alkaline >... | reverse complement strand
TTCGGGGCCGCGCCCGGGCGGGGCGCGTGGGCGGGGGGGGGGCCCCGCGGGGGGGGCGCGGGCGGGCGAGCCTCCGCCGCTGCGGATCGGGACGAAGATCACGGCGCCCTTCGTGGTGGAGCGAGAGGACGGCACGCTCGACGGGTTGAGCATCGAGCTGTGGCGGCGCCTGGCGGAGGAGCTTGGGCTGTCGTACGAGCTTGAGGTGGTCGGGCTGCAGGAGATGCTTGACGGTGTGGCGGAGGGGAAGCTCGACGCGGCGATCGCGGCGATCAGCGTGACGCCGGACCGGGAGCGGTCGATCGATTTCTCGCACGCCTACTTCACGAGCGGGCTCGGGATCGCGGTCCCGACGTCGGGGCAGACGCGCGGGTTTCTTCGGGGGCTCACGGCGCTGATGACGCCGGGATTCTGGATCGCGGTCGGCACGCTCGCGGTGCTGCTGCTGATGGTCGGGGTGTTCGCGTGGCTCGCGGAGCGGAGGACGAACCCGGAGGACTTCGGGGGGAACGCGGTGCGGGGGATCGGGAACGGGTTCTGGTTCTCGGCGGTGACGATGACGACGGTGGGGTACGGCGACATCGCGCCGCGGTCGGTCGGCGGGCGCGTGGTGGCGCTGGTGTGGATGTTCGTGTCGGTGATCATCATCTCGACGTTCACGGGGGCGATCGCGTCGTCGGTGACGTCGGCGTCGCTTACGGCGCGGGTGGACGGGCCGGACGATCTGACGACGTCGAGAGTGGCGGCGGTGCGCGGGACGACGGCGGCGAGTTCGCTTCGGGACCGGGGGGCCTCGCCCGTGCTGAAGGAGGATCTTCAGTCGGCGCTGGGGGCGCTGCGCGACGGACGCGTGGACGCCGTGGTGCACGACGCGCCGATCCTCAAGCACGCGGTGGCGGAGGGGTTCGCGGGGGAGGTGCGGGTGCTGGCGGCGCAGTTCGAGCTTCGGCCGTACGCGATCGTGCTCCCCGAGCACTCGGGCGATCTGGAAGCGCTGAACGTGGCGCTGCTCGAGGTGACAGGAACCGCGGCGTGGCGGGCGGCGGTGAAGCGCTGGGTGGGTGAGGATTGAGGGCCGGTCCGGTCACGGGCGGACTCAACCGGGCGGCACGATCGGGCGGCACGACCGGGCGCCAGCGAGCCCGTCCGCGTGGCGGGCGGGAGCGGGGCGCCATCCTCGAGAATGGGCAGTCCCGGACTTGAACCGGGGACCCCAGCATTTTCAATGCTGTGCTCTACCAACTGAGCTAACTGCCCGCGCGGCCCTCCGCCCGGGGGCGGGGAGCGGCGAGTCGGGAAGCGTACCGCGTGGGGATGCGGCGGGCAAGATGCGGGGCCTGGGGCTCTCGCGCGACCGTTGGGCGGTCCCCGGTGCGGGGGCGGGGCGGGCGTGAACCGCCCGCGTGAGCGGCGGAGGGAACGCGCGTCTTCCCGCAGGATGTTCGCCGATCTCCGGCGGATGGCGTCCGCCGCGGGCCTAGCGGCCCGGCGACGACCCGTCCGCTTCGTGTGGAGGGCACTCTGGCCGGCCGAGCAGCCGAGCGAGCTCGGCGATCTCCGGGACCGAGAGTGATTCGGGTCGGCGGGCGGGGTCGACGCCGGCGGCCTCGACGCGGTCGCGGCCGAGGATGGCGCCGAGCTGCTTGCGGCGTTTGGTGAAGAGGGTGCGGGTGAGGGTCTCGAGGGCGGCGGGGTCGGAGGTGAGGGGCTTGGGGCGTCGGCGGAGGGAGATCATCGCGCTCGTGACCCTGGGGGGCGGCCAGAAGCAGGAGCCGGGGGCTTCGGCGATGACCTCGCCCTCGGCGAGGGCCTGGCAGATGACGCCGAGGGCGCCGAAGTCTCGTGTGTTGGGCGCGGCGAGGATGCGCTCGGCGACTTCCTTCTGGACGGTGACGTGGAGGGACCGGCAGGCGGGGCGGCGGGCGAGGAGGTCGACGATGAGGGGGGAGGCGGCGCCGTAGGGGAGGTTGGCGACCATCGTCCATTCGCGGCCTTGGGCGGCGCGGGCGACGGCGCGTTCGGCGTCCGGGTTGAGTCGGCCCTTGGCGAGGCAGTCGCCCTCGATGAGGGTCAGTCGGTCGCTCGTGATGGTGTCGCGGATGAGTTCGGCGAGCGCGGCGTCGAGCTCGATCGCGACGACGCGGCAGCCTCGGGCGAGCAGCTCGCGGGTGAGGGTTCCGGCGCCTGGGCCGACCTCGAGGACGGCGTCGCCCTCGGACGCGCCGGAGGCATCGACGAGCTTTCGGAGGAGGTTCTGGTCGATGAGGAAGTTCTGACCGAGGGACTTCTTCGGGGCGAGGCCCCGCTGGGCGAGCATGTCCTGCATCTGCCGCTTTGTGAGCATCGTGGCGATGGTAGCTGGGCATCGGCGGCGGTAGACTTGGGGCGATGCTTGATCCCGCGCACGCTGACGCCGGCCAGCTCGCTCACGAACTGGCGCCGGCGCTTCAAAACGCGTGCGAGGGGCGGCTCCACGACATTCGGTGGTTTCGGACGGACTGGCAGCGCGGCGGCGCGGCGACGGGTCAGGCGCGCTTCGACTGCGGGGAGGGCGATCAGCGCGACGTGGTGGTGAAGCTGCCGATCGGGCCGACGGAGCGGCGGATTCTGGCGGAGCTTTCGGATGATGCGGACTCCCCCACTCCGTGCGTGGTGGCGTCGGGTCTCGAGCTTGACGGGTACGACCTTGGGTGGATCGTGATGGAGCGGCTCGAGGGGCCGCCGCTCATGGCGCAGCTGGACAAGGACGGGCTTCGCGAGATGGCGGGTGCGATGGGTGCGGTCTACAAGGCGGCGGAGGCGCGGTGGCCGTTCAAGGCGCCGAAGGATCGGCCGGACTGGGAGAAAATCCTCGAGAAGGCGCGGGAGACGCTTCGGGACAACCCGATCGCGGAGGTTCAGCGGTGGAACGAGGCGATCAAGCACACGCAGCGGATGCTTCCGACGCTGGTGTCGCGGTGGGAGTCGCGGCCCATCAACGCGTGGTGCCACGGCGACTTTCATCCGGGCAACGCGATGCGGCGTCCCGAGGGTTCGCCGTGGGGCGCGCCGGGCGTGGTGCTGATCGACTTTGCGGATTCGCACTGCGGTCACTGGGTTGAGGACGCGTGCTATCTGGAGCGGCTGTACTGGGGTCACGCGGAGGCGCTGCACAAGCAGAAGCCGGTGTCGCTGCTGGCGCGGGCGCGGAAGGCGGCGGGGATCGACACGAGCGACGACTACCAGACGCTCGCGAACACGCGTCGGGTGCTGATGGCGGCGTCGGTCCCGGCGTTCTTGCACCGGGAGGGCCGTCCGGCGTACCTGCACGCAGCGCTGGAGACGATGGAGCGGTTGTTGCCGCAGGTGGGGTGAGGGTGACGCGGGCGAGGACGGAACCGGGGCGAGCGCTGCGCCGGGACGCACGACCGGCTAGACCTGCAGCACCCCCGTGACGAACTTGCGGTCGCGGGGCCAGTCTCTGGTCATGGCGAGGGCTTCGGTGAGTTCGGCGCGGGTGTCTTCGGGGGCGATGATGCGGTCGACCCAGCCTCTTGCCGCGGCGTGGCGGATGTCCTGCTGCTCGTTGTAGGAGTCCTCGACGGCTTTCAGGATGGCGGCGTGGGTCTCGGCGTCGATGGTTTCGCCCTTGCGCTCGCGGGCCTTTTCCTCGATCATGGCGAGGGTGCCCGAGGCGCTCTTGGCGCTCATGACGGCGCAGCGGGAGCCGGGCCAGGCGAGGGTGAGGAAGGGATCGAAGGCGCGGCCGCACATGGCGTAGTTTCCGGCGCCGTAGGAGCCGCCCACGATGAGGGCGATCTTGGGGACGACGCAGTTGCTCATGGCGTTCACCATCTTGGCGCCGGCGCGGATGATGCCCCCCTGCTCGGAGTCTCGCCCGACCATGAAGCCGGTGGTGTCGTGGACGAAGACGAGGGGGAGTCGGCGCTGGTTGCAGTCCATGATGAAGCGTGCGGCCTTGTCGGCGGCGTCGTCGTAGATGACGGCGGGCATGTTGACGGCCTTGGCGGGGCCGCTCTTTCCGCCGGGCTGCTTGCGGAAGGTGACCTTGCGCTGGTTGGCGACGACGCCGCAGGGGCGTCCGCCGATGCGGGCGTAGGCGGTGATGATGGACTGGCCGTAGTCGGCCTTGTACTCGTCGGCGGATCCCTCGTCGAGGACGCAGGCGAGGAGGTCGCGCATGTCGTACTGGGTGGTCTGGGCGGCGTCGCCCACGACGTCGTAGACCTCTTCGGGGCGGCGCTCGGGGTCGCGCGGGGCGTGGTCGGGGTCGCTTGCGCGGGGGACGTCGTTGCGGGCGTCCATGAGCGAGCGGAGGCGCTCGAGGCAGGCCTCGTCGGTGGGCTCCTTGAAGTCGATGGTGCCCGAGATCTCGGCGTGCATGCTCGCGCCGCCGAGGTCTTCGGAATCGACGTCCTGGCCGATGGCGGCCTTGACCAGCGCGGGGCCGGCGAGGTAGAGGCCGGAGCCCTCGGTCATGAGGAGGGTGTCGCAGAGGACGGGGAGGTATCCCCCGCCGGCGACGCAGAAGCCCATGATGGCGGCGAGCTGGGGGATGCCTTCGGCGCTGATGACGGCGTTGTTGCGGAAGATTCGGCCGAAGTCGTCGGCGTCGGGGAAGACGTCTTCCTGGAGCGGCAGGAAGACGCCGGCGGAGTCGACGAGGTAGAGGAGCGGGAGCCGGGCCATGGCGGCGACGTTCTGGGCGCGGATGATCTTCTTGCAGGTCATGGGGAAGAAGGCGCCGGCCTTCACGGTGGCGTCGTTGGCGATGATCATCGCGCGGCGGCCGGCGACGTGGCCGACGCCGGTGACGACGCCGGCGCCGGGGGCGCCGCCGTACTCGCGGTACATGTCGTGAGCGGCCCAGAGGCCGAGTTCGGTGAAGGTTGAGCCTGGGTCGACGAGCGTCTTGATGCGCTCGCGCGCGGTGAGGCGGCTCTTTTCGTGCTGGCGTTCGATGGCCTTCTCGCCCCCGCCGAGGCGGAGGCGCTGCTCCTGTGATCGGAACTCCTCGACGACGGCGCGGAGGCGGCTGATGGTCGGGGTGTCGGCGGCGGCGTCGGCCATGGCGTTTGCTCCCTCGGGCGTCGCGCGTCGTGCGGGCGAGGGAACGAGTGTAGCGTGGGGCGTGGGGGCGGCCGGCGTCTGGTAGGCTTGGCGGGCGGGGCGCGCGAGCGCTCCCGCGCGATGGTGGGATGGCAGAGCGGTTGAATGCGCCGGTCTTGAAAACCGGTAGGCCCGTCAGGGTCTCGCGGGTTCGAATCCCGCTCCCACCGCTTGCGCCGGCGGGTCGCGTGCGGGCGTTCTGCGCGACCGGACCGTCTGACCTAGGCTGCGGCGATGGCGGACCTGCTTCATCGCGACATCGACTGGCTTCACGGGTTGCTCGACGAGGTGCGTCCGCCGACGGCGGCGGAGCGGCTCGTGCGCGACGTCGCGGCGGCGATGACCGAGGGCGACGGGGACGGGCGGGCGCTCGATCGGCTTTCGTCGGTGTCGGCGGAGGAACTCGGGGGCGCGCTCAGGCGGCTGACGATCCGGTTCCACCTGCGGAACAAGGCGGAGCAGCATCACATCGTCCGCGTCAACCGTGCTCGGGAGCGGCGGGCGACCTTCGACGCGCCGCGCTCGGAATCGCTCGGGGAGACGCTTCGCGACCTTGCCCGCGGCGGGACGTCGCGGGCCGCGGCGCTGGAGCTCCTGGGCGCGCTGGACATCCAGCCGACGCTGACGGCGCACCCGACGGAGGTTCGGCGTCAGGCGATTCTCCAGAAGCAGTGGACGATCGGGTCGTGCCTGCTCGCGTTCGACGACGAGGGCCTGAGCGAGGCGGCGCGGGCTCGTCTGGAGAGCCGGGTGCGCCAGACGCTCTCGCTCCAGCTGGCGACGGACGAGATTCTCTCGCAGCGCCTGAGCGTGCTCGACGAGGTGCGCAACGGGCTCTTCCATCTGACGGGCGTGATCTGGGAGGCGGTCCCGGCGATTCATCGGGACCTGGCGGAGGCGGTGCGCGCGCGGTTCTCGGGCGAGGAGCCGGCGGCGATCGGGCCGTTCCTTCGGTACCGCACGTGGATCGGCGGCGATCGGGACGGGAACCCGAACGTGACGGCGGAGACGACGCGCGAGGCGATCGGGATGATGCGCACGGCGGCGGTGGAGCGCTGGGACGGGGCGCTCGATCGGCTTTTTCAGGAGCTGAGCGTCTCGAGCGGGAAGGCGGCGATCCTGCCCGAGCTGGTCCGGGATCTGGAGCGGGAGGCCGCGTCGACGCCGCTGCCCGTCGTTGAGCGGGAGCGGTTGGCGAACGAGCCGCTCCGGCGGAAGATCCTTCACATGCGCCGGCGGCTCCGGTCTCCCGGCGAGCCTCGGTACTCGAGCGCCGCGCTCGCGGGCGATCTCGAGCTGCTCGGGCGGGCGCTTCGGCACGCGGGGCTCGGGGAGGTCGCGGAGCGGGGTCGCCTCGCGGACCTGCTCGTGAACGCGCGGGCGTTTGGGCTTCGGCTCGCGTCGATCGACATCCGCCAGCACAGCGAGCGGCACGCGGCGGCGGTGGCGGAGATGCTCCGGGCGGCGGGCGTCTCGGCTGACTACGGGGGGCTCGGCGAGGACGAGCGTGCGGCGCTGCTCGAGCGGGAACTCGAGACGGACCGGCCGCTGCTCGGGCGGTCGAGCGCGTGCTCGGACGAGACGCGCGAGACGCTCGACGTGCTGACGCTGGTGGCGGAGACGCAGCGGGACGAGCCGGGCGCGATCGGGTCGTACGTCATCAGCATGACGCACTCGGTCAGCGATCTGCTCGAGCTGCTCGTGCTGATGCGGGAGGCGGGGCTTTGGCGGCGCGGGAGCGACGGCGCCGTCACGAGCGATCTGGACGTCGCCCCGCTCTTTGAGACCGTCGCCGACCTCGAGGGGAGCGAGGCGCTGCTCGAGCGGCTCTTTTCGAGCGCGGCGTATCGCGCCCAGCTTCGGGCGCGCGGGGATTTCCAGGAGATCATGCTCGGGTACTCGGACAGCAACAAGGACGGCGGATACTGGATGGCGAACTGGCGCCTGTACAAGGCGCAGCGCGACATCGCGCGAGCGTGCCGGGACGCCGGGGTGAGGCTGCGGTTCTTCCACGGGCGGGGCGGGTCGGTGGCGCGGGGCGGCGGGCGCGCGCAGCGGGCGATCCGGTCGTCGCCGCCCGAGAGCCAGAGCGGCGCGATCCGGTTCACGGAGCAGGGCGAGGTGATCACGTTCCGGTACGCGATGGCGGACCTGGCTCGCCGGCATCTCGAGCAGATCGTCGGCGCGGTGCTGGCGTCCGCTGCGGCGAGGAGCGCGCCGGCGACGGAGGACGAGGCGGCGCTCGAGCCGCTCATGGACGAGCTGAGCGCCCGGGCGATGCGCGCGTACCGGGATCTCATCGATCGCCCGGCGTTCTGGGAGTGGTTCGTCGCGCGGTCGCCTGTTCGGCACATCGGCGATCTTCAGATCGCGTCGCGCCCGGTGTCCCGTTCGGGCGGGGCGCTGCGGTTCGACTCGCTCCGCGCGATCCCGTGGGTGTTCGGGTGGACGCAGATGCGGTTCAACGCGCCGGGGTGGTACGGGATCGGGGCGGCGTTCGGGTCGCTCGTGCTCGGCGATCCCGCGCGGGTCGAGCTGTGCCGGCGCGCCTATCGCCGGGGCGGGCACTTCCGCGTGCTGATCGACAACGCGCAGCAGGAGATGGCCAGGGCGCGGCTCGCGATGGCGCGGTGGTATGTCCCTGCCGAAGCGGGCGAGCTGCTCGCGATGCTGACGACGGACTTTGAGCTGGCGCGGCGGGCGGTGCTCGAGATCACGGGTCAGCGAGAGCTGCTCGACAACAACGCGGTGATCCAGCGGTCGATCACGGAGCGGAACGTCGACGCCGACGCGCTGAACGTGATCCAGATCGAGCTGCTCCGGCGGTTCCGCGAGGGCGGGGATGGGGAGATTCAGCGGCTCGTTCTGCTGAGCGTGAACGGTCTCGCGGCGGCGATGCAGAGCACGGGGTGACGCCGGCTGGCGTCGTGCACCGTCGGCGCCATTCGATGCGCGGCTTGTCGCCCCTCGGGCGCCGGCGTGAACGGCCGGCGAGCTCGGGGGCGCGCCGACCGCCGCGGGCGCGGGTCAGAAGCGGAACTCGGTCTGGACCCAGAAGCGCGTGACGTCGGGCTCGCCCGCGTCCCCGTCGAAGAGCGCCGTCTTCAGGAGGACCGACCAGTTCTCGTTGATCTTCTTGGCGAGGGCGAGGTCGAGCTCCTGGCCCAGGAAGCGGCTTCCCTCGTCGCTCCAGAACCAGTGCGCGACGACCGAGCCCTGGACGCCCCACGCGAGCTCGGCTGAGGCGCCGGCGTAGACGTCCTGCAGGCCGTCGGCGGGCGTGACGAGGAAGTTGTCGGCGAAGCCCTGGAACGCGTGGTTGGTGCCGAGGGGGAAGCGGAAGCCGTAGGCGCCGTCGTCGCTCCCCAGGATCTGGCATCCGGCGGAGAGGGAGCCGAGGTCGCGTCGCGCGAGCGTGAGCTGGGCGGCGAAGAAGTCGGCGTCGAACTTGATCGGGTTGTCGCCCGCGTCGCTCTGGCGGGCGTAGGTGAGCTCGTAGGCGAGGGAGACGTCGGGCGCGTCGCTCGAGCCGTCGCGCGCGTCGGCGCCGAGCGTCCCGGCGAGGCGGACGCCGAAGGTGTTGCTCGAGTTGAGCGGCTCGTCGCCCCTGAAGTCGAGGAGGTACGCGAAGGGCGTGACGACCAGCTCGGGCGCGGCGGCGAAGCGGAGGTTGACGAGGTGGGAATCGGAGTCGGGGCTTGGGCCGTCGGGGCCGAAGACGCGCTCGACGCCCCAGAGGTAGGCGTAGCGGAGGACGAGGCGGTCGTCGCCGAGGTCGGTCTGGGCGCTGAGGGCGTCGAAGGTCTGGTCGAACTGGCGCCATCCGACGTCCCCGATGAATCGCTCGTCGTCGTACTCGATCCGCTGTCGCCCGGCGCGGAGGTCGAGCGCGACGCCCGAGTCGCCCAGCGACTCGGTGGCGAAGCGGGCGTAGAGCTGGTTGAGCACCGTTCCCTTGGGATCCGCGATGACGGTGCGGCGCGGGTCTCCCTCGGGGACGGGCGGGACGAAGTAGTCGCCTTCGTTGAGGGCGATCACGTTCTCGATCTCGACCGCGGCGCTGACGCCGCGCCACGGCTTGGCGGCGTAGCCGAGCCGCAGGCGGTTGGTGACGGCGGAGGCGGAGTCGGCGAAGGACGTGTCGGCGAGCTCGACGCGAAAGCGGTTGTCGAGGCTGATCTTGCCGCCGGCGAGCGCGTCGAGCGGCGCTGCGGGGGGTCGCTCCGGATCGGAAAGCCAGCCGAGCGGGGGCGGGGTCGACTGGGCGAGGTCGGCGCGATCGGCGGGCGCGGGATCCTGCGCGAGCGCGGGCGCCGCGAGGAGGAGCGCGAGCGGCGCGCGGCGGCGGCTCATCGCCCCGGCGCTCCGGCCGGCGACCGGTCCGCCTCCTCGGCGGCCGGGCCCTCTCCTTCGGGCGTCACGCCCTCGATGGGCTCGGTGGGGAGCCGCTCGGTGCTCGGGGCGTCGGGCGCGCGGAGGCGGAGCGCCGACGCCTGGGCGCGCCGGCTGTAGTCGATCGACTCGCCCAGGAGGCGGGCGGCCTCCTGATCGGCGTGGAAGCCGAGCGAGTTCTCGCTCAGGATGAAGTCGAGACGCCACATGGCGCTGCGCTGGAGGTCGTAGACCTCGGCGAGCTGCTCATCGGTCGCGCCGGCGGCCTGCGCCTCGCGGATGGCGTCGACCATCTCGGTCATGGCGGCGCCCGCGCGCTCGATGAGGTCGTAGGTGCGGCCCTGGATGGCGCGGACGTCGGCGAGGATCTCGTCCTCGGGCTTGTTGTGGCAGGTCTGGCAGGCGTTGTTGATGTTCAGCAGCGGGCTCTGGACGTGGTGGTCGCTGATCTTCATGGCGCCCTCGCGCTGGTAGGGCATGTGGCAGTCGGCGCAGCTCACGCCGTTGCGCGCGTGCGTGCCCTGGCTCCAGAGCTCGAACTCCGGGTGCTGGGCCTTGAAGACCTTGGCGCCCGTCTCGCCGTGGGCGTAGTCGTAGAACTCGCCGCCGTCCGGGAACTCGGTCTCTTCCCAGTAGCGCTCGATCTGCTCGGCCTTGAGCCCGTTGCCCCAGGGGAAGGTGAGGGTCATCTCGTTGGCGCAGTAGTACTCGACGTGGCACTGGCCGCAGACGAAGGAGCGCATCTCCTGTCGCGTGGCGTCGGCGTTCGGGTCGTAGGGCTCGTCGCGGTCGCCGGCGCGCCACTTCTCGATCGTGGGGAGGTGGCGGACGGGGTCGTCGCTCTCGGCGAGCGCGGCGATCCCGAGGACGAAGCCCGGGCGCGTGATGCGCAGCCGCATCGTCTTTGGATCGTGGCAGTCGATGCAGGAGACGGGGTGGGCGTCGCCCAGGTCGATGTGGCCCTCGGGGGTGTCGAGGACGGCGGCGTTGGCGGTCTCCAGGCCGGGGTGGAGCGGGGCCTGTTCGTCCGGCGTGCCGTCGGGCGCGGCGGCGATCATCGCGAGGACCTCGTGGTAGGGCTTGCGGGAGACTTCCTCGAAGCCGCGGATGACGGCGCGCATGTCGAAGCGCTCGGCGAGGCGCTCCTCGTCGACGGGCTGCCCGAGGGCCTTGAGGCCGGCGATGCGGTACATGACGGAGCTCGAGGAGTGGCAGTGGAGGCAGGCGCCGGCCTGCTGGCGCTTGGTGATCCGCTCGGTCTCGGTCTGGTCGTAGAGCATGTAGGCGTGCCCGCGGGCCTCTCGGTAGTCGAGCGAGAAGGCGTAGCCGGCGTAGAGGCGGCGCAGCCAGGGGTGCTCGTCGAGCTTGCTCTCGGGCATCGCGTTGGAGCCGCCGTAGTCGTAGCCCTCGGCGGTGCGGAGGTAGGCGTCGAAGTGCTCGGGCCAGTTCTGGCCCCAGGGCCTGGGGTCGGTGGAGATCTCGTTGACGTCCGCCACGCGGAGGAAGGGCGTGCGCGCCTCCTGCTTGCGCTCGAACATCGTCACGAGAACGAACACGACGACGGCGGTGACGACGGCGGCGACGACCGCGACGCCCCCGAGGAGCGCGGGGGTGCTGATGCGGCGGCGGGGGCGGTCGGCGGGAGCGGTTCGTTCGGCCATCGGGGGCTCCTCCGGGGGTGGTCACCTTCGCTCCGCGTGCCCCACGTCGGTGTGGCATTGCACGCAGGAGAGCATGTCCTCCCCGCGTTCGGCGGGGAGCATGAAGTGGACGAAATCGGAATGGCAGTGGAGGCAGGCGCCCTGCACGACGCGGGCGTTGCGCTCCTTGATGCGGATCGGCTCGTGGAACTCGCCCGTGGTGAAGGCGAGGGAGTGGAAGAAGCCGTTGTCGGCCTTGACGATCCACTTGCCGACGGGGTCGTGCGGGAGGTGGCAGTCGTTGCACGTCGCGACGTCGCGGTGGCTCGAGTTGACCCACGAGTCAAAGTGTCCGTCCATGACGTGGCAGTTGGCGCAGGCCTCGGGGTTGTTGGTGAGGTAGGCGGAGCCGTCGCCGTAGCCGAAGGTGAACGCGCCGAGTCCGCCGAGGACGCCGATGGACACGGCGACGGCAAGCGCGAGCCAGCGGACGGCGCCGCGCCGGGTTGTCGTGGCGGGTGATCGCACGATCTCCTCCGCGTGGGGCCTGCCGCCGGAAGCTACAAGCCGCAGATGAAGGGAACCCGAAGCCGCCCCCCTACCGGTCAGAAACCCGGCGCGGCGGGAGCGGCGGGATCGCGGCGGCGGAGCCGATGATCGCGAGCTGGCTCGCGACGAAGATCGCGAGCCACAGGGAGGCGGAGTCCATGAATCCGTAGGCGTGGAGGCCGACCCCGAGCATGTTGGTGCCGAACCAGCTCCAGGCGGTGACGATGTTGCCCGCGACCGCGAGGGCGGCGATCCCGCGCGTGCGGATCAGGCCGCCCCATCGCGCGTGGAGGATGATCGCGCTCATGAGCACGACGAGCGCGGCGCCGTTCTCCTTGGGGTCCCATCCCCAGAAGCGGCCCCAGGACTGGTCGGCCCAGATGCCGCCGAGGACGGTGCCGACGAAGCTCAGGAGCAGGGCGAAGCAGACGACGCCGTAGATCATGCGGGCGAAGGTCTGGTCGCGCGCGCGGTCGATGGAGCGGGTGAGGAGGCGCGCGAGGAGGTAGACGGACGCGATCGCTCCGGCGAGGAACGTGGCGGAGTAGCCGAGGGTGATGGTGATGACGTGCGTGGCGAGCCAGAAGTTGCTGTCGAGGACGGCCTGCATCATCTGCATGGTGTCGCCCGAGCCGCCGAGGTTGATCGCGACGACGAGCGTGGCGGCTCCGATGGCGGCCGATCCGAGCGTCGCGACCCCGAGCGGGAAGAGCCGCTCCATGAAGATCCCGGCCAGTGCGGCGGCCCACCCCACGAAGATGGCGGAGGAGTAGAGATTCGTGACGGGCGGGCGCTCCTGGAGATAGACGCGCACGGCGAGTGCGGCGGTGTGCAGGACGACGGCGGCGACGAGGAGGACGAGCGCGCCGACGCGGAGTCGCTCGCCCCAGCGCTCGCCGGCGGCGCCCGCGCGGGCGACGAAGCTCGCGAGCGCGCCGAGGAAGGCGAGGAGGTAGATCGCCAGCGCGCCGTTGAAGGGCGCGGCGCGGTTGAAGACGGTCTCGAGCTGCGCCTTGCGAACGACGCTCGGCATGGAGCGGTTGAGCAGCTCGAGGTAATCGCGCGCGGCGCCGTGGAACCCTTCGGCGTCGCCGTCGGCGGCGGCGGTCATCATCGCGACGGTGTACGCGACGCTCGGGTGGGGGTGCTCGTCGTCCCGCGCGTCGAGGAAGGCGTCCCGGAACGGCGCCCACTGTCCGTCGGGCGAGGTAGGAGGCACGAGGTAGGGCTCGCGCATCTGCGCGTGGGCGAGGACGACGTTCACGCGGTCGTGCAGCGTCAGGACCGCGCGATGGAACGCGTCTCGCTGCGCGTCCGGCGCGTTCGCGGCGGCGCGCGCCTGGTGGATGACGCGGTCCCAGTGGGGCTCGATCCGCGCGAGCGAGACGCGGCCGGCGTCCTCGGGCGCGAGGTCGAGGAGCGCGAGCGCGTCCGGGTGGTCCACGCGGACGACGGGCACGTGGCGGACGCGGTCGGGGCGGGCGATCAGGTCGAGGAGGTACTCGGAGGCCGCGAGCTCGCCGCGGTCCGGGTGCTCGGCGGTCTGGCGCCCCCCGGCGATCATGAGCATGGAGCGGGCGGCGGTGTCGATCGGCTTGAGTCGCCCGCCAGAGGAGACGGGGATCTGGCTGAAGGCGCGGAGATCGAGCTCGGAGGCGGGCGGCGGGCGGAGCGCGGGCGCGAGCGCCAGGAGCATCGCCGCGGCGCCGAGGATCCAGGGCCAGGCGCGCGGCGATCGGGGGGCCGGGGCGACGTTCGCGCGCCCCTCGCGCTCGCGCCGGCGCGAGAGGAAGGTCGCGAGGCCCACGACGAAGTGGTAGCCCATCCCGAGCGCGACGAGGGCGCACGCGATGTAGGGGAGCGTCCACGCGGGGTTGCGAACGACCTGCAACACCGTGCCGGAGCCGTCGGGCTTGTAGGAGGACTGGTAGAACGTGCGGCCCGCGTAGCGGAGCGGGTGGTTCATCCAGATGCGCACCTCGCGGTCCACGCGGCCGGCGGCGTCGACGATGCGGACGTCGCTCGAGAAGTTCCGGGGGATGGTCGTGCCGGTGAAGACGTCGTGGCGGAAGTCGTCGAGGTGGACCGCGTAGGGCAGGTAGGTGCGGGCGAAGCGGAGGGCGAGGCCGAACGTGGTCTCGCCCGCGTCGACGGGCTGCGGCGCGACGAGCGCGGCGGAGACGAGCCACGTGCCGAGCGTTTGGCCGTCGCGCGAGAGCGTGAGGTAGGCGGCGGGCTGGTCGGCCTCGCTTCCCTCGACGCCCGCGACGCGCGGGCGCTCGCGAGCTTCGGCCTCGAGTCCGACGCCGTGCGTGGCGGTCGTCTCGCCGCGGGCGCGGACGAGCAGCGCGTTGGGCATCCACCGCTCGACGGAGATCGTGAAGGGGAGCGACGGGTCGTCGATCGCCTTGCCCGCCCGGGCGCTGCGAGCGACGATCGAGCCGGGGATCGTCACGACGCGGTCCTGCTCGGGATCGCTCGGATCGATGACGGCGAGTTCGACCGCTCGCACATCCTCGATGAACGAGGTTCGCTCGCCCTCGTCGATCGCCATGAGCCCCTCGTCGGCGAAGAAGCCGGTGGCGAGCTCGCCGACGAGGAGCACGATGAGGCCGGCGTGGAGGACGAGCACGCCCGGTCGCTTTCGCCAGGTGCGGGCGCGGCGGGCGTGGGCGGCGAGCAGGTTGACGATCATCAGCGTGATGATGGTCAGGCCGCCCGGGATCGGGATGCGGAGCGAGGTCGGCGTCGCTTCGGCGTCGCGTGGGACGAGGATCGCGGGGTCGACCCACGCGACGGGGGAGCGGAAGTACTGGTCGACGGCTTGCCAGACGCCAAGGCGCGTCTGGGCGAGGGTGCCGAGGAAGATCAGGAGCATCGCGAGCGTGAAGAGCGCGACGGTGAGACGGAGCGACGCGAGCGCGCGGACGATCCCGTTCACCGGTCCCCTCCCCCCCCGGCGATCGAGCGGGCGAACCGGGTCAGCTCGTCCTCGATCGCGCTGACGCGCGCGGGCGCGTCGACGGCGCGGACGAACCAGGTGTGGTCAGGGCCCTGGTCGTGGATCGCCACGGCGAGGAGCGCCTGCTCGTCCGCGTCGATTCGGGCGACGTAGCCGGTGAAGCCGGGGGAGCTGAAGCGCTCGATCTCGCGGCCCAGGTCCTCGGGCTCGATGGGCGGTCGCCCGAGCTGGCTTCGCCAGCGGTTGACGTTGGCGAGTTCGCCGCCGACCTGTCCCGGGAAGCGCGTCACGGCGACCTCGACGGTCGCGTCGCCGGCCGGCGCGAGGAACGTGGCGATCCGCGCGGGCGTTTCGCCTTCGCCGCGGGTCCAGCCTTCGGGGAGTGTCCATTCGGGCGTGGCGGCGCGCGAGGGCTCGGGCTCGGGCGCGGCGGCGGTGGTCCACCACTGCTCGCGCGGCGGCTCGACGCCCTTGGCGACGCGGCGTTCCTCAATCCCCGGGTCGTCGCAGGCGGCGAGAACCGCGACGACGACGGTGAGCGGCGCGATCCGCCCGATGCCTTGCCCGCCAAACCGCATCCCTGTCCTCCCGCCCTTGGCTCCGGTCGATCGAGCGGCGACGGCTTCGCTCGTCGTCGCGAGTCGGCGTGCAGTGTGGCGTGCCGAGGTGAGGCGCGGTTCATGCGCGGGGCGACCGTCGGGGCGCGGCGACGAGAATGGCGAGAATGAAAGCGGCGAGGGGATGGCTCGGCGGTAAACTCGTTTTCATGCCGGCGCCCGCCGGACGCGGAGCGGCTCATGGATCCTTCCGCCTACGAACGCGCGACGCGGACTCTGGAGGCGGCCTCGCGCGGGGAGCCGCGGGCGGCGGAGGAGCTCTTGCCGATCCTCTATGAGGAGCTGCTGGCCCTGGCGCGGAGCCGGATGGCGCGGCTGGCGCCGGGGCAGACGCTCCAGGCGACGGCGCTGGTGCACGAGGCGTACCTGAAGCTGGCGGGGGACCGCGACGCGGAGTGGGACGGTCGTCGTCACTTTTTCGGCGCGGCGGCGCGGGCGATGCGGCAAATTCTGGTCGATCAGGCTCGGGCGAAGGGGTCGGTGAAGCGCGGCGGCGACCGTCGGCGCCTGCGGGTGACGATCGCCGAGGGCGAGGCGCCCATCTTCGACGCGCCGGTCGAGGACGTGCTGGCCCTGGACGAGGCGCTCGCGGCGCTTGAGGCGGAGGACGAGCGGAAGGCGCAGGTGGTGATGCTGCGGTACTTCGTGGGGATGACGACGGAGCGCATCGCCGAGACGCTCGGGGTGTCGGTCCCGACGGCGGAGCGGGACTGGCGGTTCGCGAAGGCGTGGCTTCGGCGGCGGCTTGAGGGGAACTCGGGGGACGTGAGCGCGGGGCGGGGCGATGGCTGATCCGGGGCCCTCTCGAGCGCGGGTCGAGTCGCTCTTCCACGCGGCGCTCGAGCGTCCGGCGGGCGAGCGCGAGGCGTTCGTCGAGCTCGAGTCGAACGGCGACCGGGAGCTGGCGCGGGAGGTGCTGTCGCTTCTGGCGCACGATGAGGAATCGACGGGCGAGGGGCTGCGCGGGGTGTCGATCGAGGACGCGGACGCGCGGGCGGGGGAGTCGGCGGGGGACGTGATCGGGCGGTACACGCTCGTGCGGAAGCTCGGGGAGGGCGGGTTCGGGGCGGTGTATCTGGCTCGTCAGAGCGCGCCGGTTTCTCGGGACGTGGCGCTGAAGGGGATCAAGGGGGGGGGGGAACAGGGGGGGGGGGGCGCGCG